>Ga0208736_1000070_pt1 | contig 31782 bp, 33 predicted proteins | sample AntDryMetagUQ255_FD_188090 | JGI IMG/M metagenome (GOLD analysis project Ga0208736, IMG submission 188090) | Polar desert microbial communities from Antarctic Dry Valleys - UQ255 (SPAdes) | ecosystem: Environmental > Terrestrial > Soil > Desert | place: Antarctic Dry Valleys | collected 2008-12-31 | reverse complement strand
CCGCGCGACGCGGCCTCGAGGCGCTCGACCGCTCGCGCGGCGAGCGCGCGCTCGGTCTCGCCCGCGGGCCCGAGCTCGCCGAGCAGGCGGCAGGCCTGCTCGAGGTGGTAGGCGACGATCTCGTCGGCGGCCCGGCGCGTCTGCAGCCAGCCGGCGACGCCGGCGTGCAGGTCGGCGCGCAGGAGCTTCGGCACGCCGGCATACGCCGCCTCGCGGACGAGCGCGTGGGTGAAGCGAAACGCGTCCTCACCGGTGTAGATGGGACGATCGGAGGCGATCAGCGCCTTGCGCGAGAGCGCGAAGAGGTGCGTCGTCAGCGAGCGCCGCTCGTCCGGCGCAAGCTGGGCGGCGAGCGCGCCGGCGTGAAACGTGCGGCCCTCGACCGCCGCGCGCTGCAGCAGCGCGCGGGCGCCCGCATCGAGCTGGTCGATGCGCGCCGCGAGCACCGCCTGGATGCTCTCGGGAAGCTGCCCGTCGTCGGCGTCGACGGCGACGAGCTGCTCGACGAACAGCGGATTGCCCTCCGCGCGGGCGGCGATCGGCGCCGCGAGCTCGCCGGCGCCGAGCGACTCGGCAAGCTCGCGCGACTGCGCCGCGTCCAGCGCCTCGAGCACGAGCACGGAGCGGTTGGGCTGCGGCGCGGCCCAGCCCGGCCGCGACTCGAGCAGCTCGGGGCGCGTCAGGCAGACGAGCAGGATCGGCGAGCCGCTGGACAGCGCGACGAGGTGGTCGAGCAGCTCCAGCAGCGTCGGCTCGGCCCAGTGGATGTCCTCGACCGCGACGACGAGCGGGCGCTCGCGGGCGAGCTGCTCGAACAGCCGCCGCAGGGCCCACGACGTCTCCTCGGCCTGCGCGGGCATGTCGGACATGCCTGTTGCGCCGAGGATGCCCCGGATGGCGACCTCGTCGCCCGCGAGCAGCTCTTCGACGCGCGCTCGTGTGTCGCCGCCGAGCGCGCGCACGATGTCGGTGAGCGCGCGGTACGTCGTGCCCTCCCCGTATGCGAGGCAGCGGCCCGCGAGGACGGTGGCCTCGGCCTGCACCTCGGCGAGGAACTCGTGCGTCAGCCGGGACTTGCCGATTCCGGGCGCTCCCGCGACCGTCACGAGCCCGCAGGTGCGCTCGTCTCGTGCTCGGGCGAACGCGGACCGCAAATCGTCAAGCTCGCTGGCGCGGCCGATGAACGGCGTGTCCGACGCGCGCAGCAGCGCCGGCTGCTCGCTGTGCAGCTCGAGAAGGCGACCGGTGGCGGAGTCGATCGCCGCGTCCGCGGCGATCGTCCGCCGCGCGCGCTCGCCGAGCAGGATCTCGCCTGCCTGCGCATGCTCGGTCAGGCGCCCGGCGGCGCTGATCGCCGCGCCGGTGGCGACGGTGGCGCCGCGCGGTCCGGTGCCGAGAAAGAGCTCGCCGCAGTCGATCCCGAGTCGCAACCCCGGCGCCTCGGCGCGCAGTTCGATCGCCGCGCGCGCCGCCCGCAGCACGTCGTCCCCGTGCGACTCGGACAGTCCGAAGAAGCCGACCAGCGCGTCGCCGAGGTAGCGCTCGACGGTTCCACCGTGGCGTTCGATCGCCGCGGTGCAGCGCTCGAAGACGGTGTGCAGTGCTTCGGGATCGGCGATGTCGGCGCCGGCGGCCAGCACCGAGACGACCCGTCGCGCGTGCGTCGCGCCGGACGTGTCGACGGCCGGCATGCCGAGAGACGCAGAACTCCGGTCGCCGGTCGCGGCCATCTCCGCCAGCGCCGCGGCGACGGCTGCCGCCGACACGGGCCGCTCGTGCACATGCTTGGCGAGCAGTCCGAGGATCAGGCGCTCGAGCGCCGGCGGGACCCCGGGCTCGTGCTCGGACGGCGCGACCGGCTGCGCCGTCAGGTGCTGGGTCAGCACGTGCGTCGGATCGGCCGCGACGAACGGCGCGCGCCCCGTAACGAGCTCGTAGAGCGTCACGCCGAGTGCGTAGAGGTCGCTCGCCGGCCCGACCTCGGCGCCGCGGATCTGCTCGGGCGACAGGTAGCGCACGGTTCCGAGCACGATGCCCTCCGCCGTCAGGCGCTCCGTGCCCTCGCGATGCGCGATGCCGAAGTCACCGAGCGCGGCGCTGCCGTCGGCCGCGAGCCAGACATTGTCGGGCTTGACGTCGCGGTGCACGACGCCGTGCGCGTGCGCGTGGGCGAGGGCGAGCGCGATCTCGCGGCAGACGCGGATCGTGCGCTCCAGCGGCGGCCGTTCGCGCGCGAGCAGGTCGGCCAGCGAGCCGCCGCTCATCGCGCGCAGGACGAGGTAGGGCACGCCGTCGAGCTCACCGCTGTCGTAGACGGTGATGACGTTCGGGTGATCGCCGAGACGGCCGGTGACCTGCGCCTCGCGTGCCACGCGCGCCCGCGCGGCGGCGTCGTCGCCCGCCCCGTAGACGATCGCGAGCGCGACGTTGCGATCGAGGCGTTCGTCGTAGGCGAGATAGACCTCCTTCGTCCCACCGCGCCCGAGCCGGGCGCGCAGCCTGTAACGGCCCGCGAGCGTGCCGCCGACGCCCGAGAGCGCCGACCCGATCGTCGGCGTGTCGCTCGTGAGGTCCTCCATGGGTCTGCGCCAGAGTAGCCGCGCCGGGCGCCCATCGGGCGAAGCGTCTGCCGCGCCTGGGGGGAGCGTTTCCGGCGCTCGGGTGAGCGCGTTCCCTCCGCTGGGTGCTGGGCGCGGCGTCGGCGCGCCGCGACGCTGGCCGCAGCTCGAATCCAACCCCAACCCAAGGAGAGCTGAGATGGCCACCGTTGCCGCGCCGACACGCCTGCGCCTGTCGCCGCATTTCACCATCGAGGAGTTCGACTGCCACTGCGGCACCCACGTTCCGAAGGCCGCCATCCCGGCGCTGAAGGAGCTGTGCGAGCACGTGCTCGAGCCGATGCGCGCGAAGTACGGGCCGTGCACCGTGCTGTCGGGCTATCGCACCGTCAAGCACAACGTCAAGATCGGCGGCGCCAAGTTCAGCCAGCACATCTACGAGCAGCACCCCCGCAGCGTCGCCGCGGACGTGCGCTTCGACAGCGGCGGGGTCCAGGCCTGGGCCAGCGGCGCCCGCTGGCGCTTCTCGACGAAGTCGCGCTGGACCAACAAGGACCGCGGAGGCGTCGGGGACTACCCGCGCTCGGGGTTCGTCCACGTCGACAGCGGCCCGCGCCGCGACTGGCACGGGTGATCGTCATGCAGGTGGACACGATGCTGACCGACGAGCAGCTCGAGGTCGTCTTCGGGATCTCCGAGCCTGCGGTCGTCGACGATCCCGACACCGAGCCGGTCGCCTGGAGCCTCGAGCTGCCCACCGACGAGGAGGAGTTCGCGGCCCCGCCGCGTGATCGGCCATGAGGCTGAGCGCCAAGGGGCTGCAGCGCCTGATCTCCGAGGAGGGCCTGCGCCTGGACCCCTACAACGACAGCGCCGGACACGCCACCGTGGGCGTCGGCCACCTCATCCACTTCGGCCCGGTGACCGCCGTCGACGAAGCGCGCTTCAAGCATTTCACCAAGGCCGACGCGATCGCCCTGCTCGCCGAGGACGTCAGGCCGCGCGAGCAGTTCGTCGAGCGCGTGGTGACGGTGAAGCTCAACCAGAACGAGTTCGATGCCCTCGTCTCGCTGGTGTTCAACATCGGCACGGGCGCGTTCGCGAGCTCCACCGTGCTGCGCAGGCTCAACGCCGGCGCCCGCCGTGAGGCGGCGGATGCGTTCCTGCTGTTCGTCATCGGGGGAGCCGGCCTGCGCAACCGCCGGCGGCGCGAGCGCGAGCTGTTTCTGACAGAGGCGGACGCGTTTGCGGCCTTTACGGCGAGCGAGCGGCGCTGGATCCGCGAGTACGACCGCCTCAAGGCCCAGAACGCCGACGACGGGCGCCGGCGCGTCCTGCGCACGGTGATGACCGAGCAGCGCAAGCGCATCTGGCGCGCCGCGCAGGACTCGGGCTGGGCGAAGGCCAACCGCCGGGCGCGCTACCGCAGCCTGCTCGTGCGGACCACCTAGGTCAGGTGGATTGGCTGACGGGCCGGATCAGGATCTCGTTGACGTTGACATGGGGCGGCTGGGAGACGGCGTAGAGCACCGCGCGTGCGATGTCGTCGGCTTCCAGCGCGTCCTTCACGGGGTTGTCGAAGAACGGCGTGGAGACCATGCCCGGCTCGATCGACGTCACGCGGATGCCCGTCCCGTCGAGGTCCTGACGCGCCGCCTCGGCCATCGCCGTGACGGCGTGCTTCGTGGCGCTGTACAGCGAGCCGCTGAGCGCGCGACGGCCGGCGACCGAGCTCGTGAGCAGCAGGTGCCCGGCGCTCTGCTTCAACGCGGGTATCGTCGCGCGGATCGTGTAGGCGCAGCCGAGGACGTTCGTCAGCACCATCTCGCGCCACAGCTCGGGAGTCTCCTCGAGGAAGCCACGCTTGGCGCCGAATCCCGCGTTGGCGAAGACGACGTCGATCTGGCCGAAGGCGTCGAGCGCCGACTGGACCATCGCCTCCTGCTGGGCGAAGTCCGTGACGTCGCACGTCACCGCGATCGCGCGCTCGCTGCCGCCGAGCTCGTCCGCCAGCTCCTGCAGCGCGCTCGTCGAGCGAGCGGCGAGGACGAGCCGGTGGCCCTCCTGCGCGGCGCTGCGGGCGGTCGCGGCGCCGATGCCGCTGGATGCTCCGGTGATCAGGAAGACCCCCCGTTCGGGGGGCAGGCGGTGGTCGGACATGCGGTCTCCTAGGCTCAGGGGTTGCAATGCTCTACGACAAGGCACGCATCTTCGTTCAGGCAGGCGGCGGCGGAGACGGCTGCCTGAGCTTTCGCCGCGAGGCGCACGTGCCGCACGGCGGGCCCGACGGCGGCGACGGCGGCCACGGCGGCGACGTCGTGCTCGTCTGCGACGACTCCCAGCGCGACCTGCAGACCTACAAACGCCGGGCGCACTATAAGGCCGTGCGCGCCGGCCACGGCGAGGGCGACCTGCGTCACGGCGCCAGCGGGCCGGCGCTCGAGGTGAAGGTTCCGCCCGGCACGCAGGTCGCCTCCTGGGACGCCAGCACGCACGACCTGCTCGTGCCCGGCCAGCGCGTCGTCGTCGCCCGCGGGGGCTCCGGGGGGCGTGGCAACAAGCGCTTCACCACCTCCACGCGGCAGGCTCCGCGGCTTGCCGAGCGGGGCCTGGCGGGCGAGGAGGGCTGGATCGACCTGCGCCTGAAGCTGCTCGCCGACGTCGGGCTCGTCGGCGTGCCGAACGCTGGCAAGTCGTCGCTGCTGGCGCGCATGACGCGGGCCGAGCCGAAGGTCGCCGCCTATCCCTTCACGACGCTCGAACCCGTGCTCGGGACGCTCGAGGGCGCCGAGCGCCAGCTCGTCATCGCCGACATCCCGGGTCTGATCGAGGGCGCGAGCGACGGGGCCGGCCTCGGCCACGACTTCCTCGCCCACGTCGAGCGCACGAGCCTGCTCGTGCACGTGCTCGACCTCGATCCCGCCGACGGCTCGGACCCGCTCGCAAACCACGCGACGATCGAGGCCGAGCTGCGCGCACACGACCCGCGCCTGGCATCGCTGCCGCGGATCCTGGCGCTGTCGAAGGCCGACCTCGTGCCGGCGCAGGACGCCGCCGCGGCTGCCGAGCTGTGGAGCGAGCACCTCGGCGGCGGCGTGGCGGTGCTCGTCACCTCCAGCGCGACCGGCGAGGGGCTCGACGCGCTCGCCGCCGAGCTGCTGCGCCGCGTGCCGCTGATCGCGGCGCCGGGTGCAACGGCGGCGGCTCCGCCGCTCGCCGAGCACAGGGTCTTTCGCCCCGCGGCGAGCCGCGGCTTCAACGTCCAGCGCACCGGCGACGGGGCGTTTCGCGTCGAGGGCGAGGGAATCGTGCGGCTGCTCGCGCGCCACGATCTGGACAACGACGAGGCGCTCGCGCACGTCGAGGGCCGCCTGCGGCGGATGGGCGTCATCAGCGCGCTCGAGGCCGCCGGATTCGAGCCCGGCGACGATGTCGAGATCGCCGGCGTCGTGTTCGAACTGCATCCCGGAGGCTAGGCAGACCGCGCCAGCCGAGCCGCGTCGAGCGCAACCTTCGCCGCCCCGGGCGTGTTCTCGCGATGGTGGTGAAGGCGACCCGGGGGAGACGGCTGTGCGCAAGGCGACGAGCGACACGATGACGGCGGGACGCCCGCGCTCCGCTGCATCGCGCGCTGAGACGGGTTACCGTTGCGCGCCGATGACCCTGCGCAAGCTCCTGCTCGCCTGCGTCCTGCTCGGCTGCCTCTGCGCGCCGGGCGCGGCTCACGCCGACTCCGACCAGGCCTCGATCATCATGGACGACGACCAGCTGCTCTACCGCGGAGACAACACGAGCGCGCGAGCGCTGACCACGGCGCGGTCGCTGGGTGCCGAGGTCGTCCGCGCGACCGTCCTGTGGCGCGTGGTCGCCGAGAACGCGAACCTGTCCAACGCCGAGATCAAGAAGATCAAGGGCGAGAAGTTGCGCAAGCGGGCGATCGCCCAGCGTGCGCGCTTCAAGCCGGGCGACCCGCGCACGTATCCCACGCGCAACTGGGACCGCTACGACAACCTCGTCAAGACGGCCACGCAGCTGGGCATGCGCGTGCTCTTCACGGTCACCGGCCCCGGGCCGCGCTTCGCTCACAAGAAGCCGCCGCCGAGCCAGCGCATCAACGCCGTCACCTACAAGCCCTCCCCGTCGGGCTTTCGCAGCTTCGTCGAGGCGGTCGGCCGGCGTTACAGCGGCCGCGTCCGCGACGAGAACGGCGTCCGCCGCGCGCTGCCGCGCGTCTCGCTGTGGTCGATCTGGAACGAGCCCAACCAGCCCGGCTGGCTGACGCCGCAGTGGGAGAAGGTCGGCGGCCAAAATGTGCCCGCCTCGCCGCGGCTGTACCGCGAGCTCTATCAGGCCGGCCGCCAGGGGCTGGGCGTCAGCGGCCACGGCGGCGACACGATCCTGATCGGCGAGACCGCGCCGCTGGGCTCGCCGCTGCGCGGTCCGCGCAACGGGCTGCGACCGGTGCCGTTCCTGCGCGAGCTCGTCTGCGTCGCCCCGAACGGCACGCAGTACACGGGCGTCGACGCGACGCGCCGGGGCTGCGATGACTTCGCTCGCACCGGGCCGCTGCAGGCGTCGGGCTACGCGCACCACCCCTACACGAAGAAGGTTGCTCCGACAAAGGCGCCGAGCAACCCCGACGAGCTGACGATCGCGAACATCAGCCTGCTCGGCAAGTTGCTCGACACGCTGTCGGCGCAGTCGGGCGGCAAGATCGCGGCCGGTCTGCCGTTGCTGCTGACGGAGTTCGGCTACGAGAGCAACCCGCCGGACCCGCGCAACGGCATTCCGCTGCTGCGCCAGGCGGAGTTCAACACGCTCGCCGAGTTCCTCGCCTTCAACGATCCGCGCGTGAAGGCGACGACGCAGTTCTTGATCAGCGACGCGCAGCTGCTGAAGAAGTACCCCAGGGGCTCGCGGCTGTACTACTTCACCTACCAGTCGGGCCTCTACAACCTCAGGGGCCAGGCGAAGCCCGCGGCGTTCGCCTATGCGTTTCCGCTGCTGACCTTCCCGGCGGGGGCGGGCATCACCGGCTTCTGGGGCCAGTTGCGCTTCCGGCCCAACGGCGCAAAGGACGTCGCGATCATCTTCTGGCGCCCGGCCCCGCCGACCGGCAAGGTGACCTCGTCGTGCGGCAACCCGGCCGCCGGCTGGGTCCAGCAGGGTCCACCGGTCGAGACGACGTTCCGGGGCTACTTCACCGGCGCGATCCCGACGCCGGGGCCCGCCGGCGAGTACTGCGCCGTGTACCTGGACCCCGCCATGGACAAGATCACCCACCAGTCACTGGCCGTCAAGCCGTAGGTGCTCTCAGGCGCCGGGCGCGCGCACGCGCCCCGCGTCGCTGACGAGCCCGCGCTCGGCGACCTGGTCGCGCAGGCGCAGCAGCGCGACGGCCTCCGGCCCGAGGCCCATCGCGTCGAGGATCGCGGCCTGCACCTCGAGCTCGGCGGCGGCCGCCGCCTGTACGTCCGGGCGTTCGGAGTTCAGCACCGTGCACTGGCCGGGATGTGAGGACAGGCGGATGCCGCGCTCGCGCGCGAGAAGCCCGATCCGCGCGAGCTCCTCCGCGCACTCGCGCACCTGGTCGTGGAACTGCGGCATGTCGGGATGGCTCGCGTAGGGCGCCAGCGCGGTCGGCATCCGGTACATGCGCACGTCGTCGCGCTCGAGCCGGTCGAGGATCCGCTCGAGGCACGCCAGCGAGTGACTCAGGTGAGGGCCGGAGCTCCAGCGCCGGGTGTCGTTCGACGGCAGGCCTGCGTCCCCGAGGACCTTGACGGCGAAGCCGGGCGCGTGGGTGGTGGCAGGCACGCAGCCAGCATCTCAGCGCCGCCGCGTGGCGCAGTATGCGCGCGCGCCAAGCACGCGGCGGGCAGCACTAAGCTCAGCCACGCCGTGGCCCGCTACGTCATCAAGCTCGGATCGAGCATCGTCGCCGAGGACTCCGGGGCGCTGCGCGCCGACGTCATCGAGCGCATCTGCGCGGAGGCTGCGGCGCGCCATGCCGCCGGCCACGATGTCGTGCTCGTGACCAGCGGCGCGATCGCGCGCGGCATGCGGGTCATGAACCTGCCGCTGCGCCCGCGGGCGATCGAGGAGCTGCAGGCCGCGAGCGCCGTCGGCCAGGGCAAGCTGTATCGCGTCTACGACGAGCTGCTGCGCGATCGCGCGATCACCAGCGCACAGGTGCTGCTGACGTTCTTCGACATGAGCGCGCGCACGCACTACCTCAACGCGCGCCAGACGCTCGGCAAGCTGCTCGAGTGGCGGGTGCTGCCGGTCATCAACGAGAACGACACGACGACGACCGACGAGATCTCCTTCGGCGACAACGACTTCCTGGCCGCGCAGGTCGCGGTGCTGATCGGCGCCGACCTGCTCGTGCTGCTGACCGACGTCGACGGGCTCTTCACCGCCAGCCCGCGGGTCGATCCCGGCGCGCGGCTTGTGCGCGAGGTCACCGACTTCGAGGCGCTCGGCGAGCTCGACATCGGCCACGCGACCTCGCCGCTGGGCTCGGGCGGCATGCGCTCGAAGGTCGTCGCGGCGGAGATGGCGACGGCCGGCGGCATCGAGGCGGTGATCTGCAGCGGCCTGCGCGAGGGCGCGCTGGGCGCCGCGCTGGACGGCGAGCCGGAGGGCACGCGCTTTCCCGCGAGCGAGGCGCGCTACTCGTCCTTCAAGCTGTGGCTGAAGTACGCCAAGCCGTCGCGCGGGACGATCGTCGTCGACGCCGGCGCGGCGCGCGCTCTGCGCGAGGGCGGCACCTCGCTGCTGCCGGTCGGCATCACCGGCGTGCGCGGCCAGTTCGACGCCGGCGACGCCGTCCAGGTGGCGCACGGCGCGATCGTCATCGGCAAGGGCATCTGCAACTACGCCGCGGGCGAGCTCGGGCGCGTCAAGGGGATGAAGTCCGGCGCCGTGCGCGAGCTGCTGCCGCGGGCGACCGACGAGGCGATCCACCGCGACTACTTCGTGCTGGCCTGACGGGCGCCGGGGGAGACGGCGCCCGCCGGGCAGCTGGGGTAGGGACTAGGAGATGAACGGCGGCGCCGACACCGGCGGGCCGTCGGCGACGTGCATCGTGCGAGCGATGCCCAGGCTGGTCCTGCGAGCCAGCGCGGCGCATGTCGCGCTGCCTTGCGCCGTCGTGCTGCTGGGGGTGACCGAGACCCGGTAGACGAGGTACCGGCGGTCGTTCGTCACGAGGCGGGCGGGAAGGCGCTGCACGCCTCCGGCGCCGGGGACGGAGTCACTGCCGGGTGAGCTGCGCAGCGTTCCGGCCCACCAACGCACGGGGCCGTTGCGGCCGCGCCGGCCGGGGCGCAGCACGTCGGTGCTCGGGGAGGACGGCCGCAGGCGCACGGTCCGGCCGCGGACGATCGGCGGGCGCGTGGAGGCCCTGCCGACGACCTTGGCCGAGAGGCTGCAGCCCGCTCCGTCCTCGAGCTCGTAGGTGCCCAACGCCGGCGTGCCCTCCAGCGTGCCGAGGCGCTGCTTCCATGTATCGCCCTTGAGGGTGAACGCGACGTGGTCGGTCTGAGAGCTGGTGGGCGCCTTGATGGGCGCGTCGCCGGCGCGATCGGCGAGCGCCGGCGTGGTGAACAGCAGCGACCCGAGGGCCGCGAGCGGGAGGATTGCAGTGAACATGCCGGTTGGACTGCCGCCGGGCGCAGGACGTTGCGCGCGGTGCTCTGAACCGTGACGCATGTCACGTAGCATCTCGGGCATGGTGATCGCCACGCGCACCGTCTCGGAGATCTGCCTCGACGCGCGCACCGCGGCCCATACGCTCGCCGCGCTCGACACCGATCGCAAGGACGCCGCGCTGCACGCGATCGCCGATGCGCTGATCGATCGCACCGACGAGATCGTCGAGGCCAACGCGCGCGACATGGAGGCGGGCCGCGCGAGCGCGATCGGCTCGGCGCTGCTGGACCGGCTCGCGCTGGATCCCGCGCGCGTCGCCGCGATCGCCGCCGGCACGCGCGCGATCGCCGCGCTGCCCGATCCCGTCGGCGAGGTGGTCGAGGGCCGGCGCCTGCCAAACGGCCTCGACGTGCGCATGCTGCGCGTCCCCTTCGGCGTCGTCGCCGTCGTCTACGAGGCGCGCCCGAACGTCACGATCGACGCCGCGGGGCTGTGCCTGAAGTCCGGCAACGCGGTTGTGCTGCGCGGCTCGTCGTCGGCGTCGCGCTCCAACGCGATCCTGGCGGCGATCGCCTCGGAGGCCGCGACCGCCGCGGGCGTGCCCGCGGGAGCGATCGGGATCGTGTCCGGCGGCGGTCGCGAGGAGCTCGCGGAGCTCGCCACGCAGGAGGGCGTCGTCGACCTGATCTTCCCCCGCGGGGGCGAGGGGCTGAAGGCGGCGCTGAAGGCCGTCGCGACGGTGCCCGTGATCTACGCCGCGTCGGGCAACTGCCACGTCTTCGTCGATGCCACCGCCGATCTCGACGCCGCGGAGGCGATCGTCCTCAACGCCAAGACCCAGCGCCCGGGAACGTGCAACGCGGCGGAGACGCTGCTCGTCCACGCCGAGGCGGCGCCGGCGTTCGTGCCGCGCGCGCTGCGCGCATTGCTGGAGGCGGGCGTGCAGCTGCGCGTCGACGGCCGCACCCGCGCCCTCGCGGGCGAGCTTGCGCCGCGGCTGTCGGACGCCACCGACGAGGACTGGGACACGGAGTTCCACGCGCTCGTGCTCGCCGTCGCCGTCGTCGACTCAGCGTCCGAGGCGATCGAGCACATCAACGCCCACGGCTCCGGGCATTCCGAGGCGATCGTCACGCGCGACACGGCGGCGGCGCGCGCGTTCGAGCTCGGCGTCGACGCCGCCTGCGTGTACGTCAACGCATCGACGCGCTTCACCGACGGGGGGGAGTTCGGGATGGGGGCCGAGATCGGCAACTCGACGCAGAAGCTGCACGCCCGCGGCCCGATCGGCGTGCGCGAGCTGTGCACGTTCAAGTACGTGATCGCCGGCGACGGCCACGTGCGTTCGTAGCGGTGGCGCGCGTCGGCATCCTCGGAGGGACGTTCAATCCGCCGCACCTGGCTCATCTCGTGTGCGCCTCGGAGGCCGCGTCGCAGCTGCGCCTGGATCGCGTGCTGCTGACCCCGGTCGCCGTGCCGCCGCACAAGGACGCGCGTCGCGACCCCGGCGCGGCCGAGCGCCTGGCGCTCTGCCGGCTCGCCGTCGCCGGCGACGAGCGCCTGGAGGTCTGCGATCTGGAGATCGCCCGCGGCGGACCGTCGTACACGGTCGATACGCTGCGTGAGCTGCACGACCAAGAGCCGGAGGACCAGCTGACCTTCATCCTGGGGGGCGACATCGCCCTCGGACTGCCGACATGGCACGAGCCCGAAGCGGTGCTCGGGCTCGCCAAGCTCGCCGTCGCCGAGCGGGCCGGCGCGGCGCGCGCAGACGTCACCGAGCGCCTCGAGGAGTCCTTCCCCGGCAGCGCCTCGCTCGAGTTCTTCGACATGCCGCGCATCGACATCTCGTCGTCGCTGATCCGCCGCCGTGTCGCCGAAGGCCGGCCGATCCGCTATCTCGTCCCCGAATCCGTGGCCGATCGCATCGATCAGGGAGGGCTCTACCGATGACCCCGGAGCAACTGGCCGAGACGATCGCCGAGCTCGCCGCCGACAAGAAGGCCGCCGGCATCGTCGAGCTCGACGTCCGCGAGGTGCTCGGCTACACGGACTTCTTTCTCGTCTGCTCGGGCAACACCGCGCGTCAGACGAAGGGCATCCACGACGCCATCCACCAGAGCCTGAAGGACGACCACGGCCTGCTGCCGCGACGCGTCGAGGGCGTGCGCGAAGCGCGCTGGATCCTGATGGACTACCTCGACGTCGTCGTGCACATCTTCACTCCCGACGCGCGCGACTTCTACCGCCTCGAACAGCTCTGGGGCGAGGTGCCCGCGCGCGCGATGGAGTCCGTACAGGGCTGACTTCAGGAACCGTCCGCCGCGCGCTGGTCGGGCGTCACAGATCGTTCACGAGCAGGGCTCTGGGCGGCCCTAACCTGCGGCGCGCCAAGCCCTGCACCGCCCCCGACGGCAGAGGTCTCCGCATGCCCAAGCTCGCGCTCGTGTTCGCCATCCTGCTCGCCGTCGCGCCCGGCGCCGTGGCGCAAGCCGCAGATCCGCCGCGGCTGCTCGGCCGCGCCGTGCTGCCGGCCGACACCTTCGCGATCGGACCGCCGTCGGGAGCGGCGCTCGGCACGGCGCCGATCAACGGCCAGAGCCCGCCGTTCGCAAGCCAGCCGGTGCAGGGCTTCTCTGCCGTCCTGTCCTCCGGCAAGCCGGGTCTGTACTTCGCCATGCCCGACAACGGCTACGGCGCCAAGGACAACTCGTCGGACTTCATGCTGCGGATGTACCTCATCCGGCCCAACTTCAAGACCGCGGGCGGCGGCAGCGGCGAGATCACGGTCGGCGGCTTCATCTCGCTGTTCGATCCGGACCGCAAGATCCCCTTCCCGATCGTCCGCGGCAACACGACCCTGCGGCTGCTCACCGGCGGCGACTTCGACATCGAGTCCGTTCGCCGCGACCGTCGCGGCCATCTCTGGTTCGGCGACGAGTTCGGGCCCTACCTGCTGCACACGAGCGCAACGGGCCGCGTGCTCGAGGCGCCGATCCCGGTCCCCGGCGTCAAGTCGCCCCAAAATCCGACCCTCGCCGCGGGCGAGGTAGCGAACCTGCCGCGCAGCCGCGGCATCGAGGGCATGGCGGTCTCGCCCGACGCGCGCAGGCTCTATGTCAGCCTCGAGGGCGCGCTGACGACGGACCCCGACCAGCGCCGGCGCCTGATCTACACGTTCGACCTCGATCGCAGGCGCTTCGTGGCCGGTACACGCTCGACCCGGCTGCTGGAGCCGGGCCACGCGATCGGCGACCTGACGACGCTCGACCAGTGCCGCCTGCTGATCATCGAGCGCGACAACCTCCAGGGCCCGGCCGCGGTCGTCAAGCGCATCGACCGTCTCGACCTGTGCGCGCCGGGCAGCGACGGCTTGCTGCCCAAGACGCCGCTCGTCGACCTGCTCGACATCGACGACCCATCACTCATCTCCCAGCCGGGTCGCGTCGGCGACTTCGGTCTGGGCGATCCCTTCAAGTTCCCGTTTCAGACGATCGAGAGCGTTCTTCCTCTCGGCGGCAACCGGCTGCTCGTGCTCAACGACAACAACTTTCCCTTCAGCGCGGGCCGCAACCCCGGTCGCCCGGATGACAACGAGGCGATCACGATCGACGTTCCCGGGCTGCGCGACGGGGCGGCGCCCACGCTGCCGCGCTCGTCGGTCGACGTCCAGGTCATCGGCCTCAACGACTTCCATGGCAACCTCGAGCCGCCCGGCGGCCAGATCCTGCTGCCCGGCGGCACCCGCGTCGACGCGGGTGGCATCGAGTTCCTGGCGACGCACGTCGACCGCCTGCGCGCCACGAACCCGCGCAACACGATCGTGGCATCTGCCGGCGACCTGATCGGCGCGAGCCCGCTGTTGTCGGCGCTGTTTCACGACGAGCCGACGATCGAGGCGATGAACCGCCTCGGGCTGGACCTCAACGCGGTCGGCAACCACGAGTTCGACGAGGGCGCGGCGGAGCTGCTGCGGATGCGCAACGGCGGCTGCCACCCCGTCGACGGCTGCCTCGACGGCGACGGCTTCGCGGGCGCGGACTTCCAGTTCCTGGCGGCCAACGTCGTGCGCAGGGCGACGGGCAAGACGCTGCTGGCGCCCTACGCGATCAAGCAGTTCGACGGCGTCAAGGTCGCCTTCGTCGGCATGACGCTGGAGAACACGCCGGAGATCGTCACGCCGTCGGGCGTCGCCGGCCTCGAGTTCCGCGACGAGGCCGAGACCGTCAACAGGCTCGTTCCCGAGCTCAAGCGCCGCGGTGCCGAGACGATCGTCGTCCTACTGCACGAGGGCGGGCGGCAGGCCGGCACCTTCAATGAGTGCACGGGCATATCGGGCCCGATCGTCGACATTGTCAACCGCACGGACGACGAGGTCGATGCCTTCATCACGGGCCACACGCATCAGGCGTACAACTGCGTGATCGACGGGCGCGTCGTGACGAGCGCAAGTTCGTTCGGGCGGATCCTCACCGACCTCGACCTGACCATCGACCGCCGCACCGGCGAGCCGACGACGATCAGGGCGAACAACCTCGTAGTCACTCGCGATGTCGCGAAGGACCCGTCGCAGACGGCGATCATCGAGCGCTACCGCACGCTGTCGGCTCCGATCGCGAACCGCGTCATCGGCTCGACCAGCTCGGCCATCACGCGCGATGCGACGCCCGCCGGCGAATCGGCGCTCGGCAACGTCATCGCCGACTCGCAGCTCGCGGCTACGACGCCCGCCGGCTTCGGCGCCGCGCAGATCGCCTTCATGAATCCCGGCGGCATCCGCGCCGATTTGGACGCCGGGCCGGTGACCTACGCCGAGGCGTTCACGGTGCAGCCCTTCGGCAACAGCCTCGTGACGCTGACGCTGACGGGCGCGCAGATCGAGCGGGTGCTCGAGCAGCAGTTCCAGCCGACGATCACGCGCATCCTGCAGCCCTCACGCGGCTTTGCATACGACTATGACCCGGCGCGGGCGATCGGTGATCGCATCGACCCGGCGTCGATCAAGCTCGACGGCGTCGTCGTCGACCCGAGCGCCTCGTATCGCGTCACGGTCAACAACTTCCTCGCCGACGGCGGGGATGGGTTCAGCGTGCTGCGGGAGGGGACCAACCGGCTCGGCGGCGCGGTCGACCTCGACGCACTGGAGGCGTACTTCCGCGCGAACTCGCCGGTCGCGCCGGGCCCGCAGGACCGGATCTCGGTGCCGGCACCGTAGCTCGCGAACCGCCTGGTCGGGGCCGGCCGGATTGCTCGGGCCGGCCTCGTCATGGGGGTGTTCGCCGTCGATGAACGGTGTTCATGAATCCGCGACGCCCACAGGACATGGACCCCCACCGACAGCGCCGCCGCCTGCGGATCCCCGTCCCGCGCTGGCCCAGCAGGGACCATCGCGACTTCCAGACGGCCGGCGTGCTTGCCGCCTGGCGTTCGCGCAGGTCGCGGCCGGCTGCGCCGGAGGATTCTCCAAACCGCCTCGATCCCCCGCCGCTGACGAGGATCGTCCGCCTGCACCGTGAGGACGCGGCGCTGCATGTCGAGCTCGCCGCGCGCAGCGCGGTCGCGCACGGCAGGGCGCCGGTAGCCGTGCGCGACGCCGGTGCGGCCTGCGCCGGCGCGCGACCCGATGATCCTGAGACAGCGCCAGAGGCGGCGGCGAGCTGGACCGTGACGCTGACGCTGAACTGACCGGTCGCAGCGCGCTGCTGTGAGAACGGCGAACGGCCCTCCCGATCGGAAGGGCCGTTCGCGCTCTGCCTCGCCGGGTCGTCGTGGCGACCTGGCTCCCTGCGGGGCTAGGCGGGCCTGCTGCGGGCGCCCTTGGCGCTGCTTGAGCGAGTGGTGCTCCTCGGCCCCCCGTTGTTGGCTGCGAACGGGCCCCAGATCGCGTAGGTCAGCCCGCGGTCGGCGAGCGGCTGCGTGGTCGGCGTCTCGGCCGGCGTGGTCGCGGTCGCTGCGGCCAAGCGGCCGCCCTGCTGGTTGAGGTAGAACGTCCTGGGGTCGCCGAAGCACCCGCCGCAGAACTCCGAGTCGCTGAGCAGCGACTTCGCGAAGTCGTAGATCCCGCCGGCCTGGTTGACGCCGCGCACGTACTGCACCCCTGGGCCGTCCTCCTGCAGGAAGACGTCTCCCGTGGCGGGCACGATGACGACGTTGTCGGGGTTCTCGAGCACGCCGGCCGACGTCGACTCGTAGATCAGCTTCAGCCGCCCCCCGTCGTCACGCGGAGTGAACTGCCAGAGCTGGCCGAGCTGCGCTTCGCCGCCGCTGGTGCAGTCGAAGAACACGCTGCCACTCGTCGTCCACGCGCCCTCGGTGCGGTCGAAGATCGCGGCGCCCTTGCTCTGGGCCTCCGCGCGCACCGTGTCCGTCAGCGGGTTGGGCTCCTCGATCGTCACCCACGAGACGTCGAAGGTGTCACCGGGGTTGGCGAGGTTGGCGTCGAAGTTCGGCCGGCCGTCGACGACGAGCGCCTGCAGCGTGCCGCCCTGGGTGGCCAGGTCACCGTGCTCCCGCGGCCTGCGTTCTGGCAGGAAGCGGTAGAACGCCGCGTCGCCACGGTCCTCGGTCTCGTACAGGACGCCCCGCAGCCAGACCGCCGCCTCGTGCGAGAAGCGCCCCGCGTCGACGATCGGGACCGCGGTCACGGCACGCGTCGCGTCCGCCGGGACCTCGAACGAGTAGCCGTGCGGAGAGCCCATGCCGGGCGCGTTCCCGGTGGAGCCGTAGTTGAAGATCTCCTCGCAGGTGATCCAGGTGTCCCACGGCGTCTCGCCGCCGGCGCAGTTGGTGTGGGTGCCGCCGAGCACCGCGAAGCTCGACTGCACGCGCCGGTCGGGCCCGACGACGACCTTCGTGACGCCGCCGCGAACGGCCATGTCCGGGTCGTAGCGCTTGCTGACCGGCACCACGACGGGGATCTCACCGGGCCGCGAGCGGTTCTCGTGGTTGCGCATGAGGACCGTCGTGCCCCTCACGCCGGGGTACGCGGCCATGCCGTCGAAGATCCCGGGAGTGGGGTTGCCGTCGCTCATCGGATCGCCGCTCTTCGAGATCAGCCGGTAGCTGAAGCCCGCCGGCAGCTCCAGGTACTCGATCCCGGAGTCGATCTCGGGGGTGGGGCGCAGCGGGCCGTAGCCCGTCGCCTTGATCTGCCGCCCCTGGGCCTGGGCCTGGGCCAGCGCGGAAAGCGGCCCGCTGAACGCCAGTGCGCCTCCTGCGACGGCGGTTCCCTGCACGAAGCGCTTGCGCGTCAAGTCAACTGTCATGGTGTCCAAGCTCCTTCTCGTTGTGGTCCCGGCCCGGCGCTTGATACCGGCCGTGCGTCGCCTCCTCGTGAACGTCGTGTGATCGGCGTTCCGTGACAGGTGGCGAGGCGCCTAGCATGCGACGGCGTGACCTCCCGCGATCTCTACGGAGCCCCGCCGCCGCGGCGCACGCCGCAGCAGACGGGCATGTCGCGCCGTGCGCTGCTGCGGATCGGCTGGTCGGACCGCGCGCGGTCGGACATCGACTTCGACGGCGTGACGGCGCGGGTGCGCGAGGAGTGGGAGCAGCCCGGCAACGGGGGATTGCTGCGGGCGCTCGGGCCGGCCGCGGAGGTGCTTGCGGAGGTGGGCGAGGCCACGACCGGCTGCCGCGTGCTCGACGTGGGGGCGGGCGACGGCAACGTGGCGCTGGCCTGTGCCCGCCGGGGAGCGGCGGTTGACGCCTGCGACCTGGCAGCCGCGATGGTGGCCCGCGGGCGCAGGCGCTGCGCCCGCGCCGACGCGCGCGTGGACTGGCGCAGGGCTGATGCTCAGGCGCTGCCCTACGCCGACGAGTCCTTCGACCTCGTCGTCTCCGCCTTCGGCGCGGCGCTGGCGCCCCGCGCGCGCCGCACGGCGCGGGAGCTCGCGCGCGTCTGCCGTCCCGGCGGTCGCGTCGTGCTGGCGGCCTGGGTTCCCCGCGGACTCCCGGGGCGCCTCTTCGAGTTCCTCGAGGTCGTCGACCCGCTGCCCGACGGGGTGCGCTCGCCGGCCGCGTGGGGGGTCCACGACGTCGCGCTGGCGCGCCTGGCGCCGCTGCTGGAGGACATGACGGTCAGGACACGGACACTCGCGCTGCGCTTCTCCTCGCCCGACGCCATGTTCGCGGCGCTGGCGCCGGCCACGCTCGGCGAGGAAGGGCGGCGCGCGCTGCGCCCCGCGTTCGACCAGCTGCTGGCCTCGACGAACAACCGCCCGCCGGCAGCCGAGATCGACGCCCGCTACCTCGTCATCTCAGGGCGCCGGCCGGCGCGCGGGACCGGCGAGCAGCGAACAGCGGTGCAGTAGGACAGCCGCTCGTCGGCGCGCCGGGCACAGCCGTCGGTCAGGCGGCGGCGCGCAGCTCGCTGGGGTCGGTCGCCGCGCGCAGGAACAGCAGCGCGATCGCGGTCGTGACGAACGTCAGGGCGAGCGATCCTCCGACGAGCACGCCGAGCTCGGTCCAGGGAACCGGGACGTGCTCGACGACGAGCCGCTGGTCCTCGATGCCCGTGCCCGCCATCGACTCGATGCGCGTTCCGAGGACGCCGCGAGCCGCGAGGATGCCGGTCGCCGCCGCGAGGATCACCCCGGGGATCAGCGGCAGCAGGGTCTCGGCGAGCGCCGCCCGCGCCAGCACCGGCCGGGGGGTTCCGCCCGCGGCGAGCGCGGCGTAGCTGCGACGGCGGCTGACGATGCCCTCGGCGGCGTTGACGAGCAGCCCGGCGGCGGCGATCGCGATCGCGACGGCGACCGCGATGTCGATCAGGTCGAACGTGTCGGCATAGAAGGGATTGCTCGAATCCGTCGTCCGCAGGATGTTGAGGCGCGCGCCCTGCATGATCGCGCCGACGAGCACCGCGAGCAGGATCGCCGAGCTCGTGCGGCTCGCCGACAGCGGCAGGGCGATCATCCGCCGGCTGGCGATCAGCAGGGACGGGCTGCGCACGCGTGGGGCGAGGAAGCGGCCGAGCACGGCGGCGACGGCCGCCGTCCCCTGGACGAGCCCGATCGCAGCGAGCACGAACAGCGCCAGGAAGATCAGCACGCCGTAGGCCATCGGCTGGCTGTCGAGATCGAGCAGTTCGATGATCGCGGTGAAGGCGGCCATGCCGCCGGCCCCGATCATGAGGAAGACGGCCGGCACGATGCGCGCCGGGATGTCGCGCTGCGCGCGCAGGACGCCGAACGGCGTGACGGCGACGCGGCGCAGGGCGAGGGCGCTGAACAGCGTGGCCAGGACCGGGATGCCGGCGACGATCGCCAGCAGGCCCCACCACGGCGGCAGGACGTCCGTCGGCAGCGTGCGGACGAGCGTGCCCCCGGGAGGGGTCGCCGGGTCCAGGAGCCGGCGTGCGACGAGGTACACGGCGAGGCCGGCGAGCGCGCCGGCGCCGGCGGCGATCCCCGACTCCGTCGCTGCGACGCGGGTCACGTCGCCGGGGCTCGCACCCGCCATCCGCAGCGACGCCAGCCGGCGGTCGCGCGCAGGCGCGCCGATCCGGCTGCACTGGCCGACGAGCGCCAGGATCGGGATGCACAGCAGGGCAAGGGCGATGACGACGCCGGGATGCAGGTCCGTCTCGCTGAGCAGGTTGCTCTCGTAGGGGCCGTCGCCGGCGCCGGTCACGGCGACGGTCAGGGCGCACAGCAGCGCGATCGTCCCGATCGCCGCGCCGAGCGCGGTCATCACGATGCGCACCGTGTCCTGGCGGCTGCCGGTCGTCGCGAACCGCAGCAGGGTCGAGGCTCTCATGAGCTGCACAGCCCGTCGCGCACGACGATCTCACGGTCGCCGTAGGCCGCGACGCGCGCGTCGTGGGTGATCAGCAGGACCGCGGTGCCGGTTTCGCGGGCGACCCGCGTCAGCTCGGTCATGACCTGCTCGCCCGCGACCGTGTCCAGGGCGGCCGTCGGCTCGTCGGCGAACAGCACCGCCGGCTCGGTGACCAGCGCTCGCGCGACCGCCACCCGCTGGCTCTGGCCGCCGGACATCTGCGTCGGCAGCTGGTCGGCGAGCGCCTCCACGCCGAAGCGCCTCAGCCAGTCACGCGCGGTCATCATCGCCGGGCGCCGGCGGGCACCCGACAGCAGCAGCGGCAGCGCGACGTTCTCCGCTGCGGTCATCTCCGTGATCAGCTGGCCGAACTGAAACAGCACGCCGAAGGAGTCGCGGCGCAGCAGCGAGCGGTCGGTCTCGCTGTCGGTGTCGATCCGGCGCCCTTGGAAGTGCACCTCGCCGGCATCCGGGCGCAGCACGCCGGCCATGCATAGCAGCAGCGTCGACTTGCCCGAGCCCGACGGTCCCGTGACGGCGAGGATCTCGCCGCGGCCGAGCTCGACCGAAACGCCTCGCAGGGCCGGCGCATTGCCGTAGTCCTTGACCAGCGCACGTCCTGACAGCACCGTCTCGCGTGGGGTCTCGGGGGAGTGGATGTGATCGGGCAGGGTCATCGAACCGGGCATGAGTGGAGCTCCTTGTTGAGTTCGGCGACGCGCTCCAGCGCCGCGTCGATCCAGCGCAGGTCGGCGTCGAGGTGCGTCAGGGCGTAGTCGGCGGCCAGGACCTCGGCGAGCGAGCTGTCCGGCCGGCTCTTGAGCCGGGTGTACTCCCGCATGCGGCTGAGGTGGGCGTCGCGCTGGCGGCGCAGAAAGTCCTGGGCGAGCGGCTCGCCGGCCGTCAGCAGGGCCAGGGTGACCTTCACCGACAGGGGGTTGGCCACGTACGGCGACGGCGGCTGCACCTCCGTCAGCCAGCGCTCGAACTCGTCGCGGCCGGCCGGCGTCATCGTGAAGGGGGTGCGCTGCGGACCGTCGACCTTGACCGACGTGGCGGCGCTCACGAGGCCGCTCTTGCGCAGCCGCTCGAGCGTCGCGTAGACCTGCCCGAACGCCAGCGGCCGGGCCGCCGGAAAGCGCGCATCGTGCTCGCGCTTGAGCTCATAGCCGTGGCGCTCGCCCTCGGCGAGCAGGCCCAGCAGCATGTGTCCAGTCGACATGAGCGACACTATGCACTGTGTGAATAGTCCTGTCAAGCAGCTTCCGCGCGTGAGCCGAAAGGTCCGGCTGGCCGGCGCGCTGAGCCCCGCGTGCAGGGCGCCGTGGAGCGTGAAGCCGAGCACGAAGAAGACGCCGAACGCGACGAACGTGCCGGGTGCCACGTCGGAGGCTCATCGGGCGGTCAGCGATCCGATCGCGTCAGGGTCCTTCGCGAAGACGGCATATGCCGGGCCTGCCACGGCTCGGGCCGGGCTGCACGCGCTGTGAGCGCTGTCACGCAGCGCACGGTCGCGGCTGAGGTGTTCAGCTCCCGCGCGTCGGGCATGATCGCCACATGGCTCAGATGCGACGCAGCGGATATCGCGGAGGGCGAGGGGCGCCGCTCCTCCTGCTGCATGGAGCCTTCTACACCTGGCGCGCGTGGGAGGCGCTGCTGCCCGACCTGGAGCGTTCCTTCGACGTGCTCGTGCCCACCCTGCTGGGCCACTGGGAGGGCGAGCTGTTTCCCGCTGGCGTCGTCTCGGGGATCGAGTCGCTGGCCGACGGCCTCGAGCGCGAGCTCGACGAGGCTGGCTGGGACACGGCCCACATCGCCGGCAACTCCCTTGGCGGTCTGCTGGCGCTGGAGCTCGCCCGGCGCGGTCGCGCGCGCTCGGTCGTGGCGCTCGCCCCGGGCGGAGACCGGCCTGGCAGCAGGTATGGCGAACGGCGGATCAGGGTGATCTTCGCGGTCACCTATGCGATCGCGACACGCCTGTTGTCGCGCGCCGACCGCGCGTGCGCCTCTTCGCTCGGGCGGCGAATCCTGCTCGGGTGGGTCTGCGCCCACCCCCAACGGCTCAGCGCTGCTCAGGCGGCTCATGCGCTGAGGGCTTTGGGGCAGTGCCCCACGTACGACGCACTGCGGCGGTCGCTGCCACCCGCCGAACCCGTCGCGCTCGATCAGATCCGGTGCCCCGTCCTGCTCGCGTGGCCCACCAGGGATCGTGTCCTGCCCTACAAGCGCTACGGCCGTACCTACCGCGAGGGGCTTCCGACAGCCGAGCTGCGCATGCTCGACGGCGTCGGCCACGTCTCGATGCTCGACGACCCGGCGGGCATCACCACCATGATTCGAGACTTCGCGACACGGGCGGCGACCACCGCGGTACGCGATGGCGCCCAGCTCCAAACGCCCTGAGTCGGCGAACGAGCGCGACTACGGCACGTGCCTCATCGCCGCCGCCTCCTGGGGCGGCGCTCATCCGCGGCCGGTGGATCGGCCGGCTCTGCTGCATCCGTGTCGCCACGCGCGTGCGACTCGTCCGTCTGCCTGTCCGCGTCCGCGTCCGCGTCCGTGTCCGTGTCCGGATCGATCTCTCGTGCGCGTTCGTGGTGGTCACGCGCGAGGCCGCTCTCGTGGTCAGCGGCTTGTGAGCGCTCCTGCGCCGCCACGGCTTCGGTACGAGCGATCGCTGCCTGCTCCTCGGCCTCGGCCTGGGCCTTCCTCGCCCGCGCCGCCTGGCGGTCGGCCTCCGCCTGCTCGCGCTCTGCCCGCCGATCGTGGGTCTGGGCGGTCTCGCGGAGCTCCTGAGCCTCCGTTCGGCGGCCTTCGAGCTTGCGCTCGCGCCCCGAGCGGGCTACCAGCAGCACGGCCACGAGTGCGATGATGACCGCTATGACGATGACGGCTTCCGTCATGACTGCTCCTTTGACCTCGGGTGGTGCACAGGGGGTACCCGGAGGCGGCGGGGCATATCCGGTGGTCAACTTGCGCAGCCTCGGTGCAGGCGCGCGCCAATCCTCGTCAAGAAAGCTTGGATATCTTGTCGCGATGGGCTAGATTGCGCCAATCGCAGGGGATCCGGTTCCGCGTTCGCGGAATGCGTCCTTTGCATGCTCCAGGGGGGGTTTCCAGATGATGCCTGCACGCTTTGAGCGAGCGCAGTCGTGACGCTCGCGCTTTCGATGTGGTGGACGGTCGGCTGGGTGATCGGGACGATCGTCGTGCTGCTCGTCGCAGTCCTGCTGCTCGCGATCACGGGCCTGGCGAAGAAGATCGATGGCGTGGCGCAGGAACTCGTCACAGACCTCGACTCGATCGCGACAAAGACCGGGCCACTGCAGAACGTGGCCGCCACGAACACCGCCGTGAAGACGATCACCCGCGGCCTGCGGGCCGCACGCGGAGGCGACCCCGCCCTCAACAAGTACCGCACCTCTCCGGGGTGGCGAGACTGATGACGCCCTTGGCCGTCTCGACAACCGGGGCCGTCCTCGCCATCATCGGGCTCGTGATCGGGCTCGTCGTGCTCGTGGTCGTCATCAAGCTGCTGGCCGGGACGCTCAAGCCGTTGCGAGCGATCCTTGCGGACGTGCAGGGAGCGCAGACCGCGCCGATGCTCGAGCGCGGTATCCCGGGAACCGACCAGCTCGGCCAGACGCGCCAGCTCGCCGACTCCGTCCCGCCGCTGGCGATGGCCTACCTGCAGAAGCTCGGGCCGAGGCCCGCGGCCTCTGCTCCGCCGCCACCCCCGGCCTACACCCCGCAACCCGCGGCCACCCCCGATGCGCCATCGGCGCCGCCGGCGAGAACCGAACCGGAGCCCCCCGCATGGAAGAAGTACCTCATATGAGCGTCACCCTGACAGTGGTCGCGGCATCCGCGAACCAGAACGCATGGTCGGCCACGCTCGTGGTCGGGCTGATCGTGCTCCTGGTCGTCATCGCCCTGCTCGAGATGCTGCGCCGCACGGTGCTCAAGCTCGAGGGGAACCTGTGGCGCACGTGGGTCACCGGCAAGGCGGTCGTCAAGAACACCGCCACGACGTTCCAGCTGAAGAACACGCGCAACTCGGGCGAAGAACTCGTCGAGGAGCTACGCAATCATGGTTAGTGAGAGGAACGACCGATGAACGCCTTCCTGATCGTCGTAACATTGATCGAGGTCCTGCTCCTGGTCCTCGTGCTCGCCGGCTATCTGCTGGCAATCACCGGGACTCTGGCCAAGATCGCCTCGACCACCAGGCTGATCCAGATCGGCGTGCACGCGATCGACGACCAGACCCGGCCGATCGACTCCGAGGTGCGCGGCATCAACGGGGCGCTGCAGAAGGTCGCCGACGCGCTGACCAACGCCACGCGCTAACGGGCCTCACCCCCCTCGGCGATCCTGCGACATGGAGCTGAGGGGGCTCGAACCCCTGACCTTCGCGCTGCCAGCGCGACGCTCTCCCAGCTGAGCTACAGCCCCAAGTGGTGATGCGCAGCCATCTTAACACCCAGCGTGCGGGCGGTCAGCGCCGCCTGCGCGACCGGGGGCGGGGGACGAACTCCGGGATGTCGAGCTCCGATGTCGCGGGTTCGGCGGGCGCGGCCGCCGGCTCGGGAGCGCTGGTGCTCCGCGTGCCGTTCCAGCGGGCCGGGTCGGCGCGGTCCAGGCGCGACACGAGCTCGGCGTGCGCCGTGCGGATGTCGCGCAGCAGCAGCTCGGCGTTCACACGCAGAGCGTCGCCGAGCTCGCGCAGGTGATTGCTGATCTGCTCGCCGTCGCGTAGGGCCTCGCGGGCTGTGGCGCGCGCCTCGCCGAGCAGCTCGCGGGCGCTCACCGCCGCCTTGTCGCGCGCCTCCCGCTCGTAGTGGGAGGCCTCGTCGCGGACTTCGATCGCTTCGTCGTCTGCGGCCTGGACGCGCATCCGCGCCGCGCGGTCGGCCTCGGCTATGCGGTCGGCGGCGCGCTGCTCGGCTGTCGCCCGCAGCTCCTCGGCGGCAAGCTCGGCGGCGGCGACGATCTCGGCGACGCGGCGGGCGGTGGACGCGGGGTCGCCGGCCGCGCGGTGCGGTGCGGGTGCAGGGGAGGCGCGCTCGGCGGACGAGGCGGGCTCGCCGGCGGCGCGGCGCAGCTCGACGGTCGGTGGCTCGAGGGGCGCGCGCTCGGGCGCGGATGCGGGGTTGCGCGGCATGCGGCGAACGCGCGGGGGCAGCGGCTCGCCCGGCGAGCTCTCAGTGGCTGGCTTGGGGCCACGGAGGGTTCGCCGCGGCCGGGAGGGCGGGGGCTTGTCGGCCATCGAAGCGTCCGATGGTAAGCGGGGAGGCGGCGCCGAGCGGCAAGAACCCGACCAGACTGCCCGCGCCGTGTGGTGAGGCATGCTCCAACCGTGCCACCGATCGCAAAGGTCGAGCCGATCACGACGGCTCGCGCCCTGCGCGGACCGTTTGACTATCTGCGTCCCGAGGGCGTCGATGTCGGGTCGGTGCTCGTCGTGCCCTTCGGCCACCGCGACGTCATCGGCGTCGTCGTCGCCGTCGCCGAGGACTCCGAGCTGGACGACGAGCGCCTCGTCGCCCCGCGGCGGGTGCTCGACCACGACCTGCCGCCCGAGCTCGTCGAGCTCGCGGGCTGGATCGCGCGCGAGTACTGCTCGACGCCGGCCCGCGCGCTGGCGCTCGTCTCGCCGCCCCCCGGCGCCCGCGCGAAGCTCGCGTGGTGGGCGTCGGCGTGCGCGACCGGCGTCGCCGGCGGTGGCCGTCCGCCGTCGGCGCGCCAGCTCGCGCTGCTGGAGGCCCTGCGCACGGGCGGTCCGCGTCCAGCCGGCGCGGACCTGCCGGCGCTGCGGCGCCTCGCCGACCGCGGCCTCGTCGAGCTCGAGCGCCGCGCGATGCGCCGCTTCGTCACGCACGAGGCGGTCGGGGCGCGCCGCGCCCAGCCGCCGGCGCTGACCGCCGACCAGGCCCGGGCGCTCGCCACCGTCGAGCAGGAGCTGGGGCGCGAGGAGCCGGCGGCCCTGCTGCTGCACGGCGTCACCGGCTCGGGCAAGACCGAGATCTACCTGCGCGCCGCGGCGACCGCGCTCGCGCAGGGCCTCGGCGTGATCGTGCTCGTGCCCGAGATCGGGCTCACGCCGCAGATCGTCTCGCGCTTCGCCGATCGCTTCGGCGACATCGTCGCGGTGCTGCACTCGCGGCTCTCCGCAGGCGAGCGCCACGACGAGTGGACGCGCCTGCGCAGCGGCGCCGCGCGCGTCTGCATCGGGCCGCGCTCGGCGGTCTTCGCGCCGATCGAGCAGCTCGGCCTGATCGTCCTCGACGAGGAGCACGACGCGTCCTACAAGCACGAGGGCGATCCACGCTACGACGCCCGCCACGTCGCGGCGCGGCGTGCCGCGCAGGCCGGCGCGCTGCTGCTGGCGGGCAGCGCGACCCCGCGTCCGGAGAGCGTGCGCCGGCTTCGCCGCGTGCGCCTGCCACGGCGCGTCGACGGCCGCTCGCTGCCGCCGGTCGCGATCGTCGACATGCGCGAGACGGCGGGCGCGCTGGCTCCCGACACGAGCCACGCGCTCGTCGACGCGGCGAAGTCGATCGTGCTGCTCAACCGCCGCGGATGGTCGAACTTCGTCGACTGCCGTTCCTGCGGCCACGCCTGGATGTGTCCGCAGTGCGACGTGGCGCTGGTGCTGCACCGCGCACGCGGCTCGCTCGCGTGCCACCACTGCGGTCACCGCGAGCGCGTCCCGGCTCGCTGTACGGCGTGTGGGTCGATGACCGTCGCGCGCCACGGCGCCGGCACCGAGCGCCTGGAGCACGACCTCGCCGCGATCGGCCACGAGGTGTTTCGCCTCGATGCCGACGTGGCCGACGCCGGCGCGCTGCTGCGCCGCTACGAGGCCGCGCCGCGCGGGATCCTCGTCGGCACGCAGATGGTCGCCAAGGGCCACGACTTCCCCGACGTGACGCTCGGGGTCGTCGTCGACGCCGACGGCACGCTGCGCTTTCCCGACTTCCGCGCCGAGGAGCGGACGTTCGCGCTGATCACACAGCTTGCCGGCCGTGCCGGCCGCGGGCCCGCCGGCGGTCGCGTGCTCGTGCAGACGCTGTCGCCCGATGCCCCGTCGATCGTGGCCGCGGCGCGCCACGATGCCGACGGCTTCCTCGAGGGCGAGCTCGCGCGCCGCGAGGCGCTGCGCTACCCGCCGTTCTCGCATCTCATCCGGATCGTCTGCTCCGCGCCCGAGCTCGCCGCCGTGCGTGCCGCGACACAGGCGCTGCGCGCGGCGCTCGGCGAGATCGAAGCGGCCCAGGTGCTCGGACCGGCGCCGCTCTTTCGCCTGCGCGGCCGCGAGCGCGCGCAGCTCGTGATCAAGGCCGGAGACCGCGCCGAGGCGGTGCGGGCGGCCGGCGCCGCCGTCGAAGCGGTCGCGGCCGACCGCTCGCGCCGCGGCGTGGCCTACAGCGTCGACGTCGATCCTCAGTGACGCTCGATCTAGACTCAGGCTCCATGGCCGACGCCGACGAGGAGCAGCCCGAGCCCGATCTCGAGGAGCAGCTCGAGGAGCAGCCGCCGCCCGATCCCGAGGTGCTGGCCCGGCGCCGTGCGGCGCTCGCGCACGTGCGCCAGCTCGGCGACCCGGTCCTGCGCACGAAGGCCAGGCCCGTCGAGCGCTTCGACGGCGCGCTGCTCGACGAGGTGCGCCGCATGCAGGCGCTGATGCACGACGCGCTCGGCATCGGGCTCGCAGCCCCGCAGATCGGCATCTCGCACCGGCTGCTCGTCTACCGCGTCGAGCCCGACAGCCCGATCGTCGCGCTCGTCAATCCCGAGATCGAGTGGTCCAGCCGCGACGAGGAGATCGGCGAGGAGGGCTGTCTCAGCCTGCCGACCGTGCACGTCGACGTCGAGCGCCCGATCGCGGTGCTCGTCCACGCGCGCGACGAGCGCGGCGAGGAGCTTGTCGTCGAGGCGACGGGCCTCGAGGCGCGCGTCATCCAGCACGAGATCGACCATCTCGACGGCGTCCTGATCCTCGACCGCACGAGCCGCGAGCAGCGCAAGGCCGCGATGCGCGCCATGCGCGAGGCCGAGCAGGCCGCGGGCGTCGCGTAGGCGCCCGGGTGCGCACGGTCTATCTCGGCACGTCGGGCTTCGCCGCCGCGGTGCTGGCGCGCCTGGCTGCGACCGAGCACCGGCCGCAGCTCGTCGTCACGCGACCCGACCGTCCGGCTGGCCGCGGACGCAGGCTCGCGGCGCCCCCCGTCGCCGATGCCGCGCGCGCTCTCGGCCTCGAACTGCATCAGCCCGAGAACGTCAACGACGACGACGCCCGCGCGCGGATCGCCGCGGCCGAGCCCGAGGAGGTCTGCGTCTGCGCCTTCGGCGCGCTGCTGCGCGAGCCCCTGCTGTCGGAGCACTCATTGCTCAACGTCCACCCGTCGCTGCTGCCGCGCTGGCGCGGCGCGGCGCCCGTCGAGCGGGCGATGATGGCCGGCGACGAGCAGACCGGCGTCTGCATCATGCGCATGGAGGCCGGCCTCGACAGCGGTCCCGTCTGCCTGTCGGGCTGCGAGCCGATCCGCTTCGACGACACGTACGGCACGCTCGCCGAGCGCCTGCAGGAGCTCGCCGCCGGCCTGCTGATCCGCGCGCTGGACGAGCGCCCGGCGGCCGTCGAGCAGCCCGCGGACGGCGTGACGTACGCGGACAAGATCGGCCCGCAGGATCGCACCCTGGACCCGGCGGCGACGGCGATCGTCAACGACCGCGTGGTGCGGGCGCTGACGCCGCACATCGGCGCCCGCGTCGAGCTCGCCGGCGGAGCGTTCCTCGGCGTCCTGCGCGCCGCCGTCGAGGCTCCCGAGGCGACCGGCCCGCTGCGCGCCGAGGACGGCCGGCTGCTGCTCGGCGGCCTCGAGCTGCTGGAGGTCCAGCCTGCGGGCGGCCGGGCGATGGACGCGGCGGCGTACCTGCGCGGGCGTGGGCTGCCGGAAGGCTAGGCCGATCGAGCTAGCTAACCTAGCTAGCCGCAGCTGGTAGGATGGCTGCCATGAGCCAGGTCGGCATGCACGAGGCAAAGACGAAGCTCTCGCAGCTCGTTGAGCGCGCGCAGGCGGGCGAGGAGATCATCATCGCTCGCAACGGCAAGCCGGTGGCCCGGCTGGTGCCGGTCGCGCCCACCAACTCGTTCGCATCGCTGCGCGGCAAGTACCGCGGGCAGATCTGGATGGCAGACGACTTCGATGAGCTGCCGGATGACATCGCCGATGCGTTCGGCGCCCGTTGAGGTTGCTGCTTGACACACACGTCGTGCTGTCGTGGGCGGGCCACGAAGGCCGGCTGAGCGCGCTGGCCGACCAACAGATCGATGACGCGTCCAACCAGCTGCTGGTCAGCGCGGTCGTCGTCTGGGAGATCGCGATCAAGCGCGCTCTCGGCAAGCTGCGAACGCCCGAGGGCTTCGTCGCGGATCTGCTCGAGAGCTCAGCCACCAAACTGCCGATCAGCGCCGAGCATGCCGCAGGGGTCGAGCACCTCCCGCCGCACCACCGCGACCCATTCGACCGGTTGCTGGTCTCCCAGGCCACGATCGAGGGCGCCACGCTCGTCTCCTCTGACGAGGCGCTGCGCGCCTACGACGTTGCGGTGCTCTGGTAGCCGTCGCCGCAACCGTCACGCCGGCTCGCCGCGCCGCGTTCGCGGTCGTGCGGCGCGTCTTCGAGCAGGGCGCGTACGCGGACCGTGCGTTTCACAAGGAGGCCAAGGACCTCGACCCGCGCGAGCGGGCGTTCGCGATGCAGCTCGCGTTCGGGACCATCCAGCGGCGCCTGAGCCTCGACCACATGGTGCAGCAGCTCGCACGGCCGGTCGGCGAGCTCGACGCGGCGACGCTCGCTGCGCTGCGCCTCGGGCTCTACCAGCTCGCGTTCCTCGACGGCGGCGGCACGCACGCCGTCGTCGGCGAGAGCGTGGAGCTCGCCAAGAGCGGGCACGGCGGCGGCCACAAGCTCGTCAACGCCGTGCTGCGCCGCGCGGCCCGCGAGCTGCCGCGCCTGCCGTCCGACGACACCCCGGCGGGAGCGGCGGTCGCGCACTCATACCCGCGGTGGCTCGTGGAGCAGTGGTGGGAGACGTTCGGCGCCGACGACACGCGCGCGCTGCTGCGCCGCGGCAACGAGGCCTCCGAGCTCGCGCTGCGCGCCAACGAGCTCGTCACGACGCGCGACGAGCTCGCCGCCGCACTGCCGGTCTCGACCCGGCCGGCGGACGAGCTGCCGGAGGGCCTCGTCGTCGAAGGCCGCTTCGACGCGCACGGCCACGAGCTGTGGCGCTCGGGCGCCTACGCGACGCAGTCGCGCGCGTCGATGCTCGTCGCGCGCGTGCTCGACCCCCGGCCCGGCGAGCGCGTGCTCGACCTCTGCGCCGCGCCCGGCGGCAAGACGACGCATCTCAGCGCGCTGATGGGCGGCGCGGGGATCGTCGTCGCCGTCGAGCGCCACGCCGGACGTGCGAGCGCGCTGCGGCGCACGTGCGAGCGGATGCGCGCGCTCAACGTCACCGTCGAGCTGGGCGATGCGGCCGCATATCGCGCCCCCGAGCCCTTCGATCGCGTGCTCGTCGATCCGCCCTGCAGCGGCCTCGGAACGCTGCAGAGCCATCCCGACCTGCGCTGGCGCACATCGCCCGAGGCGGTCGCGACGATGGCCGTCGCGCAGGAGGCGGTCCTGCGCGCGGGCGTCGAGGCGCTGCGCCCCGGGGGGACGCTCGTGTACTCGACCTGCACTCTGTCGCCGCGCGAGAACGAGCAGCAGGTCGCCGGCGTTGGCCTGCGACTAGAGTCTGAGCGCCTCGTGCTGCCCCACCGCGACCGCACCGACGGCTTCTACATCGCTCGTTTGACCGTGTGAATCGGAGGATGCAGCCTTGAAGAACGACCTCGGTCCGACGTGCCCGAACTGCAAGGAGCCCTGGTTGCGCCCGACGAACCTGGCCGGCCGGTATCGCTGCGTGTACTGCCTGCACCGCTTCGAGCTGTGCTCGGTGTGCCCCGACTGCGGCGAGCACTCGACGATCGTGCGGATGTCCACGACGGCGATCCTGTCCTGTAACGCGTGCGCGGCTTCGATGCTGCGGGAGATCTGAGCCCATGCCCCTGAAGGAAAAGCATGTAACCCCGTCGATCCTGTCGGCGGACTTCGCCAGGCTCTCCGCCCATGTGAAGGAGATCATGGACGAGGGCTGCCGGGTCATCCACTGCGACGTCATGGACGGCCACTTCGTTCCCCCGATCACGTTCGGCCCGATGGTCGTCGCCGCGCTGCGCGAGTCGCTGCCCGACGAGGCCTACCTCGACGTGCATCTCATGATCGAGGCCCCTGAGCGCCACGTCGCGGAGTTCGCCAAGGCCGGCGCGGACGGAATCACGATCCACGCCGAGTCCACGCCGCACATCGACTACACGCTGTCGGCGATTCGCGAGGGCGGCTGCAAGGCCGGGCTCGTGGTCTGCCCGGGAACGTCGCCGGACTGCTTCGCGGAGGTCGACCTGGACCTCGCGCTGATCATGACCGTCAACCCGGGCTGGGGCGGGCAGCCGTTTCTGCGCAACCAGCTCGACAAGATCCGCCGCGTCCGCGAGATGCTCGGCCCGGATATCGCGATCGAGGTCGACGGCGGCGTCAACGCGGGAACCGGCGCGGAGTGCGCGGAGGCGGGAGCGACGTGGTTCGTTGCCGGCTCGGCGATCTTCAAGTCGCCCGATCCGATCGCCGCCTACCACGAGATTGCGAAGGCGGTCGGCGCCGAGTAGGGCGTCGTG
>Ga0208736_1000069_pt1 | contig 32305 bp, 29 predicted proteins | sample AntDryMetagUQ255_FD_188090 | JGI IMG/M metagenome (GOLD analysis project Ga0208736, IMG submission 188090) | Polar desert microbial communities from Antarctic Dry Valleys - UQ255 (SPAdes) | ecosystem: Environmental > Terrestrial > Soil > Desert | place: Antarctic Dry Valleys | collected 2008-12-31 | reverse complement strand
CGCGTGGTTCTTCGCCTTCGACCCGTCCAGCGGCTTCGTCAACAACCTGCCGTTCGTGCCCGACGACAAGGCCTGGTTCGGCGAGCACAACAGCTCGCTCGCCGTGATCATCATGGCCGAGGTCTGGAAGACGACGCCCTTCATGGGGCTGCTGCTGCTGGCCGGGCTGGCGACGATCGACGAAGGGCTCTACGAGGCCGCGAAGGTCGACGGCGCGACCGCGGTCCAGCGCTTCTTCAAGATCACGCTGCCGCTGCTGAAGCCCGCGCTGCTCGTGGCGCTGCTGTTTCGCACGCTCGACGCCTTCCGCGTCTTCGACTCGATCTTCGTCATGACGCGGGGCTCGCAGGACACCGAGTCGGTCTCGATCCTCGGCTACAACCAGCTCATCTCGCGGCTGAACCTCGGCCTCGGCTCGGCCGTCTCGGTGCTGATCTTCGTGCTCGTGCTCGTGATCGCTTTCGTCTTCGTGCGCATCCTCGGGACGAGCAACCCGGCCGGCCAGGGAGAGAAGTAGGCGTCATGTCACGACAGCCGGCCGACTACCTGAAGTGGACCGTCGCGATCACCGCGGTCGTGTTCTTCGCGCTGCTGCCGATCGTCTGGATCTTCTCGCTGTCGCTGAAGTCGCCGGACACGATCAGCGACAAGAGCTTCATCCCGAAGGACGTCACGCTCGACAACTACACGACGCTGTTCGAGGGCGGATTCGACAGCCCGCTGCTGCGCCCGCTGATCAACTCCGTGGCGATCGCCCTGATCGCGACGGTGATCGCCGTGACGCTGGCCTCCTTCACCGCCTACGCGATCGCGCGTCTGGACTTCCCGGGCAAGTCCGCGATCCTCGCCGGCGCGCTGGCGATCGCGATGTTCCCGCAGATCTCGGTCGTCGGGCCGCTGTTCGACATGTGGCGCGCCCTGCACCTCTACGACACCTATCCCGGCCTGATCATCCCGTACCTGACGTTCGCGCTGCCGCTGGCGATCTACATCCTCGTGGCGTTCTTCCGCGAGATCCCGTGGGAGCTCGAGCAGGCCGCCCAGGTCGACGGCGCGACGCCGTGGCAGGCGTTTCGCAAGATCATCCTGCCGCTGGCGGCGCCCGGCGTCTTCACGGCGGCGATCCTCGTCTTCATCTTCGCCTGGAACGACTTCATCTTCGCGATCACGCTGACGTCCTCGGACTCGTCTCGCACGGTTCCGGCGGCGCTGGCGTTCTTTCAGGGCGAGTCGCAGTTCACCGCGCCGACGGGCAACATCGCCGCCGCCGCCGTGCTCGTGACGATCCCGATCATCATCTTCGTCCTGATCTTCCAGCGTCGTATCGTCGCCGGCCTGACCGCCGGCGCCGTCAAGGGGTAAAGGAGAAACACACATGGCGGACATCGCCCTACACGACGTGACCAAGCGCTACGCCGACGGCACCGAGGCCGTCAAGCAGTTGAACCTCGAGATCCACGACGGTGAGTTCATGATCCTCGTCGGCCCGTCGGGCTGCGGGAAGTCGACCGCCCTGCGGATGATCGCCGGCCTGGAGGACATCTCCGAGGGCGAGCTGCTGATCGGCGGCGAGGTCGTCAACGACCGCGCGCCGCGCGACCGCGACATCGCGATGGTCTTCCAGAACTACGCGCTGTACCCGCACATGACGGTGCGCGAGAACATGGGCTTCGCGCTGAAGCTCGCGAAGGTCTCCAAGCAGGAGATCGACGAGAAGGTCACGCACGCGGCGGAGATCCTCGACCTGAAGGCGCACCTGGATCGCAAGCCGTCCAACCTCTCCGGCGGCCAGCGCCAGCGCGTGGCGATGGGTCGCGCGATCGTGCGCGACCCGAGCGCCTTTCTCATGGACGAGCCGCTGTCGAACCTCGATGCGAAGCTGCGCGTGCAGATGCGCACGGAGGTCTCGCGCCTGCAGCGCGAGCTCGCGACGACGACCGTCTACGTCACGCACGACCAGACCGAGGCGATGACGCTCGGCGATCGCGTCGCGGTCATGCGCGGCGGCGTGCTGCAGCAGGTCGACACCCCGCGCGTGCTCTACAACAGCCCGGTCAACATCTTCGTGGCGGGCTTCATCGGCTCGCCGGCGATGAACTTCTTCTCGGGGTCCGTCGCCGGCGGCAAGCTGAAGCTGCCGTTCGCCGAGGTGCCCGTGCCCGACGGCGTCGGCGATGCCGGCGACGTCATCGTCGGCATCCGCCCGGAGGACTTCGAGGACGCGAGCCTCGCGCCCGAGGGCCGCCGGCACGGCGTCGAGTTCGACGCCCCGGTCGAGGTGCTCGAGTCGATGGGCTCGGAGATCTACGCCTACTTCTCCTTCGAGGGCGACGAGGTGAGCTCCGACGAGCTCGCCGAGCTGGCGCGCGACTCGGGCGTCGCCGAGACCCCGAGCGGCGGCGCGGGACGCGCGGTCGCGCGCCTGAACCCCGAGTCCGAGATCGGCGTGGGCGACAAGGCGCGGTTGTGGTTCGACGCGGGCAAGCTGCACGTCTTCGATCCGTCCGACGGCACGAACCTCGCCCACGAGGCGGCGAGCGAGGGCGAGCCGCCATCGGTCGCCGGTGAGGAGGGCGAGGAGCCGGAGGACCCGCGGGCGACCAAGATCGCGCAGTCCCCACAGCAGACGAAGATCCAGCAGGTCCCACAGCAGACGAAGATCCAGCAGCCCCCGCAGGAGACGAAGATCCAGCAGTCCCCGCAGACGACGAAGGCCTCGAAGAACCCAACGGCCGAGCCCGAAGCCGGCGACGAGTCCCCCGCGGAGTAGCCTCGCGCCATGCACATCGGCGTCCTCGGCACCGGCCCCGTCGGCCGCACCCTTGCGCAGGCCCTGGTCGACCGCGGCCACGACGTGCGAATGGGATCGCGCTGCGCCGGCAACGAGGTCGCCGTCGCGTGGGCCGAGGGGGCGGGACCGCTGGCAAGCGAGGGCAACTTCGCCGACGCGGCCGCGACCGGCGAGCTCGTCTTCAACGCGACCGCCGGCGCCGCGTCGCTCGAGGCGATCGAGCTCGCCGGCAACGAGCAGCTCGCCGGCAAGGTCCTCGTCGACGTTGCCAACCCGCTGGACTTCTCCCAGGGCATGCCGCCGACGCTCACGGTCTGCAACGACGACAGCCTCGGCGAGCGCATCCAGCGCGCGTTCCCGGAGGTCCGCGTCGTCAAGGCCCTGAACACCGTGACGGCAGCCGTGATGGTGCAGCCGGACCTCATACCGGGGCAGCACACGACCTTCATCTGCGGCGACGACGACGCGGCCAAGCCGCAGGTCTCAGCGCTGCTCCGGGAGTTCGGCTGGCCCGCAGCGTCGATCCTCGACCTCGGCGACATCACCGCCGCCCGCGGCATGGAGATGTACCTCCCGCTGTGGCTGCGCCTGTACGCCGCCACGGGCACCGCCGTGCTGAACGTCCAGCTGCGCACGGGCGAGTTGGATGCGTGAGCTCAGTGAACGCGACGCTGGTCGCGCTGCACGCCGCAGACGGATCACCTTGCGTCGCTGAGCGAGCGTGAGTCGCTCACCCAGCCAGCCACGAGGTAGCCCCTGCCGAAGTGACGCCCGAGAACCTACGACGCACTTTGCGGCCGCGTGGACGGCCGGTACGCTTGGCCGATGCCAACGCTCGTGCTCGGCACGCCCCCACCGGAGCTCGAAGCGCTACTCGAGCGCCGCCGCCAAGCCGGCGTCGACCGCCTCGACGAGGTCTGGCAGGGTGTTCGCCACATGGTTCCCGGCCCTAGCATCGAGCATGCGGATATCAGCCAGCAGCTCGCCGTACTGCTCGATGGCCCGGCTCGAGCCGCCGGCCTGCGGCCGACGATGAGCGAGTTCAACCTGGGCGAGTCCGAGCACGACTTCCGCGTGCCCGACGGGGGCCTGCACCGACCCGGAGCGTCCGGCGTGTGGCAGGCGACGGCTGCCGCCGTGGTCGAGATCCTCTCACCGGGCGACGAGAGCCGCCAGAAGCTGCCGTTCTACGCCGACCACGATGTCGACGAGGTGCTGCTCGTCGACCCCGCCGAGAGAACGGTCACGTGGCTGGCACTGCATGACGGCGAGTACGAGCCCGTGCAGCGCAGCGGTCTGATCGACCTCGGGCCCACCGAGCTCGCCCAACAACTCGACTGGCCGTGACCAACACGCAGCGCACGCCGCACGCCGGTCGGCCCCAGGACACGCTGGGCATGAATCAGCGTGACCGGCCCGTTGCGCCCGTCCAACGCACTCCGAGGGCTCCGTTTCACGGCCACTTTGCCGCTCGTGACAGCTTCGTAAACGGCAACCCCTAGCGCCCCCGCCGCACCCGCTCGATCGCCTCGTCGGTCCAATGGTGCGTGCGCATCAGGCGATAGCGGTCGCTCGACAGCCGCTGGTAGGCATCGGTCTCGGTCTCGCGGCGGCCGATCAGATCGGCTTCGCGCAGGATCGAGACGACCGGCTCGTACTCCTCGGCGAACCAGCGGGAGGCGACCCGCGCGCGATCGAGGAGCTCGCCCTCGTGCTGGATCAGCCGAAAGCCCCAGGCCTCGACGCCCTCGGCGAGGCTGCCGAACTCGAACGGATCGGTCAGCTCGATGCGCGCGCGCTGCGCGGGCGCGAGCGGAACGCGTTCGTGGAAGACGCGCTCGTGGCTCTTCAGCGGCAGGTCCTGAGAGCTGATCGTCGCGCCGGCGGGCACGCGGGTGATGACCTCGACCACGCGCGCGTCGATCTCCTCACGACCCTGAGCGCGCGCGACGGCGACGCGATGGTGGCCGTCGCGGACGAAGTGCAGCTCGCCGACGCGGTAGACGTCGATCGGCGGCAGCGACGCTCCGCGGCGCTGCGCGTTCGCGATCCGCTCGAAGCGCATGCGCACGCGGCCCGACGTGGGCCGAAACGCACGATCGAACTCCTTGCCGCGATCGAGCGTGCCGGCGATCGAGGCGATCGTGATCGTCTGCAGGCCGTGGTCGTGCTCGGCCACCCGGCCCAGCGCCTCGACGACCTCGTCGAAGGACAGCATGAGGTCGATGTCGCCGGGCTGCAGGCGCAGTGCCGCCGACAGCCGGGCGAGCACGCGGCGGCGGCGCGCGCGCAGGAAGTCGTCCTGCGCGTCGTTGCTGGGAAAGCCGGTGTCCCGCGGGACGGGCATGCGCCGAAGTGCTACCCCAGCGACCCCCACGCCACCGGGCAGAGCGTCTACACTGACCGGCGCATGACGCGTGCCCTCGAGCTTTCCCTGCTTCTCCTGCTCCCCCGATAGGGGGAGCTATCTGCGTGGCGGCCGCACTGCCGCATACCGACTGAGAGAGCAGCACACCTCGAGCCTTCAGCAAGGAGAACCCCACGTCATGAGCGCCATCGATCCACATCACGTCCGCATCTTCGACACGACCCTCCGCGACGGCGAGCAGTCGCCGGGAATCTCGCTGAACACCGGCGAGAAGCTCGAGATCGCCCACCAGCTCGCCCGCCTCGGAGTCGACGTCATCGAAGCCGGCTTCCCGATCGCCTCGCCCGGCGACTTCGAGGCGGTGCAGGCGATCGCCCGCGAAGTCCAGGGTCCGGTCATCGCCGGCCTCGCTCGTGCTCAAGCGCCCGATGTGGAGAGCGCCGCCCGAGCCGTACGCGACGCGGCCAATCCGCGCATCCACACGTTCATCTCGACCTCGGACATCCACATCGTCCACCAGTTCCGCTCGACGCGCGCGGACGTCCTCGCGCAGGCACGCGCGGCCGTCGCGCACGCGAAGTCCTACGTCGACGACGTCGAGTTCTCGCCGATGGACGCCACGCGGGCAGAGCTCGAGTACACCGCCGAGGTCGTCGCCGCGGCGATCGAGGAGGGTGCGACGACGATCAACATCCCCGACACGGTCGGCTACACGGTGCCCGACGAGTACGCCGCCTTTCTCGAGGGCCTCTACCGCCTCGTGCCCGCGCTGCACGACGTCATCCTGTCCGTGCACTGCCACGACGACCTCGGCCTCGCGGTCGCCAACTCCTACGCCGGCCTCGTCGCCGGCGCGCGCCAGGTCGAGTGCGCGATCAACGGCATCGGCGAGCGTGCGGGCAACTGCTCGCTGGAGGAGATCGTGATGCTCCTGCACACGCGCGGCGAGGTCTCGGGCCTGCACACGACCGCGGTCACCACGGAGATCGCGCGCACCTCGAGGCTCGTCTCGCGGCTGACCGGCTACGTCGTGCAGCCCAACAAGGCGATCGTCGGGCGCAACGCCTTCGCGCACGAGAGCGGCATCCACCAGGACGGCGTCATCAAGGAGCGCACGACCTACGAGATCATGGACGCGACGAGCGTCGGCCTGGACGCCAACTCGCTCGTGCTCGGCAAGCACTCCGGCCGCGCGGCGCTCAAGCAGACGCTCGCCGAGCTCGGCTTCGTCGTCGAGGGCGCGGTCCTCAACACGGCCTTCAAGCGCTTCAAGGAGATCGCCGACAAGAAGAAGACCGTCACGGCGATGGACCTCGAGGCGCTCGTGACCGACGAGCTGCGCGACGAGCTGGCGAGCTACACGCTCGAGTCGTTCTCGGTGACGGCCGGATCGGACCGCCCGCCGCACGCGACGGTCGCGGTGCTGCTTCCCGACGGCAGGACCGCGGAGGCCGAGTTCTCGGGCGACGGGCCGATCGACTCCGTCTTTCAGGCGATCAACGTCGCCACGGGCCTCGACGCGCGGCTGCGCGAGTTTCGCGTCGACGCCGTCACCGGCGGCCAGGACGCGCTCGGCGAGACGTCGGTCGTGCTCGAGTGCGAGGGTCAGTCGGCCTCCGGGCAGGGCGTCGCGACCGACATCATCGAGGCGGCGGGCCGTGCCTACATGCGCGCGCTGTCCAACGCGATGCGCAAGGCGCAGGCGGCCGGCGAGGCCATCGACCTGGCGGCGAACGAGCCGCTCGCAACGCCCTAGCGGGCTGCTGGGAAGCGCGCCGACATGGCCGACGACGCAGCGATCGAGATCGACGGCCTACGCAAGTCCTACGGGCCGTTTCAGGCCGTGCGCGGGCTGTCGCTGCACGTGCGCCAGGGCGAGGTCTTCGCCTTCCTCGGGCCCAACGGCGCCGGCAAGACGACGACGGTCGAGATCCTCGAGGGCTTTCGCACGCGCGACGCCGGGGAGGTGCGCGTGCTTGGGGTCGATCCCGCGCGCGGCGACCGGGCGTGGCGCGCGCGGATCGGGATCGTCCTGCAGGAGGGCGGCGCACAATCCGAGCTGACCGTCCGCGAGACGCTCGCGCTGTGGGCGGCCTACTACCCGCACCCGCGCCCGCTGCAGGAGACGATCGAGCTCGCCGGCCTGCAGGAGAAGGCCGACGATCGGGTCGGGCGCCTGTCGGGTGGCCAGCGCCGGCGCCTGGAGGTCGGCCAGGCGCTGATCGGCGATCCGGACCTGATCTTCCTCGACGAGCCGACCACCGGCTTCGACCCCGTCGCGCGGCGCGCGGCGTGGAAGGTCATCGGCGGGCTGCGCGACCTCGGCAAGACCGTCTTCCTCACGACGCACTACCTCGACGAGGCGCAGGAGCTGGCGGACCGCGTCGCGATCATCAAGGGTGGCGTGATCGTCGCCGAGGGCGCCCCGCAGGACCTTGCGGGACCGGGCACGCAGGAGACCGAGATCGCCTTCGCGCTGCCCGCCGGCGTGCAGCTCGCAGCGCTGCCGGGCGCGCCGGGCTTCGCGCTCGGCCACGACGGGCGCGCGCGCATGCGCACCGAGATGCCGACGCGCGTTCTGGCCGAGCTGTGCGCCTGGGCGGGGGAGCGCGGGGTCGAGCTCGAACGACTCGAGGTCATGCGCCCGACGCTCGAGGACGTCTACCTCGAGCTCGTCGACGCCGCGGACGCCGAGGCGCCTGCATCATGAGCGACGCCAGCCGCGCGCTCGCTCAGCTGCGCGCGGACCTCAAGGTCTTCCTGCGCAATCCGGCGTCGCTGTTCTTCACGGCGATCCTGCCGGTCGTCTTCCTGTGCCTGTTCGTCGCGATCTTCGGCAACCAGCGAGCCGGCCCGCAGTTCGGCAACGTGCGCATCGCGACGCTGCAGGTGCCGGGCTTCATCGCCCTGGCGATCGTGTCGGCGGCCTTCGTCGCGCCGGCGATCGGCCTCACCAGCGTGCGCGAGGCGGGCGTGCTGAAGCGCGTCCGCGGCACCCCCGTCGCACCGTGGATCGTCTTTGCGGGGCGCATCGGCACGGCGCTCGTCAGCGCCACGATCGTCTCGGCGGTTCTGATCGCGATCGGCGCGGTCGCCTTCGGGGTCGAGGTCCAGAGCTCGACGCTGCCAGGGCTCGTCGCCACGCTCGCGCTCAGCGTGTTCGCCTTCTGCGCGCTGGGCATCGCCTACACGCGGGCGATCCCCAGCTACGACGCGGCCCCGGCGATGACCAACGCGGTCGTGTTGCCGCTGTACTTCATCTCCGGCGTGCTGATCCCCGCCAGCCAGCTGCCCGACGACATGCTCGCGTTCGCCAACGTGCTGCCGGTCAAGGCGCTCGTCGACGCGATGACGATCGTCTTCGACCCGCGCACCACCGGCGCCGGGATCTCCGGCGCCGACCTCGCCGTGCTCGCGGCATGGGGGCTGGCGGGGCTGCTCGTCGCCATGCGCAGCTTCAGCTGGACGCCGCGTCACAACGCAGGTTGAGCCGGCTGCGTTTGACTGCCCCGCCGACGCAGGTGTAGTGTCGAATCGGCCCGGGTCAAGGGTCCTTTCAGAGGCTCTCTCGGCGGTAGGAGACCCACATGCGCTCACGCATCCAGAGGCATTTGTGGCCGGTGCTCGGGGAGCGCATCCCGGTACGCCAAGGGGGTCCCGAGGAGACGATCGCCCCCGAGGTTCCGCCACTCGAGCTCAGCGGGCGCGACTACGCGATCTTCCTGTTGCGCCTCGCCGCAGAGATCGAGCACGGCCTGATGGTGCAGTACCTCTTCGCCGCCTACTCGCTGGACTCGTCGAACCTCGCGCCAGAGCGGCGACCCCTCGTGCGCGGCTGGCAGGAGACGATCCTCGCCATCGCCAAGGAGGAGATGGCACATCTCGTCACGGTGCAGAACCTCCTGATCGCGCTTGGCGGCCCGCTGCAGTTCAACCGCGAGGACTATCCCAACGACAACGTCCTGTACGAGTCGGGATTCACGCTGCAGCCACTGACAACGTCGTCGCTCGCGACGTACGTCTGCGCCGAGAGCCCGCAGAACTGGGATACCGACCAGGCGCGCGACATCAAGCGCGAAGCGGAGATCGCGGCTGGAGGCACCGTCAACCGGGTCGGCCGGCTCTACGAGGAGCTCGTGCGCGTCATCGGCGACGAGGAGCTGGTTCCCGACGGCACGTTCGACGAGGACGGCGGCGTCTTTCAGGCGTCCTGGGATGCATGGGGCCGTGGCTTTCGCCGCAGCGGTCAGCACCGGCCGGGGCCGGAGGACACGGACGCGCGGGAAGAGCACGAGCTCGTGATCGCCACGGTGTCCGACCGCGCGACGGCGCTCGCGGCGCTCAACCAGGTCGGCGAGCAGGGAGAGGGCTTCGAGAACCCAGCGCCGGATGACGATGACGAGTCGCACTTCCAGCGCCTCCTGGGGATCTACGAGGCGCTGGCTGGGATGAGCGAGAGCGAGCAGCGGGCGGTGATCCGCAACGTCGCAACGAACCCGACGACCCACCTCGACGGACCGGACGTCGGACCCGAGCCGGCCGCCGACGCCGCCGGTGACCCTCCCGCGGCGACGACGAGCCCAATCTCCAACAGCGAAGCGCGCATGTGGGCGCACCTCTTCAACGTGCGCTACCGCAAGCTGCTCGTGAGCCTCGCGCACACCTTCGAGCTCGCCGAGGACCGATCCGATGTCAACCGGCCGGGCCCGCGCGGAACGCTGATCAACCGGTCGTTCTCGGAGATGTACAACCTGCGCTCGATCGCCGGCGTGCTCGTCGGGCTACCGCTCGATGACGCCGACCCCGGCGGCCGGAGCGCCGGCCCGCCGTTTCAGATGCCCCACACGCTGATGCTCGCGCACGACGAGGACGACCGTTGGCGCCTGCACCGCGATCTGCTGGACGCCTCCGGCACGCTGATCGGACGGATCGCAGCGGCGGATGGCAGCGGTGCCGGCCAGGACTACATCAGGGCGCTGGCGCAGGCCGATCGGATCGAGCTCGCCCAGGTCGATCTGCTGATCGGAGGCGCAGGGCCGTGATTCACGAGCTGCGCATCCTCCCGCCCCTGGCGATCGCACGGTTCGGCTCAGCGCCGACGCCGATGGACAACTACGACGTGGTCGTCGACCCCGACAACCCGCTCGGCTACAGGCAGCTGCGACCCGCCGAGACGCTCGTGCTGGACGGCGCCAGCGGTGAGATCACCGAGACGTTCGTTGCGGACGAGCTGCGCTTCACCGAGAACGGCAGGGTCCGCCCCGTGGCGCCGTTTCTCGAGGTGTGGGCGCTCGTGGGCGACCAGCAGCTCACGGGCGGCGGTCGGCTCGAGGCGCTCACCACGACGCTGCTGGAGGCCGAAGGCGCCTCCGTCGAAGACCTGCACTGGCAGGTCCAGGTCGCCAACCTGAAGGTCGTTCGCCGCACCGGCGAACGCGACGACATGGTCGTCGCCGACAGCGACGAGTTCTCCGACCACGCGCAACGGCCGCTTGTCGGCAGGTGCGAGAACTTCCTGGCCGGCAAGACGATCGGGTTCGGCCACGTGCAGTTCGTCAGGCCGACCGCAGCGCACCCCGAGATCCGGCTGCGCTTCACGCCGGCCGGCGGGTTCATCTATGGATCCAACGGGCCGCCGCCGCCCCCGCCCCAGCAGCCGCCGGACCCCGGCGACGTGAGCGACATCGTCTACGACGCAAGCAAGGGCCTGTGGGACGGCTATCGCGACAGAGACAACGATTCCCGGCGAACCACGGCCCCTGGGCAGATCTACGCCGGCTTCGGCCCTGCCACCGCACACGTCAGCCACGGCTACCTCGACGATGGCTGCGACGGCGTCGTGCGGGTGACCCTCCAACAGGCCGGCCGCACGCTGCGCGCCGTGGGGCGGATCGGCGCCGGGCCGCCGACCTACGCGCCCGACGCCGTGCCGATTCGCACGGTCGGCGACGAGTTGGAGCAGGCGCTGCTCGGCCCCGAGGTCCAGCCGGCGGACGCGACGTTCGCGCGGGCCGAGGAGATCGTGCGGCGTGCCTTCGAGACCATCCGGCTGATGAACACCGCCGTGGCGAACGAAGGAACATGGTGGGCGGGGGACGGCGGACCGTTCATGGATCCTTCGCTCGTCGACGTCGTCGCGCTCGAGAACCTGCACCAGACCCTGCTCGTGGCGTTGCGCAGCGGCACGGCGCCGTGGTTCGCCGACGTCCTGCGCGACCACGACCAGGCAGCCGACCTCACGAACCCCGCACGGCGCAAGATGCCCGCGATGATGCGCGGTGCCGACCGCTTCCCGCTGGCGCTCACACGGCGTCAGGTCGACCTCATCCGCAAGCTCGCGCAAGGTCCGCTGTTCACCGACGGGGAGAGGCCGTGACATGCCGCCGATCGAACCCACCAATCTCACCGCCCAGCTGCATCATCGCGCGGCCGGCAACCCGCCCAGCACGCTGCCGGACTCCGCGATCTCCAACTGCTTTCCCGGTCTCGAGTTCGACTTTCGCAACATCTGGCGTCGACTTCTCGAAGGCATCGAAGTCCACGAGGCAAGCGGCTTCGTGGTCAGTGCCGACCCGCAGCACAGCGCGCTGGTCGATCTCTATCTGCTTCGGGTCGCCGGGGTCCCGACCCGCATGGCGGTGACGGTCCCGACGGCCGACGGCGCAGGTCAGCCGGCCGGGCTCGCATTCATGGAATGGTCGAACGCGATGGCGGATGTCGTCGCCGATCACTCCGGGGCGATCGTGCGATGCGAGTTCTCCGAGGACCGCGACTCCGAGCAGCCCACGCAGTTCGCCGATCTGCGCGTGCGGCCGCTGTTCGCCCGAAGCGCCGCCACGGGGACATCGACGGCGTTGATCGACGAGTCCGTCGTGCTACCTGGCGAGCTCACCCAGAGCCTGTGCTCGCCCTGGCAGAACGACTACCAGGAATGTGGGTGCTTCTACTGGGCTGCGAGCCGGCCCGACTACGTGAACGTCGACTCGGCCGGCGCGGACACGCAGGGCAGCAAGTGGCTGGGCCCACGCACCGACCCCAAGTCCTACGACGACGTGCCGGACTACACCCACGAGCAGCTCTTCGGGGGCTGGGAGGAGCTGTTGCGCTTCATCGTCGGAGGCCGGGATTCCCAGTGACCTGTTCGAGCTGTCGGCGCCGCTGAGCGCGGACGCCCACCTGGTCGACAGCGGCGACCGGCTGCACCTGCTCGTCCCCAACGGCAACCGGATCTACGACGTCGACGCCGAGGTGTTCGCGCAGCTCGACCGCGTTCGCCGCCTTGCGGACCCCGCCGAGCTCGGCGATCTGTTGCGACGGCTCGGCGTCGATGCCCCGGCATACGTCGACGACACGCCCCCGTCGCGACCGCCGGTCCGCGCGCTGTCGCTCGCCGTCGCGCAGAAGTGCAACCTCGGCTGCAGCTACTGCTACGCGCAGGGCGGCAGCTTCGGCGCAGCGGCCACGAGCATGGCGCTCGAGACCGCTCTGGCATCCGTCGACCTGCTGTTCGGCGAGGTGCATGCCGGCGAGCGCGTCAACCTGACCTTCCTCGGAGGCGAGCCGCTGCTCAACCGCGCGGTGATCCACGCCGCGACCGAGCGCGCGCTGGCGATCGCCGAAGAGCGCGGCGTGCGCGTGACGTTCTCGATCACGACCAACGGGACGCGGTTGACCGCCGACGACGGCGACTTCTTCGAGGAGCACGGCTTCGCGGTCACCGTCAGCCTCGACGGCGCGGGCGAGGTGCACGACCGGCTGCGTCCGTTTCGCAGCGGCCGCGGCAGCTTCGACCACGTGCTCGAGCGGCTCACCCCGCTGCTGCGCCGCCAACACCGCATGCAGGTCTCGGCGCGGGTCACGGTCACACCCGAGAACCTCGAACTGCGCGAGACGCTCGACACGTTCGTCGCCCTCGGGTTTCACAGCGTCGGGTTCTCGCCGCTGCTGCGGTCGCCCAACGGCGATCACGAGCTCGGCCCGGTCGAGCTCACCGCGATGCTCGACGGCATGGTCGACTGCGGCGCAGAGTACGAACGCCGCGTGATGGCCGGCGAGCGCTACCCGTTCGCCAACGCGGTCAACGCGTTGCGCGAGATCCACCGCGGCACGCACCGGCCGTATCCCTGCGGAGCGGGCGCCGGATATCTCGGCGTCGCGGCGGACGGCGGGCTGGCGGCGTGCCATCGCTTCGTCGGCGACGAGCAGGGGGCGCTCGGCGACCTCGCCGGCGGAGTCGACCGCGAGCGCCAGGCACAGTGGCTGAGCGATCGTCACGTTCATCGCCAGGAGCCGTGCCGGACGTGCTGGGCACGGTACATGTGCGGCGGCGGATGCCATCACGAGGTGATCGCGCGCGGCCGCCCAGCCTGCGACTACATCCGCGGGTGGCTGCACTGGAGCCTTGGCGCGTACGCGCGACTGACGCGGGCCCGCCCGGACTACTTCTCGGGCATGCCGTGAGCGACGACGTCGAGGTCTGCGTCGTCGGCGGCGGGCCGGCCGGCGCCGCGCTCGCGACGCGCCTGGCGCAGCTCGGTCACGATGTCGCGATCGCCGAGCAGCACCGCTTTCCGCGAGCGCACGTCGGCGAGTCCCTCAGCCCCGCGATCTGGCCGCTGCTCGACGTCCTCGGCGTGCGCGACCGCGTCGCGGGCGCGGGCTTCACCCGGACGCTGACCGCGCGCGTGCGCTGGCGCGGCGACCACGAGGAGCGCATCGCCGTCCCGGGGGGCCTGACCGTCGATCGCGCAGAGCTCGACGCGATCCTGCTGGGACGCGCCCGCGAGGCCGGCGCTCGTGAGCTTGCTCGCGCTCGCGCACGACGACCGATCCGCCGCGCGGATCACTGGGAGCTCGAGCTCGGCGAGCGCGTGCTGCGTGCGCGCTACCTGGCGGATGCGACCGGCCGGCGCCGCCTGCTCGGCGGGCGCTGCACAGCGACCGCGCCGCGCACGCTGGCGCTGCACGCGGTCTGGCCGCAGCCGGCTGCCGACGGCGCGCAGACGCGCATCGACGCGCTGGCCGAAGGCTGGCTGTGGGGCGCCCGGATGCCCAGCGGCACGTTTCGCGCGATGGCGTTCGTCGATCCGCAGACCCTGATCGACGCAGGGCGCGACCGGCGGCGGCTGTACCACCGCCTGCTAGCGCAGTCGCCGCTGTTCGGCGGCCTGATCGCGAGCGCGTCGAGCGCCGGGCGCGTGCACGCCTGCGACGCAACGAGCTACGCGATGCCGGCGCCAATCGGCGAGACCGCCGTCAGGGTCGGGGAGGCAGCCTTCGCGATCGATCCGCTCTCCTCCTCGGGCGTGCAGACCGCCATCCAGACCGGCTTGGCCGCCGCCGTGGCCGTCCACACGATCCTCCTGCACGACGGCGACACGGCGGCCGCGATCGAGTACTACGGCGCACGCCAGAGCCATGACGTCGACCGCCACGCGGCGACCGCGGCGAACATCTACGCCGAGCACGGATCGCACGCGGACGCCGAGTTCTGGCAGCTCCGCGCCGGTGCGCCGGCGCCGCGGTCTCCCGTCGGCGCCGCGACCCCCATCGCCGACCTCCTCGCGCGGCCGGTCGCACTGCCCGGCGCCGCCGAGCTGCGAGGCGTGCCGTGCCTCGTCGGAGATCGTGTCCGGTCGTGCCGGGCGCTCACGCACCCGGTGCTCGACCGTCCGGTCGCCTTTCTCGGCGGCGACGAGCTCGCGCCGCTGTTGGACCTGCTGCCACGCTCCCCGTCGCTTGCTCACGCGATGCGCGCGTGGAACGGCGTGCTCCAGCCCGGACGCGCGAGCGCGATCGCCGGCTGGCTGCACGAGCGGGGGCTGCTCGTGCGGCGCCTCTAGGCTCGCGGCTGTTGCGGATCGGGCTCCTCGTCGGGCCGGTGGCCGTACTCGTCGAGGGAGTCGCGCACTGTCCGTTGCCTGTTTGCCGGCCTGACGGGCGCCATCACGCTCACCGCGTTCGCTCAGGCGGCGCCGGTATCGAGGCCCTGCGCGTAGCCGCCGGCGAGCACCCGATCGCGAAGCCGCGCGTCCATGAGGTTTGGTCCCATGACGCGCGCGATCTCCTGCGCGGGGCCGATCATCCGCACCTTCGCTCCGCGGCTGCGCAGCGTCAGCGTCTCGAGCGCCGCCGTGCTGCCGGCGATCGCCCGCAGCAGGCCGAACGGCGAGGCGATCGCGATGTCGAGGCTCGCGATCGGGTTGAGGCAGAGGATCTGGGTCATGCGCGCCGCGGGCGCGATGTCGAGGTTCGTGTTGCTCCAGACGCCGCCGTCGACGTACTCGCGGCCGTTGATGCGCACCGGGGCGAAGATCCAGGGCACCGAGCACGAGGCCTGCACCGCCTGCGCGACGGTCGCCTCCGGCGCCCCCGGCGAGCCGAAGACGACCCGCCGCCCGCTCGCGCGGTCGACCGCCACGACGCGCAGGCGCCCGTCGAAGCGCGCACCGGTCTCCGCGACGCCGTCGTGGATCGCGTGCAGCGACCCGTCGGTGCCCGGAGCGCGGCCGAGCAGCGACGCGCGCAGGGCGGTGCTGCCGGTCGACCCGATCGCCAGCGCCATCGGCGCCAGCGGCGTGACGGCGAGGCCGGTCAGGCGCGCCGCCTCGCGGGCGAGGCCCTGCAGCGCCGAGCGCGTCCCGAGCCAGGGACCCGCGAGCTGCGAGGCGCCCTCGGAAGCAACGTCGCCGGCGGTCGCGGTCTCACCGGACCCCAGGGCGAGGTTGCCCGGACCCTGCCGGGGGCGCCGCGGACGCTGCCCTGCGACGAGCGCCGCGGCGACGAGCGATCCGGCCGACGTGCCGATGTAGGACTCGGTTTCGCGGAAGTCGTGGCTCGTGGAGTCCTCGATGCCGGCCAACAGGCCGCTCATCCACGCCTCGCCGAGCGTGCCGCCACTCGCCAGGACGAGCACGTCGGGTGCCATGAAGTGCTCGCTCACGCAGCGTGAGGGTACCGAGGATCGTGCTGCATTACGTTTGTACGTGATAACGTACAGAACGTGACGACCATCGAGCACCCGGCCCCGATCGGCCCTCGCATCCGGGCACTGCGCGACGCGATGGAGCTCAGCCTGCGCGACCTGTCCGATCGCTGCGGCGTCAGCGCGCCGATGCTCAGCCAGGTCGAGCGCGGCGAGACGAGCCCGACGCTCGCCGTCGCCGCCCGCATCGCGGCCGGCCTCGAGCTGCGCCTCTCACAGCTGCTGCGCCTCGACGAGGGTGGCACGGTCGCGATCGTGCGACCGGACGACCGCCGTGCGGGCACGAGCGATCCCGCGTCGGGCCATCGGGCCGAGATCCTCACCCCGCCACTGCCCGGCCAGCGCGCCGAGCTGTCACGCCACGTCCTCGCGCCCGCAGCCGTGACCGGCGGCCCCGGCGACCCGCCGATGCACGAGCCGGGCAGTCGCGAGAGCGCGCTCGTCCTCGAGGGACGCGTCGTGCTCGAGATCGACGGCGCGCGCTACGAGATCGCCGCGGGCGACTGCGTCACGTTCGACGCCGACCTGCCCCATCACTTCGAGAACCCCGGCTGCGACGATGCGGTGCTGCTCGCCGTCGTCTCCGCCGGCCTACGCAGGAGCTGACGCGATGACGCCGACGACGCTGTTTCAAAAGATCTGGGCCGGACACGAGGTCGCTCCCGGCCTGCTGTGGATCGACCTGCACCTCGTCCACGAGGTGACCAGCGCACAGGCCTTCGACGGGCTGCGGCTCGCCGGGCGCGCCGTGCGCCGTCCCGACCGCACGCTCGCCACGGCAGACCACAACGTGCCGACCGACGGGACGCCGGTGTCGGCGCGCATCAAGGACGAGCTCAGCCGCATCCAGGTGCAGACGCTCGAGCGCAACTGCGAGCAGTTCGGCATCCCGATCCACTCGCTGGGCTCCGACCGCCAGGGCATCGTGCACGTCATCGGGCCCGAGCTCGGCATCACGCAGCCGGGCATGACGATCGTCTGCGGCGACAGCCACACCGCGACGCACGGCGCGTTCGGCGCGCTCGCCTTCGGCATCGGCACGAGCGAGGTCGAGCACGTGCTCGCGACGCAGTGCCTCGTGGCGAACAAGCCGCGCTCGATGCGCATCGCCTACAGCGGCGATCTCGGATTCGGCGTCACCGCCAAGGACCTGATCCTCGCGACGATCGGCCAGATCGGCGTCGACGGCGCCGTCGGCCACGTCGTCGAATACGCCGGCGCGGCGATCGAGGCGCTGTCGATGGAGGGCCGCATGACCGTCTGCAACATGACGATCGAGGGTGGCGGCCGGGCCGGCATGATCGCGCCCGACGAGACGACGTTCGCCTGGGTCGCCGAGCGCGCGGGGATCGACATCCCCGACGACTGGCGTGAGCTGAGGACCGACGCCGGCGCGGCGTTCGATCGCGAGGTCGCCGTCGACGCGTCGCAGGTCAGCCCGCAGGTGACGTGGGGCACCGCGCCCGACATGGTCGCCGGCGTCGCCGAGGCAGTACCCGAGCCGACGACCGAGGGCCACGAGCGCGCGCTCGCCTACATGGACCTGCGCGCGGGCACCCCGATCCAGGACATCGCGCTGGACCGCGTGTTCATCGGCTCGTGCACGAACAGCCGCATCGGCGATCTGCGCGTCGCCGCCGAGGTCGTTCGCGGCCACAGGGTCGCAGCCTCGGTGCAGGCGATGGTCGTGCCGGGCTCGGCGCAGGTGAAGGCCGAGGCCGAGCGCGAGGGCCTCGACGAGGTCTTCCGCGCGGCCGGCTTCGACTGGCGCGGTGCGGGCTGCTCGATGTGCCTGGGGATGAATCCGGACACGCTGGCGCCCGGCGAGCGCTGTGCGTCGACCTCCAACCGCAACTTCGAGGGCCGCCAGGGCCGCGGCGGGCGAACCCACCTCGTCTCTCCCCAGATGGCCGCCGCGGCGGCCATCGAGGGCCGTTTCGTCGACATCAGGGATTGGTCTCCGACGACCGGACGCAGTCGATCAACTCAACACGCGGGGCCGGACGCCCCGCGGAGGTAACCATTCATGGAGCCGATCACGACCTTCGCAGGCGGGGTCACGGTGCTCGACCGCGCCGACGTCGACACCGACCAGATCATCCCCAAGCAGTTCCTCAAGCGGGTGCAGCGCTCGGGCTTCGGCGAGTTCCTCTTCCACGACTGGGCCAAGGAGCCCGGCTGGAGCCTGCCGCACAACCCGATCCTCGTGACGGGGCGCAACTTCGGCTGCGGATCCAGCCGCGAGCACGCCCCGTGGGCGCTTGAGGACTACGGCTTCCGGGCGATCGTCGCGTCGTCGTTCGCCGACATCTTCTTCTCCAACTGCACGAAGATCGGCCTGCTGCCGATCGCGATCGGCGAGCAGGACGTGCGCGCGCTGATGGCGGCCGAGCACGCCGAGGTGGACCTCGAGGCACAGGAGATCCGCTGGAACGGGTCCAGCGCATCCTTCGACATCGATCCCGAGACCAAGCACCGGCTGCTCAACGGCCTCGACGACATCGCGCTGACGCTCGCGCAGGAGGACGCGATCGCCGCCTACGAGCGTGAGCGCGAGCGCTCCGGGCCGCTGACCACGGCGACATGAACGCCACGCCCCACGGGTGGGACGCCGACACCTATCACCGGGTGTCGGGACCCCAGGTCGCCATGTCCGAGGCGGTACTCGATCGCCTCGAGCTGCGAGGGGACGAAACGGTCCTCGACGCCGGCTGCGGCTCGGGACGCGTGACCCGGCTGCTGCTGCACCGGCTTGCGCGCGGGCGCGTCATCGCCGTCGACGCATCGCCGGAGATGGTCGCGCGCGCACGGGTCGAGCTCGACGGCGAGGCGGCCGATGTGCGCGAGGCCGACCTCGCGACGCTGCGCCTACGCGATGGCGAGCTCGTCGACGCCGTCTTCTCCAACGCGACGTTCCACTGGGTCCCGGACCATGACGCCCTGTTCGCCGCGCTCGCGGCAGCGCTGCGGCCGGGCGGGCGGATGAGCGTGCAGTGCGGGGGAGAGGGCAACGTCGCCGCGGTGCACGCCGGCGCGCTGCAGGCCGCCGAGGACGCCGGTCTCGGCGGCCGCTTCGCCGGCTGGCCGCGGCCATGGAACTTCGCCGGGCCACAGCGGACGCACGCGCGACTGCTCGCCGCCGGCTTCACCGACGCGCGCTGCTGGCTGCAGCCCTGGCCCGTCGAGCCCGACGAGCCGCGTGCGTACCTCGAGACGGTCTGCCTCGGGCCGCATCTGCAGCGCCTCGAGCCCGGTGAGCGCGAGCGCTTCCTCGACGCCGTGATGGCGCGGCTCGGCGAGCGCCCGCGACTCGACTACGTACGCCTGAACATCGTCGCGGTGCGTGGAGACTCGACGGGCTGAGGCGTAGCCTTGCCCTTGTGACGTCCGAGGCACCGCTTCGTCTCATGACCGCGCAGGAACTGCTGCAGTACAGCCACGAGCCGTACCGTCATGAGCTGATCCGCGGCACGCTCCACGAGATGGAGCCCCCCGGAGCCGAGCACGGCGCGGTCGCGATGCGGATCGGCGCGATGCTGGATGGGCATGTCGGCGAACGCCAGCTCGGCTGCGTCTTCGCAGCCGAGACCGGCTTCGAGCTTGCGTCCGGCCCCGACACGGTTCGCGCTCCCGATGCGGCCTTCGTGTCCCGTGAGCGCATCGCAGCTACCGGCATCCCGCGCGGCTACTGGCCGGGTCCGCCCGACCTTGCGGTCGAGGTCGTGTCGCCCAGCGATCGCCATTCGGACGTCGAGGGCAAGGCGCTCGACTGGCTCGCTGCGGGCGCGCGCGCCGTCGTCGTCGTCGATCCGCCGCGGCGCACGGCCACCGTCTACCGCGCACGCGACGACATCCGCGTCCTGCATTGCGACGAACCGCTGGACCTCGGCGATGTCGTGCCAGGCTGGTCACCGCTGGTCGGTGACCTCTTCGTCTGACACGACACCGCCGGAGCCTGATGAGTGGAGCGCTAGGACATCGCGCCCTCGGGAGCGCGGGCGCGTGACGTGGCCATCGAGGGCATGCGCACCCGGCCCAACGCGGCGATGCCGAGCACAAGGCCGACGAGCAGGAACATCGCGCCGACGGCGATCCCGAACAGCGAGACCTGCTCGGCCATGTAGCTGACGTTCAGCGCGGTCGCCAGCGCGGTCTGGGTGACCCACACCTGGCGGGCCGGGTTGTTCATCGGCTGACCGTTTGGCAGCTTCACCGCAAGAGCCGCGTCGCTCGTGCCCTTGCCGTCCTCCGATGCGAAGCGCGGCATCTGCGCATACGTCTTGCCCTTCGTGGCGATCAGCGCGTCGATACGCATGTACTGCGCAAAGCAGCGCGCGCGCGAGCCATCGTCGACGGGCTTGCCCGCCACCGAGCACGTGGGCAGCGCGAGACCCGTGAGCCCGGCCTTCTTCGCGTCGGCCGCGATCGCGGCCGGCGTCATCTGCGGCAGCCCGGTGACGCCTTCGAGCGCGAGCGCGTTGCTGACCGTCGAACGCCCGTCGGAGCCCTGCACGATCGCGGCGACCCCGAAGATCGCGAGGATCGTTGCTGCCGCGAGCCCGCCGAAGCGGCGTAGGCGGTTGGGTGCGGTCGTGTTCTGCATGAGAATCCCCCTTGTCGTGGTGGCGGCCGCTCTTCGTCGGCCGGCTGTCGCGATCCTCGATGTCGCCCCTTCCAGCGACCATCCACCAGCGTGGGGAGCGCGTCACCCACCGGCGCAGGACGGGTCAGAGAACAGGCGCTCGACTAGCCTCCCGGGCCATGCCCACGATCATCACGCTGCCCGGCGACGGGATCGGGCCCGAGATCATGGCGCCCGCGCTCGAGCTGCTGCGCACGATCAGCGAGCAGTTCAGCTTCGAGGAGCACGTCTTCGGAGGCGCCGCGATCGACATCCACGGCACGGCGCTGACCGACGAGACGCTGGCCGCCTGCAAGGGGGCCGACGCCGTCCTGCTCGCCGCCGTCGGAGGCCCGAGGTGGGACAGCACAGATCCTCACGCGCCGCGGCCCGAGCAGGGCCTGCTGGGGTTGCGCAAGGGCATGGGCCTGTACGCAAACCTGCGCCCGGTCCGGCCCGTGCCCGCGCTCTACGACGCGAGTCCGCTCAAGCGCGAGCGGATCGAGGGCACCGACCTGCTCGTCGTCCGCGAGCTCACGGGCGGCATCTACTTCGGCGAGAAGACGCGCACGGCGCGCAGCGCCAGCGACCTGTGCGCCTACACCGTCGAGGAGGTCGACCGCATCGCGCACGTGGCCTTCGACGCCGCCCGCGTACGTCGCAGGAAGGTCGCGAGCGTCGACAAGGCCAACGTGCTCGAGACGTCTCGCCAGTGGCGCGAGGTCGTGCACATCGTCCACAAGGCGCGCTACAACGACATCGAGCTGACCGACGTGCTCGTCGACAACGCCGCGATGCAGCTGATCGCCCGCCCGGCGGACTTCGACGTCATCGTCACGGAGAACCTCTTCGGCGACATCCTCTCCGACGAGGCCGCGATGATCACCGGCTCGATCGGGATGCTGCCCAGCGCGAGCCTCGGCGAGCGGGGCGATCCCGGGCTCTTCGAGCCGGTCCACGGCTCGGCACCGGACATCGCCGGCACGGGCGCCGCCAACCCACTGGCGATGTTTCTGTCCGTCGCGCTGATGCTGCGCCACGGACTGGGTTGGGAAACCGAGGCCGTCGCCGTAGAATCGGCCGTGGACCGCGCGCTCGACTCCGGACTGCGCACCCGGGACCTCGGCGGTGAGGCCACCACGGCCGAGGCCACGCGAGCCGTTCTCGACAACCTCTAGGAGCCCTCAGTGAAGCAAGCGGACCTCATCTGGATGAACGGGGAGTTCGTCGCATGGGAGGACGCCAAGGTCCACGTGCTGACGCACGGGCTGCACTACGGCACCGGCGTCTTCGAGGGCATCCGCTGCTACGACACCGAGTCGTCGGGCCCCGCGGTCTTTCGCCATCGCGAGCACCTGCAGCGCCTGCATCGCTCCGCCGAGCTCTACTACATGCCCGTGCCCTACGACGTCGAGGCGCTGCGCACCGCGACCAACGAGCTCATCGGCCGCAACGGGCTGCGCTCGTGCTACGTGCGCCCGATCATGTACCGCGGCTACGGCCAGATGGGCCTCAACCCGCTGGACGCTCCGGTCGACGTCTCGATCGCCGCCTGGGAGTGGGGCTCCTACCTCGGCGAGGCGGGCAAGCAGAACGGCATCCGCACGAAGGTCTCGAGCTGGCGGCGCATCAGCCCGGGCTCGCTGATCCCGGCCTCCAAGGCGTCGGGCCAGTATCTCAACAGCGTGCTCGCGAAGATCGAGTCCCAGAAGGCCGGCTACGAAGAGGCGATCCTGCTCGACGACCACGGCAACGTCTGCGAGGGCTCCGGCGAGAACATCTTCATCGTCTGGGAGGGAAGGCTCGTGACGCCGCCGCCCGCGGCGTCGATCCTCGACGGCATCACGCGCAGGTCGGTCATCCAGATCGCCCGCGACGCCGGCTACGAGGTGATCGAGCGCAACATCGCCCGTGCCGAGCTGTACATGGCCGACGAGGTCTTCATGACCGGCACGGCGGCCGAGCTCGTACCGGTGCGCGAGGTCGACGATCACACGATCGGCGACGGCACCCCGGGCGAGGTGACCCGCGCGATCCAGACGACGTTCGAGGATGCCCTGCACGGGCGCGGCGACGCCTACCGCGAGTGGCTGGACCCCGTGCCCGCACCCGCCGAGGTCGCATGACCCGCCGCGGGGCCGTGCCCACGGGCATGACGATCGAGCTCTACGACGCCACGCTGCGCGACGGCATGGGCAGCGGCGGCCTGTCGCTGACGGCCGAGGAGAAGGTCCGCCTCGTCCACCGCCTCGACGACCTCGGCGTGCAGCTCATCGAGGCCGGCTTTCCGGCATCCAACCCCAAGGAGGCCGAGCTCTTCTCGCTGCTCGAGCGCGAGACGCTCGTCGGCGCGATGATCGCCTCCTTCGGGATGACCCGCCGGCGCGGCATCGCGGCATCGAGCGACACCGGCCTGCGCGTGCTGGCGAGCTGCTTCGCGCCCGTCTGCACGATCGTCGGCAAGACCTGGACGCTGCACGTCGACAAGGTCGTGCGGGTCTCGCGCGAGGAGAACCTGGCGATGATCGCCGATTCGGTCGCCTTCCTCGTGGCGCAGGGAAAGCGCGTGATCTTCGACGCCGAGCACCTCTTCGACGGCCTGCGCGCCGACCGCGACTACGCGCTGACGTGCCTGCGGGCGGCGGCGGGCGCGGGCGCCGAGCGGCTCGTCCTGTGCGACACGAACGGGCCGTCGCTGCCCAGCCAGATCGCTGCGGCTGTCGCCGACGTCACGCAGGCGCTGCCAGGCGTCGCGATCGGGATCCACTGCCACAACGACGGCGGCTGCGCGGTCGCCAACAGCCTGATGGCCGTCGAGGCCGGCGCCACCCAGGTGCAGGGCACGATCAACGGGATCGGCGAGCGCACCGGCAACGCGAACCTGATCACCGTCATCGCCAACCTGCAGCTCAAGCTCGGCCACCGCGTGGTCTCCGACGAGCAGCTGCGCCGCCTGACGGAGACCGCGCACTTCGCCGACGAGCTGCTCAACCGCCAGCCCGAGGCCGCTCAGCCGTACGTCGGCAAGCATGCCTTCGCCCACAAGGCCGGCCTGCACGCCGCCGGCATCCGGGCCGACGCGACGACGTTCGAGCACATCGACCCGGCGCTCGTCGGCAACCAGCGCGACCTGCTGGTCTCCGAGCTGTCGGGCAAGGGGACCGTCGCCGACAAGGCCGAGAGCGCCAACATCGAGCTCGATGACGAGACGACCGGCCGCGTGGTCGAGCGGCTCAAGACGCTCGAGCACGAGGGCTACCAGTTCGAGGCCGCCGACGGCTCGTTCGAGCTGCTGCTGCGCAAGGAGGCCGGTGAGTATGAGCCGCTGTTTCGCCTGGAGTCCTGGCGCGTGATCGTCGAGCAGCGCGCCGACGGCAAGGTCGAGACGGAGGCGACGATCAAGATCTGGGTCGACGGCGAGCGCTACGTGCGCACGGCCGAGGGCAACGGTCCCGTCCACGCGCTCGACGCGGCGCTGCGGGCAGCCATCACGGAGGCCCATCCGCATCTCTCGGACATCTGGCTGACCAACTTCAAGGTTCGCATCCTCGACGAGACGAAGGGCTCGGACGCCACGATCCGGGTGCTGATCGAATCGACCGACGGCGACGAGACGTGGGGCTCGATCGGCGTCTCGACGAACCTCATCGGCGCGTCCTGGATGGCGCTCGTCGACTCGCTGGAGTACGCCGAGCAGCCCAGCCGCATGCGCGGCGGCGCGCCGGCCTCGTGACCGGCCGCCCACCGGCGAGGCACCACGAGCAGATCCCGCTCGCCCAGCCGGTCCTCGGCGACGCCGAGGAGCGGGCCGTGCGCGACGTCCTGCGCTCGGGCCAGCTGTCGCTCGGCCCGCGCGTGCCCGCCTTCGAGCGGGCGTTCTCGGCACGCCTTGGGATAGGCCACGCTTCCGCTGTGTCGAGCGGAACCGCCGGGCTGCACCTCGCGCTGCGGGCAGCCGGCGTGAGCGACGGCGACGAGGTCGTCACCTCGCCGTTCTCGTTCGTCGCAAGCGCCAACGCGGCGATCTACGAGCGCGCGCGACCGGTGTTCGCCGACATCGACCCGCGCACGCTGAACCTCGACCCGCAGGCGGCCGCCGCCGCGATCACCGATCGCACGACGGCGATCCTGCCGGTGCACATCTTCGGCTACCCCGCGGACCTGCCGGCGTTCGAGGCGCTCGGGCTGCCGATCGTCGAGGACGCCTGCGAGGCGCTTGGCGCCGTCCACGCCGACGGCACAGCGGTCGGGGGGCGCGGCCATCCCGCGGCGTTCGGCTTCTACGCCAACAAGCAGCTCACGACCGGCGAGGGCGGGATCGTCACGACCGCCGACGCGGGGGTCAAGGCGCGCATCGACTCCGAGCGAAACCAGGGCCGCGCGCCGGACATGGGCTGGCTGGACCACGACCGCCTCGGCTTCAACTACCGCCTGTCGGACATCGCCTGCGCGATCGGCCTGGCGCAATTGGAGCGCCTGGACGACATGCTCGCCGACCGCGCGCGCGTCGCCGCGTCCTATCGCGAGGCGCTCGCGGACATCGAGGGACTCGAGCTGCCGTGCGAGGACGCCGGCGGCGATCGCCGAGGCTGGTTCGTCTTCGTCGTGCAGCTGCCGCGCGGATGCGACCGCGACGCGACGATCGGGGCGCTGCGCGAGCAGGGCGTGCAGTCCAAGCCCTACCTGCCGGCGATCCACCTGATGTCCTTCTACCGCGAGACGTTCGGCCATCGCGAGGGCGAGTTCCCAATCTGCGAGGACGTCGCCGCGCGCTCCGTCGCGCTGCCCTTCTTTCCCGAGCTCACCGCGGGTCAGATCGAGCGCGTCGCGGCTGCGCTACGCGCCGTCCTGCACCGCTGAGCGCGGCGCTCAGCTGCGCAGGTGGCCGCCCTCGTTGAAGGTGCGCACGCGCCAGCGGCCGTCGGGAAAGACGACGAGGCGCGTCAGCGATCCGTTGGCGGCATGCACGAAGGCGAACGGCTCGCTGCCGGTCGCCTGACGGCAGACCTCCCCGATGATGCCGCCGTGGACGATCGCGATGACCGTCGATCCGGGCTGCGCGCGCGCGACGATCGCGGCGATGCCGGCACGCGTGCGCTCGGCGAGATCCTCCATGCGCTCGGCGCCGGGGATGACGTCCCAGCGCTGCTGGGCGAAGACCTCGTCGACGCGCGGATCGCCCTCGTTCACGGCAATCCGGAAGGCGCCGCCGTCGAGCTCGCCGAGGTGCACCTCGCGCAGCTCCGGCACGACGACGGGCTCGAAGCCGGTCATCGCGGCCAGCGGCGCGGCGGTCTGGGCCGTGCGGCACAGCGGCGTGATGAAGAGCTGATCCATCGGCTCGTCGGCGAGGTGCATGGCGACGGAGAGCGCCTGGTGGCGGCCCTCCTCGGCCAGCGGCGGGTCGGCCTGACCCTCCAGCAGCTCGAACGGCTGCCCCACGATGGCCGCCTGCGATGCGCCGTGGCGCACGAGCACGATCTCGATCGCCTCGGGCGGGCGCGAGTAGTCGGTCTGCGGGTACTCCCGATCGCTCACCGCGAGCAGGGTAGTGACCCGCGACCCCGCATAGACTCGCCCGCGATGTCGCGCTTCTCAGAGCCCCAGGACCCGGTGTTCCGGCGCCTCAACACGTCGCTGGGCTTCGACCAGCGGCTGTGGCCGCAGGACCTCGCCCAATCGCGCGCCCACGCGCGCATGCTCGCCGCCCAGCAGATCATCGGCGAGGACGACCGCGATGCGCTGCTGCGCGCGCTCGACGCCGTCGAGGTCGAGCTGCGCGAGGGGACGTTCGAGTTCGCCGGCGACGACGAGGACATCCACATGGCCGTCGAGCGTCGCGTCACCGAGCTCGCGGGCCGCGCCGGCGGCACGCTGCACACCGCTCGCTCGCGCAACGACCAGGTTGCGACCGATGTCGCGCTGTTCACGCGCGACGCGGCCCGCGCCGCGGCCGCGGCGACGCACGCGCTCGCCACCGCGCTCGCCGACGCCGCCGAGCGTCACATGGACTGGCCGTTGCCGGGCTACACGCATCTGCAGCGCGCGCAGCCGGTCTACCTGTCGCACCACCTGCTGGCATACGTCTGGATGCTGCTTCGCGACCACGAGCGCCTGCGCTTCGCCGAGCGCCAGACCGCCGCTCTGCCGCTCGGCGCGGGCGCACTTGCGGGCGTGAACTTCGCGACGGACCGCGCCGCGGTCGCCGCCGAGCTCGGCTTCAGCCGCGTCGCGCCGAACTCGATCGACGCCGTCTCCAACCGCGACTTCGTGCTGGACTACCTGTCGGCCGCCGCGACCTGTGCGACGCACCTCAGCCGCCTCGGCGCGGAGCTCGTGCTGTGGTCCAGCGAGGAGTTCGGATTCGTCACGCTGCCCGACGCCTGGACGTCGGGCTCGTCGATCATGCCGCAGAAGAAGAACCCCGACGGCGCCGAGCTCCTGCGCGCGAAGGCGCCGCGAATCGTGGCGCACCTGGGCGCCCTGCACGGCGTCATGCATGCGCTGCCGCTGACCTACAACAAGGACATGCAGGAGGACAAGGAGCACCTCTTCGACGCGGCCGACACGCTCGAGCTGTGCCTGGCCGCGGCCACGGGGATGATCCGCGGGGCGCGCTTCGATGCGGACCGGATGGCGCAGGCCGCCTCGGACGACCTGATCGCCGCGACGGACCTCGCCGACCTGCTCGTCACGCGCGGCATCCCCTTTCGCGAGTGCCACGGCATCGTCGCCGGGCTCGTGCGCGTCGCGGTCGACTCGGACCGCTCGCTCGGCGAGCTCTCCGACGCGGAGCTGACCGCGGCCTGCGAGCAGCTCGAGCCCGCCGCCGTACGCGAGGTCCTCGCGCAGCGCTGCTGGCTGGAGTCGAAGGTCAGCGAGGGGGGCACCGCCCTGGTGCGCGTGCGCGAGCAGCTCGCGGCCGCCCGCGACGCCCTCGCGGCGTGAGCGCCGGGGTCGCAGACCGCCACCTGCGCGCGCTCGAGCTGCCGGTCGTGGAGGCCGCGCGCCTGCTCGTCGGCTGCACGATCGCCCATGGCGACGCCAGCGGCGTGATCGTCGAGACCGAGGCCTATCACGAGCGCGAGCCGGCCTGCCATGCGCACATCGGGCTGACGGCGCGCACGCGAACGCTGTTCGCAGCCCCCGGTATCGCCTACGTGTACCGCTCCTACGGGATCCACGCCCTGCTGAACGTCGTCGTCGAGCCCGAGGGGGTGGGCGCCGCCGTGCTGATCCGCGCGCTCGAGCCGCTCACCGGACTGCCGGCGATGGGCCGGCGGCGGGGCCGCCCGCGCCCGACGGACCTCTGCTCCGGTCCGGGCAAGCTGACGCAGGCGCTGGACATCGGCCTCGAGCTCAACGAGGCGCCGCTGCTGACCGGCCCGATCCGCCTCGGGCCGCCGCCCGGCGACCGTCCCGCCGAGCAGATCGTGGCGGGCGTGCGAATCGGGATCACGAAGGCCGTCGAGCTGCCGTGGCGCTTCTGCGCCGCGGGCAGCCGCCATGTCTCGCGCCCGTGGCCTGCGGGCCTGCAGGCGCCGGCGGGCTGACTACGGCGGCGGCGGCTCGCCGGCCGGCGCGGCGCCTCCCGCCTCGGGCACGGGCACGGAGGGCGGGGTCACGGGCCCGGCCGGAGCCGGGGCGGGAGCCGGCTCCGGGACGGGAACAGGGGCCGGGGGCGTCGCCGGAGCGTCGTCGCCGGCATCGGGATCGGCAGGAGCCCGATCTGCGCCGTTGCCCGGCGTCGTGCGGGTGAGGTCCGGACCGGCGGGGGGCGCGGTCGCGCCCGGCACCGCCGGCGCGGCCGGCGCCGCGCCTGGGTCGGGCGCGATCCCGGCCCTGACGCAGACTGCCGGCGGCGGGGCGTCGGGCTGTCCCTCGAGCTTCTTCTTCGCGGCGGCGCACTCGCGCTCATAGCGCTTCTTGTCGGCGTCGATCGAGAGGGCGACGAAGTCGTGCCAGATGTGGGCGGGGAACGTGCCGCCTGCGACCGGCTTACCGCGAAACTCGCTCAGCATCGGCTTCAGGCCCTTCGGATAGCCGACCCAGACCGCGACCGTGAGCTTGTCCGTCGCGCCGACGAACCAGGCGTCGCCGTAGTTCTCGGTCGTGCCGGTCTTGCCCCATGCCCGCACCGCGCCGAGGCTGGCGGCCTTGCCCGTCCCGACCCTGACGACGGACTCGAGGATGCTCGTGGTCGTGTCGGCGACGGCCTGCGGCAGCACGCGGCGGGCACGCCGTTGGTTGCGCCGGCGGACCCTGCCGGAGTCGCGCACCGTGACCTTGCGGATGCCGACGGGGCCGCGCTCGCGCGCCCCCAGCGTGCCCGTCACCTGCAGGCCGCCGGTCGCGAAGGTCTGGTAGGCGTGAGCGAGGTCCAGCGGCGTGACGCCCTGACGCAGGCCGCCGAGCGTGATCGCGTAGTTGCTGGACACCGGCGTCCTGATGCCCATCCGCTGCGCCGTCCGCGCGATCCGCTTCGTCCCGGTCCTGATGCCGACCTGCGCGTACACGGAGTTGTCGGAGACCGTCGTCGCCCGCGCCAGCGTGCTGACGCCCGAGTAGCTGTCCTCGTAGTTGTTGACCTCGAACTTCTCGATGCTGTTGGGGACGTCGAAGACGATCTTGCGCGAGGCCCACGTCGAGCCGGGCGAGATCCCGCGGCGCAGCGCGGTCGCGAGCACGAACGGCTTAAACGCCGACCCGGGCTGGCGCTGGCCCTGGGTGGCGAGGTTGAACGGCACCTGCGAGTAGTCCGTGCCGCCGACCATCGCACGGACCTCGCCGGTGTCGTTGTCGATCGCCACGAGCGCCGCGTTCGGCCCGATCGGCGGGTCGCCCAGCCAGCGCTTGACGACGTTGTCGGCGGCGCGCTGCAGCCCGAGGTCGAGCGTCGTCTGGATGCGCAGCCCGCCTTCAAGCGCGTTGCGCGCGCCGAAGCGGTCGACGACCTGCGATCCGACCCACGTCGTGAAGTACGCGGCCGACCTCGTCGCCGCCTGCACCTGCGGGGGGCTGACCGCATCGCGCGAGGGGACGGGCTGCACGCGCGTGTCGTCGTGCTCCGCGCGCGTCAGGTAGCCCTGCTTGAGCATCTGGCCGAGCACGAGGTTGCGCCGGCGCCGGGCCGCGTCGGCATCGGCCACCGGGTCGAACGCCGTCGGCGAGGCGACCATCCCGGCCAACAGGGCGGCCTCGTGGGGCCTGATCCTGCGGGCGCAGCGGTTCTCGGGCTTGCCGCAGCCGACGTAGTGGGGATCCCGTCCGAAATACGTGCGCGTGGCCGACTCGATTCCGTACGCGCCGTTGCCGAAGTAGATCGAGTTGAGGTAGCTCGTGAGGATCTTCTTCTTGGACCACTTGCGCGTGAGGTGGTAGGCGAGCGCCGCCTCGCGCACCTTCTCGAGCACCGTACGGCGGTTCTGCGCCTGCGTGGCGTTCTTGACGAACTGCTGGGTGATCGTCGACCCGCCCTGCACGGCCCGGCCGGTCGTGATGTCCTGCCACAGCGCGCGCCCGATGCCACGCAGATCGACGCCGTCGTTCTGATAGAAGCGCTGGTCCTCGATCGAGATGATCGCCTGCTGCATGACGAGCGCGATCTGTTCGGCCGGAACGATGATCCGGCCCTGGTCGGTCAGCGTGGCCAGGTACTGGTTGTGCACGTCGGTGAGCAGCGAGTTCTGCGCCTTTGCGAACTCCTGGCGGTTCTCGAGCTCGGGGAGGTCGGCCGCGACGGCCATCATCATCCCGAACGCCGTCGAGACGAGCGCGAGCAGCGAGAGGCCGAAGAGGATCAGCGCAAGACGCAGGCGCTTGAGCCGCGGACGGCCGAGCGGAGGGTCCGAGAGGAGCAGGATGTCAGGGCGTTCGAAGTCGCTCATCGGCGAGTGCGCAAGGGTCGGCTCGCACGCGGTCGGCTACCCCGGCGCCGTGGAGCGGACCGGCGCCGGCGGACGCCACGGGCGCGCCGGACTCTAGCATTGGCCCCGTGACGGGATCTGAGGCCAGCAGCGCCGCCCACCTCGCCTGCAACGCCGTCGACTGCCTGCCCGAGGGCGGCCTCGAGCGCAAGCTCGCCGTGGGCCGGCCGCTGCGCGTGAAGCTCGGGCTCGACCCGACCGCGCCCGACGTCCACCTCGGCCACACGGTCGTGCTGCGCAAGCTGCGCGAGTTTCAGGATCACGGTCATGTCGTCGTGCTGATCATCGGCGACTACACCGCCCGCGTGGGCGATCCCAGCGGGCGCGCGTCCACGCGTCCGCAGCTCTCGGGCGAGCAGATCGACGCCAACGCACGCACCTACGTCGAACAGGCCGCAAAGGTGCTCGACCGCGAGCGCATCGAGCTGCGCCACAACTCCGAGTGGCTCGACATGACGATGGAGCAGCTCTTCGCGCTGGCGCGCACGACGACGGTCGCGCAGCTGCTCGAGCGCGACGACTTCTCCAAGCGCTACGCGGCCCGCGAGCCGGTCTCGATCCTCGAGCTGCTCTATCCGCTGATGCAGGCCTACGACTCCGTCGCCGTGCGCGCGGACGTCGAGCTCGGCGGCACCGATCAGAAGTTCAACCTCCTGCTCGGCCGCGACGTCCAGCGCGCCTACGGCGTCGACGAGCAGGTCGTGCTGACGATGCCGATCCTCACGGGCCTCGACGGCGCGCGCAAGATGTCCAAGTCCCTGGGCAACCACATCGGCGTGAGCGAGGCGCCGGAGCAGATCTACGGCAAGGCGCTGAGCCTGCCCGACGCCGCCATGGCGGGCTGGTATGAGCTGCTGCTGGGAGAGACCCCCGCGCCGGGGCTGTCGGCGCGCGACGCGAAGCACGCGCTCGCGCGCCGGCTCGTGGAGCGCTTACACTCCGCCGCCGCCGGCGAGGGCGCGGCCGCGCACTTCGACCGCGTCTTCGTACAGCACGAGCTTCCCGAGCAGATCGAGGAGGCGAGCTTCGACGCTTCCGACGGCGCGGTGCACCTGCCCGCCCTGATCGCCGACAGCTTCGGGCGATCGCGCTCGGACGCGCGCCGGCTGATCGGACAGGGAGCCGTCAAGCTCGACGGAGTGGCGCTGTCGGCGGAGCACCTCGACATCGTCGCCGACCGCCTGGACGGCGCCGTCCTGCAGGTCGGCAAGCGCGGGTTTCGCCGCCTGCGACGCATGGCCTAGGCGCCACCAGGACCGCAGGCCGCGACAGGGCCTGCGCCCGCCGGCCCCCGACCGCACGACCTGTCTATACTCCGCGCTGCGCCGGTCCCTGCGCCTCCGACCGGTGCCCTGTTCAAGGGCCCACTCGGAGCGCTATACTGGTGCGTCCTGTCTGCGAGCAGCCTCGGCCGCTCGCTGTAGCGCAGGCCCCGGAGGAACCCCCTCCAAGGGAAAGCGCGACGGTCTTTGAAAACTCAACAGCATGCGCACTTGGATCGCACCTAGCGATCCAGTGTGCGTCCAGGTTCGACCCCTCGGACCGCGTCGCCGGCTTGCCGGCGACGAGATCGCGAGGGGCCTGAGAATGAACCCGTCATAGATCGCGGCACCAC
>Ga0208736_1000063_pt1 | contig 33403 bp, 39 predicted proteins | sample AntDryMetagUQ255_FD_188090 | JGI IMG/M metagenome (GOLD analysis project Ga0208736, IMG submission 188090) | Polar desert microbial communities from Antarctic Dry Valleys - UQ255 (SPAdes) | ecosystem: Environmental > Terrestrial > Soil > Desert | place: Antarctic Dry Valleys | collected 2008-12-31 | reverse complement strand
CCTCGTGAGCACCGCGCCCTCATCGCCGGCTGGCGCCCCCGCGGAACCCGAGAGCGGCCGCGACTTCGACGTCTTCCGGCTCCGGCTCGGCGACGTCGTGGCGCTGCTCGCCGCCTTCGCCCTGCTCTTCATCATGGCCGGGGACTGGTACAGCACTTCGACCGGGGTTCAGGCGCGCAAGATCGTCGAACGCCAGGGCACCGAGGGACCCGGCTCCGGGCTGTTCGACGACGGTGCGGTGGAGGACGCGCGGATCGAGGCCGAGCAGGCCGAGCGCAACGCGTGGCAGGTGTCCTCGCCGCTCGCCCTGCGCGATGAGCGCCCCGACGGCACGCTGGACCGCCCGGCGACCGGCCGCCCCGGCGCCCGGGGAGAGGGCTACGCCGCGGAGCGCGGTCCAGACCGCGCCTACAATCCGGCGCCGTGATCGACCGCGAGCAGGTCCTCCAGGTCGCCCGCCTGGCGCGACTCGAGCTGAGCGACGACGAGGTCGAGCGGATGGCCGGCGAGCTGTCCGGGGTCCTCGACCACATCGAGCGGATCGGCGAGCTCGATCTCGACGGCGTCGAGCCGACCTCGCACGTGGTTGCGCTCGAGAACGTGCTGCGCGCCGACGAGCCGGCGCCGAGCCTGACGCGCGAGCGTGCGCTCGCGGGCGCGCCCGACGCCACCGACGCGGGCTTCCGCGTACCGAGCCCAGGCGCGCCGTGAGCGATCTCGTCGAGCTGAGCGCGGCGCAGGCCGCGGAGCGTGTGCGCGCGGGCGAGGTCTCCCCGGGCGAGCTCTTCGCCGCCTACCGCGAGCGCGCCGAGGGCGAGGAGCTCGGCGCCTTTTTGTCCCTGGCGGAGCCCGGGCCCGAGGCCGGCGGCGGCGATCCCGGCGAGAGGCCTCTGGCCGGCGTCCCCCTCGCCGTAAAGGACATCTTCTGCGTCGCGGACGTGCCCACCACGGCGGCCTCGCGCATCCTCGAAGGCTATCGCCCGCCCTACACCGCCACGGCCGTCGAGCGTCTCGCCGCCGCCGGAGCGCCGATGCTCGGCAAGACCAACATGGACGAGTTCGCGATGGGCTCGTCGAACGAGAACTCCGCCTTCAGGCCGGTGCGCAACCCGTGGGCGACCGAGCGGGTGCCGGGAGGCTCGAGCGGCGGCTCGGCCGCCGCGGTGGCGGCCGGGCTCGCGCCGTGGTCGATCGGCACCGACACCGGCGGCTCGATCCGCCAGCCCGCCGCGCTCTGCGGGCTCGTCGGGCTCAAGCCGACCTACGGCTCGGTCTCGCGCTACGGGATGATCGCCTTCGCCTCTTCGCTCGACCAGTGCGGGCCGATCACCCGCGACACCACGGACGCCGCACTCCTGCTCCGCTACCTGGTGAACGGCGGACGCGATCCTCGCGACTCCACCTCGGTCGACTACCCAAACCCGGTCGATCTCCCGAGCGCCGAGCGCCTCGACGGGCTGCGCTTCGGCGTTGTCCCCGAGCTGGCGGGGGCCGAGGCCATCGAGCCGGGCGTCAAGGAGCTCTTCGACGCGACGCTCGCACGCATCGAGGAGCTCGGCGGGGCGGTCGAGGAGATCTCGCTGCCCCACACCGAGCACGGCCTCTCGGCCTACTACGTGCTCGCGCCCGCCGAGGCCAGCGCGAACCTCTCGCGCTACGACGGCGTGCGCTTCGGCCTGCGCGCCGGCGACGGCGACCTGCTCTCGCTGTACGAGCGCACACGGTCCGAAGGATTCGGCGACGAGGTCAAGCGCCGCATCATGCTCGGCACCTACGCGCTCTCCTCCGGCTACTACGAGGCCTACTACGGCCGGGCCCAGCGTGTGCGGACGAAGATCGCCGAGGACTTCCGCGCGGCCTTCGAGCGCGTCGACCTGGTCGTCACCCCGACCTCGCCCAGCGTGGCCTTTCGCCTCGGCGAGCGCACGCAGGACCCGATGGCGATGTACATGTCGGACTACTGCACCGTGCCGATGTCGCTCGCCGGGGTGCCGGCCATCTCCATTCCGGCCGGGCTCTCCGAGGGCCTGCCGGTGGGCTTCCAGATCACGGGCCCCGCGTTCTCCGAGAACCGCGTCCTCGGCGCGGCCCACGCGCTCGAGGTCGCGATCGGCTTCGACACCTCCCCGCCGCGGCGCGGCGCGGCGCTCGCGCCATGACCACCGTCACGACGACCCCGACCGAGCGGGCCTACGAGCCGGTGATCGGGCTCGAGATCCACCTCCAGCTGAAGACGCGCACGAAGATGTTCTGCGGCTGCGCGCTCTCGTTCGGCGACGAGCCCAACACCCACACCTGCCCGGTCTGCCTCGGGCACCCGGGAACGCTCCCGGTACCCAACGCCGAGGCCATCCACCACGCGCTGATGATCGGCCTGGCGCTCGAGTGCGAGCTGGCCCCGCGCTCGATCTTCCACCGCAAGAACTACTTCTATCCCGACCTGCCCAAGGGCTACCAGATCTCCCAGTTCGACATCCCGCTGTGGGGCCGCGGCCGGCTCGGCGAGGTTCGCGTGCACCGCGTCCACCTCGAGGAGGATGCGGCCAAGCTCGTGCACGCCGGCTCCTCGGGCCGGATCCACGGCGCCGAGGCCTCGGTCGTCGACTTCAACCGCGGCGGCACGCCGCTGGTGGAGATCGTCACCGAGCCCGACCTGACCTCGCCCGCGCAGGCCGGCGAGTGGCTGCGCCTGCTGCGGGCCACGCTCGGCCGTCTCGGCGTCTCCGACGTGAACATGGACGAGGGCTCGCTGCGCTGCGATGCCAACGTGTCGATCCGCCCGGCCGGCAGCGCCGACCTCGGGACGAAGACCGAGCTCAAGAACATGAACTCGTTCCGCTTCCTCGAGCGTGGGGTGGCGGCGGAGATCGCGCGCCAGGAGGAGATCGTGCGCGGAGGGGGGCAGGTCGTCCAGGAGACCCTTCACTACGACCCGACGACCGGCGCGCTCACCCCGCTGCGCTCGAAGGAGGAGGCCCACGACTACCGCTACTTCCCGGAGCCGGACCTCGTGCCGCTCGCGCCCACCGAGGAGATGGTGAGCCGGGCGCGCGACGCTCTGCCCGAGCTCCCGGCCGCGCGGGCCGAGCGCTTCGAGCGCGACCTCGGCCTGACCCCCGAGACCGCCCGCCTGCTGGCCTTTCGGTCCGAGCTCGGCGACTTCTTCGAGGCGGGACTCGCGAACGGCTCCGCCGGCGCGACCGACCCGCGCACGCTCGCGAGCTGGATCACGGTCGAGCTCGTGCCGCGGCTCGGCGACGCCGATCCCGCCGACTCGGCCGTAGAGCCGGGAGCCCTGGCCGAGCTCGTACGCATGGTCTCGGCCCGCGAGGTCTCCGGCTCCGCCGCCAAGGAGGTCCTCGACGCCATGGCCGCCGAGGGGGGCCGGCCCTCGTCGATCGTCGCCGAGCGTGGCCTCGGCCTCGCCGCCGCCGACGAGCTCTCACGCGTAGTCGACCGGGCGATCGAGGAGAACGCCGACGCGGTCGAGAAGATCCGCGCGGGCAAGGACAAGGCGATGGGGGCGATCGTGGGCTCGGTCATGCGCGAGACGAAGGGCCGGGCCGACGGGGGAGAGGTCGGTCGCATGGTGCGCGAGCGGCTCGGACTCGGCTGAGGTCGGAGGAGGCTCTGAGCATGCACCGCAGACGGCAGCGGCCGCCGGGCGGGCCGGGATCGGTCTTGGTCCCCGTCCGCTCGATGGCGGCGGTCCACGTCCGCCGTAGGCGCACCGCCGCGCTGGTCACGGGTGGGGGCCTCGCCGGCCTCGGTGGCCTCATCGTGCTCGTCGGTCTTCTCGCGGCGTTCTCCGGCGACGAGCCCGCCCGCGCTCCCGCCTCCTCGCGGCCGGCTGCCGCTGAGCCGAGGGTGCAGGCGCCTCCCGATCCCCTGACCCCGCGCTCGGTCCGCGCGACCGGCACGCTCGTGGCCGTGCCGGCCGAGGACAGCTCAACGGGTCCGGCCGGCGGGCTCGGCTTCGCGGTCGAGGTCGAGAAGGGCATCGCGATGGATCGCGCCGCCTTCGGGCGCGAGGTGGAGCGCACGCTGCTCGATCGCCGCGGCTGGACGGCCGGCGGCGCCTATTCGCTGCGCCGCGCGGACGCCGAGGAGGCGTCCTTCCGGGTCACCCTGGCGAGCCCCGACACCACCGACCGCCTGTGCGCGCCGCTCGCGACCAACGGGACCTACTCCTGTCACCAGAACGGCCGCGCGGTGCTGAACGCCGAGCGCTGGGCCCGGGGCGCCGAGGCCTACGGACGCGACCTGGCGCGCTATCGCCAGTACATGGTCAACCACGAGGTCGGCCACGCCCTCGGGAAGAGCCACCGCGAGTGCCCGGGCGAGGGCACTCGCGCGCCGGTGATGGTGCAGCAGACCAAGGGCGTCGCACCGTGCGCGCCGAACCCCTGGCCCCTGGAGTCGGAGCGCTAGGGGGCGGGTACCATCGTCCACGACCCGTCTTCTCTGGAGGAGGCTGCGATGCCAAGGCTCATCCGAATGGACCACACCGGCCACTCGACGCTCGCGAAGTGGCGGGCCACCGACGACGCCGACTTCGAGGCCGCGGTCGAGGCCTTCCGCCGGGAGCTCGACGCCGGCTACATCGGGGTCGTGCCCGAGGGCGAGGGTCGCGCGACGCAGGTCACCGAGCTGCCCGCCGAGGCGGATCTCGTGATCATGCGCCGCCCGATCGCCGGGGGCTAGCCCGAGGGTGGCGGCCACCGCCGAGCCCGCCCTCCCCGAGCTCGCCGCGGTCCCGTGGCGCAAGCGCGCGAGCAGGGACTCGCTACGCGCCTGGGGCCGGCTGTGGACGGTCTGGACGACGCTGAGCGTCCTGCCCTTCGCGGCCGCGGCCGTGGGGCTCTTCCTGCTCGAGCCGCTGTCGTTCCCGGTCGGGATCGCCTGCCTCGCGCACGCCTGGATCATCCCCGAGCTCTACGCCTTCCGCGGGGTCGGCGTCGTCCGGCCGAAGGGACCGCGCCACGCGCGCTACGAGCCTGTCGCTCAGGGTCTGCTCGGCGACCTGCTCGGGCACGAGTCCCGCGAGCTCCAGCGCCGTACCGGCCTGGCGCTCGAGCGCGGCCGGCTCGGGGTCTGGCTCGTCGGGGAGGCCGGCGCGCTCCTGCTCCCGCCCGGCGGCCGGCGCGTGAGCTGCTTCTGCGTCGGCACGCGTGAGCGCGAGCTACCGCCATCCGACCGGATCGCCCACCTCGTGCTCGCGTTGCGAACCGACGAGGAGGGCTTCGCCACGGTGGCCAACAAGGCGTTCTCGGGAGCGGCCTGGCGCGTGCGGCGACGGCTGCGCCCCGAACAGCGACCGGCGCTCGCGGCCGGACGCACGGAGGCGCGACGACAAAGGACTCGGCACGGCCCTACCGGCGCGCGACGCCGCGCCGTCAGTAACTGAAGACCGTCGCGCCCTCGCCGATGAACTGCCACAGCGGCGTCGCGCCGGCCAGTCTCGCGTTCTCGACCAGAGCGTGCTCGTCGAGCTTGCGTACGTTGAAGCAGATCGGGCACACGTAGAGCTCGCCCCCGCCGTCGGCGAACTGCTGAAAGAGCCGCGATACAGGCGGCGCGTCGGCAGAGTGGATTCCCTCCGCATGGCCGGCAAGACCGAGCCTGACCGCCTCCTTGGTGACGAACATGACCACCTGCTTCCCGGCTTCGAGCCCCGCGGTGGCGACCAGGAAGGCGACCGTCACCCTCTCCGCGTCCTCGCCCCCGGTGGCCAGGTTGATCACGACCTTTTCGTTCCCTGCCATAGCCCGCTCCCCTCAGAGTCTTGTCGCTGCGACGATACCGGCGCGCTCCCCCGACGGGCTTCGAGCCCGACCGATGCCTCCGCCGTCCGACCGGACGACCCAGGTCACGCTCACCTGATGCCGATCGAGGCGTCGTTTCCGGCCGGGCGGCTCCCGGCGATTCGGGCCAGCATCTCCGCCGGTTCTCGAACGGGCTTGGTGGTCCGCGAGACGAGCAGGTCGGTGTCGAGCTCGCCGCCTCTGACCGTAGGGGCGAAGGGGCTGTAGAACGCTCCGTCGGCCGTAAGCGTGAGCTCGGGCTCGAGCTGCTCGAACCCGGCCAGCACGCCCATGTCGTTGCTCATGGCGCGCCCCCGGCTGATTATCGGTCGCACGACGTGATCCTCGTCCGGGATGCCCATGGAGCGGTGCAGGTCGCACAGGCGCTCCATCTCGTGCGGGTCGGCTGCGTCGGGGTCCTCGAGGGTGGTGGCGATACGCACCCCGATCCCCCGCTCGACCAGCTTCGGCACGGCTTCGACCACCTTGCGGAAGTTCTCCGGCCCGCGCATCGCGTCGTTGTCGTCGGGGTCCGGACGGTCGAGGGAGATCTGAACCTGGACGGGCAGATCGGCGAGCGGCTCCATTTCCCTGAGTCGCCGGTCGTTGAAGACCGTCGCGTTCGAGAGGACGATCGTGGGCAGCTCCGAGCCGAGCGCCGCGATCAGCTCCGGCATGTATTCGAGCACGAACGGCTCGCCGCCCGTCACGCCGAGGGCGGTGAACCCGAGCTCCCTGCCCTCCCGTGCTCGCTCGACGATCTGTTCCCTACCAAGCTCGCGGCGGGTGACCTCCGGCGCCGACTCGGTCAGGCAGTACGTGCAGCGCAGGTTGCAGTGGTAGTTGGCGTAGAACCAGAGCCGCCCACCGACCTCTCCGCGGGCGATCGCCCCGGCCATGGCCGTCACGCGAGGCCCTCCTCGGCGAGGCGGGCGAGCGTGGCCGCGCTGGTGGGCAGCCCGAGGGCGGAGCAGTAGCGGTTGAGCATGAGCGTGGCAGCGACGACGAGCGTCATCTCGACGAGCTCGGGATCGCCCATGACCTCCCTGGCCCGCGCCGTGATGTCCTCGGGCGCCGCCCCGCGGCCGAGCGCGACTTCGTCGACCCAGGAGATGAGAGCGAGCTCGTCACGGTTGGTGAAGACGGCCTCGACCTCCCTCTCCCCCCGCAGGGCGCACACCTCACCGACGGAGAGGCCGGAGTCGAGGGCGACGGTCGTGTGGGCCTCGACGCAGTAGCGGCACTCCATCAGAGCCGACGTCCGCAGAATGACGATCTCCTTGGCCCGTAGATCGATGGCGGTTGGCCCGAGAATGCGGCCGACGAACGGGAGCGTGGCCTCCAGCACCTCGGGCACATGGGCGAGCGACGCGGTGATCGGGCTCGGAGGGCCTTCGCCCGCGTAGTACGGACGCGCGAGGATCGGTGCCTGCTCGGCGTCGATCAGGGCGACCACGCTCGCGTCGGCTCGGGCGACGGTCTCGGCTCTTACATGCGCCCATGAGTTCGTCATGGTGGAGTCAGAACGGGAAGCCGCGTAGCCGCCGGATGCCGCGGTCGACGAACCGGTGGTCCAGCCCCCAGACGCGGCCGGCGGGGACGAGGAGGAGGATGAGCATAGGCACCCATTCGTGCGGCTGCTCCCACATCCAGGCCCCGCTGGACAGGTAGAGGAGCTGCAGGAAGAGCATCTGGCCGAGTCCGATGAGCGCGGCCCCGCGGGTGGCAAGGCCCACGATGAGCGCGGCGCCCACGCCGAGCTCCACCGCGGTCAGCACCCACTGGAAGAAGCCGTAGTTGGCGAGGAAGACGTCGTTGACCAGCGTCGGCAGCCCGGGGAGCTCGGTCTTGGCGACCTCGGTTTCGAGGATGCCCCTGGCCTCCTCCCGGTCGACGAGCGAGCTGCTGTACGGGCCGATCTCGATGGTGCTGAACGAGAAGAGCTTGGCGAGCCCGTTCGAGAACAGGATCAGTCCTACGAAGATGCGAAGCCCGGCGAGCCCCTTGGCCAGCCACGTCGCGTCGAGGGCGGTCTGAGGGGTGGCCGTCGTGCTCGTCAAGGTCTTCTGCCGCTCACTGTAGGGCCTCTTGGATCGCCGCGACGGTCAGGATCGACCGACTCCACTCTCCAGAGTTCGCGCTTGACCTCATACTTCGCGTCGCACCTTGCTGCGACAATCGTAGGTCCATGGGCGGCGGCATCGAGCTCATCCCGATCGTCTTCTTCCTCGGTCTCTCCGCGGGGATCATCGGGAAGATCAAGGGCAGCTCGTTCCTGCTCTGGTTCCTCATCGGCGCGGTGACGCTCGGGCTGGGCATCTTCGCGGCGCTGCTGTACCGAGTCGAGCGCAACGAGCCGGTGGCCGCGTGCCCGATCTGCGGCAACACGGTGGCGATGAGCACCCAGGTGTGCACGCGCTGCGGCGAGGACCTCGACTGGTCGTTCGAGGAAGACGAGGAGGAGATCGAGCCGAGCGAGGTGCGCTGAGCGGCGTTCAGCGAGACGCCGTCGAGGCCTCGACCAGGACCACTCCGCCGACGATCGCCACGATGCCGGCCCCGGTCACCCAGGTCAGCGGGTCGTCGAAGAGCAGCCGGCCGAGAACGGCGACCAGAGCGACCCCGAGGCCGGCCCAGATCGCGTAGGCGACGCCCACGGTCATCCCGCGCTCGAGGACCTGGGCGAGCAGGAGGAAGGACACGACGTACCCGACCCCCATGAGCACGCTTGGGCCGAGCTTCGAGAAGCCCTCCGAGGCGCGCAGGGCGAGGGTCCCGATGACCTCGGAGAGGATCGCGCCGCCCAGGAGGAGCCAGGTCACGGGCCCAGGCTAACGGCGCGCTGCACCCGCTCGACCTCGGGCCGGTGCTAGAGTTTTCGCTCCTCGCGCGCGGGCGCGCGTCCGGCGCGCAGTCCACCCGCCGTCTCAGAAGGAGCAAGTCACATGCGAGCTGTCGATGCCATCGTCGAGTGCCTCAAGGCCGAGGGCGTCGACACGGTATTCGGCCTCCCGGGGGGTGCCAACCTGCCTACCTACGACGCCCTCTACGACGGCGGCCTGCGCCACGTCCTCTGCCGCCACGAGGCGGGGGCGGGACATGCGGCCGAGGGCTACGCCAAGGCGAGCGGCCGCGTGGGCGTCGCCCTCGCCACGAGCGGCCCCGGGGCCACCAACCTCGTCACCCCGATCGCCGACGCGATGCTCGACTCTGTGCCCACCGTGTTCATCACCGGGCAGGTGCGGTCCGACCTGATCGGCACCGACGGCTTCCAGGAGGCCGACACCACCGGCATCACCCTGCCCGTGGTCAAGCACTCGATCCTCATCCAGGACCCGCGCGACATCCCGAAGGCGATCTCGGAGGCCTTCCACATCGCCAGTACCGGCCGCCCGGGCCCCGTGCTGATCGACGTTCCTCAGGACCTCTCGCGCGCCGATATCGACTACGAGCCGGTCGACTCGGTCAGCCTGCCCGGCTACCAGCCCACGCTCGAGGGCAACGCGAAGCAGATCAAGCTCGCCGCCAAGGCGCTCGCCAACGCGCGCCGGCCGGTCATCTACGCCGGCGGTGGGGTCGTCAACGCCAACGCCTCGAAGGAGCTGACCGAGCTCTGCCTGTCAGACCGCTTCCCCGTCACCTGCACGGTCATGGGCCTCGGCGCCTTCCCGGCGCCGCACGACCAGTGGCTCGGCATGCTCGGCATGCACGGCACGCGCTCGGCCAACTACGCCATGGACGAGGCGGACCTGATCTGCGCCATCGGCGCCCGCTTCGACGACCGCATCACCGGCAAGCTCTCGGAGTTCGCGCCGCGGGCCAAGTTCATCCATATCGACGTCGACCCGGCCGAGATCTCCAAGAACGTCCCGGCCCACATCCCGATCGTCGGCGACGCCAAGCGCATCCTCACGAAGCTCGTGCGCGAGTACCGCGCGCTCGGGGCCGAGCGCTCGCGCCTCGACGGCTGGTGGGAGCGGATCGCCGGCTGGCGCGAGAAGCACCCGCTCGGCTACGAGGACTCGGAGGACTCGGAGATCAAGCCCCAGTACATGATCGAGGCCATGTACGAGGCCACCGGCGGCGAGGCCATCGTCACCTCCGACGTCGGCCAGCACCAGATGTGGTGCGCGCAGTACTACGACTTCCCGGAGCCCCGACGGTGGATCAACTCGGGCGGGCTCGGGACGATGGGCTTCGGCCTACCGTCGGCGATGGGCGCTCAGGTCGCGTGCCCGGACCAGACCGTGGTCTGCCTGGCCGGCGACGGCTCGCTGCAGATGAACATCCAGGAGCTCGCGACGTGTGTCACCGAGAACATCCCGGTCAAGATCTTCCTGATGAACAACTTCTACCTGGGCATGGTCCGCCAGTGGCAGGAGCTCTTCTGGGACCGCCGCTACTCGGGCGTCGACATGGGTCGGGTGCCCGACTGGGTCAAGCTGGCCGAGGCCTACGGGGCGAGCGGCATGCGCGCAACCGACAAGGGTGAGCTCGTCGACGTCATGAAAACGGCTCTGACTACAGACGGGCCCGTTTTGGTGGACGTCCAGGTGACCAAGGAAGAGAACTGCTACCCGATGATCCCGGCAGGGAAAGCGGCCCGGGACATGGTGGGATGAACAGCGCGTCGGGCAGGCTCCGAAAAGCGAGTCAGCCAAGGAAGCAGGGTCGACGCCTTGCTGGGGCAAGGCGAGACCCGATGACGCCGGGTGACGAAGCTTTGCAGGAGTCCTGCCATGGGTGAGGACATCGCACCGGGGGCGGTCCTCGACCTGGACGAGCTCCGGCTTCCCGCCAGCCGCCACACCGGCCGCCGCCACATCCTCTCGATCCTCGTCGAGAACAAGCCCGGCGTGCTCGCGCGGATCGCGGGCCTGTTCTCGCGCCGCGGCTTCAACATCGACACGCTGGCGGTCGGCCCGACCGACGACGGCCGCATCTCGCGGATCACGCTGACCGTCGACGGCGCGCGCCACCCGATCGACCAGGTGACCAAGCAGCTGCACAAGCTGGTCAACGTGCTCAAGATCCGCGACCTCGAGCCGAGCGAGACGGCCGCGCGCGAGCTCGCGCTCTTCAAGCTCGCGGCCGAGGGCGAGGCCCGCGGGCAGATCCTGCAGTTCGCCGAGATCTTCCGCGGCAACGTGATCGACGTCTCGAAGCGCTCGCTGACGGTGGAGGTCACGGGAACGGACGACAAGATCGAGGCGTTCGAGGAGCTCGTGCGGCCCTACGGGTTGATCGAGATGGTCAGGACGGGGGAGATCGCTGTGGCGCGCGGGCGCTCGACGACGTAGTGGCCCGCGCCGGACCTCCCGAGGCGGCGATCGCCCAGGAGGCCGTCGCTCGGCCACGGGGGAGAGATGATGGAGTTCTCCTCGGCCTGAACCGGGCCAGCCGCGCGGCGCTCGAGCGGAGGATCGAGCGGGCCCTACGCCGGGCTCGGCGCGAGCGGCACCCCGTGATCGCCAGCGTCTCCGTCTCGATCGATCCCCGAATCGACCTGTCGGCGGTGGTGCTGCGGGCCCGGCGCCCCGACGACGCCTTCTTCTGCCTCGAGCAGCCGGAGCGGGGCGGCTTCGGGCTCGCCACGCTCGGCTCGGCCGCGGCTATCGAGGCACGCGGTCCCCGCCGCTTCGAGCAGGCGGCTGCGCGCTCCCGCGCTCTCGGTAGCGACGCCGAGCGCGACGACCCTGCGGGCGATCCGGACGCGCCTCCGGGCTCGGGGCCGGTGTTCGTCGGGGGCTTCGCCTTCGCGCCCGACGGCGGGGCCACGCCGGAGTGGTCGTCGCTCGCCCCGGCCCAGCTCGTCCTCCCGGAGCTCGCCCTCGCCCGCTGCCAGAGCCAGGCGCGGGCCACGCTGACCGCCGTGGTCGAGGGCGATGAGGCCCCGCAGGCCATCGTCGAGCGCCTCGAGCGACGGTTGGGGACGCTCTCGCCCGCCGCGGAGATGCCGCTCTTCGATCCCGACCCGGTGGAGAGCCCTCGGATCTCCGGGGCCGCCCCGCCGGAGCACTACGAGGGGGCCGTCGCCCGCGCGGTCGAGCGCATCCGCGCCGGGAAGCTCGAGAAGGTCGTGCTCGCTCGGGAGGTTCGCGTGCACGGGCCGCGCGACCATGATCCCGGCGCGCTCTTCGACGGGCTGCGCACCGCCTTCCCGAGTTGCTACTGCTACCTGGTGGGAACGCCGGAGCTGGCGTTCGTCGGGGCGAGCCCGGAGCTGCTCGTGCGCCGCGAGGGCGCGCGCGTGCAGACCGTGGCCCTCGCCGGGACGACCCGCCGCAGCGCCGACCCGGCGGTCGATCGCCATCTCGGTGAGCAGCTCCTCTCGAGCGCGAAGAATCGCTCGGAGCAGGCGATCGTCACGCGGCGGATCGAGCAGCGGCTCGAGAGCGTGAGCGTGTGGGTGGCGCCGGCGGAGGAGCCCGTGCTTGTGCGCGTCCAGAACGTCCAGCACCTCGCCACGCCGATCCGCGCGCAGCTCGCCAACCCGCGCTCAACGCTCGAGCTCGCCGGCCTCCTACACCCGACGCCGGCCGTCGGTGGCGAGCCCTGGGAGCGGGCCCAGGGGCTGATCCCCGAGCTCGAAGGCCTCGACCGCGGCTGGTACGCGGGCCCCGTCGGCTGGACCGATCTCGAGGAGGACGGTGAGATGTGCGTCGCGCTGCGCTGCGGCCTGCTGCGGGGCCGGGTGGCCCACCTCTACGCCGGCGACGGGATCGTGCGCGATTCCGTCCCGGCCGAGGAACTGGCCGAGACCGAGGTCAAGCTCGGGGCGCTGCTGCCGCTCCTGAGCTGAGCGACGTACCTCGGCGCGCTCAGGGCACGCGGGCTTCGAGCTCGCGGGCGACGCGTTTGAACAGCTCCCGGTGGCGCTCGACGCTGAGGGCCCGATCGGTCCGGACCTCGACCAGCCCCGGCTCGGCGATCGCGGCGCGCAGCTCCTCGGGGGTCGCGCCGAGCACGTGGCGCAGCCCGATGCCGTGGGCGAGCTGGCCGAGATCAATTCCGCTCGGCGTGGCCACGAGCCGCTCGTAGGCCTCCGCGTCGGCGTGCTCGGCCACGGGAAGGAAGTCGAAGATCCCGCCTCCGCCGTTGTTGACGCAGACGATGGTCAGCTCGAGTCCGAGGCGCCTCGCGGCCAGCAGGGCGCCGACGTCGTGGAGGAGGGCGAGCTCTCCGATCAGGAGGTAGGCGTGCCCGTCGCTTGCTGCGGCCGCGCCGAGCGCCGAGGAGACGACCCCGTCGATGCCGTTGGCCCCGCGGTTGGAGAGGAAGTGGATCGGCTTCTTCGTCGAGGGGAAGAAGGTCTCGACGTCGCGGATCGGCATCGAGGAGCTGACCCAGACGAGGGCGTCGTCGGGCAGCGCCTCGGCGAGGGCGGCGTAGACCTTCGGCTCGAAGGGATCGGGCTGGGCAGTCAACGCGGGGGGCACCAGCGCGTCGGCGCCTAGCCACGAGTCGAGCCAGTCGCGGTTGGGCGGCGGCATCCGCTGGAGCGTTGCGCCGACCTCTCGGCAAAGCGCATCCGGATCCGCCACCAGCACCCGTTCGGCCGCTCGCGTCGGCTCGTGCCAGCCGGCGTACGGGTCTACGAGGACCTGCCGCGTCTCGGAGAGCAAGGTGCGCAGGGACTTGGAGGTCGGCGTGTCCCCGATCCGGAGCACAAGCTCGGGTCGATGCGCCGCTGCCCACGCCGGTGCTCGCAGGAGAGCGTCGTAGTGCGCGATGACCTGCGATCGATCGTGATCACCGCAGCGAGCTCCGGACGTCGGTTCGGCGAGCAAGGGCCAACCGAGAAGCCTGGCGACCCAAGCGGCGGACGTCCGGACCTCACCTCCACCCGCTCCGCAGACGATCGCCCCGCGGCCGACCTGGGCGAGCTCCTCCGCGAGATCAGGGGGGTCCACAAGGCTCGGCGGGTACTCGTCGAGCGTCACCCAGGGCTGGCCGTCGGCGCGCCCCTGCCAGGTCTCCGCGTCGAGCTCCTCCTCCACCGGTGCGAGCGGCTCACGCAGCGGCAGGTTGAGGTGGACGACGCCCGGTCGTCCGCCCGCCGCGGTGGCCCACGCGCGGCAGGCCAGGGCGCGGTGGTGCACCGCGCTCTCGCGGCCCGGCTCGAGGTTGCCGACCTCCACGAACCACTTGGCCGCCGACCCGTAGAGCTTGACCTGGTCGATCGACTGGCCGGCGCCGACCTCGCGCAGCTCCGGCGGGCGGTCGGCGGTGAGGACGATAAGCGGCACTCGCGACTCGCGGGCCTCGGCGATCGCCGGCAGGAAGTTGGCCGCGGCGGTGCCGGAGGTGCAGGTGAGGACGACCGGCCGCCCGCTTGTCTTGGCGATCCCCAGCGCGAGAAAGCCGGCCGAGCGCTCGTCGAGCACCGACCAGGTGCGGATCCGGCTCTCGGCGGCCAGGCTCAGCAGGATCGGGGCGTTGCGGGAGCCGGGGCAGGCGACGGCGTGCTCGACCCCGCAGCGGGCCAGCTCGTCGAGCATGGCCTCGATCGGCGCGTAGGTGCGGTTGATCGCTCTCACGCGCCGACGGGGATCATGGCCCGCATGGCTATCGAGGCGGGCGAGGCGGACGTCGTGCTCGTGCCGGGCTTCATGCAAGGGGCGCGGTCGTGGGAGCCGGTGCTCGTGCGCATCGGCCGACGCTACCGCGCCCACGCCCTCGAGCACCGCGCGCACGATCTCGAGGGGCGCTTGGTCGAGATCGAAGCCGCGACACGGCGAGGGGCGACCCTCGTCGGCTACTCGCTGGGCGGTCGGCTCGCGCTCCGCGCGGCGCTGCGAGCCGCCGACGATCCGGGGCGCTTCGGAGCGCTGGTCACGCTCGGAGCGACTCCGGGGATCGAGGACGCCCGGGAGCGGGCGCAGCGACGTGCCGCGGACGAAGAGCTCGCAACCTGGGTGGAGTCGAGTGCGATCGAGGACGTCGTCGCTTACTGGGAACGCATCCCGGCCCTGGCCGGACAGGTGCCCGAGCTCGTCGTCGCCCAACGGGCCGATCGCCTCGGCCACGATCCGGCGCGCCTGGCCAAGCTTCTGCGCAGCGCCGGCCAGGGAGTCCTGAAGCCGGTGTGGGACCGCCTCGAGGCGCTGGAGACGCCGCTCCTCGCCCTCGCAGGCCAGCGAGATCCCCGCTACGCCGCCGCCGCGGAGCGCATGGCCGCCGCCGCGCCGCGCAGCCGCTGCGCGACCATCCCCGACGCCGGCCACGCCGCCCACCTCGAGCGCCCCGATGCCTTCGCCGCCGCCCTACTCGAGTTCCTCGACCAGCACCTCGGCGAGCGCCGCCTCGTCGACGGCGACGCCTAGGCCCGGTCCCTCGGGAACGGCCAGCAGGCCGACCGCCGGCCGCGGGAGCGCGTCGGCGAGCTCGGCGTCGAAGAGCTCGAGCGTGGCCAGGCCGCAGGCCAGGGAGATGTCCTCCGAGGCCGCGAGCTGGAGGGCGGCGGCGATACCCCAGGGCCCGTCGAACGTGCTCGACAGAAACGGCTCGAGCCCGTGGGCAGCGGCGGCCCGCACGGTCTCGCGCGCGGCCGTGAAGCCCCCGCTGGCGGCGAGCTTGACGTTTACGGCGTCGCAGGCCTCCGCCCGTGCCGCGGCCTCGACGTCGGTCGGCGAGGCCACCGACTCGTCGGCGGCGATCGGGACGCCGCCGATCGCCCGCCGGACCTCGGCCAGCTCGGCCAGCGTGGCGCACGGCTGCTCCACGAGCTCGATGTCGTGCGCCGCGAGCTCCGACAGGCACTCGACCGCCTCCGCCACCGACCACGCGCCGTTGGCGTCGATGCGCAGAGCCGGCCACGGTCCGATGGCCCGGCGCACCGCGGCGACGCGCTCGGCGTCGTCGGGGAGGCCGACCTTCAGCTTGAAGCACGAGTAGCCCGCGCGGGCGCCCTGTAGGGCGGCCGCGGCGACCTCCTCGGGCGGGCCGGCGGGAAGCGTGCGGTTGACCGCGATGGCCTCGGCGCCCGGCTCCCCGATCGAGCGACCTGCCCGGCGGGCGGCGAGGTCGAGCCTCGCCATCTCCTCGGCCGCGCGCGCCTGGGGTGGCGCATCTCCGTTGCTCTCGAGCTTGCTCGCGAGCGCGTCGGCGACGCGCTCGAGCGAGATGCCGTCGTAGGGCTCGAAGGGCGCGGCCTCTCCGTAGCCCACGAGCCCGTTCTCCTCGACCCGCAGGAGCAGCAGGTCGCGCGCGGCGACCACGCCCTGGGAGGTGGCGAACGGCTGCCGGAAGGGGATCGACAGGCGCAGGAGTGAGCGTCTCACGAGGCGAGCACCCCCGCGGCCAACAGCAACGAGAAGACAGCGAGCAGCGTGCCCGAGCGCCCGAGCGCCGTGTTGAGCGCCGGGCCGTCGACGCGGGTGAGCACGGTGCGCGCGAGCACCACGGCGATCGGGGCGGCGGCCAGCGAGATCAGGATCCAGCCCGAGAGACCGCCCGCGATCCAGGTCGCCACGGGGGTGAGGAAGGCGACGACGAGCACGGCGAGGAACAGGCGCCGCGCGCCGCTGCGCCCGAGCTTGACCGCGAGCGTTCGCTTGCCCGCCCGACGATCGGTGTCGACGTCGCGCACGTTGTTGACGATCAGGATGGCCGCGGCCAGGAGCCCCACGGGGATCGACAGCGCGATCGCCTCCCAGACGATCCGCTCGGTCTGGGCGAAGTACGAGCCCGCGACCGCGACCACGCCGAAGAACAGGAACACGAACAGCTCGCCGAGCCCGTCGTAGCCGTAGGGGCGCGGGCCGCCGGTGTAGAGGACGCCGGCGAGGATCGACAACCCGCCCACCACGAGCAGCTCCCAGCCCGACACCGCCACCAGGTACGTGCCCGCGGCGACCGCGATCCCGAAGGCCACCCACGTGCCCACGAGCACCCGCCGGGGCGGCATGAGGCCGCCGCTCGTGACCCGCACGGGGCCGAGGCGGTCCTCGGTGTCCGCACCCCGGCGAGCGTCCGAGTAGTCGTTCGACAGGTTGGTGCCGATCTGAATGAAGACGCTGCCCACGACGGCGGCGGCGAACACGAGCGGCCAGAACACGCCCTCGGTGGCGGCCAGCGCGGTCCCGACGAGCACCGGCGCGATCGCCGCGGGCAGCGTGCGCGGGCGCGCGGCGACGAGCCACAGACGCAGCGTTGCGGACACCGCCGGGGTGCGGTGCGACCCCAGGCCTGCGCTCACGGGCGCTTCGGGAAGCGTCCGAAGTCGGGCGGGCGGCGCTCCATGTAGGCGTCGCGGCCCTCTTGGGCCTCCTCGCTGCCGTAGAAGAGGAGGTTGGCGTCGTGGGCGAGCTGCTGGATCCCCACCAGCCCGTCCTCGGCGGCGTGGAAGCTGGCCTTGAGCAGCCGCAGGGCGAAGGGGGAGAGCGCGAGCATCTCCCGACACCAGCCGACGGTCTCCTCCTCGAGCTCCTCGAGCGCGACGACGCTGTTCACGAGGCCCATCTCGAGCGCCTCCGGCGCCGTGTACTGGCGACACAGGAACCAGATCTCCTTGGCCTTCTTGGGCCCGACGAGGTGGGCCAGGGCGCTCGCTCCGAAGCCGCCGTCGAAGCTGCCCACCCGCGGCCCGGTCTGGCCGAAGCGCGCGTTGTCGGCGGCGATGGTCAGGTCGCAGACGATGTGCAGCACGTGCCCGCCGCCGATCGCGTAGCCCGCGACCATCGCCACGACCGGCTTCGGACAGCGGCGCATCTGGACCTGGAGGTCGGTCACGTGGAAGCGACCGACGCCGCGCTTGCCGGCGGAGGGATCGGTCAGGTAGCCCGAGTCGCCGCGCACGCGCTGGTCGCCGCCCGAGCAGAAGGCGAGCGGGCCCTCGCCGGTCAGGACGATCACCCCGATCGAGGTGTCCTCGCGCGCGCGCTCGAGCGCATCCGAGAGCTCCACCAGCGTCTGCGGGCGAAAGGCGTTGCGGACCTCCGGACGATTGATGGTGATCTTGGCGATCCCCTCGGCGACCTCGTAGCGGATGTCGCCGTACTCAGGACCCTCGGCGGGCACCCGCCAGTCGACCGCGGCGCGGATCTGTCGCTCGGCCTGGGCCATCCGGCGCCCTACGATAGATGCCCTTGGACGACCCGGTTCGCCGCCACGCACGCGAGCGCCCCGACGCGCTCGCCCTCCGCGCCGACGGGCGCGACCTCACCTACGCCGAGCTCGATGCCGAGGCCGAGCGCGTCGCGCGGGGGCTGGCCGAGACCGGCGTCGGGTCGGGCTCGCGGGTGGTCACGAGCCTGCGGGCGGGGGTCGAGTTCGCCGCCCTCCTGCACGCGACCCCGCGGCTGGGGGCGGTGCTCGTGCCGCTGGCCCCGGACCTCCCGGCGCCCGAGCGCGACCGGTTGCTCGAGGCCGCGGTGGCGCGACCAGGGGTGGCAGAGCCTGTGAGTGGCGGCGAGGCGGGCCGGGAGCCGGCGCCGGGCGCACGCCTCGACCCCGACACGCCCCACACGCTGATGTTCACCTCGGGGACCACGGGCGCTCCGAAGCCGGTCGAGCTCACCTACGCCAACCACCTGGCCAGCGCTCGCGCATCGGCCGCGAACCTCGGGGTCGAGGCCGGAGACCGCTGGCTCTGCCCGCTGTCCGTCCACCACGTCGGCGGGCTCGCGATCCTTCTGCGCTCGGCGATCTACGGGACCGCGGCGATCGTCCACGAGCGCTTCGAGACCGAGGCGGTCAGGCGAAGCCTCGAGTCCGGCGAGGCCACGCTCGTCTCGCTTGTGGCCACCCAGCTCCGCCGCCTCGCCGAAGACGGGCTCGAGTCGGCGCCGGCGTTGCGCGCGGCCCTGCTCGGCGGCGGCCCGGTTCCGCCCGACCTGCTGGCCTGGGCGGCCGAGCGCGGGCTGCCCGTCCTCCAGACCTACGGCATGACCGAAACCGCCTCTCAGGTGGCCACGCTCTCCGCCGCCGAGGCGCTCGCGGCCGGCGGGCGCGGGTCCGCCGGCCGGGCGCTACACGGCGTCGAGCTCCGGATCGAAGGTGAGGAACGCGAGGTGCTCGTGCGTGGGCCGATGGTCTCTCACGGCGCGCTCGCGCCCGACGGCTGGCTGCACACCGGCGACCGGGGCGCCCTCGACCCCGACGGCCACCTGTGGATCGAGGGACGCCTCGACGACACGGTCGTCACGGGCGGCGAGAACGTCGCGGTCGTCGAGGTGGAGGAGGCGCTCCAGGCCCATCGCGCCGTGGTCGAGGCGGCGGTGGTCGGGCGCCCCGATCCCGAGTGGGGCCAGGCCGTCGTCGCCTACGTGGTCCTCGACCCGGCCCTCGCCGAGCCCACCGACGCCGAGCTCGTCGCCCACGCCCGCGAGCGCCTCGCGCCGCACAAGGCGCCCAAGGAGATCCATCGGGTCACCGACCTTCCCCGAACCGAGTCGGGCAAGCTCATCCGTGCTCGTCTTCGCGCGCCGAGCCCGCGTGTCGCACCGCCCGCCTTCGGGTAGGTGACGCTGTTCGCCCACCAAGGAGGAGACCTTGCCCGACATCACCTACCCCCTGAACGGCCACGAGGCCCCCGGCTACCTCGCTGTGCCCGAGTCGGGCAGCGGACCCGCGACGATCGTGCTGCAGGAGTGGTGGGGGCTCGAGGATCACATCAAGGGCGTCTGCGACCGCCTGGCCGGCGCCGGGTTCGTCGCGCTCGCGCCCGACCTCTTCCGCGGCGAGACTACGACTGAGCCCGACGAGGCCGAGCAGAAGATGATGGCCCTGTCGATGGACCAGGCCGAGCGGGACATGGGCGCCGCGGTCGACTACCTCGCTGCTCACGAGGCCTCCGAGGGCGACGGCGTCGGATCGATCGGCTTCTGTCTCGGCGGCGGCCTGTCGGTGTGGGCCGCGAGCGCCAACCAGAAGGTCGACGCCGTGGTCACCTACTACTACGTGATGCCGCACGGCAAGCCCGACTTCTCGAAGATCGACGCGCCGGTCCTGGGGCACTTCGGCACGGCCGACGACTTCGTCTCGGTCGACGACGCCAAGGGGCTCGAGCAGGAGCTCAGCGACGCCGGCGTCAAGGTCGACTTCGAGTTCTACGAGGGGGCGGGACATGCGTTCTTCAACGACACCAACCGCCTCGGCACCTACGACCCGCAGGCCGCGGAGCGCTCGTGGGAGCGCAGCGTCGAGTTCCTGCGCTCGAACCTCCCTTGACTCGGTTCGGCGACGTTTGAGCGCACGTGCGAAAGGACACAATCTAAGCTCGGCCTCGAACCACCGGGAGGTGGTGGCGCTCATGTGCTTCAAGCGCACGACGTTCTCACGCGACGAGCAGTCCGACGAGCTCCGAGAGGACCCCGTCTGGAGGCTCTTCGACCGCGAGCACGAGGCCGGGCGGCCCCGGCCGATCGCCGACCGCGAGCGCACGGAGCGCAACGCGGAGGAGAGCCGGGAGAAGATCCCGGTCGGCGTCGAGACCTAGGCCGACGGCGTTGGACAGGCGCGAGCGCGGCGGGGCGACCGTCGCGCTCCGCCACGCCTACCAGGAGTACGGCAGGAACTTCCCGTTCAGGGTGATCTTGACCCGTGGTCCCTCGTCCGCGTCCTCGCGCTCGACGGCGAGGTTGAAGCCGATCGCGCTCATGATCCCGTCGCCGAAGTCCTCGTTGATCAGCGCCTTGAGGGCGGGCCCGTAGACCTGAAGCACCTCGTATAGGCGGTAGAGGGTCGGGTCGGTGGGGGGGACCTGGTCGAGTGAGCCGCGCATCGGGACCTCGGCGAGGACCGCGCCGGCCTCCTCGGGCAGGTCGAGCAGCTCCGCGACGCCTCGGGCGCCGTCTGCGTCGAACGGATGCTGGCCGAGCAGAGCGGCCGTCGTCCAGACCCGGTCGGTCCCCAGCTTGTCGGCGATCTCGGCGTAGGTCAGGCCCTTGCGCCGCTTCGTCTCGACGATCAGCTCGGTCACCTCGCAACGATTCATGCGCACCCGAGTACCCGCTTGGAAGCGGGCCTAACGCACCCTTGACAACCGCCCCTCGGCTCACGAGCATGGACGCTGGGAGACGGCGGCGACGGAGGGATCGGAGATGTACGACTACGTGATCGTTACAAGGGCGAGCTCGTGACGAAGAGCCTCGGCGTCCGCGCGACGTTCCTGTGGGACGGGTTCGTGCGCGGCACCTGGAAGGCCGAGCGCAAGCGAAAGATCGCGACGGTCCACTCGACTCCGTTCGAGGCGCTGCCGAAGGGCGCCGTGGGCGAGCTGGCCGCGGAGGGCGAGGCGCTGCTGCGCTTCGCGGAGCCCGAGGCGACGACCTTCGAGGTGAAGATCGCAGCGCCCGCCGCCTCGGCGGCCGTGCCCTAGAGTGCCCGCCCATGATCTACGACACCGACGCCGACCTCACGCTCCTCGACGGAAAGACCGTGGCCATCCTCGGCTACGGCTCCCAGGGCCATGCCCACGCGCTCAACCTCAAGGACTCCGGCGTCGACGTGGTAGTCGGCCTGCGTGAGGGCTCGGATTCGGTCGACAAGGCCAAGGAGAACGGCCTCGCGGTCGAGTCGGTCGCCGAGGCGGCCAGCCGCGGCGACGTGGTGATGATCCTGCTGCCCGACGAGAAGCAAGCCGAGATCTGGGAGTCCGAGATCCGCGACGGGGTCGCGCCCGGCAAGCTGCTCATGTTCGCGCACGGCTTCGCAATCCACTACGACCTGATCGACCCCGGCCCCGAGGTCGACATCGGCCTCGTCGCGCCGAAGGGTCCCGGCCACCTCGTGCGCCGCCAGTTCGTGGATGGCACCGGCGTGCCCGGCCTCGCCGCGATCCACCAGGACGCCACCGGCGACGCTCGCGGCCTCGTGCTCGCCTACGCCAAGGGGATCGGCTGCACGCGGGCCGGAGTGATCGACACGAGCTTTCGTGAGGAGACCGAGACCGACCTCTTCGGCGAGCAGGCCGTCCTCTGCGGCGGAGTCACCGAGCTCGTCCGCGCCGGCTACGAGACTCTCGTCGAGGCGGGCTACGACCCCCGCCTCGCCTACTTCGAGTGCCTGCACGAGCTCAAGCTGATCGTCGACCTGATGTACGAGAAGGGCATCACCGGGATGCGTTACTCGATCTCGAACACCGCCGAGTACGGCGACGTGACCCGCGGCGACCGGGTCATCTCCGAGCCCTCGCGCCAGGCCATGCGCGACATCCTGGCCGACATCCAGTCGGGCGACTTCGCGCGCGAGTGGGTGGCCGAGAACCAGGCCGGCCAGGAGAACTTCCAGCGTCTGCGCGAGCAGGGCAAGAACCACCAGGTCGAGCGCGAGGGACGCGAGCTGCGCGCGATGATGCCCTGGATCGACACGGAGTTCTGAGCGCAGAGGCCGAAACACCGGGCGGCGAGGTCGCCGTCGTTCGCGCTGGTGCCGAGAGGATTGGATCGCTCGCCGTCAGAAGTACGTCGGAGCACTACAGGAGCCTGATGCCTTTGCGATGATCGCCGAGGAGAGGGGACGACCGGTCGGCTACGCCCTCGTCACCCTCGGCGAGGGTTCATGCGGATGGGAGACCGGCCGGCGGGTGGCCGATGTCGAGACGCTGTCGGTCCTTCCGGACGCCCGCGGTCGAGGCATCGGGACGAGGCTCATGGATGCGGTCGAGGAGCAGCTCGCCGGCCTCGGCGTCCGCGAGCTCCGCCTGCTCGTGATCGCCCCCAACGCCGATGCGCTCGACTTCTACGGGGCCAGAGGCATGACCACGGTCAGCCACGTCCTCATGGGGCAAGTGGACCACGCCTAGTCGCATGCCGGCTGGCTCAGTTGACGTGCGTCGGCGGCCTCAGACGAGCCAGACCGTTCGCTATCGTCCGCTCCCGCCATGAGCGACGCCTACATCAAGCCGTACCTGATGACCGCCGGGCCGACGCCGCTTCCGTCGGCGGTCGCCCAGGTCATGGCCGAGCCGATCATGTACCACCGCTCGCCGGCCTTCATCGAGGTCTACGCACGCTGCCTCGCGGGCCTGAAGACCGTCTTCCAGACCGAGAACGAGGTGCTCTGCTTCGCCTCCTCGGGGTCGGGCGCGATGGAGTCGGCGGTGACCAACCTCGTTCGCCCGGGCAAGCCGACGCTCGTCGCCTCGTGCGGCAAGTTCGGCGAGCGCTGGGCCGAGTTGTGCGAGGCCTTCGGGGCCGATCTCGTCCACCACGATGCCGGCTGGGGGAGCAAGGTCGAGCCGGGCGAGCTCGACCGCCTGCTATCGGAGAACTCAGGTCTAGAGGTGGCCTTCACCACGCTCTCGGAGACCTCGACCGGCGTGGTCAACGACGTCGGAGCCCTCGCCGAGGTGGCCCGCTCACACGACGTGCTGCTCACGGTCGACGCGGTGTCCGGTCTCGGCGCCGTGCCGATCCCGCAGGACCAGTGGGGCGTGGACGTGGTCGTCTCGGGTTCGCAGAAGGCCCTCATGTGCCCGCCCGGCCTCGGCTTCGCCAGCGTCTCCGAACGGGCGCTCGCCTACGCGGACGCCGGCTCCGGTGGGCGCTACTACTTCGACTGGGGCCGCACCGCCGAGGCCCAGCGCAAGGATCCGCCCGACACCCCATTCACCCCGGCAGTCAGCCTCTTCCGCGCGCTCGACGTGGCGCTCCAGCTGATCGAGACGGAGGGCCTCGAGCGGGTCTTTGACCGCCATCGCCTACTCGGTCGCGCTATGCGGGCTGCCGTCGGCGGCCTCGACCTCGAGCTCTTCGGCCCCGACGACGACAACGCCAACGTGGTCACCGCGATCGCCCTGCCCGAGGAGATCGACGGCGCCAAGGTTCCGAAGCAGATGCGTGACCGGCTCGGCATCACGATCGCCGGCGGCCAGGGCAAGCTCGCGGGCAAGATCGCTCGCATCGCGCACTGCGGCTACTTCGGCCCGTTCGACGTCCTGATCTCGGTCTCGGGGCTCGAGATGACCCTTCGCGAGCTCGGCGTCGACGTCGAGCTCGGGGCCGGTGTGGCCGCCGCCCAGCGGGTCTTCGCCGAGGCCGGCGAGCCGACGCTCGCGCCCGCCGCGGGCGTGTGAGCCTCACCCCCGAGCCGCTCTCTCAGCCGACCGCCTCTCGCCCGTGAACGACCGCCCGCGCGTCCTCGTCAAGGAGAAGATCGCCGACTCGGGCGTCGACCTGCTGCGCGAGCGCTTCGACGTCGAGCTCGGTTTCGACTGGCGCGACGGCGAGCTCGACGAGCGCATCGGCGGCTTCGACGCGCTGCTCGTGCGTTCCGCCACCAAGGTCACCGCCGAGCTGATCGCGCGCGCGGACCGGATGCGGGTGATCGGCCGCGCCGGCACCGGCGTCGACAACATCGACGTCTCGGCCGCCACCAAGCGCGGGATCGTCGTCGCCAACGCTCCCGAGTCGAACACGCTGGCGGCCGCCGAGCACGCGCTTGCCCTGATGCTCGCCCTGTGCCGGAACATCCCTCAGGCCCACTCCTCGCTCGTCAGCGGCCGGTGGGAGCGCTCGCGCTTCGGCGGCGTCGAGGTCTACCGCAAGACGCTCGGGGTGCTCGGGTTCGGGCGCATCGGCCAGCTCGTGGCCGAGCGCGCGCGCGGCTTCGGCATGAACGTCGTCGCCTACGATCCCTACGTCTCGGCCGAGCGTTACCGCGAGCTCGGGGTCGAGCGGGCCGAGAGCATGTCCGAGGCCTACGCGCGCGCGGACATCGTCACCCTCCACCTGCCGAAGACGCCGGAGACCACCCATCTGCTCGACGCGCGGGCCTTCGCCTCCATGCGCGACGGCGTCCGCATCGTCAACTGCGCGCGCGGCGAGCTGATCGACCATGAGGCGCTCGAGGCGGCGCTGAGGGCGGGCAAGGTCGCGGGCGCCGCGCTCGACGTCTTCCCCGAGGAGCCGATCACCGAGCACCCGCTGTTCGGTATGGAGGGCGTCGTCGTCACGCCGCACCTCGGCGCCTCGACGGTCGAGGCCCAGGACCGCGCCGGCGTCCAGACCGCCGAGCAGGTGGTGGCCGCGCTGACCGGGGGGATCGTCACCAACGCGGTCAACATCCCGGCGCTGCGAGCAGAGGACATGGAGGCGCTCGAGCCGTTCCTGCCGCTCTCGACCCAGCTCGGTCGGATCGCGGTCTCGCTCGCCGAGGGCGGCTCGATCGACCGCATCGAGGTCGTCTACGAGGGCCAGCTCTCCGAGCACGACACGCGCCTGCTGACCATCTCGGTCCTGAACGGCGTGCTGCGCGGCCACACCGAGGAGGAGGTCAACCTCGTCAACGCGCACGCGCTCGCCGAGGAGCGCGGCATCGAGGTGGCCGAGCGCCGCGAGCCGTCCTCAGACTTCAACGAGCTCGTGCGGGTGACCGTCGTCTCGAGCGCGGGATCGGTCGAGGTCGCCGGCACCGGCTTCGGGCCGCGCGACGAACCCCACCTCGTCTCTGTCTACGGGCAGCGCTTCAACCTGCCCGTGGCCGAGCACCTCGCCTTCTTCCGCTACCGCGACCGGCCGGGCATGATCGGCCGCGTGGGGACGGTCTTCGGCGAGCGCGGGGTCAACATCGTCTCGGCGGCGGTCGGCGCGGAGGAGGGCGCCGACGACGCGGTCATGGCGGTGACCACCGACGCGCCCGTGCCGGACGAGCTGCTACGCGACATCATGAGGCTCGACGACTTCCACTCAGGGCGCGCGGTCGACCTGTAGTCCGGTCAGGGCCGAGCCCTAGACGCGTGCGACACCTAGGGTGGGGTGAGCCTGTGCGATGACGTCGAAGTCGCTGTCCTGAGTCACGACCGGACGGGTGTCAACTATTCGACGAGAGGCGGCGACCACTCAACCGCCGTCGTCTTGACCCTGAGCCGGCCCGTCCTGCGGCGGGTCGATCAGCTGGAGCTCCTCGAACCGCCCGCCCACGAACACGCGTCCCGTGCGCTCGTCGACCTCCACCGAGTTCGGCTGGCGCACGGTCGGAAAACTGTCCGCGCGCGTGCGGCCGCGGAAGCGAGTGACTCGGTTCTGCTCGGTCGAGGTGACCCACAGCTCGTCGCGCTCGCGGTCGTAGGCGAGGCCATAGGGGGAGCTGTTGGGCAGCGCCTGGCGCGAGACGACCTCGAACTGCGGACGCGTGCGCACGAAGATGACCGCGTCGCCGCGGGTGTCGGCCACGAACATGTTGCGCTCGCCGTCCGAGACGACGTGCGTCGCGCCGATGCCGACCCCGACCTCTCCCATGCCGCGCAGCTTGCGCGTGTCGTAGAGGCGGAGCTGGTTCGCCCGGACGCCGACCGCCGCGACGCGTTCTCCGCCCTCGCCCGCCGCGACGCCGCCCGGATTGGCCGGGGTGGGGAGGGTGCAGATGACGCGGTCGTTCTCGACGACGCTCATCGAGCTGTCGAGCTCGTTGATCACGAACCTTCGGTCGCGAGCGCCCGCGACGGCGTCGTGAGGCTGGCGGCCGACCGGAGTCGACCTGGGCGATCCTCCACCCGCCGGTATCTGAATCAGCGCGCTCGCGTCCTCGGAGGGCACGAGCAGGGGGCCACCGGAGTCGGCGAAGCGCAGGTGGCGCGGACCGCCGGGGAGTGGGACCTCGCGGCGCGTCTCGCCACTCTCGCCATCGGCGTAGACGATCAGCCCGCGGGGCTCGTTGATGCCCACCGCGAGCTGGCCGGCGCGCTTGTCGAAGGCGAGGCCCTCGGGCCGGCCGGGAAGGCGCACGACTCGGCCCTCCGGGCGCTCCCGCAGCGGGGGTGACTGCGCCGGCTCGGGGAAGGGTGGAAGGCGCTCGGGGATCTGCTCGCGCTGGCCGCAGGACGCGGTCTGGGCGGCGGCTCCTCCGCTGTCTGGGCGTCCGCCGCCTCCGGATCCACCCCCTGACCCGCATCCGACGAGGGCCGCGAGCGAGAGCAAGGCGGCGGCGAGGGCCAGGCGGCGCGGCACAGCGCGAACCTAGCAACCGGTGGCCGGCCTGGCTAGGGCTTGCGCGTCCGGTTCGGGAACGGTAAGGTCTCCTTCCCTACTCAGATTGCCTCTGAACAAGTGCCCCTCGCTCACTCCGGCCCGATCCTCGCCGCTCCCGACCTCGACAGCGTCGTCCGGGCGGTGCGAGCGCGCGGCCTGCGCGTGACCGCAGCACGCCGAGCTGTCATCGAGACGCTGTTCGTCGCCGCGGGGCCGGTCTCCGTCGAGGAGATCGCCTCGGGACTCGGCGGCGCGCGCTCCGCCGTAGACGACGCGTCGGTCTACGGCAACCTCGAGACGCTCGAGGAGCTCGGCCTCGTCCGCCACGTGCACCTCGGTCACGGACCTGGGAAGTGGACGCTCGCCGACCGGGCGCGGCGCGAGTACCTGCACTGCGAGCGTTGTGGCGCCTCCCGAGCGGTCGAGCCCTCGCTGCTCACGAAAGCGCGCGCCGCGATCCGGGCGGCTACCGGCTATGAGGCCCGCTTCACCCACTTCCCGATCGTGGGGCTTTGCCCGGACTGCGCCCACGTGCACGTCGACCCGGAGTCCCGGTAGGAGGGGAGAACCACGTGCCCATGGCCCTGCACATCCCGGACGGCTTCCTGAGCGGAGGGGTCACGGGCGTGGCCGCGGTCGTCGCCTTCGCCGCCGTCGCCTACGGCCTGCGGCGAGCTGACCGTGATCTCGACGAGGCGCGTGTGCCACTGCTCGGCGTGCTCGCCGCGTTCATCTTCGCCGCGCAGATGCTGAACTTTCCGATCCCGGGCGGCACGAGCGGTCACTTCCTGGGGGCGACGCTCGCCGCCGTCCTGCTCGGCCCGTGGCTCGCCTGCCTCGTGATGGCGGTCGTGCTCACCGCGCAGGCGTTCGCGTTCGCCGACGGGGGCATCACCGCGCTTGGCGCGAACGTGCTCAACATGGGGGTTCTCGGAGCCTTGCTCGCCGGTCTCGCCGTCGGCGCGGGGCTCCGGGTGCTTCCGCACACCCGGGTGGCCTATCTCGGCCTCGTCGGCGTGGTCGCCTGGCTCGCGGTGATGATTGGGGCGGCCGCGACGAGCATCGAGCTCGCGGTCTCGGGCACCGTGCCCCTCGGCGTCACCCTGCCGGCGATGCTCGGCGTGCACGTGCTGATCGGGATCGGCGAGGCGGCGATCACGGTTGGGGCGGTGAGCGCCGTGCTCGCCTCGCGTCCGGACCTGATCGCGCTCGGGAGCTTCGAGCCGCCTCGACCGACCGGCGCCCCGGCCGCCGCGGCGAGCGCATGACCGGGAGCAGAGTCTCGATCCGCATCTTCACGGTGGTCGCGCTCGCACTCGCCGTCGGGCTCGCCACGGCGGTGTCGCCCTTCGCCTCCGCCTCGCCCGACGGCCTCGAGGGGGTCGCCGAGGACAAGGGCTTCCTCGAGGACGGCGGCCTCGCCCCGATCCAGGAGGACTCGCCGATCCCCGACTACGCCTTCCCGGGGATCGAGGACGAGCGGCTCGCGACCGGGCTGGCCGGCTTCGTCGGCACGCTCGGCGTTTTCGCGATCGGCTACGCGCTCGCTCTGGTCCTGCGGCGGGTGCGGGGCGCGCGGGAGTCCCGAGGCGACTCCGCCGGCGCCGCGTGACGCGCGCAGGCCGCGACTGACGAATGGGAGGTCTCTCCCACAGCTCGCCCGCCCTGACCGGCGTCGGGGGCGATTGCGACAGCCTCCCGCACCGGCTCGACCCCCGGGCAAAGCTCGTCGGGCTATTCCTGATCACGATCGTCGCGGTCTCCGCGCCTCCGCAGCGATGGCCGGTCTACGCCGCGTGCGTCGCCGTGCTCGCGGCCTTTGCCGCAGCGGCACGCGTCGCGCCGGTCGAGGTCTGGCGGCGAGCGCGGGTCGTGCTCCCGCTCGTCCTGCTCGCCGCCGTATTCGTGCCTTTCCTGCGCACCGGAGGCGAGAGCTACGAGCTGGGCCCCCTGACCGTTCACGAGGCGGGGCTGCTCACCTTCGCCGCGGTGGGCGCCAAGGCCTCCATCGGCACGGTGAGCGCCGTCCTGCTCGGGATCACGACCTCGTTCCCCGCCGTCCTGCGCGGGCTCGAGGCGCTCCGCGTCCCGCGCCTCTTCGTCCTCGTCGCCGCCTTCATGTACCGCTACCTGTTCGTGATCGTCGAGGAGGTGACCCGCATGCGCTCGGCGCTGGCCGCGCGCGGTTATCGCCCGCGCCACATGCTCCAAGCGAAGGCGCTGGGCCGCGTCGCGAGCGCGCTGTTCCTGCGCACCTACGCTCGCGGCGAGCGCGTCTACCTGGCGATGCTCGCGCGCGGGTACCGAGGTCGCATGCCCGAGCTCGCGCCGCTCGCCTTCGGGCGCGTCGACGCCGCCTTCGTCGCGGTCGTCGCGCTGGCGCTGGTGCCGCTGCGCGTGGCCGCCGAGGTGGCGCTCTGAGCTGCGCGATCCATGCCCGCGACCTGCGCTACGCCTACCCGAGCGGGCACGCCGCGCTGCGGGGCGTCGAGCTCCACGTCGAGCACGGCGAGCGGGTCGCCCTGCTCGGGCCCAACGGCGCCGGCAAGACCACTCTGATGCTCCACCTGAACGGCCTGCTCACCGGGACCGGCGAGCTCGAGGTCGCCGGTCTGCGCGTCGCCAGGGACACCCTGCACGAGCTCCGCGCCCGTGTCGGCCTCGTCTTCCAGGACCCTGACGACCAGCTCTTCATGCCCACGGTTTCCGAGGATGTCGGCTTCGGTCCGCTCAACATGGGGCTCGAACGGGCCGAGGTCGAGCGGCGGACGGCCGACGCGCTCGCCGCGGTGGGCATGGCGGATCGCGCCGACCGTGCTCCCCACGAGCTCTCGATGGGTGAGCGACGGCGCGTCGCGGTTGCCACCGTCCTCGCGATGCGGCCCGCCCTGCTCGTGCTCGACGAGCCGTCGGCGAGCCTCGACCCGCGCGCCCGCCGTGAGCTGCTCGACATCCTCGAGACCGTTGAGCACACGATGCTGGTCACCACGCACGACCTCCCGCTGGCCGCTGAGCTGTGCGAGCGCGCCGTCATTCTGGCCGGCGGAGAGGTCGTAGCCGACGGTCCGTGCGATGACGTGCTGGCCGACCCCGAGACGCTCTCGGCGTACGACCTCGAGCTGCCCGCCGGCTTCGATCTCGCTCGCATCGAGCGCCGGCCGCGTCCGGGGGGCCCCGCTAGAGTCGCAGCCGTCACCGCAGAAGGGAGCACGACATGACCGAGCACGACCACGAGCACGCCCACAGCCACGAGCACAGCCACGGCGACGTGACCCACGAGCACGCCCACAGCGAGCACGACCACGAGCACACGGAGCATGAACACGAGCACAGCCACGGCGATGTGACCCACGAGCACGCTCACGTGCACGAGCAGAGCCTCGAGGAGGATCACGCGCACGACCATTGAGCGCGAGCCGCGCTGTCGCCCCGGAGGAACCCGGGGCGCAGGCGCATGCGGATCACCGCGCACGCGCGCTCTCGCGGGGTGCTGGCCGACTGTCTTGGCGGCGGGCCTCGCCGCCGTGGCCGTGGGGTGTGGCGGGAGCGGCGGCGCGCCGGCTCCCGAGGACGGCCAGCCAGTGGCCTCAGGACAGCCGCCCAAGTCCCGAGGCTGCGGTCGCGATCCCGAGCCCGGCGCTCGCACCGTCAACGTTCGCAGCGGTGGGCTCGAGCGCACCGCGCGGGTGCACGTGCCGGCGCGCGTGCGGCCCGCGCGGCCCGCGCCCCTGCTGCTCGTGCTCCACGGTGCGGGGGGCACCGGCCCCGACTTCGAGCGTTACACCGGCTTCTCGGAGCTTGCCGACCGCGAGGGCTTCGTCGCCGTTTACCCCAGCGCCGTCAACCGCTTCTGGACCATCGGCGCGGGCGGCGGCCCCGACGACGTGCGCTTCCTGACCGAGCTGCTCGACCGCCTCCAGGGGGAGCTGTGCGTGGACCCCGCCCGCGTGTTCGTGACCGGGCTCTCGAACGGCGGCGGCATGTCGGCGCGCCTTGCCTGTGCGCTCGGCGACCGGATCGCCGCGGCGGCGCCCGTGGCCGGGGCCTATGGCGACCTGCCTCCGTGCGAGCCCGCACGCCCCGTCTCCGTCCTCGAGATGCACGGCGACGCAGACCCGGTAGTGCCCTACGAGGGCGACGGCCCCGGCAGCGAGAGCAGCGCGGTGGGCTTCGCGCGGGCCTGGGCAGAGCGCAACGGGTGCCGGAGCGAGCCCACCCGCCGCCGCTTGGCTCCCCGTGCGGTACGGCTGGACTGGCCGGGCTGCCGAGACGCGAGTGCCGTCGCTCACGTGCGCCTGCTCGGCTTCGGTCACGACATCCCCGGGGTCATTCCCCGCACCAGCCCTCCGGGGACGATCTCCGGGTCGGCCGAGATTTGGCGCTTCCTCTCCGCCCATCCGCGACGGGGGACGTGAGCCGCCGTTCGAGTGAGCTCGGCGGCGCTCCGGCTCGCGGGATCTCAGGGGGGCGACGGGCGACCACACCGACGGCCGGTGGGGAGGCGCCGGTCTCGCGGGCGAGTCGGGGAAGGACCGGCACAGCGAGCCTGTAGAGCAGGGCGTCCGTCGCGAGCGCGACTTGAAGCGACAGGAGCGGGCCCTCGGCCGGGGCTCGGCGCTGGTGTCTATCGTCGCCCGGCCGTGGCCACGCCCTCGCCCTCTCCCACCGCCCGGCCCGCCCGGATCTCGCTTTCCACCGCGCTCGTCGCCGGCGCCGCGCTCGTCTCGCTCGCCACGATCGCCGTCGGAGCTGTCCTCCTCCTGGGCGGTCGCGACATCGGCGCGCCGCTCCCGCCCTTCCTGTTCCGCTTTCGCCCGGACGCGAGCCTGCTGAGCCTGCTCGCCGCCGCGCTGCTCGCGGGTGGAGTGCTCGGCGCGCGCCGTCTCTGTGCGCCGACGGTCAAGCCGGCCGTGTTCGCGCTCGCCGCGACCGTGCTCGGGCTCGCCCTTCGCCTATCCCTGAACGCCTCGCGCGACGGACCGATCGACTGGTGGATCTTCTTCGATCCGCGCTTCGGCGAGGGGACGGTCGAGTACCTCTCCGCGCTGCCCGCGCTCGACTTCGGGGTGCCGCTCTTCCTCGACCGCTTCGCCGAGACGGCGTCCGCGCTCCCGGTCCACGCCGTCGGCCACCCGCCCGGACTGCTCTCGGTGGTCGGTCTGCTCGGGATCGAGAGTGCGCCGACGTTCGCCGCTTTGATCATCGCCGTCGGAGTGCTCGCGATCCCGCTCGTCTACCTGCTCGGCCGCGAGCTGCTCGACGACGACGCTCGCGCTCGCGCCGCAACGCTGCTGTTCGTCTTCGCCCCGAGCGCGATCATCTACGGCGCGAGCGCCGCCGACGCTCTCTACGCCACGCTCGGCACCCTCGCCGCCCTCCTGCTCATCACCCGCCGGCCGCTCGTCCGGCTGGTCGCCGGCCCCGCGGCGCTCGCGCTCGCCACCTTCTTCTCGTACGCCAACCTCGCCGTGGCCGCGTGGGGAGGGCTCGTCATCCTGCTGCGGGAAGGCTTGCGTCCTGCGGTGAAGGTGGCGGCGGCGAGCGCAGCCGGGCTCGTCATCTTCTATCTCGGCGCCTACGCGATCTTCGGGTTCGACATCCTCGGGGCGATCGCGACGACCGAGGACATCTACAGGGTGAGCATTGCCCGGCTGCGGCCCTACTGGTACTTCCTGTTCGGCTCGCCGGTGGCGTGGTTGGTGGCCATGGGCATCCCCATCGCTCTCTTCTGGTTGCGGGCGATCGCCGCGCGCGAGGCCGCCGCGATCGCACTCGCCGCGGTCGTCGTGATCGCCGCGGTCGGCGGCTTCACCAAGGCGGAGACCGAACGGATCTGGCTCTTCTTCGTGCCGCTCGCGTGCGTGGGCGCGGCGGCGATGCTCCCGCAGCGGCGGCTGGTCCTGGTGCTGAGCCTGCTCGCCCTCCAGGCCTTCCTCATGCAGCATCTGCTGGGGACCGTCTGGTGAGCGGCCCCTCCGGCCGCTCACGTCAGGGAGGCTGCGCCTCGATCCTCCTCGTGTCGAGGTTGCCGCGAAGAAGCCCGCCAGAGTGTCACGGCCTCGGGACCTCCAGGGCGCGGATCTCGCCGCAGGCCACGGGCACGTTGGGTAGGTACCCGCTCGCGCGCGTCCCTCGCCGGCCGGTCGACAGTCCTCGCAGCACGAGCAGGCGGTTCTCGAGCGGCTCGAGCTGCTCTCGGTCGACGGTGAACGTCAGCCGGTAGTCGAGCCGGCCGCGATCCCCGACGGTGGGGAAGGGCTCGAGCGCCTGGATGCTCGAACCGAACGCGCTCCTCGCCTCTCCGAGCTCGACGAGGCCATCGCCGTCGTCGTCCTCGGAGTCCATCGGGCAGGTCGCCTCCTGATCCGCCACCCCGAGACCGTGGAGATGCTGCTCGTGGATTCGCTCCGACTCGAGGCCGCCCGCCTCGACGTCGACCGTCAGGTCGTTGCCGGCCAGCGACAGCTCTCCTCGGCCATCGACGTTCGATCCGTTGAGGGGACGGAGATCGATGACGAAGCGCCGGGAGGTCTCGTCAAGGTCGCTCTGGGACTCGGGATAGCCGCAGGCGGGCGCGACCACTAAGAGCACCGCGAGCGCTGACAGCAGCTTCCTCATCCCCTCTGGACACAGTGTCCTACATCCCGTTCGTACGGGCGTCAGCCTTCGGACTCGACCACGCTCTCC
>Ga0208736_1000062_pt1 | contig 34028 bp, 38 predicted proteins | sample AntDryMetagUQ255_FD_188090 | JGI IMG/M metagenome (GOLD analysis project Ga0208736, IMG submission 188090) | Polar desert microbial communities from Antarctic Dry Valleys - UQ255 (SPAdes) | ecosystem: Environmental > Terrestrial > Soil > Desert | place: Antarctic Dry Valleys | collected 2008-12-31 | reverse complement strand
CGGGTTCGCGGCACGCCGCTCGCAGGGGCTCAGCGGCGGCGAGCAGCAGCGCGTCGCGCTCGCGCGCGCGCTGTGCGGAGATCCCGACCTGCTGCTGCTCGACGAGCCGCTCGCGGCGCTGGACCCCAACCGCCGCGAGGACCTGCGGCGGCTGATCGTCCGCCTGCAGCGCGAGCGCGGGCTCACGACGCTCGTCGTGACGCATGACCGCGCGGAGGCGGCAGAGCTCGGGGAGCGCGTCGCGCTCGTGCTCGAGGGACGCATCGTCCAGCACGGTCCCCCGAAGGAGCTCTTCGAGCGCCCGGTCAGCGCCGCCGTCGCACGCTTCTTCGGCGTCGCCAACCTGCTGCGCGGCGAGGTCCGCGACGGGCTGCTCGAGGTGCGCGGCACCGCCGTCGCGGTGCCCGGCCCCGACGGCGACGCGACGCTCGCCATCCGGCCCGAGCACGCCCGCGTCGACGACGACGCCGCACTGCGCGCGGTCGTGCGCGAGTCGGTCTACGCCGGCACGCACGTCAAGCTCGTCGTCGACTGCCACGACCTTCGTCTCGAGCTGCACGTGCCGCCGGCGGGCGCCCCGGCGGCCGGCCGGGAGATCGGCGTCGACCTGCCGCGTGAGCGCCTCTGGCGCCTGCCCGAGGACGACGAGATCGCCGTCAGTGCAGTAGCCGCCGCGCCGTCGCGAGGCGCTGGGCGACCGTCAGCATGACGACGCCCGCGAACGCGTAGGCGATCAGCGCGGCGTGCCCCGGCGCCAGGCACAGCAGCACGTAGACGGCGATCGTCTCCGTCCCCTCCGCGAGACCGGTCGGCAGCGCCAGGCCGCGCTCGTCGCCGAGCGCCAGCGCGCGCTTCTCGCCGAGCGCGCTCAGCGACAGCAGCACGACGTTGTTGAGCAGGTAGGCGGCGAGCAGGACACAGACGGCCACGCGGGCATCGGGCTCGGCGATCGCCACGCCGACCACGAACCCGCCGTAGACGACGAAGTCGGCGGCGAAGTCGAGCAGCCCGCCGAGGTCGGATGGTCCCTGCAGCCGGGCGAGCGGGCCGTCGAGCCCGTCCAGCGTGCGGTTCGCGAGCCACAGGCCGAGCGCCGGCGCCCACTCGCCGAAGGCGGCGGCGACGCATGCGCCGAGGCCGATCAGCAGACCGAGCGCCGTGACGTGCGCGGCACGCACGCCCGCCCGATCCAGGCGGGCGGCGCCGGCGCTCAGGGCCGGCCCGATGCGGGCGCGGACGGGACGATCGAGCATGAAGGCCTGAGCTCCGGCTAGGCCGTCGCGGCGTCTTCTCGCGCCATCGCGCGCCTCATCGCGCGCACGTCCCAGCGCCGCTGCGGGCGTCCAGCGCCGGCCTGGTCGCCTCGGCGATCGACTCGGCGGTGATCGCCACCAGGCGCCGCAGCTGCGCCTCGCCGATCGACAGCGGCGCCATCAGCACGACGACGTCGCCGAGCGGGCGCACGATCGCGCCGCGCCGCCGTGCCGCGAGCGTGACCTGGTGGCCCATGCGCGCCTCGACCGGGAAGCCATCGAGCTCGATGCCCACCATGAAGCCGCGCCGGCGGACCTCGCGCACCGCTTCGAGCGGGGCGACGTGCTCGTCGAGCAGCTCGCCGAGCAGCGCGATCTTCGGCTGCAGGGCGGCGAGCGTGCCCTCGCTGCGGAAGATCTCGAGCGTGGCGAGCGCCGCGGCGCAGGCGAGCGGGTTGCCGGTGTACGTGTGACCGTGGAAGAAGGTCTTCAGCTCGGCGTGCTCGCCGAGAAACGCCTCGTAGACCTGCTCGGTCGCGAGCGTCGCGGCGAGCGGCAGGTAGCCGCCGGTGAGGCCCTTCGCGACGCACATGAGGTCGGGCGCGACGTCCTCCTGCTCGCACGCGAACATCGTGCCGGTGCGCCCGAAGCCGGTCGCGACCTCGTCGCAGATCAGCAGCACGTCGTGCTCGTCGCACAGCTCGCGCACCGCGCGCAGGTAGCCGTCGGGGTGGGTGACGATGCCCGCCGCGCCCTGCACGAGCGGCTCGACGACGACCGCCGCGACCTCGCCGGCGTGCTCTGAGAGCAGCTCCGCCATGTGCGCGCGATCGCCGGGCTCGGCCTGCCAGGCGTCGAACAGCAACGGCCCGAAGCAGGCGTGGAAGAGCTCGATGCCGCCGACCGAGACCGAGCCGATCGTGTCGCCGTGATAGCCGTTTCGCAACGTCACGAAGCCCGTGCGCCGCGGCTGTCCGCGGTGGCGCCAGTACTGAAAGGCCATCTTCAGCGCGACCTCGGCGGCGGTCGAGCCGTTGTCGGAGAAGAAGACGCGGCGCAGGCCGGGCGGCGCGATCTCGACGAGCTGTGCCGCGAGCTCGATCGCCGGCCGGTGCGTGAGGCCGAGCATCGTCGTGTGTGCGACGCGACCCAGCTGCTCGCGGACGGCCGCGTCGATCACCGGGTGCGCGTGGCCGTGGACGGTGCACCACAGCGACGAGATGCCGTCGATGTAGGCGTTGCCGTCGGTGTCGTAGAGCGTGCAGCCGGCGGCCCGCTCGACGATCAGCGGCTGCTCCTCGGCCCAGCCCTGCTGCTGGGTGAACGGGTGCCACAGGACCCGCTTGTCGATCTCCGCGAGCTGCAGTGTGGTCATGGGCCGGAGGCTAGGCTCATGGGCGGACGAGACACCGGATGGGCTGCCACGAGCGGCCGGCGGCCGCATCGAGCGGACTGTCCATCCGCCAACAGTCGGCAGACCGCCCGAGCACCGGCGACCGCCGCCCCGCGCGCCCAATAGCCTCCGCGCCTCGTGCGCCGCCTTCCCGAGCCACCGCTGGCCCTGATCGTCTTCATCGTGGGGCTCAGCATCCTCGGCGCGGAGATCGCGGCCGCGCGCCTGCTCGCGCCGTACTTCGGCGCCTCGACGATCGTGTGGGCGAACACGATCGGGATCGTGCTCGTGGCGCTGTCGGTCGGCTACTGGTACGGCGGCCGGCTCGCCGACCGCAACCCGACGCGCGAGGGCCTCTACCGGATCGTGCTGATCTCGGGCATCCTGCTCGCGGTCGTCCCGTTCGTCGCAGACCCGTTCCTCGGCTTCGCCGTCGACGCGCTGGACTCGATCTCCGCCGGCGCCTTCGCGGGCTCGCTGCTCGGGGTCACGGCGCTGATCGCGATCCCGATCTTCGTCTCCGGCGCTGTCGCCCCGTACGCCCTGCGCCTCGCCGTCGCGGACGTCAGCGAGACCGGCACGGTGTCCGGGCGCCTCTACGCGATCTCGACGGTCGGCAGCCTGCTCGGCACGTTCAGCTCCGCGCTCGTGCTGATCCCGCTGATCGGCACGCGCCGCACCTTCGTCGTCTACGGCCTGCTGCTCGTGCTGCTCGCGGTCTGGGGGCTCGCACGCTCCCGCCTGCTGCTCGTTCCCGCGGCGGTCGCGATCCTGCTGGCGCTGCCGCTCGGCGCGGTCAAGGGTCAGACCGACGAGGGCTCGCGCGTGATCTTCGAGGTCGACACCGAGCACCAGTACGCGCGCGTCGTCGAGGACTTCGACGGGACGCGCTCGCTGGAGCTCAACGAGGGACAGGCCGTGCACTCCGTGAGGCGGCCCGGAACCTTTCTCACGGGCAACATCTGGGACGAGTACATGATCGTGCCGTTCGCCGCCCAGGATCGCCCGCCGCGGCAGATCGCGATCCTCGGCAACGCGGCCGGCACCACGGCGCGCGCGTACGGGCACTACTTCCCGCAGACGCGCATCGACGGGGTCGAGATCGACGGCGAGCTGACCGAGATCGGCCGCCGCTACTTCGACATGCGCGCCCCGGGGCTGACGACGTACACCGACGATGCGCGCCCGTTCCTGCGGCGCAGCTCCAAGCGCTACGACGCGATCTTCGTCGACGCCTACCGCCAGCCGTACATCCCGTTCTACCTCGCCACGCGGGAGTTCTTCGAGCTCGCGCGCGACCGCTTGGCGCCGGGCGGGGTCGTCGTCGTCAACGCGGGCCATCCGGAGAACTCCGACGAGCTCGAGCAGGTGCTGGGCGCGACGATGGCGGCGGTCTTCCCGACGGTCGTGCGCGACCCCTCCGAAGCGGTCAACACGCTGCTGCTGGGCACGATGGGCGAGGCCTCCGCGCAGCGCCTGCGCGCTGCGGCGCCGACGCTGCCCGAGGATCTGCGGCCGCTCGCGCTGGCGGCCGCGGCGCGGGTCGCGCCGCGACTGCGAGGCGGCCGCGTCTACACCGACGACGTCGCGCCGGTGGAGTGGCTGATCGACACCTCGATCCTGCAGGTCGCCGCCGACGGCGAGCGCTGACGATGCTCGCCGCGATGAACTTCGTCTCCTTCGTCAGCCTCGTCGCGATCGTGCTCGGCTACCTCGTGTGCTTCGGGCTGTGGTGGTTGGTCTTTCGCAAGGGCGGCGAGGGATGACCGGTCAGCGCGCGCAGGCCGCCGGCAGCGCGACCGCGACGCTGCGGCCGGTCGAGCCCTCGCCGGGCAGCGGGTTGGCCTTGCACCACGCGTAGCGCCCGTCGCGCAGCGATCCGCCGGCGACGAACGGGTGGCCGGCCTGGACGGCCCGCAGCCCCCCGGGTCTGACCGTCGCCGTCACCGCCAGGCAGTCGAGGTGCACCCGCACGGCGCGCTCGCGCGGGCGGTAGCGGCAGCGAACGTCGCCGATCGGCCCGCGCAGGTCGCCGGCGGCGACGCGCGCGCGGACGTCGCGGCCGATGCTCGCGCGGACGTGCGCGGCCAGCGTGGCGCGACTCGCTGCCGGGCGCTGGGCGGCGTACAGGCGCGCGACCGCGGACGCATGCCCGTGCTGTGCTCGCTGGTCGACCACGAGCCGCGCGCGCCGCGCTCGCGCCGACGCTGCTCTCTCGCGCTCCTGCATTGCCGTGGCCTGTTGGCGAGTGCGGTCGATCGCGGGAGCGACCAGCACCGCCACGGCCACAGCCGCGCCCGCGAGCAGCACGACCGCGACCGCCAGCGCGTGCCACGGGGGCGGCGGAATCGCGACGTCGCGCGGTGGCGTCCAGATCCGCAACCACGAGCCGAGGATCTCCCATCGCGAGGCACGCGCCTCGCCCGGTTCAGGCGACTTCGGCACGCGCTCGATCCTAGTGGCGCACGAGTGGCCCACTACAGCTCGACCGAAGCCATCCCTTCGTCGGGGTAGCGCTCGCCCGCTGCGACCCCGGCCGGCATCGCCTCGTCGAGCGCGGCGAGGTGGTCGGCGGTCAGGCCGACCTCGGCCGCCTCGGCGTTCTCCTCGACGTACTTCACCCGCTTGGTGCCCGGGATCGGGACGACGTCGTCGCCCTGGTGCAGCAGCCAGGCAAGCGCAAGCTGGACGGGCGTGCAGCCGACGTCGTCGGCGACCTCGCGCACGCGTGCGACCAGCCTCAGGTTGGCTTCGAGGTTGTCGCCCTGGAAGCGCGGGTTGTGGCGGCGGAAGTCGTCTGCGGAGAGGTCGTCGACCGAGGCGTAGCGGCCGGTCAGAAAGCCCCGGCCGACCGGGCTGTAGGGGACGATCCCGACGCCCAGCTCGCGCGCCGCCGGGACGATCTCGTCCTCGATGCCGCGCGTCCAAAGCGACCACTCGCTCTGCAGCGCGGCGATCGGGTGCACGGCGCACGCTTTGCGCAGCGTGGCGGCATTGACCTCGCTGAGGCCCAGGTGGCGGACCTTGCCCTCGTCCACGAGCTCGGCCATCGAGCCGACGGTCTCCTCGATCGGCACGTCCGGGTTGCGGCGGTGCATGTAGTAGAGGTCGATGTGATCGACTGCGAGGCGCCGCAGCGACGCCTCGCACGCGCGCCTGGCGTACTCCGGGCTCGAGTCGATGCGCCGCGGCTGTCCCTCCTCGCGCACGATGCCGAACTTCGTCGCCAGCACGACCTCCTCGCGACGATCGGCGATCGCCGCGCCGACGAGCTGCTCGTTGGTGTGCGGGCCGTACATGTCGGCGGTGTCCAGCAGCGTCACGCCGAGCGACAGCGCGCGATGGATCGTCCTGACCGACTCCTCGTCGTCGGCTGGCCCGTAGAACTCGGACATGCCCATGCAGCCGAGTCCGAGGGCGGAGACGTCGAGGCCGTCGCGGCCGAGCGTGCGGTGGTCCATGGGTGGGTCTCCTGACGGGTGGGAGTTGCCGCGAGGGTACGAGGTCGCGGGTCGGGCCCGGCGGCGCCGTCAGATCAGGTGCAGACGGCGAGGGTCCGGCAGCGCGCGGCGGACGATCACGCGTCGGCCGGCGGCGAGATCCGCACGGCGGATCCGGCGGCGAGCGTCACGTGCGAGGGGCTCATGCCGGCCAGGTGCCCCCAGGCGTCGCCGTAGAGCGCGGCGAAGTCGACGTCGATCTGCAGGTCGGTCACCTCGTGCAGCGCCCACAGCGGATGCTCGACGCGGTAGCTGCGGGCGCGGCCGTCGCGGGCGCTGCCGATCCCGACGGCGTGGTGCGTGAGCCAGTGCTCGGGCGAGTCGGGATCCGGCGTGCGTGCGGCCGGGTCGGCCCACGCCTCGATGCGCTGGCGGTGGCGCGCGCCGAAGCGATGGCGCACGCCGAGCCGTGCCCGCGGGCCGCTGCCCGGCGCGATCACGGTCTCGCGCATCGGGATCGTGCGGTAGGGCTCGTTGTAGAGCAGCCGCGCGACGACCGCGATCGCCGGCCGCGGCACGAACTCGCGGATGAAGACGACCGCGCGCTCGCCGTGCATGCGCACGTAGAAGCGCAGGTTGATCTCCGGAAAGGTCACGTGTCCCGGGATCGCGACGCCGTGCACCCGCGTGTGGCGAAAGCCGAACGCGACGAGGCTGACGCGCGGCGAGCCGCCGAGCTCGTCGATCTGCGCCCCGCGCGGAAGGTGGGCCGCGAGCAGCGCCTCGTCGGCGGGATAGGTCAGGCCGAGCACGTGGTGCCACTCGGCGATCAGGAACGGGCGCCCGGCGGCCACGAGCGGACCCTACCGGTGGGGGGTGTGTCGGTCTGATCGCGTCAGGCGCGACTGCGACGACACGCCCCCCAGCCATCCCTCCCACGGCAGGGCGGCGCCGGCGCGCGCGAGCTGCTCGGCGGCGCCCACGCGGGGGAGCGTGGCCACCTCGACCTCGCCCAGGCGCGCGATCGTGTCGCGGTTGGAGCGCTGCATGACCGTCGGCTCACCCGGCCACGGGGTCAGCACGACAGCCCGCACGTCGAGCCCCGCCGTGCGCGCGGCCTCGATCGTCAGCAGGCAGTGGTTGATCGTCCCGAGGCCCGGCCTTGCCGCAACGACGAGCGGCAGGCCGAGCGCGACGGCGAGGTCGCGCACGTCGTGCTCTGGGCCCAGCGGGACGAGCAGCCCGCCGACGCCCTCGACGACGAGCACGTCCGCGCGCGCTGCGGCCGCCGTGGCGGACGCCACGAGCGCGCCGAGCTCGATCGTCGTCCCGGCCAGCTCGGCCGCCAGATGCGGCGAGACGGCGGGGGCGAACGTCGTCGAGCAGACGTCCCGCGCATGCGCGCCCGTGACGGCTGCCAGCAGCTCGTGGTCGTGCGGCCACTCGCCGCCGGCGTCCGCGAGGCCCGTCATCACCGGCTTGCAGGCCGCGATGCGCACACCCGCGGCGGCGATCGCCGCACACAGCGCCGCGGCGACGAACGTCTTGCCGGCGCCCGTGTCGGTGCCGGTGACGAAGCAGCCGTGGATCGCCACGGTCCGGCGCCTGCGCTACGCCGCGCGCGGCACGCGGCGCGGCGCGGCGCGCAGGCCGGCCTCGGGCGCCTCGGCGTCGAAGGGCTGCGCCGCCGCTGCGCGCATCGCCTCGTGGGCGGCGGCGACGGGCATCGACGTTGCCGGCCGGAAGCCGGCCTGCAACGCGGCGCGGCCGAGTACCCGGGCGGCGTCGCGCAGCTCGTCCTTGGTGTGCGTCGACATGACCGCGAGGCGCAGGCGCGAGGTGCCGGCGGGAACTGTCGGCGGGCGGATCGCCTGCGCGAACACGCCGCGCTCGAGCGCCGCCTCGCACACGCGCATCGCCGTCGCCGCGTCGCCGACGATCAGCGGCACGATCTGCGTGCTGGAGCCGGACACGTCGAAGCCCTCGCGCGCGAGCTCGCCGCGCAGCACCTCGGCGTTCGCGTGCAGGCGCTCGACGCGCCGCGGCTGCTCCTCGAGCAGCTCGAGCGCCGCCAGCGCGCCGGCGATCGCCGGCGGCGGCGGGGCGGTCGAGAAGATCAGCGTCCGCGCGGTGTTCGTCAGCAGCTGGGCGAGCTCCGCGTCGCAGGCGACGAAGGCGCCGTAGGAGCCGAGCGCCTTGCCGAGCGTTCCGACGACGACGTCGACCTCGCGCTCGAGACCCGCCTCGGCGACGGCGCCGCGCCCGCCCGCTCCGAGGCAGCCGGTCGCATGCGCCTCGTCGACGACGACGCGGGCGCCGTGGCGTGAGGCGAGCTCGCAGATCTCCTGCAGCGGTGCGACGTCGCCGTCCATCGAGAAGACCGACTCCGTCACGACGAGCGCCGCGCGCGGGCCCGCCTGATGCAGCCCCCACTCGAGGTGCTCCATGTCGTTGTGGTCGTAGACGAACGTCTCGGCCCGCGACAGGCGGCAGCCGTCGATGATCGACGCGTGGTTGAGCTCGTCGGAGAAGACGACCTCGCCCTCGCGTGCGAGCGCGCCGATCACGCCCATGTTCGCCAGGTATCCCGAGCCGAACAGCAGCGCGGCCTCGGTGCCCTTGAACGCGGCGAGCTTGCGCTCGAGGCGGCTGTGGACGGTCATCGTGCCCGACACCAGGCGCGAGGATCCGGCGCCGACGCCCCAGCGCGTCGCCGCGTCGGCCGCCGCCTGCACCACGCGCGGATGGTCGGCGAGGCCGAGGTAGTTGTTGGAGCACAGCAGCACCACGGGCCGCCCGTCGAGCACGACGTTCGGGCCCTGCGGACCGCTCACCAGCCTGGTCCGCCGGTACAGGCCGAGCTCCATGAGCTCCGACAGGCGGGATTGGATCTCGGTCACGCTGGCTCCTGGCTGCGGGGGATCAGCCCACCGCGGACGGGGTCGAGTTCGAGGCGCCGTCCGGTCGCGGCGGGACATGGCGCTTGCGCGAGAAGCGCAGCTGCTCGGACGGGTCCCACATCCGCACCTCGAGTCCCGCGAACTCGGCCCCCAGGTCATCGCCGGCAGCGGGCGCGGGCGTCTGCCCTTCGAGCCAGCCGCTGCGGTTGTCCGGCCGCGGGTTCGCGCCGTTGTCGGCCTGGCGCGCGACGTTCAGGCCGAGCTCCTCGAACATCGTGCGGTCCTCCTCGGGCGTGTTGCCGAGCGTCGTGAGGAAGTTGCCCATCATCACCCCGTTGATGCCGGCGCGCACGGCGAGCCCCTGCAGCTCGCCGATGTTCTCGACGCGCCCGCCGCAGAGCCGGAACAGCGCGCCGGGCAGGATCAGGCGGAAGATCGCGATCCACTTCACGGCCTCCCACGGATCCATGTGCTCGCGGTCGCCGAACTTCGTCCCGGGGCGCGGGTTGAGCAGGTTGATCGGCACCGACGTGGGATCGATCGCGGCCAGCTCGAACGCCATCTCGACGCGCTGCTCGCGTGTCTCGCCGAGGTTCAGGATGCCGCCGACGCAGGTCTCCAGGCCAGCCTCGCGGACCGCGTCGATCGTGCGCAGACGGCCCTCGTAGCGGACCGTCTGCGAGACCTCGGGGTAGTAGGACTCGGCCGTCTCGACGTTGTGGTGCACGCGCTGCACGCCGGCGTCCTTGAGCGCGCGCGCACGCGCCGCCGACATGTGCCCGATCGACGCGCAGCGCTTGAGGTTGGTGTGCTCGGCGACCAGGCGCGTGCCCTCGAGCACCTTCTCGAAGTCGCGCTTGGAGAGGCCCTGGCCCTGGGTCACCATGCAGAAGCGGTGCGCGCCCGCGGCCTCGGCCGCGCGCGCATGCTCGAGGATCTGCTCGGGCTCCATCATCGCGTGCAGCGGCGTCTCGGCCTCGGCGAAGCGCGACTGGGCGCAGAAGCCGCAGTCCTGCGCGCACCCGCCGGACTTCGCGTTGACGAGCGAGCAGAGGTCGGTGGAGTCCTCGAAGCGCTCCAGGCGGGCCTGCCACGCACGCTCGATCAGCGCCTCGATCTCGGCGCGATCCTCGAGCTCGCCGAGCTGCAGAGCCTCCTCGCGAGTGATGAGCGGTGCCATCTGCGCCGCAGGCTGGCAGGCGCGTCGGACGGTCACCCGATCTCTGCGGGCTACGCCAGGTGGACGACGAGCGGCGCGTGATCGGAGGGCTTGGTGCCCTTGCGAAAGCCGCGCGCGATCCCGCAGGCGAAGAGCGAGCCGGCGGCGCTCTCGCTCACGAGCGCGAGGTCGATCCGCAGTCCCAGGCCGCGGTGGACATGTCCCTCACGGCGCGCGAGGATCGCGACGCCCGCCCAGCGCCCGGCCGAGTGGTGGGCGGCGTCGGAGCCGGCGGCGGCGATACGCTCGTCCGATGCAGGAGACGATCCGCACCCTGCTGCAGGACTGCGAGACGTGGGCCGTCGTCGGCTGCTCGCCCGATGCGCGGCGCGACAGCCATCGCATCGCCGCGCTGCTGCAGTTGCGCGGCAAGCGCGTGATCCCGGTCAACCCGACCGCGGGCGAGATCCTCGGCGAGCGCGCGTACGCCTCGCTGCACGACCTGCCGCCGGGCACGAGCGTCGATGTCGTCGACATCTTCCGCCGCTCCGAGCACGCGGGCGCGCACGTCGACGAGGCGATCGCGATCGGCGCCCGCGCCGTCTGGATGCAGCTCGGCGTCGTCGATCGGGCGGCCGCCGCCCGCGCCGTCGAGGCGGGGCTGCTCGTCGTGATGGATCGCTGTCCCGCGATCGAATGGCGGCGCCTGGATGCGTCGCACCATGTGACGATGGCCAGCGAGCGCACCGACGCCGAGATCGCCGCTTGGAAGGCCGGCGAGGCCGAGCGCAACGAGCGCGCGCGAAGGGAGCGCCTGCGCCGCGACGGCGCGCGCAGCCCGAGCGAGAACCTCGCGGAGGGCATCGAGCTGATCCGCTTCGCACACAGCTTCGCGGAGGCTGCAGCGCGAGCGGACGAATGAGCCCGCCCCTGAACCCCGAGGCGGTGCTGCGCTGCTTCTCCGAGGCGGGGCTGCGGTACGTCGTGGTCGGGGGGCTCGCGGTCAACGCCCATGGCGTCATCCGGGCCACGAAGGACATCGACGTGTGTCCCGATCCCGAGCGCGAGAACCTCGTGCGCCTTGCCGCGTTGCTGCGCGATCTCGAGGCGGTGCAGGTCGGCATGGGTGACTTCGACGCCGCGGAGATGCCCTTCGATCCCACCGAGGTCGAGGATCTCGCGCGGGGCGGGAACTTCCGGCTCGAGACACGCCTGGGAAACATCGACGTCATGCAGTGGCTGTCGGGAATCGAGGGCGATCTCGCGTACGCCGTCCTCGCAGCCGATGCGCTGGTCGTCGAGCTGGCCGGCCTGCGCATCCCGGTCTGCTCCCTCGCCCACTTGCGCGCGATGAAGCGCGCCGCGGGCCGTCCCCAGGACCTGCAGGATCTCGCGGACCTCGCCGTCGCCCACGGCGACGTGCCGGCTTGACCATATGGATTGTTGGTCCGTCCGGCCTGAGATGTAGAAGGGGGCCGGTTGTTCCCCCACGTCGGTCGTGGGTGATGTTGTTGTCGCGCGGTTGCCCCCGCGCGACGCTCCGCTACCGCGTAGGAGGAGCCAGCCATGGCGAAGGCTGGAGCCCTCGTCGGTCTGGACGTGCACGCCACCAAGGTCGTGGCGGCCGTGCTCGACGCCGAGACCGGTGAGTTGCAGTGCTTCACGCTGAGCGGCGACATCAGCGAGGCGGCCGGGCTGTGCGTCGGGCTGTGCGTCGGGCTGCCGCGGCCGGTGCGCGCCACCCGCACGGCTTCGCCCGGCTCGTAGAACTCGTCGCCCGAGTAGCTGATCGTCACGTCCCGACCCAGCGCGGCAAGCGTCGACGCCGTCACAGCCAGGTCGGTGGTGCTACCCACCGGCCGCGTCAGCACCATGCGGCCGCCAGCGAACGACGTGACAGTCCCCGAGGGCATGGGGGCAGAGCCGGGCCCGATCACATCCACGCTCAGCGGTGCCGGCAACCACTCGCGATGCTCGACGGGGTGTCGCCCGCCTGCGCTCGCGTGCGGCGCCTGGCATCCCCGGATCGGGCGCCCAAACCGCACACTTATTCTGCCCGATCCTAAGCTCATTGCAGGACGAGCGTCACAGGACCGCCTGCGCTTCGGTGACACGGTGTCCACGAGGGTGATCCAGTGCTGGCGCGGCCGCGCTCGCGCTAGGGACGATCCCGAAGGTGAGCGGGCGCTCGGCTACTCGAGCACGACGAGCGTGTCGCCCTCGTCGACGGGCTGGCCCTCGTCGACGAGTATCTCCTTGACGACGCCGGGGTCCTCGGCCTCGACTGGCATCTCCATCTTCATCGATTCGAGCGTGATGACGGTGTCGCCCTCCTCGATCACGTCACCGACCTTGCAGTCGATCTTCCACACGATGCCCGTGATATGGGCCACGACTTCGATCACGGCTCCTCCTCGTCGACTGCGGCGGGCGCAAGGCTGCGGGCAGCGTAACCACCACGCCCGACGGCTCAGCCGCGGCGGTCCGCCGTTCTGCGAGAGTCCGCGCGGCGATGGCCAGCGCCACGATCATCATCGTCACCGCCCACGAGGAGGCCGATCGCCTGCCCGACACGCTCGCCGCGCTCGCAACCGCGTTTCCCGGTTGCAGCGTGATCGTCGCCGACGACGGCTCGCGCGACGCGACGGCGCAGGTTGCGGCCGCGGCGGGGGCGCAGGTCGTGCGCAGCGAGCGCGTGATCGGCAAGGGCGGTGCGGCGACGCTTGCGGCGCGCACGGTGCTGAGCCGCGCGCTCGAGCCCGATCCGCCCGTCTTCGTGCTGTGCGACGGCGACCTCGCGCACAGCGCCGCTGCGCTGCCGGCGCTCGCCGACGCGGTGCGAGCCGGTCGCTGCGATCTCGCCGTCGCGGTCTTCAGCTCGCGCGTCGGCGGCGGCTTCGGCCTCGCCGTCGGATTCGCGCATCGCGCGATCCGCAGCCTGACGGGCCTGGACGTGCGGGCGCCGATCTCGGGCCAGCGCGCGCTCAGCGGCCCGGCGTTCGCGACCGTCGTCCCGTTCGCCCCGCGCTTCGGGATGGAGATCGGCATGACCGTCGACGCCGCGCGCGCGGGCTTTCGGATCGAGGAGGTCCAGCTCGACCTCGCGCACCGCGCGACGGGCTGGACGTGGCGGGGGTTCGCACACCGCGGCCGCCAGCTCGCCGACTTCGCCGCGGTCTACCTCAGCCGCCGCTGACGGATGGAGACCGCCGAGACGATCACGAGCATGTACCGCGAGAGCACCGCCGGCGACGAGCCCGACGGCGCCTACGTCGGGCAGCTGCTCGGCACGCTCGAGCCCGGCGAGGACGTGCTGTTCACCTGCGGCTGGCCCGACAACGGCGAGAAGTGGGGGCCGGTCGCTCAGCTCACCATCACGTCGCGCCGGATCCTCGACCAGCGCACGCTCGGCGCCGGCGTCAGCGCTCCGATCCGCTCGATCGAGCTGGCCGGCGTGCTCTGCGCGATCGACCGCGGCCGGGCGGCGGTGCCGATGTTCACGACGCGAGCGCTCGTCGTGCAGCTCGCGGACGCGAGCTCGATCGTGTGGGAGCACCTGACCAACCACCAGGTCGGCCCTGCCGCGGAGGCGATCACCGCCGCGCTCGAGGATCTGGGCTCGCACTGAGCGACTTCGACCGCGTGTCGAATCCCGCGGCCGAAGCTTTGGACGCGCGTCGGTGGGATGCCCGCTGTGCCCCGCGTACCTTGGATCCCAGCACCGTCGGCGGTCACGCCCGTCGTCGGCGGAGCCGTCCATGCTCGTCCGTGCGTGACTGCGCGGAAGGTGTTGCTCGCTGGATTGCGAGGGCTATGGGCCGGGACCGTCCCTCTCCTTCCGCGGTCCCGGCCCGGTCCTCGCACGGACGGCGCCGCGCGGCCCATGCGGCGACGGATAGCGTCCCGCTCGTGATCCTCGCGATCGACCAGGGCACGACGGGAACGACCTGCCTCGTCTTCGACGCCGATGCGCAGCTCAGCGGCCGCGCCTACCGCGAGTTCGAGCAGCACTTCCCGCGTCCGGGCTGGGTCGAGCACGACGCCGGCGTGATCTGGGAGACGACCCGCCAGGTTGCGCGCGAGGCGCTCGACGACGCCGGGGCCGCGGGCGGCGACGTCGAGGCGATCGGCATCACGAACCAGCGCGAGACGGTCTGCGTCTGGGATCCGAGCACCGGCGAGCCGCTGCATCGCGCGCTCGTCTGGCAGGACCGGCGCACGGCCGCGCGCTGCGACGCGCTGCGCGACGCCGGCCACGAGGCGCTCGTGCGCACGCGCACCGGCCTCGTGCTCGACCCGTACTTCAGCGCGACGAAGATCGAGTGGCTGCTGGACAACGTCGAGGGCCTGCGCGAGCGCGCGGGCGACGGCGGCGCGTGCTTCGGCACGATCGACGCCTGGCTCGTCTACAAGCTCACGGGCGAGCACCGCACCGACGTCACGAACGCCTCGCGCACGATGCTCTACGACATCCGTCGCGGCGACTGGGACGACGACCTGCTCGCGCTGTTCGGCGACGTCCCGCGGCGCTCGCTGCCGGAGGCGCTGCCGAGCATCGGCGAGTTCGGCACCGTGCGCGGCGGCGCGCTCGGCGACGGTCTCGACGGCGTCCCGGTGTGCGGCATCGCCGGCGATCAGCAGGCGGCGCTCTACGGGCAGGGCTGCCTGGATCCGGGCCTCGGCAAGAACACCTACGGCACGGGCTCGTTCGTGCTGATGAACGCCGGCGACGTGGCCCCGACCGCGCCGGCCGGCCTGCTGGCGACAATCGCATGGGGGATCGGCCAGCGCACGATCTACGCGCTCGAAGCGGCGATCTTCGTCACCGGCGCGGCGGTGCAGTGGCTGCGCGACGGCCTCGGCGTCATCGAGCGCGCCTCCGACACCGAGGACCTGGCCGCGTCGCTGCAGTCCAACGACGGCGTCTACTTCGTGCCCGCGCTGACCGGCCTGGGCTCGCCGCACTGGGATCCCTACGCGCGCGGCACGATCGTCGGGCTGACGCGTGGAAGCACCCACGCGCACCTCGCGCGCGCGACGCTCGAGGCGATCGCCTTTCAGACCGTCGACGCCGTCGAGGCGATGGAGCAGGCCTCGGGCCAGCCGCTGGACGAGCTGCGCGCCGATGGCGGCGCGACCGCCAACCGCTGGCTCATGCAGTACCAGGCCGACGTGCTCGGCGTCCCGATCGCCGTGGCGCAGATCGCCGAGACGACGGCGCTGGGTGCCGCGCTGCTGGCGGGCGTCGGCGCGGGCTCATGGACGCAGGAGGACGTCGCGCGACGCGACGGTGAAGGCACGCGCTACGAGCCGCGGATCGGCGACGACGAGCGCGCGGCGCTGCTCGCAGACTGGCGGCGCGCCGTGCAGCGTTCCCGGGGTTGGGCGCAGGGGTAATGTGTCTGACATGTCGAAGCTGAGGCGCAGCGAGCAGTTCGCGGCCGTCACCGCGGAGTCCCATCGCGACCCTCGCCCCGCCGAGTACTTCGATGCCTTCCACGCGCGCTCGCGCAGCCGCGACCCTGACGCGGTCTACGAGGCGGTGCGGATCCTCACGACGATGTGGGCGTTCAGCTTCTTTCGCGCGCGCTCGATCTCCAGCGAGAAGGTCCCGCAGTCGGGACCTGTGATCCTCGCGCCCAACCACGGCTCGTTCATGGACCACTTCCTGCTGGCTGCGTTCATCCGCCGCAAGGTGCAGTTCATGGCCAAGTCCCAGCTCTTCCAGCCGCCGGCGCAGTGGGTCTACACCCACGGCGGCGTCTTTCCGCTGCGCCGCGGCCATCGCGACGACGAGGCGTTCGTCACCGCCCGCGCGGTCCTCGACCGCGGCGGCACGATCGCCATGTACTGCGAGGGCGCGCGCTCGCGCGACGGCAAGCTGCATGACCGTCCGAAGCCGGGCATCGGCCGCCTTGCGCTCGAGTCCGGCGCGGCGATCGTTCCCGTCGCGATCTACGGGTCGTCGAAGGTGCGCAACTGGCGCAAGGGCGAGTTTCCGAAGGTCACGGTGCAGTACGGCGATCCGATCCGCTGGGAGCCGGTCGACGACCCCACGCGCGACCAGCAGATGGCCGTCGCAGAGGAGATCTTCGGCGAGATCAAGGTGCTCCACGGCGGCCTGGAAAGGCTCGGGCGCAAGGGGGTTCTGGCGCGCGTACGCGAGCAGCGCCGGCTCGAGCGCCGCGGCAAGAAGCACGCCGCTCCCGCCTAGCGCGAGCGCGGGTCGACGGCGCGCGGCGCTTGGCGTAGTGTCGGCCACATGGGAGATGGCGCACGCGAACGCAACCGGGCGCTGTGGGAAGCGGGCGACTGGGACGCGGTCGCAGCGAAGGTCGCCGCCGTGGGCCCGCGGCTGCTCGACCGGATCGGCGACGTCGGAGCGGGCGTGCGGCTGCTGGACATCGGCACGGGCAGCGGCGGCGCCGTCGCCATCCCCGCGGCGCTGCGCGGCGCCGACGTCGTCGGCGCCGACATCACCGACGCCTGGTTTCCCGCGGCGCGACGGCGTGAGCAGGAGGCCGGCGCCGACGTCGAGTGGGTCGTCGGCGACGCCGTCGATCTGCCCTTCGATGACGCGAGCTTCGACGTCGTCACGTCGACGTTCGGCCACATGTTCGCGCCCGACCAGCAGGCTGCGGCGCGCGAGCTGGTGCGCGTCTGTCGCCCGGGCGGCACGATCGGCCTGGCCTGCTGGACGCCGGACGGGCACATGGGGCGCTTCTTCCGGACCATGGCCGAGGTGCTGCCGCCACCGCCCGAGGGCTTCCGCCCGCCCGGGCTTTGGGGGGGCGGAGCCGTTCGTCCGCGAGCTGCTCGAGCCACACGGCGTCGAGCTCGAGATGCGCCGCACCACGATCTTCATCGAAGCGCCCTCCCCGGAGCTGCAGGTGTGGTTCTGGGAGGTCAACTTCGGCCCGGTCGTGATGGCGAAGGCGGCGATCGGGGAGGAGCGCTGGCCGGCCGCGCGCGACGGGATCCTGGCGATGCTCAACGAGATCAACGAGCGCGACGACGGCACGATGGCCGCCGAGTACGGCTACCTCGAGACGATCGGCCACAAACCCGAGGCCTGAGTGAAGGACCCGGGCATGAATAAGAGCACGGTTTGGACACCCGCTCGCGGCGTCAGTCACCACTCGCGATGCTCGACGGGCTGGCGCCCGCCTGCGCTCGTGTGCGGCGCCTGGCATCCCCGGATCGGCGCCCAAACCGCACACTTGTTCCTGCCCGGATGCTAGAGGTCAGACGCCCGGCAGCTGCGCGTGCGGGTCGCCGAGCGCGACCGGCGGCTGATCCTCGCGCCGCTCGAAGCGCCGCGTGTCTTTAGGCAGCAGCCCGAGCGCGAGCGCGGCGAACGCGATGACCGCGCCGCCGAGCAGCACCTCGGTCGCGCCGAGCGCCTCCGCCACCGGGCCGGCGAGCACGTAGCCCAACGGCAGCAGCCCGAGCGACACCATCCAGTCATACGACGTCACGCGCGACAGCTTGTCGGGCGGGATGCGCTCCGCCAGCGCCGTCAGCCACCAGACCTCGAACAGCGCGACGCCGGCGCCGCCGACCGCCATTGCGGCGACCGCGACCGCGAGCGGCGCGCCGACGGCGTACACGGCGATCCCCGCCGGCCACAGCAGCGCGAGGATCATGCCGTCGCGCATCGGGTGGCGCGGCCGCCAGCCGATCGCCCACAGCGAACCGGCGATCGTCCCGGCGCCGAAGGCCGCCAGGACGTAGCCGAAGACCGCGAGGTCGCCGTACTGCTCCTTCGCGACGAGCGGCCCGACGACGAACAGCGGTGCGAGCATGACGAACAGCGCGACGCAGAACGCCGCGAGCGTTGCCCACACCCACGCTCGTGAGCGCACCTCGGCAAAGCCTGCGCGCACGTCGCCCCAGACAGAAGGGGGCGCCATCGCGCCGGCCGGCTCGACCTCACGCCGGCGCGGGCGCACGCGCACGATCAGCGCGGCGCTGACGAGGAACGTCGCCGCATCGAGCGCGAACGCCGTCGCGGCGCTGAAGCCGAGCACGAGCGCAGTCGCCAGCGCAGGACCGGCGAACTCCGCGACGTTCTGCAGCAACGTCGTCATCGCGTTCGCCGCCTGGATCTCGTCCTCCGGCACGGTCTGCGGCAGCAGGCCCGTCGCCGCCGGCTGGTAGAACGCCTCGGCCGTCCCGTACAGCACCCCGATCACGACGAGCTGCCAGATGCGGATCTCGCCGGTGACGATCAGCACGGCCAGCAGCGCGTGCAGCGCGAAGCGCACGAGGTCGGTCGCGACGACGACGCGGTGGCGCGGCAGCCGGTCGGCGTAGACGCCGCCGACGAGCAGGAACCCGATCAGCGGCAGGGTGTACGCCGCGAGCACCAGGCCGAGGTCCGTTGCGCTGCCCGTCAGCTGGATCACGAACAGCGCGATCGCGACGACGACGATCCGATCGCCGATGACGCTCGCCGAGTTGGCGAGCCACAGCAGGCGAAAGTCGCGGTGGCGCAGGACGCGCGCGGGTGCGAGCAGGGCGGGCACGGGTGTCTCAGCGTGACACGCGGCGCAGCGCGCCTGCATGCGGCGAGCACGCGCCGGCGGCCAACGCTCACGACCGGCGGCGCAGCGTGAGGCTGCGATGCAGCGGCCGGCCCCACGGCAGGCGCACGACCACAGCAGTCGCGGGTGGTGCCGGCGCAGCCACGCGGCGCCGACGTAGGGCAGGCGCCCGGGCAGCGCGGCGCGGGCGAGCAGCAGCTCGGCGCGCGCGTCGTCGCCGAGGTCGAGCCTCGGCGCTCAGCGCCTGACGTTCTCGCAGTTCGCCGCCACGACGTCGACGAGGTCGACGAAGACCGTGTCGTTGCCCTCGCCGCAGTCGACGCGGTCGATCGAGCCATCGATGACGTTGATGCGGTCGTCGCCCTCGTCGCCCCCGACGGCATCCTCGTCGAGGCCGCCGAAGATGCGGTCGTTGCCGGCGCCGCCGCTGATCGTGTCGAGGCCGCGGTCGCCGTTGAGGAAGTCGTCGCCCTCGTTGCCGAGCACGACGTCGTTGTCGCGGCGCCCGTACATCTGGTCGTTGCCCTGCCCGCCGTGCAGGACGTCGTTGCCGTTCTCGCCGTCGACGTAGTCGTCGCCGTCGTTGCCGAACAGCTCGTCGTCGCCGTCGGCGCCGAAGATCGACTCCTTCTCGGGGCCGCCGACGAGCACGTCGTTGCCCACGGTGCCCGGAATGATCTTCGACGTCGGCGGCGCGTCGGTCGACGGCTCCGGCGCGGTCTGGATCACCGTCTCGCAGCTCTTGAGCTGATCGCGCGTGGGCGCCGTGCTCTCGACGTACACCGTGTCGCGGCCCGTCGAGCAGTCGACGACGTCGGCGTCCTCGTCGGCGACGCGGACGACGTCGTTGCCCGACCCGGCGTTGATCGTGTCCGCTCCCGGGCCGCCGACGATCTCGTCGCTGCCGCTGGACCCCGAGACCCGGTCGTCGCCCGAGCCGGCGTCGACGCCGTCGTTGCCGGTGGAGGTGAAGATCCGGTCGCGCCCGGCGTCGCCCTTGACGATGTCGTCGCCCTCGCGGGCGTAGACGTAGTCGCCGCCGGTGCCGCCGTCGATCGTGTCGCTGCCCGTCCCGCCGTCGATCCTCTCGCTGCCGGGCCCGCCGCGCAGGGTGTCGTTGCCGGCGCCACCATCGATCTTGTCCGTTCCGCGATGGCCGTCGATGAAGTCGTCGCCGTCGCCGCCGTCGAGCAGGACGTCGTTGCCCAGGTCGGCCTCGATGAGCCTGTCGTTGCCGGGTCCGCCGCGGGCGATGTCGTCGCCGTCACCGGGCTCGAGGAAGTCGTCCTCGCTGCCGCCGTCGAGCTGATCGTTGCCGGTGCCGCCGAACAGGGTGTCGGCGCCGGTGCCGCCGAGCAGGCCGTCGTTGCCGGCCTGGCCCGTCAGCTGGTCGTTGCCGTCACCGCCGTCGAGCGCGTCGTTGGCCGCGCCGCCGCCGAGCAGGTCGTTGCCGAGGCCGCCGAGCAGCGTGTCGTTGCCGCGCCCGCCGCGCAGCACGTCGTCGCCGCCGAGGCCCTCGATGCGGTCACGACCGCGCGTGCCCGCGATCTGGTCGGGGCCCTCGGTGCCGATCTTCACGGCGAGGCCGGGCTGCACCGCCAGCGCGCGCGGATGCGTCCCGTCGCCGAGGCGCTGCACGCCGAGGCGTTTGTTGCTGAGGGTCGAAAAGACCGAGACGGTCTCGCCACCGCCGTCGCCGATGTACAGGCGCGGTCCTTCCGTCGCGTAGGCGGGCGCACCGGGTCCGTCACCGCCGCGCACGCGCACCAGCAGCCGCCCGGCCTTCAGGTCGACGATCGCCGCCGCACGGCTGCCGCGATTGGCTGCGACCGCGGCGCGCGTGCCGTCGGGCGAGATCGCAAGCGCTGCCCCGACGCCCGGCTTGAGGCCGATCCTCGCGCGCCGGCGCCCCGTCAGGCGGTCCAGGCCGCTGAGTGCTCCGTCGGTCGTGCTGACCCAGACGAGCGTGCCGCCGGCGGCGAAGCCGACGCCACCGGGTGTGGCGGCGCCGCGCCTGCCACGGCGCCCGCGGGCCGCGAGGGCGTCCTTCTTCGTGCGGCGCGTGACACGCAGCCCGGCGAGGTCGACCAGGCCGACGCGCGGCCCGAGAACGACCGCCGCCCGCAGCGCGTCGGCCGAGATCGCCAGGGCACCGGGCTTTACGCCCTTCAGGTCGATGCTGCCCACCCGCGCCAGCGTCGCGGTGTCGACGACGTCGATCGCGCCGCGCCGTGCGGCGAGCAGCCGCGAGCCGTCGGGCGTCAGGGCGAGCGAGGAGATCGTGCCCGCCAGGCTCAGGCTCGCACCGGCCGCGCGGGTCGCGAGGTCGACGAGGACGACGCGCCCCCCGGCGGCGACGTACGCTCGCGAGCCGTCGGGCGCGGCGGCGACGGCGCGCGTCCGAGCTCCCAGGTCGATGCGGGCGACGACCCTGTCGGCGGGCACGTCGGTAAGCACGAGCTGGTTCGTGCCGGTCGCGATGACGACCGCGCGGGCGTGGGCGGCGGGTGCGACGGCGAGGGTGGCGGCGAGGGCGGCGAGCAGCGAGAGGGTGGCGCGCATGTCCTGATGAGAACTCCGACCGCGCCCCGAGGTTGCGCCCGGTCCGTGCGCCGTACGCCGGCTGCAGAGCCAGGGAGCGCGGGAGCCTCGGTTCGCTCGCGACGGCGAAGCGGCGCAGGCTGCGAGCGCTCGTCCGCGGATAGCCTTGGCGGCCCATGCCCGTACCATCCGCCCCGCCGTCGCACCGCTGGCAGGGCCCGCTGCGCGCCGCGGCCGCGGTCTTCATCGCCGGCTTTCTCGTCGTCTGGCTCGTCAAGCCGATCGGCGACCCCTGCCCCGAGCTCGACCGCCTGCCGCAGGGGAGCACGGCGTCGTCGTCGCCGTCCTTCGCACCGCCCGGGGCGCGCACGTGCACCTACACGGCGGCGGGCGGCACGCAGGCGCGGGCGACGCGCGTGCCGTGGCTCGACTGGATCGTCCTCGTGCTGCTCGCCGCCCTGGTCGCCGGCGCCGTGAGGGCCGCATCGCCGGCCGGCCGTGGGCCGCAGCAGGAGCGCGCCCCTCGGCCGCCGCGCGTTCCTCGACCGCCGCGCGCCCCGCGCCCGGCTCGGGCGAAGGGGGTGCGTGGGGTTTCTTCCGCTCACGATGAGAAACCCCACACACCCCCCGGCGCCGTGGACCGTCCGGCGCGCGGTCGCGGGGCCGCGGCCCGCGCGAAGCCTGCGCCCGAGCGTGACGCGGCGGAGCGCGAGCGGGCGCGACGCGAGCGGGCCGAGCGCGACCGCGCCCGCCGCACCCCCTGATGGTCCCTCCGGCTACGTCGCCCAGGGCACCTCGACGGAGTCCTCCTCGGGTGCGTCGCGGGCGACGACGTACTCGGCCTCCTCCTCCTCCGACGGGTTCTCGAGCAGGTGGGTCTCGCGCGGCGGGACGTAGACCATGTCGCCCGGCTCGAGGCTGAACGCGTGCTCCAGGCCCTCGCCCCAGCGCACGTTCAGGTGACCCGACAGCATGTAGACGGCCGACTCGCAGTCGGCGTGGTAGTGCGGCAGCGACTGCGCGCCGGCAGGCACGCGGAAGACGCCCATGTAGATGTTCTCCGCCCCCGTGGTCGTCTGCGAGACCTCGGCGCCGCCGAACACCCCGCGCGGCAGCATGTGCTCGGATCTGGACTTGACGACCTTCACGGCCGTTCAGGGTACTCCCAGATCAGAAGGTCGGAAACCCGCAGGTCTGAATTCGTCATATTCGCCGAGAGCGTCGAGCGGCGCGGCGATCCCCGTCTACGTCGTCATGCCGGTGAACTGCCCGCCGGTGATGTTCAGCGTCTGGCCGTGGACGTAGTTCGACCACGGCGAGCAGAGGAAGAAGACACCGCCTGCGGCCTCCTCGGGGGTGCCGGGGCGGCCGAGCGGGATGACGAGCGAGGACATCCCGCGCAGCTGCTCGGGAATGCCGAGCTGCACGGTCTGACCGCCGATCCGCATCGTGTTGCCCTCGTCCTTGGCGGCGGTCAGGCGCGTGTCGATGAAGCCGAACGCGACCGCGTTGACGTTGATCTTGAACTGGCCCCACTCCTTGGCCAGCGTCTTCGTGACGCCCACGACGGCGGCCTTGCCGGCCGCGTAGTTGGCCTGCCCGGCGTTGCCCATCGTGCCCGAGATCGACGACACGTTGACGATCTTGCGAAAGACCTCGACGCCCGCCTCGCGCTCCTTCTTGGCCGGCTCGCGCAGGTGCACAGCAGCCGCGCGGCAGACACGAAAGGGGACGACCGCGTGGATGTCGAGCATGCGCTGGAACTGCTCGTCGCTCATCTTGTGCAGCGGCGCGTCGATCGTGTAGCCGGCGTTGTTGACGATGATGTCGAGCGAGCCCCAGGCATCGATCGCGGTCTGCACGAGGGCGTCGCAGGCGCCGTCAGCGGTCAGGTCGCCGCCGAAGACGGCGGTCTCGCCGTCGATCTGCGATGCGGTCTGCTCGGCGAGATCTGCGTCGAGGTCGTTGACGAGGACGCGCGCGCCGTGCTCGCAGAGCAGCTCGGCCGTCGCCCGGCCGATCCCGCGCGCCGAGCCGGTGACGATCGCGACCTTTCCATCGAGAACTCCCATGTGCTGCTCCTTGTCGGTGGCCGCAGGACGATAGCCCCGGGGCCAGCTCGCCCCGGCCCGTCAGCCCGGCGGCTTCACGACGACCACACCCCGACGTCGTGTGTGCGGCGAGTCACATCGGCGGCCCAGTGCCTCGCGACCCCACCGGACGGAGGGCGGATTGTCCGGTGGGGCGCGATGCGGGAGGAGGCAACTCGACAATGGTTGCGCGCCTCCATCCAGATGTCCAAGACTGATATCCGCGGTTGGTCATAAGCTGTGCGCATGAATCTGCGCCAGCTCCGCTACCTCGTCGCGCTCTCCGACGAGCGGCATTTCACGCGCGCGGCGGCGCGCGAGCACGTCGCGCAGCCGGCCCTGTCGCAACAGATCCGCAGCCTCGAGGCGGAGGTCGGCCTGGCGCTCGTGCAGCGCACCACGCGCAGGGTGGCGATGACGGAGGCCGGCGAGCTGCTCGTCGCCCGCGCCCGGCGCGCGCTCGCCGAGCTCGACGCCGCGCAGGCCGAGCTGCAGTCGCTGGCGGGCGTCCAGGGCGGCCGGCTGTCGGTCGGCGCCCTGCACACGATGGGCCCGGTCGACCTCTCGCTGCTGCTCGCCACCTTCCACGAGCGCTATCCGGCCGTCGAGCTCACCGTCCGCGAGCAGTCCAGCGAAGAGCTCGCCGCGATGCTCCGCGACGACGAGATCGACCTCGCGTTCCTGTCGGTGACCGAGCGCATCCAGAGTCGCGAGCTGCGGCTACGCCCGCTCGTCAGCGAGGAGCTCGTCGTCGCGCTGGCCACCGATCACGCGCTCGCCGGGCGCGCGCGGCTGCGCCTCGGCGACCTCGCCGGGGAGTCGTTCATCAGCTTTCGCGAGGGTGCGCGCCTGCGCGAGCTGCTCGTGTCGGCGGCGGCCGGCGCCGGCTTCGAGCCCCGCATCGCCCTGGAGTCCAACGAGAGCCGCCGCATCCGCAGCCTCGTCTCGCACGGGCTCGGCGTCGCGATCCTGCCCCGCTCCGACGTGGAGGGCCCGGGCGCGGCCGTCGCCGTCTGCGACCTGGTGGAGCCGCCGCTGACGCGCGACGTGACGCTCGCCTCGCGCGCCGAGCGCCGGCCGTCACCGGCGGCGGAGGCGTTCGGCGCGCTCGTGGAGGAGGTCTACGCCGGGCCCGCACTGGCGTCTGCGTCGTGATCGCCCTCGTCACCGGCGCCTCGAGCGGGATCGGCGAGGCCACCGCCCGGCGCCTGGCCCGCGAGCCGGGCGCGCGGCTGATCCTCGTCGCGCGCCGCGCCGGGCGCCTGCACGCGCTGTCCTGCGAGCTCGGCGGCGCCACGGTGATCGAAGCCGACCTCACGGAGCCCGGCGCCCCCGAGCGGATCGCGTCGATCGTGCAGGCCGAGCACGGGCGCCTGGACCTGCTCGTCAACAACGCGGGCGCTGCCTGGCGAGCGACCTTCGAGGAGGGCGGGTGGGAGAACGTGCGCCGCCACACCGAGCTGAACTTCGACGCCCAGGTACGGCTGACCGAGGCGCTGCTGGTGCTGCTGCGACGCTCGGCGCCGAGCGCGATCGTCAACGTCACGAGCACGGCCGGGCGCGTCGCGCGCGGCGGCTCGGGCGGCTACTCGGCGGCGAAGTTCGCCTTCACCGGCTGGACCGACGCGCTGCACCTCGAGGAGGCTGTGCACGGCGTGCACGTCGGCCTCGTCCTGCCGGGCTTCGTTGCGACCGAGGGCTTTCCGCAGCGCGAGCTCGTCGACCGGGCGCTGACGCGCTGGATCGTGTCGACGCCCGAGCGTGTCGCGGAGGCGATCGTCGACGCCGGACCGGGTGGCAGAGCCGAGCGCTACGTTCCGCGTCCCTACTGGCTGGCGGCTGTTCTGCGTGCGGTCGCACCGCGGCTCGTGCGCCGCGTGCTCGGCGCACGGCCGCGTCCTTGACGCTGCGGCCTTCGCGGTGCGAAGCTGCGCGCGGGCCGCTCGCTTGTAGATTGCGCAGCGTGCCATACGCCACGCTGCGCTACGAGATCGCCGACGCGGTCGCGACGATCGCGCTGGATCAGCCCGATACGCGCAACGCCCTGTCCGACGCCATGCTCGACGAGCTGCTGGCGGCCTTCGCGCGGGCGCGCGACGACGACGGCGTGCGCTGCGTCGTGCTCGCCTCGACGCACGCGACCGTGTTCTCGGCCGGCGGCGACCTGGCGGGCTTCGCGGCCCCCGGCATCGCGCTCGCCGAGCGTCACGCCGCCAACGACCGCTATCCGCGCCTGTTCACGCTGATCGCGCAGCTCGGCAAGCCGGTGATCTGCGCGGCCGGCGGCCACGTGCTCGCCGGCGCGCTCGGCCTCGCGCTCGCCTGCGATCTCGTGATCGCCAGCGATCGGGCAATGTTCGGCACCCCGGAGATCAACGTCGGGCTGTTCGGCTTCATGGTCTCGGCGCTGCTCGCGCGCAACGTCGGGCGCAAGGCCTGCAGCGAGCTGCTGCTGCTCGGCGAGCGCATCGACGCGCACGAGGCGCGGCGCATCGGGATCGTCAACCGCGTCGTCGCCCCCGCGGAACTCGACGCAGCGGTCGGCACATGGGCACGCGCGCTCGCGCGACGTTCGCCGCTGGTGATGAAGCTCGGCAAGGACGCGCTGCACGGCGCACAGGACATGGCGCTCGGCGAGGCCCTGCAGATGCTGCGCGCGCAACTGACGATCGCGCTGGCCAGCGAGGACGCACAGGAGGGCGTGGCGGCCTTCTTGCAGCGACGCGAGCCGCGGTGGACCGGCAGGTAGTCGGCCTGCTGTGCCGCACGTCCGATCGCGCCGCGGACGGCGCGACCGGCACGCGCGAGCTCGCGGAGCTGCTCGGGGCGCGGATCGTCGGGTCGCCCGGAGCGCCGCGGACCGCCGGCTGGGCCGACGACCTGCGCGACGCGCACGGCTGCCTGCTCGAGGCCGCAGGACAGCTCGACGACGCGTTCGACGCGGGGCGGATGCCGATCCTGCTCGCGGCGGAATGCTCGATCGCCGTCTCGACGCTGCCGATGCTCGTGCGCCGCCACCCGCAGGCGCGCGTGCTGTGGCTCGACGCCCATCCCGACTTCCACACGCCCCAGACGACGAGCAGCGGCTACCTCGGCGGCATGTGCCTCGCGGGCGCCTGCGGCCTGTGGGACGGCGGATTCGGCGCCGGGGTCGACCCTCCGCGCGTGATCATGCACGGCGTGCGCGACATCGACGGTCCGGAGCGCGTCGCGCTGGACCGCACGGGCGTGCACCGCATCGACGAGCCGGCGCAGCTGGAAGGCCTCGAGCTCTTCGTGCACCTCGACCTCGACGTCCTCGACCCGGACACGCTGCCGGCGCCGTTCGGGGTTGCCGGCGGGTTGTCTGCGGGCGAGCTGCGCGAGTTCCTCGGCGCCGTCGCGGCCACCTGCACGATCCTCGGCGCCGAGATCACCTCCGCGGCGCCCGCCCACGGCGAGCTCGTCGCCGACGCGCTCGCTCCCCTGCTGGGGTAGGCGCCCGTCGCAGCTCGCCGGCGCCGCGTCAGTGGCGCTCTTCGAGGCCGACGGCGTCGCTGAGGCGCTTGTGCGCCTCCTCGAGGTCCGGATCCTCGATCGCGCGGGACTCCATCAGTGCGGCCAGCGCCTCCGCGATGACGTTGAGCTTCTCCTGCGCGGACTCCTCGGCGCGGCGGCCGGCGTTCTCCAGCAACGCGATCAGCAGCAGCGTGATGACGCCGACGACGGTGTGGATCACGGTCTGCCAGATCTTGAGGTCGTCCCACAGCGGAGCGCTCACGAACCAGACGACGACGAGCACGATGCAGCACATGAAGAACGGCGTGTGGCTGACGCGGAGGTATGCGCTCTCGACGAAGCGGTCGAAGAACGTGCGCTGATCGGCGCCGGCGCGTGACGCGGCGGCGGGCCGGTCGGCGGTGTCTGAGGGCGGCTTGGAGGAGGCCATCTGCGGTGAGCCTATTCTGAACTTCCGCGTGACCCTCCCGCTCGCCGGCATTCGCGTGCTCGACCTCAGCCGGCTGCTTCCCGGCGGGTTCTGCTCGCTGCTGCTCGCCGACTACGGCGCCGACGTCCTGAAGGTCGAGGACACCGCCGGCGGTGACTACATCCGCTGGGCGCCGCCGCTGTACGACGGCGCCGCGCACAGCGCCGCTTCGGCGCTGTTTCTGGCACTGAACCGCAACAAGCGCTCGATCCGCATCGACCTCAAGCAGCCTGCGGGACGCGACGTGCTGCTGGCGCTCGTGCGCGAGCACGACGTCGTGCTGGAGTCCTTTCGCCCCGGGGTCCTCGACCGCCTCGGCGTCGGCCCCGACGCGCTGCGCGCGGCCAACCCGCGGATCGTCGTGTGCTCGATCACGGGCTACGGCCAGGACGGGCCGCTGCGCGAGCGCGCCGGTCACGACTTGAACTACCTGGCTGTCGCCGGCCTGCTCGGCCTGGCGGGTGAGGCAGGTGGCCCGCCCGCACAGGCCGCCGGCCAGATCGCCGACCTCGGCGGCGGCGCGCTGATGGCCGCCTTCGGGATCCTGGCAGCGCTGCGCGAGCGCGACCGCAGCGGCGACGGCCAGCACGTCGACGTCTCGATGGCCGACGGCGCCCTGTCGTGGCTGGCGCTCGTGGCCGCGCGCCACTTCGCCGACGGCAGCGTTCCGGCGCAGGGCGCGCACGAGCTCGCGGGCGGGCTCGTCTGCTACCGGCCCTATGCCTGCGCCGACGGCTGGGTCGCGCTCGCGGCGCTCGAGCCGCGCTTCTGGGCGGCGTGGTGTCGCGGTGTCGGCCGCGAGGATCTGAAAGACCATGCGTTCGCGGCAGCGGGCGGCGACGTCCACGCCGAGGTCGAGGCGATCTTCGCCGCACGCACGCGCGACGAGTGGCAGCTCTTCGCGCGTGACGTCGAGTGCTGCCTGGAGCCCGTGCTCGAGCTCGACGAGGCGCTTGCATCCGAGCTCTTCGCCCAGCGCGGGATGGTCGTCGAGCTCGATCAGCCGGGCGTCGCGCAGCCGGTGCGCCAGCTCGGCGCGCCGGTCAAGCTCTCGCGCACGCCGCCGGACACGGGCCGCCTGCCGGGTCCGGTGCTCGGCGAGCACACCGTGGCCGTCCTGCGCGCCGCCGGCTACGAGGACGACGCGATCACCGAGCTGCTGTCGGCGGGCGCCGTGGCGGGGCCGGACACCGCAGCGGGGGCACAGTCGTTTCTGGCGTGAGCGTCGCTACGCCGCCAGGTCCTTGCGCTCGAGCACGAAGTACAGCTGCTCGGCTCCCCACACGTGGCGGCTGCCGTCGAGCCGGAATCCGAGCTTGCCCAGGACGTTGCGCGAACGGGTGTTGGCCTCGCGCGTGATCGCGACGATGCGCTCCAGCCCGAGTGGTCCGAAGCCCTCGGCGAGCACCGAGCGGGCGGCCTCCGAGGCGTAGCCGCGGCCCCAGTGGTCGCGGCCGAAGGCGTAGCCGAGCGCGACGTCGGGCCCGCCGGGCGCGAGCGGAAAGAGGCCCGCCTCGCCGATGAGCAGCCCCGATTCGCGCTCGAAGACCGGCCAGAACGAGTAGCCGGTGAGCTGCTGCTGGACGATCGAGCGCTCGATCGTCGCGCGCGTGCCCGCGGTGTCGCGGGCACCGCCCAGCAGCGCCATCGCCGCCGGGTCGCCGTAGAGCACCTCGTGCAGCGGGGCGAGGTCGCCCGGCTCGTAGGAGCGCAGGGCCAGTCGTTCGGTGAAGATCGGCAGGGGCACGCCGACGATGTTGACGGGTCGGGCCGTCGCCGGTGCCGCGGCGGACGCCCACGACCCCGTGGTCATGGCCGTCCGCGCTCGGCGCGCGGCTACTTCTCTTCGTTGAGGGTGATCGCGTCGACCTTCGTCGCGATGATCGAGGACTCCGACGTGCGCCACGGGATGCCGGCGGCGCAGTTCAGGACGACCTCCGTCGGCGCGCCGACGGTGCGCGTCAGCTGCATGCCGAGCGTCGCCGGAGTCTGGCGGTCGTTGATCGCGATCGTCTGCAGCGCACGGGCCGTGACGCCTCCGGCGTCGAGGATGCACGTGCCGCCCACCGAGGCGTTCGTGTTGAACAGCGCCTCGAGGATGTCTGTCGATCCGGTGAACGCGGTCATGACGGTGTTCGCCGTGATCACGTACGCGCCGGGGGGGATCGTCAGGCTGGCGACGCGCAGCACCTGGTTGGCCGGCTGGTTCTCGGGACCGGACTTGCGGACGACCTCGAGGGCGGCCTTGGGGGCGGCGGCGGCCGCCGGCTTGGCGATCGAGGCCTGCACGCCCTTGGAGAGCTTGCTCGCCTGGATCGTGCCCTTCTTGATGTCGATGTTCTGGATCGTGCCGTTGCGGATCTGCTTCGACGTGATCAGGGTGGCGGCGACGGCCGTGCCGGAACACGCCGCGACGAGTGCGATGAACGAGATGACGAGCGCGGGGCTGGGCCGTCGAAGCTTCATGGAGTGTCTCCCCCTGCGTTTGAGTTGCCTGCTGCTGCCTTGATCAACACCGCGCCTCGGTGCGCGATGTGGTCCGTCAAGTGACGATAGTCGCTACGCGCGGCGCCGGGGCAGAAATTCCGAGCAGCTCAGGCCCTGCGCCTGGTCGCGAGCGGGCCGGGAAGCGACGCTGTTGCGGGTAGCATCCAGGTCGTTGACTGACCAGTCAATCCGGGAGCCCTCGAGCATGCGCGTCGCCGCAGTCCAGCTGACCAGCACCGCCGACCTCGATCGCAACGTCGAACGCGCCGATCGCTTCACGCGCGCGGCCGCGGCCGATGGCGCCGAGCTCGTCGTGCTGCCCGAGAAGTGGAGCGTGATCGGACGCGGCGACGACCTGCGTGCGGGCGCCCAGGCGCTGGACGGCCCGGTGGTCACGTGGGCGCGCTCGCTCGCGCGGGAGCTCGGCGTCGAGCTCGTCGCAGGCTCGATCTGCGAGCGCGCGCACAGCGGGGAGCGCATGCGCAACACGTCGCTGCACATCGGCCCCGACGGCGAGATCCAGGCGACGTACCGCAAGGTGCACATGTTCGACGTCGTCGTCGACGGCACGACCTACCGCGAGTCCGACCACGAGCAGGCCGGCGACGAGATCGTCACCAGCGAGACCGCCGCAGGCGTGGGGATCGGGCTGTCGGTCTGCTACGACGTCCGCTTTCCCGAGCTCTACCGGATCCTCGCGATCCAGGGTGCGCGCATCCTCACGGTGCCCGCCGCCTTCACGGTCCCGACGACGCGCGATCACTGGGAGGTGCTGCTGCGCGCGCGTGCGATCGAGAACCAGGCGTTCGTGATCGCCGCCAACCAGTTCGGCGAGCATGCGCCGGCAAGCGCCGCGGGCGCGGCGATGCGCTCGGGCGGGCGCTCGCTGATCGCCGACCCCTGGGGGATCGTGCTGGCGCTGGCCGCCGACCGCGAGGGCCACATCGCCGCCGACCTCGACCTCGACGCCCAGCGGCGGATGCGCCGTGACCTGCCGGCGCTCGCCAACCGGCGACCGGGCGCATACAGGTGGCCGGCCGAGGTGCCGGCGTAGTGGCAACCTCACCGACCCCCAAGCCGACTCCCCCCGACAAGCGCCGCATGATCCTCGACGCGGCCGTCGTCGCCTTCGCGCAGCGCGGCTTCCACGCGTGCCGCGTCTCGGACATCGCCGACGAGGCGAACGTCGCCTACGGCCTCGTCTACCACTACTTCCGCTCCAAGGACGAGGTGCTCGACACGCTCTTCCTCGACCGCTGGGGCAGCCTGCTTGAGTTCATCTCCGAGACCGACGCCCTGCAGATCCCGGGGCGTGAGAAGCTGCACGCGATCGCGGCCGCGATCATCGACTTCTACCGCTACGACCCGGCGCTGATGAAGGTCATCATCGTCGAGGTCATGCGCTCGGCCAACACGTTCGGGCTGCGCCACTCGGACAAGATCGCCGAGGCCTACGTGCTGATCGGCGAGATCGTCGCCAGGGCGCAGGACCAGGGCACGTTCAAGCGCGAGGTCTCGCCGCGGTTCGCGGCGCTGGCGTTCTACGGCGCGATCGAGCAGGTCCTCACCGGCTGGATCTTCGGCATGCTGCCGGAGGGCGAGGACGAGTACGAGACGGCGAAGGCCTCGATCGTCGAGACGATCTGCGGCGGGCTCGACGAGGTGAGCGGGCGGACCGCTTCCGCCCGCCTCGTCTGAGAGGATGCCCAACATGAGCAACGACATGGTCAAACGGCTCGTCTGGTCTGGATTGCTCGCCGGGCTCGGTGCGCTGGCGTCGATTGTGACGACTCGTGCCGCAAGTCTGATTTGGCGACGCATATACGGGGAAGACCCGCCGGAATGAACGAGACGCGTCGCTACGACGCACCGCCCCCCGAGCCCGACCCCGAGCCCGCCGTCGACGGCGAGGCGGTCGAGCTGCCCCCGCCGGCTCCCCAACCCGGCGCCGCTGAGCCGCCCCCCGTGCTGCCCGAGCCCGCGCCTGCCACGGCGCCGATCGCGATGCCCGACGCGGCGCCCGCTCCTGCGCCCGCGATGCCCGCGTTCGCATCCGCTGCGCCTCCCCCGCCTCCGGCGCCGGTGCAAGCCCAGACCACGGTGACGGCGAGCCCGCCGCCCGCGGCTCCCCTTCCGCCGGTCCTACCGCCCGCGACCGGCATGCCGGTCGGCGACGGTCACGCGCCAGCGTCGGACCCATCCGTCGACCGCATCAAGGCGCTCGCCACCGAGCGCCCCGAGCTCGTCGTCGGCGCCGCCTTCGCGGGCGGCATCCTTGCTGCCATGATCCTGCGCAGCCTTGGCAACTGACGCCCCCGCCCACAACGTCGCGCAGGCCGTTCAGGACATCTCCGAGCGCGTGACGCTGCTCGTCCACGAGGAGATCGAGCTCGCCAAGGCCGAGGTCACCGCGAAGGTCACGAAGCTGCTCAAGGCGATCGTCGTCGGCGTCGCCGCGGGGATCTTCGCCGTCACGGGCCTGCTGTTCTTCCTGCACGGCCTCGCCTGGCTGGCGTGGTTCGCGCTGCCGGTCGGCAACAGCTCGTTCTTCTGGGGCTTCTTCGTCGTCGCCGGCCTGCTGTTCGTGCTCGGCGGCGTCGCCGGCTTCCTCGCCGCGCGCTTCTTCAAGGAGAGCAGTCCGCCGACGCCCGACATGGCGATCGACGAGGCAGGCAAGATCAAGAAGACGCTCATGGGCTGGAAGAAGAAGCGCTGATGGGGGACCGCACTCCTGAGCAGATTCGCGCATCGATCGAGGAGAACCGCCGTGCGCTCGGCACGTCGATGGAGCGCCTGCAGAGCGAGATCGCAGTTCTCACGGACTGGCGCGCCCAGCTCGTCGCGCACCAGCAGCAGGTCGTGATCGGAGCCGCCATCGCCGGCTTCGTCATCGGCGGCGGCATCGCCGCCTTCGGCGGGCTCTTCCGCCGCAAGCGCTGAACGGCCGATTCGCGAGCGCCGGGGGCAGCCCGACGGCGGGTTGTTCACCAACGCCGTCCGGTCCGCGCCATACGCTCGCGAGCGTGTCGGTGTGGGAAGCCCTGACTGCACGCCAGATCGCGCGGATCCTCTTCACGACGGCCGCGTTCGTCGGGCTGCTCTATCTGCTCATCCAGATCCGCGGCACGCTGTTGCTGCTGGCGATCGCGATCTTCCTCGCGGTCGCGCTCGGCCCGGCCGTCGACCTCTTCTCGCGCAACGTGCCGCGCGCCGCGGCGATCCTGATCACCTACGTGCTGATCTTCTGCGTGCTCACGGGCGTGATGGCGCTCGTCGTGCCGCCGGTGATCGACGGCGCGACCGGGCTGGCGACCGACATCCCGACGTACATCGACGACCTGCGCGGCAACGACCGGATCGCCGAGTTCGACGACAAGTACGACATCACCCCGCGCCTGCAGAAGGAGGCCAAGAAGCTCCCGTCGCTGTTCGGCGACGCCGCGACCGTGCTGCAGTCGATCGCCGCCGGCACCTTCAACGCTGCGTTCCAGCTGCTGACGATCCTGACGATGACGTTCTTCCTGTTGCTCGACGGCAGGCGCATGGCGGCGTTCCTGATCCGGCGATTCGGCGGAGAGCGCCAGAAGCGGATGCGGCAGGTCGCCGCCCGGATCTACAAGTCGACCGCCGGCTATGTCGCGGGCGCGCTGACGATCACGTCGATCAACGGGATCCTGACGTTCATCGTGCTGACGATCCTCGGCGTGCCATTCGCGGTCCCGCTCGCGGTGCTGATGTCCTTCTTCGGATTGATCCCGCTCGTCGGCGCCACGATCGGCGGCGTCATCATCCTGATCGTCACGCTGTTCACGGACTTTCCGACGGCGACGATCGTCTACGGCATCTTCCTGCTGATCTACCAGCAGGTCGAGAACAACGTGCTGCAGCCGTTCATCTTCAAGCGCACCGTCAACGTCCACCCGCTGGCGGTGATCGTCGCGATTCTCGCCGGCTCGTCGGTCCTCGGCGTCGTCGGGGCGCTCGTCGCGATCCCGGTCGCCGCGGCGATCCAGATCATGCTGCGCGAGTTCTACGGCGTCGAGCCCGACCCCGATGCCGGCCTGAGCGCCCCCGATCCGCCGCCGCCCGCGCCGCCCAAACCCAAGCCCAAGTCCAAGCCCAAGCCGTTGCCCGGGTCCTAGGTGCTGCTAAGCCAGCGCCGACGTCGGGACGCCGGCGACGCCGATCATGCCCGGGCCGAGGTAGACGCCGAGCACCGGGCCGACCTCGCTGACGAACAGGGGCTCGGTTC
>Ga0208736_1000058_pt1 | contig 34662 bp, 38 predicted proteins | sample AntDryMetagUQ255_FD_188090 | JGI IMG/M metagenome (GOLD analysis project Ga0208736, IMG submission 188090) | Polar desert microbial communities from Antarctic Dry Valleys - UQ255 (SPAdes) | ecosystem: Environmental > Terrestrial > Soil > Desert | place: Antarctic Dry Valleys | collected 2008-12-31 | reverse complement strand
ACAAGGGCCGCGGTCGCGGCGACGACAAGGGCCGCGGTCGCGGCGACGACAAGGGCCGCGGTCGCGGCGACGACAAGGGCCGCGGTCGCGGCGACGACAAGGGCCGCGGTCGCGGCGACGACGACGACTGAGCGTCCACGGCGCCTCCCGGCGTCCGCGAACGAAGGTCGCGCCCCGTGAGGCTCAACCGAGGGAACGAGGATCGAGCCGTCCCGGCTGCGGGTAACCTACGCCGCCCTTTCCCCAGGCTGTACCCGCGCCGTAACCGAGATCAGGAGGCCGCCGAGACCCATGGCCAAGCAGATGTCCCCCCTTCCGGACGCGAGGTCCGTGCGAGCCAACCCCAGCGCCGAGGAGCTCAAGGAGCTCGCCGCGGAGATGCCGAACGCGCGGCGCACGAGCTACGACAACCTGAACGTCCAGACGCAGGTCCTCGCGCGCTCCAAGGCCTCGACCTTCATCGTCCTCGACGACCCCGCCGCGAGCTCTCAGCAGGCGATCTCGCGCGAGGAGGGCGACCGGATCGCCCGCCTCCAGGACGACTACATCGCCGAGTGCGACATGATCGTCGTCGACGGCTATATCGGCGACGACCCCGAGTTCCGCACGCCCGCGCGCCTCTACGTCGAGCAGGCGAACGCCAACATCGCCGGCATGCAGCGCCAGCTCTACTTCGACCTCGACTCCGACGGCGGCTTCGAGCCGGAGCTCACGGTCATCTACACTCCTAACCTTCAGGTCGAGGGTTACCCCAACGACCGCGTGATCTCGGTCGATCTCGAGCGCGGCGTCACGCGGGTCTGCAACTCCGACTACTTCGGCGAGTCGAAGAAGGGCGGCCTGCGGATGTGGAACAAGCTCGTCTACGACCGCGGCGGCCTGCCCCTCCACGCCGGCTGCAAGGTCATCCCGACCGACTCGGGCGACAAGGTCGGGCTGATCGTGGGGCTGTCGGGCACCGGAAAGACCACCACGACCTTCACCCGCCAGAACGGCTCGCTGCCCGTCCAGGACGACTTCGTGGCGATGATGCCGGGCGGCAAGGTCTACACCACCGAGGCCGGCTGCTTCGCCAAGACCTTCGCCCTGAGCCAGGAGGACGAGCCGACGATCCACGGCGCGGTCATCCGCCCCGAGGCCTACCTCGAGAACGTCTCCGAGGACGAGTCGGGCGAGCTCGACTTCTTCGACGAGACCTACACGCAGAATGGCCGCGCGACCTTCTCGTTCTCGACCATCGAGGCGGGCCACGCGGGCGACCTCGAGGCCGCCGACTTCCTGCTCATCCTCAACCGCAACGAGAACATCATCCCGGCGGTTGCCAGGCTCGACGCGCGCCAGGCGGCCGTCTACTTCATGCTCGGGGAGACCCAGGGCACGAGCGCCGGCGGCGACGAGGAGGCGGGCAAGAGCCTGCGGGTGCCCGGGACGAACCCGTTCTTCCCTGACGACCACGACCACCAGGGCAACCGCTTCCTCGAGCTCATGGGTGAGCACCAGCTCGACGTCTACCTGCTCAACACGGGGACGGTGGGTGGCCCCCCGGTCACCAAGGGCTCCCGGAAGGTGCGCATCCCACACTCCTCGGCGATCGTCAAGGGCATCGCCGAGGGCACGATCGAGTGGGAGCGCGATCCCGACTTCGGCTACGAGGTCGCCCGGCACGTGCCGGGCATCGACGCCGATGACGAGGCCGTCCTGCGCCCGCGCGAGCTCTACGAGTCGCAGGGCCGCTCCGAGGAGTACGGGCGCATCGTCGCGAGGCTCAAGGAGGATCGGGAGGAGTTCCTGCGCGGCTTTCCGGCGCTCTCCGAGGAGATCGTCGCCGCGGTTCGGGGATAGGCCCCGGCCGTCGGGTGCCTACGGGCGCGCGCTTCCCGCGCCCGCCCCGCGCGTCAGTGCGGCGACTCCCCGCCCGTCGAGGCCGGCGGACGCGACTCCTCGGCGAGCGAGGTGATCGAGAGCTGGCCGCGCGAGGCCGACTCGAGCACATCGGTGGCCTCCTCGGCGGAACGGGCGTAGAGCTCGACCAGCATGTGGATGACGATCTGCTCGCCCTCGTGCTTGTGAAAGCGAACGTGGGTGAAGAACTCGCGCGTTCCGGCCTCTCCGAAGGCGCCGTGGGTCAGGTGCTCGGCGGCCTCGGGGCCCGAGCACGACTCGACCTGGTCGGCGTCGATGCCGACGGTGCACGAGGCGACCCACGGCGTGCCGACGACCATCCGCTCCCAGCGGTCCTCGATGGCCTCGATCCGGCTCACCCGGCGCCCGTCCTCCTCGTAGAGGGCCAGCCCGAGGTGGGGCTGGTCGTGGAGGCAGTCGAGGCACTGTACGACGGCCTCCTGTACCTCCTCGACCGGGTCGATGGCCTCGGCGGTCTCCGGATCGACCTTGAGGATTCCCTCGTAGTGGACCTGGACCTCGAGGTTCTGGGACCAGCATCGGTAGCAGCGCAGCCAGCTGGCTGCGCTCGTCACCGAATCGCGCGGGGCGCCCTCCATTCCCCTCATTATGCTCCCTGACGTGATGCGCGCGTCGTCTGCGGTGACTCTGCTCGCATTCTTCGCCCTGATCGCCGCGGGCTGCGGCGGGGGGCCCGCCCGCGAGTCGCCCTCTGTGGACGGGATCGCCGAGACCATCGCAGACCTCGAGGAGGCGCTCTCGGAGCGCGATCTCGGCCGGATCTGCGACCGGATCCTCTCGCCGGAGGCGCGGCGCCGGGCTGGGGGAGAGGAGTGCCCGCGCCGGCTCGCCCGGACGACGAGGGCGGTTGAGCAACCGCGGCTCGAGCTCGTGAGCGTCACCCTGGGCCGCGACAGCGCGCTCGCCCGCGTCCGGGCCTCGGCCGGCGACGAGCCCCCGGCGCTCGACTCGATGCGCTTCGTGGTGGTGGAGGGTGCGTATCGGGTTGACTCGCTCTCGAGTGGGTAGCTTGAACCCATGCAGATTCTCGGTCTCATCCTCGTCGGACTCGTGATCGGTCTTCTCGCTCGCCTGCTGCTTCCGGGACGACAGCGGATCGGGATTGCGTTGACCCTGCTGCTCGGTGTGGCGGGAGCGGTCATCGGGGGGACGCTGGCGAGCGCGATCGGTCGCGGCGACGTCTTCGAGCTCAACGTCGTCGGCTTCATCTTTGCCGTGCTCGCCTCGGTCGGACTTCTGGCCGTCGCGCAGGCCGCCGGGATCGGCGCGCCCAAGAAGGGTCGAGTCGGACACGACCGCGACCGCGACCGCCTGGGCCGCTGAGCGGGGCGGAGACGATGGATCGGGTCGAGATTGGCAAGACGGGGCTCGCCGGCTGGCGCGAGAAGGTCGCCGATGCCGTGGCCGACCCGCTGTCGAAGCGCACGCCGCTCTCCGCGGACGCCGTGCGCGCTTTCGTCGGTGCGGTGTTCTTCGTGATGTCCGTGAAGTACGTGGCCGCCACGGCCGCGCGCGCGGTGCGTACGGCTCGCTCCTCCTGACCTCGGCGCCGGCGACGACGATCGTCGGGGTGGTTCTCGCGGGAGGCGCCGGGCGGCGGCTGCGGACCGGCTCCGCCGGGGAGGAGACCTCGAAGGCCGCGGCCCGCCTGGCCGGGCGAGCGCTCGTGAGCTACCCGTTGGAGATCCTCACCGCGGTCTGCGACCGGGTCGCCGTCGTGTGCAAGCGCGAGACGCATCTGCCCTCGGATATCGCCCGCGCCGAGCGCTGGGACGAGCCGGACGAGCCGCGCCATCCGCTCGCGGGGATCGTCCACGCGCTCGAGCAGGCGGCAGGGCCGGTGCTCGTCTGCGCCGCCGACATGCCGTTCGTGACCGCGTCGGCCTGCCGCGAGCTGATCGCGGCGGCCACCGCGGCGGGCGCCGGGCTGGCGAGCCCGGGCGGGTCCCGACCCGCCGCGACGACGAGCGGCAGACACCGGCCCCCGGCCGCAACCGTCGCCGAGGCCGAAGCGGAGCTCGAGCCCCTGCTCGCGCTCTACACGCCCGAGGCGCTTGCGGCCCTGAGGGCGGCCCCGGCCGACGCGCCCCTGCGGGCGACGATCGAGGCCCTCGACCCGCTGCGCGTGGCCCTTCCGGCGTCGGTGCTGCGCAGCGTCAACACGCCCGAGGACCTGGACGCGGCCGCGCTCGATCTGGACGCGGCCCGGGCCTAGCCGCCGCGGTTCGGCGCGCCGCGCACGAGCACGGCGACCAGCACCAGCGCGAAGCTGAGCTGGCCGACCGTCGCTGCGTCCCCGAGCCCGTCCACGCCGGCGACCGTGGCGAGGCCGGTCGCCGCCAGGAAGGCCAGCAGCGGCAGGGTGAGCTGAGCGAGGAGGTTCAGGCGCACGGCGGGCATAGTCTCGCCGACCGGCTCACCCTCGTGCGGCGCGCTCGAGCTCCGACACGAGCGCCGAGGTCCCGAGCGCCGGATCGAGCTCGTCGAGCCTGCGCTCCGCCGCCCGCCGCCCCCCGACCGCGCGAAGCCCTCGCTCGCCGTGCTCGACAGCGAACTCGCTCAGCGCGGTCATCCGCCGGGCGTGGGTGCGCTCGCGGGGGAGATCGAGCCCGCGGCGGTGCTCGTCGATCGCCGCGGCGAGCTCGTCGATGCCTTCAGGCGGCGGCAGCGAGGACACCGAGAGCACCGGCGTCTCGATTACCCCGAGCGACTGCAGCGCGCCGGCAAGGTCGCGGCGAGCCCGTCTCGCGACTTCGCCCAGGTCGGCCTTGGTGACCACGAGCAGGTCGGGGACCTCCATGATGCCGGCCTTGAGGAACTGGAGGGTGTCGCCGGAGCCCGGCTGGACCACGACCGCCACCGTGTCGCAGAGCTCCTCGACCTCGGTCTCGGACTGGCCGACGCCCACGGTCTCGACGACCACCACGTCGAAGGCCGCGGTGAGCGCCTGCGCCGCCGTCCGCGTGGCCGCGGCGAGGCCGCCGAGCCGCCCGGCGGCCGCGGTCGAGCGGATGAGGATGCCGTCATCGGAGGGGTCGTGCTCGATGCGCGCGCGGTCGCCCAGGAGGGAGCCGCCGGACCGCTTCGAGGAGGGATCGACCGCGAGCACGGCCACCGTCCGCCCCGGCGCCCGCCACGCGGCCACCAGCGCGGAGAGCAGCGACGACTTCCCCGCCCCGGGCGGGCCGGTCACCCCGACGAGATGTGCGCCGGCCTCGCCCCCCAGCGCGGCAGGCGAGACCTCCGCCAGCAGCGCCGCGGCGGCCTCGCGGCCCGCGGGCGTGCGATCCTCGAGCAGGTTGAGCGCCGCGGGAGCGGCCGAGCGGTCACGCTCCCGCAGCCGCCGGCCGAGCGCGGCGGCCTCGCTCTCGGTCGGGCGGCCAACCGCGCCGGTCGGAGGACCCTCAGGCGGGCCGGTGGCGCTGCTCACGCCGTCGCGCAGGGCCTCACTGACGAGGGGCTCCCTGAGCGAGCGAAGCGAGCGTACCCGAGACAGGGAGGTCACTCGCCCCGGCCCCCGCGGCCGCCACGAGCTCGACGATGTCGCCCATGATCCGCGTGATCTCGAAGTCCTTGGGCGTGTAGACGCGCGCCACGCCCAGGGCCAGCAGCTCGCGCGCATCCGAGTCCGGGATGATCCCGCCGACGACGACCGGCACCGTCGGCGCGCCCGCGCCGTTGCCGTTCCCGTCCGCCTCGCGCAGCTGGCGCAGCACGTCGGGGATCAGCTCGCGGTGCGAGCCCGAGAGGATCGACAGCCCGACCACGTGGACGCCCTCCTGCACCGCGGCCCGGGCGATCCGCTGCGGGGTCAGGCGGATGCCCTCGTAGACCACGTCCATGCCCGCGTCGCGCGCGCGCACGGCGATCTGCTCGGCGCCGTTCGAGTGCCCGTCGAGGCCCGGCTTGCCGACGAGGATCTTGATCCGGCGCCCGAGCGCCTCGGAGACCTCCTCGACCCGATCGCGCAGCGCGGTCAGCGACTCGTCGGCGGTCGCCGGGGCCGCGTCGGAGACGCCGGTCGGCGCTCGGTACTCCCCGAAGGACTCGCGCAGGGTGCCGGCCCATTCGCCGGTGGTCACGCCCGCTCGAGCGCAGGCGATGGTCGCCGGCATGACGTTGGTCGCCTCGTCGCGCGACGCCGCGCGAAGATCCTCGAGCGCGGCCTCGACGGCCTCGGCGTCGCGCTCGGAGCGCCACCGGCGCACGGCGTCGATCTGGCCCTGCTCGACGGCCTCGTCGACGCGCATGATCCCGCCGTCCTCGTCCTCCTGGAGCGGTGAGGGCTCGGCGCTGGTGAACACGTTCTGGCCGACCACCTTGAGCTCGCCGCGCTCGATGCGCGCGATCCGGTCGCGGTGCGACTCCACGAGCCGGGTCTTCATGTACGGCACGGCCTCTACGGCGCCGCCGTGCTCGGCCACCACCGCCATCTCGGCGCGGGCGCCAGCGACGAGCTCCTCGACGAGGCCCTCCATGACCTTCGAGCCCTCGAAGACGTCGGGGTAGTCGAGCAGGTCGGTCTCGAGGGCGAGGATCTGCTGGATCCGCAGCGACCACTGCTGGTCCCACGGCCGCGGCAGACCGAGCGCCTCGTTCCAGGCCGGAAGCTGGATCGCGCGGGCGCGGGCGTCGCGGCCGAGGGTGACCGCGAGCGCCTCGAGCACGATCCGGATGACGTTGTTCTCGGGCTGCGCCTCCGTGAGTCCGAGCGAGTTGACCTGGACGCCGTAGCGCAGGCGTAGGTACTTCTCGTCGGTGACGCCGTAGCGCTCGCGCCCGAGCTGCTCCCAGAGCTGCCCGAGGGCGCGCAGCTTCGCGTGCTCCTCGATGAAACGGATACCGGCGTTGACGAAGAAGGAGATGCGCCCGAAGACGCGCGGAAAGGCCTCCTCCTCGACGCGCTCGCGCACGCCGTCGAGCACCGCCTGGGCGGTGGACATGGCGTAGGCGATCTCCTGCACGGGGCTCGCCCCTGCCTCCTGAAGGTGGTAGGAGCAGATGTTGATCGGATTCCACTTCGGGACCTCGTCGACCGTGAAGGCGATGGTGTCGGCGATCAGCCGCATCGACGGGCCGGGGGGGAAGGCGTAGGTCCCGCGCGAGAGGAACTCCTTGATGATGTCGTTCTGGGTCGTGCCCTGGAGCGAGCGACGGTCGACCTCGTTCTCCTCGGCGGTGACCAGGTAGAGCGCGAGCAGCCAGGCCGCGGTGGCGTTGATGGTCATCGAGGTGTTCATGTCGTCGAGGGGGATGCCGTCGAGGAGGAAGTGCATGTCGCCCTTGTGGGCGATCGAGACGCCTGTCTTGCCGACCTCGCCGCGCGAGAGCTCGTGATCGGGGTCGTAGCCGGTCTGGGTCGGCAGGTCGAAGGCGATCGACAGGCCGGTCTGGCCCTTGGCCAGGTTGTTGCGGTAGAGCTCGTTCGACTCGCGCGCCGTGGAGTGCCCGGCGTAGGTGCGCATGACCCACGGGGCGTCGGGCTCGGGCAGGCGGTGCGCAGGCGTGTCGGTCACCGCTCGATTGTAAGGTCAGAGCCCATGAGCCGCGAGATCGACGTCATGCACCTGGGCCGCGATCGGGTCATCTGCGCCTACGAGCTCGACGGGCTGATCGTCGACCCCGGCCCGACCACCGGACTCGAGGCGCTGCTCGAGGGCCTCGACGGCAGCGAGCCCCGGGCGCTGCTGCTCACCCACGTCCACCTCGACCACGCCGGCGCCTCCGGCAAGCTCGTCGAGCGTTTCCCCGAGCTGGCGGTCTACGTGCACGAGCGGGGCGCGCCCCACCTCGTCGACCCGGAGCGACTGCTGAAGAGCGCGCGTCAGCTCTACGGCGACGACATGGACCGGCTCTGGGGCGAGGTCGTCCCGGTGCCGGAGCCCAACATCCGGATCCTGAGCGGGGGCGAGACGATCGAGGAGGGCATCCGGGTCGAGTACACGCCGGGGCACGCCTCCCACCACGTCTCCTACCTCCACGAGGAGACCGGCGAGGCCTTCGTGGGCGACGTCGCCGGCGTGCGCATCCCCCCGCTCGACCACGTCCTGCCGCCGACCCCGCCGCCCGACATCGACCTCGAGGCGTGGGAGCGCTCGCTGCGCACGCTCGAGGGCTGGGCTCCGAGCACGCTGTGCCTCACGCACGCCGGCCGCGTCGGGGACGTCGACGGGCACCTGCTGCGCATGCGCGAGGGGCTGGCGCGCCAGGGCGAACGCGCGCGCGCACACGGGCAGGAGGCCTTCGTCGAGGCGGTCGCCGCCGAGGTGCGCGCGGCCGCAGCCGGCGACGAGGAGCTCGCCGAGCGCTATCTCCAGGCCGCGCCCACCGACCAGCTCTTCCTCGGCCTCGAGCGCTACTGGCGCAAGAAGGCCGAGCGGGAGAGAGCGGCGAGCGCAGAGGGCGAGGGCGCGCGTGCGCCGGCGACCCGCCCGTGAGCACGGAGACCATCGAGCGCCCGCGCGTCGGCGGGCCCGGCGACGACCTCGGCGGCAACTGGCGCGTGATCGTCCTCAACGACAACCACAACACCTTCGACAGCGTTGCTGCCGCCCTGTCGCGCGTGGTCCCCGGAGTCTCGCTCGACCAGGGCTACCAGATCGCCGACCGCATCCACAACTCCGGCCAGGCGATCGTCTGGACCGGCCAGAAGGAGCCGGCCGAGCACTACCGGGAGCTGCTCAAGGAGGCTGGCCTGACGATGGCGCCGCTCGAGCGCGGCTGAGTCGCGCCGGCGCCCGGCTCATTCGCCGACCGGCACCAGCGCGCGCGATCCGAAGCCCACGAGCCGCTGCCACTCCGGGATGATCGGCACCTGGAACAGACCGACGGCGCGGGCGCGTGCGTCCGAGACCTCGTCCGACAGCCAGTATCGCTCCCAGCCGAGCTTTGACTCGAAGCCGAAGGCGAGCTGGATGAAGACCGCCTGGTCCTCCTTCGAGCGGAAGAAGGCGTACGCCGTGGCGCCGTAGTCGAGCGCCGCCTCGGCGACCTCGCCCCACAGCGCCTCGAACTTGTCGCCGCGCCAGGGGTTGGCGACCCAGCGCAGCGCAACGAGGTTGGTCCCGAGCTCCCCGGCCATCAGCCCACCTCCGCCCGGATCGCGCCGGGGCCCTCGGCGGTGCGGCCGAGCCCCTCGGACTCGGCGCCCACGAGGATCGAGATCTTGCCGAGGTGCTTGTTCTCGCGCATCAGCTGGTGCGCCTCGGCGACGCCCTCGAAGCCCATCGTCCGCCACAGCACCGGCCGGATCAGCCCCTGCTCGATCAGCTCGTTGGCCTTCGTGGCCTCCCAGGCGTTGGCGAAGTGCGAGCCGAGGATCTGCTTCTGGCGCATCCACAGGTAGCGCACGTCGAAGTCGAGATTGAAGCCCGAGGTGGCGCCGCAGATGACGACCTTGCCGAAGGGCTTGACCGTCAGGACCGACGTCGGGAAGGTGGCCTGGCCGACGTGCTCGAAGACGATGTCGGGCGGCCCGCCGAGGATCTCGGCCACAGCCTTCGAGAAGCGGCGCGATTCCTTGAAGCGCGCCTTCTCCTCGTCGGCCGACTCGCCGCCGCGGCGCATCATCCCGCTGAACCCGCCCCGGTCGATGGCCTCCACGGCACCCAGCTGCCTGACCAGCTCGGCCTTCTCGGGCGAGGAGACGACGCCCACCGCCTTGGCACCGGCGCCCGCGCAGAGCTGCGTGGCGAACACGCCGAGCCCGCCCGCGGCGCCCCAGATCAGCACCCGGTGGCCGGCCTGGAGCTTGCACTGATCGATGAGCATGCGGTAGGCGGTGAAGTAGGTCAGCCCGTAGGAGGCCGCCTCCTCCCAGGTCAGATTCTCGGGCTTGCGGATGAGCTGCTGGGCCTGGACCTTGGTGAACTGCGCAAACGATCCCCACGAGGTCTCGTAGCCCCAGATCTTCTGCGAGGGCGCGGCCAGGGGATCGAGGCCATGCACCTCAACGTCCTCGTAGGAGGCCTGGTTGCAGTGTATGACGACCTCGTCGCCGGGCTGCCACTTCGTGACGCCCTCGCCGCAGGTCCAGACGATGCCCGAGGCGTCGGAGCCGCCGATGTGGTGGTCCTCCTCGGGGTGGGCGCGGAAGACCGAGACCGGCTGGCCGAGCGCGGCCCATACGTTGTTGAAGTTGACCCCGGCAGCCATCACGCGCACGATCACCTCGAAGGCGGCGGGCTGGGGTACCTCGATCTCCTCGAGCTGGAAGGCGTCGATCGGCTCGCCCTCGCGCTCCTGGCGGATCACCCAGGCGGACATGGTCTCGGGCAGCGTGCCGGGCTCGGTGCTCACCTCGGTCACGTTGGTCAGGTCGACTTGGGCCATGCGCTCGTGCTCGTCCTCCGCGGTCGCTCGGCGCGGGATGGTATCGCCCGCGGTCCGGCCTTCCGGCTCGCCGCCACGGGCGCCGGAGGGGCCGAGAGCTCTACGGGCGCAGGATCTCCTCCTCGCCGGTCGGGCGGCGCTGGCCGACCACGAGCTCGGCCGGCTCGAGCTGTTCGCCCGGTGAGGCCGCCCGATCCGAGCCGGCACGAACGGTGTAGCGGCCCTGGGTGAGGTCGGTGGTGATGGTGGCGGCATCGTCCGGGTTGATCGGGCCGACCTGCTCGCGAGCCTGCTCGCCCTCGAGGATCACGGTGTGCGAGACCTCGTCTTGGTTCGAGATGATCAGCAGGACCGGCCCGCCTCCGATGCGGTCGGGCGAGACGGTCACCCCCGTCGCGGTGATGACCCCCGTTATCTGGCTCGGCAGCGGCGGGCGAGGAGGGCCGCGCACGAAGTCCTTCTGGCCGCAGCCCGGCAGCGCGGAGAGCAGGGCGATGCCCGCGATCAGCGCCGCACCCCGGGTGCCCCGCATCTCCTCAGCCCTCCTCATCCCGGGCGCGCACCCTAGCCGAACCAGACCGACGCACGGGCGGCCAGGAGGCGATCGAGCTCGCGCTGGATCCGGCCCCGGACGGTCTCCGAGAGCGACTGCACGAGCTCCAGGTCGTCGGCATCCTCGGGCGAGTAGCGATCGAGCGAGATGGGCTCGAGGAAGCGCAGCTTGAACTTCGCCGGCAGGTACATCACGGCGGCGGCGAGCCCGAAGTGCGGGAAGGCATGGTTGACCGGGAAGTAGATGAGGCCGCTCAGCCTCTGGAGCAGGCGCAGTTGGGCGAAGATCGGCATCGCCTCCTCGGCGCCGACCACGGCGACCGGCACGATCGGCACCTGCGCGCGCAGGGCCGTCCTGACGAAGCCGCCGCGCCCGAAGCGCCTCAGGCGGTAGCGCTGCCAGTAGAGCTTGCCCGATCCCTTCACTCCCTCGGGAAAGACGAGCGCGAGCCGTCCCTCGTCGCCGAGCAGGCGCTGGGCGTTGGCGGGGTGCGCGGCCACGAGGCCGATCTTGTTGGTCAGCATGCCGACGCCGGGATAGCCCTTGAACCAGTGCTCGCCGAGCATGTACAGCGGGCGGGGCGCGAAGTGCTCGTTGCGGATGGCCTGCATGATCATCGGCGCATCGGGCGGTAGCGCTCCGGAGTGATTCGCCACGAGCAGCGCCCCCCCTTCGGCGGGCACGTTCTCGACGCCCTCCTGCTCGACGCGGAACCAGTAGCGGTAGTAGAAGTTCAGCAGCGGCTCGAGCAGCGCGAAGGTGCGTTCGGAGCGACCCCAGTCGTCGATCTCGCGCCCGGCTTCGGCGGCGGGGATCAGCTCGCGCAGGGCGCGCCGCTCGGGCGCGGGGGTCGAGCGCCCGGCGATGGCGTGCCCGCCGGTGGCTGCGGTGGGAAAGGCGAGCACGTCGGCGCGCGGGTCGTACGCGGCGGGCCGCGGGCGCGGCTCCTCGGCACCGGCGTCGGCTGCGAGCGGGCCGCCGAGCAGCGGGCTCTCGGCGCTCAGGTGCCCGCGGGGCCGCGCGACGGTGTGGGGGGCGGCGCGCCGGCGAGCGGCTCGGGTGTCGATGGAGGGTGGGGACACGGTGGCGGGACCGCCGCGTGCATCGGCGGCGCGAGAAGGCAGGAAGTAAATCGCATCGGTCGGGCGTCGGCGGACGGCCCGCGCCGCTCCCTCAGCTCGGCCCGAAAGGCAGCTCGACCACCTCGGCGAGAGCGCCGCCGGCGCCGACGGCGACGGTGTCGCCGAGCGACGCCTCGCGGCGTACGAGCGCGAGCGCGATGGGCCCATACTGTGGTGACACGCAGGCCGAGCCGATGTTGCCCAGGGTGCGTTCGCCGAGGAGCACGGGATCGCCGTGCGCGGCGGGCTCGCTCAGGCGCAGCCCGCGCAGGTGGCGGTTGGGCTTGCCCCTGTAGTGCAGGCGGGCGACGGTCTCCTGGCCGACGTAACAGCCCTTGGTGAAGCTCACCGCGCGCTCGTTGAGCCCGGCCTCCTGGGGGATGGTGTCGGCGTCGGTGTCGAGGCCGTGGCGCGGACGGCCAGACTCGATGCGACGGCACTCGGCGCTCTGCTCCGAGACCTCGTCGATCCCGAGCGCGGCTCGGACCTCGCCGGCGTCCTCGGCGGCGCAGATGACGTCGACGCCCAGGTCGGTCGCGACGTAGAGGCCGTGCTCGCCCTCGACGTGGCCGTGCTCGACCGGCGGCGGCTCGGTCTCCAGGGCGGCGCGGGCGGCGGGACCGATGAGCGAGAGGATCGCCCGCTCGGGCGTCACGTCGCGATGGCTGACCTCGCGGCCGATCGAGTACATCTTGACCGTGCGCGCGAGCGCGGCGAGCGTGGCGGGCTCGGTGTCGATCCACAGCCAGTCCTCGCCGCCGAGGATGCGCATGTCGCCGCGCATCTTCCCCTTGGGGGTGAGAAAGGTGGCGTAGCAGCCTTGGCCGGGCGTGAGCGCCTCGACGTCGTTGGAGACCTGGCCCTGGAGGAAATCGGCCGCCTCGGCACCCGTGAGCAGGAGCTTGCCGCGCGCCGAGCGGTCGGCGAGCCCGGCCCGCTCTCTCAGCAGCTCGTAGTCGCTCGTGACGGTCACCCTCCCGATTGTAGGAGCGCGCGTCGCGGTGGGTAAGGTGGCGGTCGTGGCGCTCGCCCCGGACTTCCAGCGCATCGTCGACTCGCTGCCCCCCGACTGGACGCAGCTCGAGCTCGATCTGCGCATCTTCGACGAGGAGCGGTACGTCGAGGCGGCGACGATCATCGTCCAGGTCAACCCGCAGCCCTACTCGAAGCACGACTGGCACTGGCGCCTGCGGGTGGCCAACGAGTTCGGCCACGCCGCTGCAGCCGAGACCGTGCACGGGACGCTCGCGGTCATGGACACTCTCGGCCTCGAGGGCGAGCTCGCGGTGCGCGAGGCGCGCTCGGGGCGCGTCGAGGTCATGGAGACCTGGGGACGGCCCGAGTCGGTGCGCCAGGAGTTCTACCGCCGCCGCGCCCAGTAGGGATCAGGCCGTGGCTCGGGTCGCCGTGCTATGCCCCGACCTGCTGTTCGGGTCGAAGCTGGAGGGCGGACTGCGGGCGGCGGGCCACGAGGTGAGCCGCTACGAGGACGAGCCGGGCGCACGCGCTGCGGGCGCCGAGGTGCTCGTGGTCGATCTCGGGGCCGAGCACGTCGACGGCGCCACGCTCGTCGAGTCGATGCGGGCCGACGGCGAGCTGCGTGGGATCGTGACGCTCGGCTTCTATCCCCACGTCGAGCAGGAGACGCGCTCGCGGGCGGAGGCGGCGGGCCTCGACCTCGTCGTGCCACGCTCGCGCATGGCGCGCGAGATGGGGACGCTGGTCGACCGGCTCTTGGCCGCGCGGGCCGATCGCGGGGGCGTCGAGTCGTGAAGGGGACCGCGGTCGTCACCGGGGCTCCGAGCGGCATCGGCGAGGCGACGGCCCCGGCGGGTCGGGCGCCGGCGCCCTCAGCGCGGGCCGGCGACCTCGAAGTCGAAGGCGCGCGCGACGTCGGGTCGCGAGCGCAGGATCCCGAACCGCTCCGCGAACCCGGCCCACCCCTCGAGCGCGCGACGGTCGAGCCGCACGGGCGGCGCGAGGGCCGGGCGCACGGCGTCGAACTGCGCGCGCTCGAGCGCCCAGTCGCCGCCGGAGGCCGCGGCGATGGCCGCGAGCGCCGGGCCCGGATCGCGCAGCGCCGCCTCGGTCCCTGCGCGGACCGCGCCGAGCGCGGCCTCGACGCGGTCGCGGTGGCGCTCGAGGGTCTCTCGCCGTACAACGAGCACGAGCTCGGGATAGCGTGGCGCGGCGAACTCACCGACCCGGAACTCGCGGGTGTCGACGCCCCGCTCGCGCAGCGCCACGCCCTCGGCGTTCCAGAACGCGGTCGCCGCGGCGACGCGGCCGCTCACGAGCGCCGGCACCGCCGAGAAGCCGATCGTCGTCGCGCGCACACGCCCGGGGCGCCCACCGTCGGCCTCGACGATCGCGCGCAGGACGGCCTCGTCGGAGGGCAGTCCGGCGACTCCCACCCGCCGCCCCTCGAGGTCGCGGGGGCGGCGGACCGGCGCCCGGGCGATCACCGCCGCGAGTGGCCGCTGCACGACCGCTCCGACGCCGACGATCTCCTCGCCCCGCTCGCGCGCGAGACCGAGGTCCTGGATGTCTGCGACGGCCATCTCGGCGCGCCTCGCGGTCAGGAGCTTGAGCGAGTCGGTCGAGGCCGAGGGTGCGCGAACGCGCAGGGCCACGCCGTGAGCGCGGTCGGCCCGGGAGGCGATCGCCGCATAGATCCCGGCGTGGACCGGGTTCGGAGCGAAGTCGAGAGCGAGCAAGACCGGGCGCGGAGGCTGGTGGCCGCGGTCCACGCGGTCTAACCGCTCGCCGCACCCGACGAGCAGGGCGAACGCGAACAGCGCGACGGCTGCCGCCATCGCCGGTAGGGCGCGCGTCATGCGTTGCTCCTATGTCAACACCAGCGTCGGAGCTGGCGCGTTGGCGTTCGCGATCATGGTCCTCCAGACCGTGCGGGCGAGGTGGCGCTTGAGGGCGCGGAGCGCTTCGATGCGGGTCTTGCCCTCGGCTTGCTTGCGGGCAAGATAGTCGCGGGCGGGGGGATGGACGCGTCCTTGGGTGACCGCGATGCGGTGGATCGCGCAGTTGAGCTGGCGGTTGCCACCACGGTGCAGGCGGAAGCGGTCGCTGCGACCTGAGCTCGCCGGGATCGGTGCGATGCCGGCGTGGCGGGCAAAGCGCGCGTCGGTGGCAAAGCGCTCGATGCCCGCGGTCTCGGCCACGAGCTTTGCCGCGGTCAGCGCACCGCAGCCGGGCAGCTCGAGCAGCCGCGGGTCGTGGGCCCGCACGAGCAGCGCGATCTCGCGCTCGAGCTCCTTGGAGCGCCGGGCGAGCATGCGCAGCCGGGCGACCTCCTCGCGACAGATGCGGACACGGACGGTCTGCTCACAGCGCGCCAGGCGCCGCGCGAGCCGGTCGAGCCACTTGGCTCGGTCGAGCCCGCCGACGGGCACGCCGTCCTCGCCCCAGAGGTCGTGCAGGTGCCAGCGCAGCCGGCCCTGGATGGCGGTGCGCTCGCGCACGAGATCCTCGCGGTGATCGAGCAGCAGCTTGATCTCGAGCGCCCGCTCGTCGAGCTCGGCCGCGGGCAGTGTCCCGAGACCCTCCCGGATGAGGACGGCTAGGCAGACGTAAGCGGGCGCTAGGAGCCCATCGAGCCGATCCGGACCTTCCAGGACGCCCTCCGGACTACCTGACCATCCGCGTTCCCGCTGGCCCAAGCCTCGAGTGCATCCGGCGCTTCGGACGAGGTCATCCCCGGCCTTTCAGCCCGGCCCGCCGGCTCAGTCGCCCATGAGCACGAGCAGGGTGTCGCCTTCGCTGACCGAATCGCCCTCGGAGCACTTGATCTCCTCGACCTTGCCACCCGACTCGGCCTCGAGCGGCATCTCCATCTTCATCGACTCGAGGACCATCACCTCGTCGCGCTCCTGGACGGAGTCGCCGACCGCGACGTTGATCTTCCAGACGATGCCCGTGATGTGAGCGGCTATGTCCATGGCCTCCGATGGGTCGATGGGCGAGAGCGTCGGTACGGTAGCGCGCCAAACCGCGGCTCCGTGTACGCTCCGCCCCGTCTGCCTGCGGCGGGTGCCGGCCGGAGGACCACCGCGTGGTGAGCGCGATGACGGCCTGCTCCGCTCGAGCCGGCCTTCGGCCCGGGCGCTCGCGACTTGAGGCGGCACAGCGCACGATCAAAGCCTCGCGAGCGCTGCGCCGCGTGTCGACGTCCGCGACGTCCCTGCGGCTGAGCATCCTCGAGCCCAACCCACGGCAGCGCCTCGAGCTCGCGGTCAACCTGGTGCGCACGACGCCCTCTTTGGCCGCGAGCAGCCACCGCTCGGCAGCCTCGCCCAGGGTGGCGAGAGTCGGGGCGCGCAGCGTCCCGCGCCGCAGCGCCACCTGGGAGTCCCGGCGCCAGGCACTGGCCTCGGCGACCGTCGCAAAGGTCGTTCGGATCGGCCGCCGATCGCGTGCAGACCAGACCTGGGCCTGGAAAATGGGCGTGCAGGTGCAGGAAAGCCCGAGCGCGAAGAGCAGTGGCGGCCGAGGCGAACCTGGACGCCCTCGGGGCGGCGGCGGGGAAGGCCGCTCTTTGCCGGGTTCTCTCACACGCGACGATCGTCGAGCCAGACCCCGCGAAGGGGTCGAGCACCGAGTCGCCGGAGGCGCTCGAGTTTCGAAGCGCGATCTCGACGAGCTCGAGAGGCTTCATCGTCGGGTGCTCGCGCGAGGCCCTCGGGCGCGGGATCTCGAGCACCGTGGTGGCGGCATTGTCTCCGAACCAGTCGGCTCCGAAAGCGGTCCCCGGTGGCGAGAAGGAAACGAGTCACAGTCATCCCCCTTCCCGCTGGCCGACGCGGGAGGCTGATTCGGAAGACCGCCTCGGCGAGCACGGAGCGGAGCCCACCGCCTACGCACCCGCGAGCGCACACGGGCCGGGGCGAGCACCGCCCCCGCCTGGCCCTCACCAATGTCAAAAGGACTAGGGACGAGGCAAGAAACCTCACCGAGGTCTACTCTCGGCTGAGGAGGAGGCCTGCCCACGGGCCTTCAGAAAGCGGCCCCGAGATCGACGCCGTCCCCGGTGTCCACGCCAACAGAGGAGACACAACCCTCTGAAGGGCAGCCAACAACTATCCTGACCGCCGCTCTGGCAACCACGGACCGTCCCCGCTCAGTCCGGGCAGCGCGCCGCGCGGTCCAAACCGCGTTCGCAGGGGACGTGCGCGTTCTCGATGCCGACCCAGACCTCGCCCGCTTCCTCGACCCAGCGCAGGCGCAGGTGGCCCGCCGCTACGTCCTGGCCGAGGCGCGCTCGCTCGAGCGGGGCTGCTGGCGGGCGCACGACGACCCGGCGGTGGCAAAGGCCACCTTCGGTCTGCTCGTTCTCGAGGGCGTCCTGGCTCGGCGGGCCGAGGTGGGGCGGCGGAGCAGCCTCGAGCTACTCGGCTTCGGCGATGTGCTCTGCCCCGACCTCGCGGACAGCGACGCCTACGCGAATGTGTCCCAGCGGGGCAGCTGGCGAGTGCTCGTGCCTGCGCGGATGGCCGTGCTCGACGATGACCTGGTCGCGGGCCTCGCCGGCCTGCGGCGGGTCCTCGCCGAGCTCAATCGCCGCACCCTCTTGCGCTCGCGCGCGCTGGCCCTGCGTCTGGCCCTTGTCGAAGAGCCGTGCCTTGAGACCCGCCTCGAGCTGCTGCTCTGGCATCTCGCCGACCGGTGGGGCAGGCGCGAGGCCGACGCGTCGGCTCTCTTGCTGCCGCTGAACCGCGACTTCGCGGCCGAGCTGGCAAACGCCAACCCGAGCGCGGTGGGGCGTGCGCTCGAGCGGCTCGCAGAGCGAGGGCGCTTTGCCCGCCGCCCCGACGGCGCCTTTACCCTGCTCGGCGATCCGCCGGCTGCGGTTGCCGGTCCGGCCTAAAGGCGGGCGACGCCCAAGTTGGAAGCCGCCGGCGCGGTGGCTTCGTTAACCGTGCCCACGCGACGGTCAAGGATCGCTAACCGTGCCCCGGTGTCGGTTAGCGGCCACGAAGCTTGGCAGCGCCCCGGGCAACCCCTTACGGTGCGCTTCACATGACGACAACAATCGCCGTCTGGCTGCCGGCACTTTGATTGGCCATAGGGCAGATGGGAGGAGAGATGCACGACAGGGAGCATCTCCCCGGCCGACCAGCGGGGCGAGCGACGCGCCACAAACAAAGAGTGAAGGGAGACTTCGCGATGCATGAGATCACGCTGGCCGGAGTGCACGAAGGAGTGCGCAGACCACTTGCGGTTTTGACCGGCCTCGTCGTCTCGCTCGCGCTTGGCCTCACGGCCTGTGGGGAGCAGGGAGGAGGAGGCGGAGCCGTCCGTCAGGTCCAGGGCAACACCCTGACCGTCTACTCGAGCCTGCCGCTCCAGGGCGCCACCCGTGGCAACTCGGAGGCGGTCAACAACGGCGCGAAGCTCGCCCTCAAGCAGGCGGGCGGCAAGGCCGGGAACTTCCAGCTCAAGTTCGTCGAGCTCGACGACGCGACGGCCGCAGCCGGTAAGTGGGATCCCGGCCCCGTGAACCAGAACGCTCGCAAGGCGGTGCAGGACAAGACCACGATCGCCTACCTCGGCGAGTTCAACTCCGGGGCCAGCGCCATCTCGATCCCGATCCTCAACAAAGCCGGCATCTTCCAGGTGAGCCCCTCCAACACCGGCGTGGGACTGACGGTGGCCGACCCGGCCGAGCCGGGCACGCCCGACAAGTACTACCCCGCGGGCAAGCGCCACTACGCGCGCGTCGTGCCCAAGGACTCCGTGCAGGGCCCCGCGCTCGTCACCGCCATGAAGGACGACGGCTGCACGAGCGTCTCGATCCTGAACGACAAGGAGGTCTACGGGAAGGGCCTCGCCGGGCAGGTCGAGAAGGCGGCCAAGGAGAACGGCCTCCAGGTTCAGGGAAACGAGGGAATCGACATCAAGGCCCCGAACTACCGCTCGCAGGCGGAGGGGATCCAGGCGGACTGCTTCTTCTTCGGCGGGATCACCGCATCGAACGGCGTCCAGGTCCTCAAGGACGTCGCCGCGGCCAACCCCGACGTCAAGCTCTACGCCGGCGACGGTTCCTGCGAGAGCGCGGCGGTCAACCCGAGCGAGGGCGGCATGCCGGAGGACGTGTCCTCGAGGTACAAGTGCACCGCTCCGTTCGTGCCGGCCGAGAAGCAGCCCGAGGAGGCGGGGCGCAAGTTCTTCGCCGACTTCGAGCAGGAGTACAACGAGCCAAACCCCGAGCCCTACGCGATCTACGGCTACGAGTCGATGGCGCTGATCCTCGACGCGATCGAGCGCGCCGGCCCACGGGGCAACGACAGCCAGGCGGTCATCGACGCGGCGTTGGGCACCGAGAACCGCAAGAGCGTGCTAGGCGAGTACTCGATCGACGACAACGGGGACACCACGCTCACCACCGAGGCGCTGTTCGGCGTCGAGAACGGCGAGCTCTCTATCGAGAAGAACATCGAGCAGAAGTAGCGCCCCAGAGGGCGGGGACCGGCGGCGGGACCGGGAGCCACCCGGCTCCCGCCGCCCCGGCCCGTATCCTGAGCCCGCGAAAGCCATACCTCAGAGGACGAGTCCTGGAAGCCGCCTCCGCAGCGCTCAAGCCCGCCCGCCGGCCCGGCGTCGACGCACGGGAGGCTCTTTCGAAGTACGGCCTGATCGCGGCCCTCCTCGTCCTGCCCGTCGCCTTCGGGATCCAGGACATAAGAAGTCCGGACGACGACCTCTCGCGCCTCGGCAACAACCTGATCGACGGCCTCTCGAACGGGGCCATCTGGGCCCTCGTGGCCCTCGGCTACACGCTCGTCTACGGGATCATCGAGCTGATCAACTTCGCCCACGGCGACGTCTTCATGATCGGCTCCTTGGTCTCCTTCGGCCTCTGGGGGACCCTCGGACTGACGCTACTCACCGGGCCGCTCGGCCTCGCCGGTGGCCTCCTCGTCACGCTGCTGGTGGCCATGCTCGCTTGCGGATGCCTCAACGTCATGATCGAGCGTGTGGCCTACCGGCCGCTACGCAACGCGCCGAAGCTGGCCGCGCTGATCACCGCGGTGGGCTTCTCGTTCATCCTCCAGAACGTCGGTCTTCAGTGGCTGGGGGGACGGCAGACCACCATTCCCGACCTGATCCGCTCGCAGGACGTCCTCTTCTCGGTGGGGGGTCTCTCAGTCTCGCACGGGGACGCGCTCGCCATCCTCGCCACGGTGCCGCTCGTCCTGCTCCTGACGGCGTTCGTCACCCGCACTCGCCTCGGCAAGGCCATGCGCGCCACGGCGCAGGACCCCGAGGCCGCGCGGCTGATGGGCATCAACGTCGACACCACGATCTCGGTCACGTTCCTGCTCGGGGGCCTGATGGCGGGGGCGGCGGGTCTCATGTTCGCGCTCTACCAGACGCGGATTTGGTTCTTCGACGGCTTCAACGCCGGTCTCATCGCCTTTACCGCGGCGGTCATGGGCGGCATCGGCAACCTCCGGGGGGCGGTGCTCGGTGGGCTCATCATCGGCTGCATCCAGCAGATCTCCGACAACCGCTTCGGGGGCGAGTGGACCCCGGCGGTGGTCTTCGCCTACCTGGTGCTGATCATGGTCTTCCGGCCGCAGGGGTTGCTCGGCGAGGAGACCCGAGAGGCCGGATGAGCTCCCTTCCGCGCCTCCCGCGTCCCTCGGCCAGCGCCCTCATAGCCGGGGCGGTGATCTTCGCCGTAGCGGTCATGCCCCTCTTCCGCGACCCGATCGACGGGTTCGTGAGCGACACCACGAAGGCTATGGCTCTCGTAGTCATGGCGCTCGGGCTGAACATCGTGGTCGGCTTCGCGGGCCTGCTCGACCTCGGGTACGTCGCCTTCTTCGCGATCGGTGCCTACACGATGGGCTGGCTCGGATCGGGGTTCTTCGACCTCGTGAACAACCAGGCAGGCATCCACGTGGGCGCGAGCCAGACCGCCTCGTCCCTGCCCGGCATCCACCTCAACTTCGTGCTCGTCCTCGTCGCCGCGGTCGTGCTGACCGCGCTCTTGGGCGCGCTCATCGGCCTGCCCACCCTGCGTCTGCGAGGCGACTACATTGCGATCGTCACGCTGGCCTTCGGGGAGATCATCCGCGTGATCGCCGTCAACGGCGACGAGATCTCGGTAGGTGGCTACGAGCTGACCCAGGGCCGCCAGGGGATCACTCCGATCGACCAGCCGGCGTTCCCCGTGGTCGGTGAGTTCGACTCCACCTTCGACCTTCGGCCCTACTACTGGCTCGCACTGCTCCTCGTGCTGCTCGTCCTGCTGGTCAACCTCCGCCTGCGCGACTCGCGCCTCGGGCGTGCGTGGATCGCCGTGCGCGAGGACGAGGTGGCGGCGGCCAGCATGGGCGTCCCCCTCGTGAAGACCAAGCTGCTGGCGTACGCGGCGGGGGCGGCGGTCGGTGGGATCGGCGGTGCGTTCCTCGGCATGTACGACGGCACGGTAAACGCCGACCAGTTCGAGTTCTCGTTCTCGATCTTCATCCTGGCCATGGTCATCCTCGGGGGCCTCGGGTCGGTATGGGGGGTGGTCATCGGAGCGGTGGCCCTCGCCTTCATCAACGAGCGGCTGATCCCCGACGTCCTGAACCCGATCGCCCGCGACGCGCTCAACTTCGACCTCACGCAGCTCTCGTTCGGGATCTTCGGGTTCCTGCTCGTGCTGATGATGGTGCTTCGCCCCGAGGGCCTTCTCCCCGAGCGACGCCGCCGCAGGGAGCTCAAGGAGGGCATCGGCGCCGACGCATCGGGCTTCGAGGCACGGCCATGACCGAGGGCGGGCAGCGCTCGAATGGGGACGAGGCGGGAGGCTCGCTCCTCTCTGCCCGAGAGGTCACGAAGGCCTTCGGCGGCCTCGTGGCGGTCGACGACGTCTCGTTCGACGTCCCGCCGCGCTCGATCGTCTCGATCATCGGGCCCAACGGGGCCGGCAAGACGACCTTATTCAACATGCTCACCGGCCTCTACCGCCCGACCGCGGGCTCGATCTCCTTCGGGGGCCAGGACATCACCCGCAAGCGGCCCGACCGCATCACCGCCCTCGGGGTGGCCCGGACGTTCCAGAACATTCGCCTGTTCGGGACCATGTCCGCCCTCGAGAACGTGCTGGTCGGTCAGCACGCCCGCACGAGGGGCGGGCTGCTCGGCTCGATCCTCTACTTTCCGGTGCGCCGCGAGGAGCGCGAGGCGCGCGAGAAGGGAAGGGAGCTGCTGGCGTACGTGGGCCTCAGGCCCGAGGTCTTCGACACCGCCGCCTCCTCGCTGCCCTACGGCGACCAGCGCCGCCTCGAGATCGCGCGGGCGCTCGGCTCCGATCCGAGGCTCCTCCTCCTCGACGAGCCCACGGCGGGAATGAACCCGCAGGAGTCCGCCCGGCTGACCGACTTCATGCGCCGCCTTCGCGATGAGCGCGGCCTGGCCATCCTCCTCATCGAGCACGACATGAAGGTCGTGATGGCGGTCTCCGAGCGCGTGACGGTGCTCGACCACGGCGAGAAGATCGCCGAGGGGCCGCCCGGGGAGGTGAGGCGCGATCCGCGGGTGGTCGAGGCCTACCTCGGCAAGCGGGGGTAGCCGTGGCGCTGCTCGAGCTCACCGACGTCCACGCCTTCTACGGCAGCATCGAGGCGCTCAAGGGCGTGACGCTTCGGGTCGAGGAGGGCGAGTGCGTTACCCTGATCGGCTCGAACGGTGCCGGCAAGTCGACCACGCTGCGCTCGATATCGGGGTTGACGCCGCCCCGTCAGGGATCGATCCGATACCGAGGCATAGAGATCGGGGACACGCCGCCGCAGGACATCGTCCGCCTCGGCATCGCCCAGTCCCCGGAGGGACGGCACTGCTTCCAGCGCATGTCGGTCGCGGAGAACCTCGAGCTCGGCGCCTACCTGCGCCGCGACCCCGGCGTCGCGGACGACCTCGAGCGGGTTTACGACCTCTTCCCGCGCCTCAAGGAGCGGAAGGAGCAGAAGGCGGGCACGATGTCGGGCGGTGAGCAGCAGATGCTCGCGATCGGCCGGGCGCTCATGGCGAGTCCGAGGCTGTTGCTGCTCGACGAGCCCTCGATGGGCATCGCCCCGATCCTCGTCGAGCGGATATACGAGACCATCGCCGAGATCAACCGGCAGGGGACGACGATCCTGCTGGTCGAGCAGAACGCCAACTTCGCCCTTGACGTCTCCGCGCGCGGTTACGTGCTCGAGACCGGGACCGTCGTCCTCACCGACGACTCAGAAGCGCTTCGGGAGAGCCCCGACGTGCAGAGGGCTTACCTCGGCACGTGACCCCGTTCGCCGCCATCGGCGCCACGGCGCTCTTCCTCCTCTACGCCTGGCTGGGAGGGGCGATCCTCGCCTCGGTGCTGTCGCGACGGAAGGGCTACGGGGAGCGCGTCGGACTGGCGAGCGGGCTCCTGGTCCCGGTGGTCGGGGCCCTGGTGTGGCTCGTCTGGCCGGCGAGGCCCGACTCGGTTTGGAGGGTCCGGGGGCCGCTCGGCCGAGGCGGCAAGACGGTGGCCGAGGCGCGGGCGGAGGCGGGCTCGGACGCCGCCCGCGGGAAGGACGAGTAGTCGGTCACGCTAAAGGGCCTGTCCAATAACCGCCTCCGGGCGTGCTCGGGGTTATTGGACAGGCCCCTAATCTAAAGCGCGAGCAGTTCCTGCCTCGAGCGCTCGCCGGCCACGACGAGGCCTACGACGTCGTCCTGGTCGACTGCCCACCAAACCTTGGGCTCCTCACGGTCAACGCGCTGTGCGCCGTGCGCGAGGCGCTCGTGCCGATCGACATGGAGGACGTCGACGCACTCCAAGGCGCCGAGGAGGCTCGTGGCCACGATCGATCAGCTCGTGGCGACCGGCGACGAGATCGCGATCACGGCGCTGCTGCGGGTCCGCGTTGACCGGCGGCGCGTAGGTCTACGGGGCGATCGACGAGGCGATACGAGCTGGTCGCTGCTGGCCCAAGACCTGATCGCCTGGGCCCAGGCGCTCTGCCTCGACGGCGAGCTTGCCGCCTGCGAGCCGAAGTCGTTGCGCCACCGGCTCCTGCACACCGCCGCCCGGCTCGCCTTCCACGCCCGCCGCGCGACGCTTCGCCGGCAGCGCAACTGCCCTGGAGGTCCGAGCTCGCCCGCGCCTTCGGGCGCCTGCGCACCCTCCCACTCCCAGCCGGCTCCCTCGACCAGCGTGACGACGAAGCGCTCGGCCCGTGTCGTTCGCCCTGAAGCGGCCACAGCCAGCCCGGCTGCACGCCCGCGACGGATGTCCGCCACTTACCCGCTCCGACTCACCTCGCGCCGACGGGCAACACGTGTGACGTGGAGATCGAAGGGAGGAGCGAGCCGTTCTTCAAGAGCCCGACGTCACCACCGGGGCGGCCGCCTGCTCAACCACGCCCCGGCCGGCGTGCCCGCACAGCGACGCCCGCTATTCCACCTGTCGACTACCGTAGGGGCGACATTCGGGGAGATGGCATGACACTGGTCAATCGGCGCGATACGGGCTCCACCGCCGACCGAGAGCGGTGGCGCGAGCGCTACGAGCGGACCCCCGAGCGCGAAGCAGGGTTCACCACGGTATCCGGCGAGGCGATCGAGCCGCTCTACACCTCCGAGGACCTGCCCGCGAACGCCGAAGAGGAGCGGATCGGGCTCCCGGGCGAGTATCCCTTCACCCGCGGGGTCTACCCGTCGATGTACCGCGGCCGGCTGTGGACGATCCGCCAGTTCGCGGGCTTCGGCACCGCCGAGGAGACCAACGAGCGCTTCCGCTACCTGCTCGACCACGGCCAGACCGGACTCTCGACGGCCTTCGACATGCCGAGCCTGATGGGACACGACTCCGACAGCCCCCGCTCACTCGGAGAGGTCGGGCGCGAGGGTGTGGCCATCGACACCCTCGACGACATGGAGACGCTGTTCGCCGGGATCGACATGGGCGAGGTCTCGACCTCGATGACGGTCAACGCGCCCGCCGCGATCATGCTCGCCTTCTACGTCGTCGCCGGCGAGAAGCAGGGGATCCCGCCCGAGCGTATGGCCGGGACGATCCAGACCGACATCCTCAAGGAGTACATCGCCCAGAAGGAGTGGGCCTTCCCGGTCGACCCGGCCATGCGCCTGGTCACCGACATGATCGAGTACTGCTCGCAGAGCATGCCCCGCTGGCATCCGGTCTCGATCTCGGGTTACCACATCCGCGAGGCCGGCTCGACCGCCCAGCAGGAGCTCGCGTTCACACTCAAGGACGGTCTGACCTACGTCGAGTGGGCGATCGAGCGCGGCCTCGACGTCGACGATTTCGCACCGCGGCTCTCCTTCTTCTTCAACTCCCACATCGACTTCTTCGAGGAGATCGCGAAGCTGCGCGCGGCGCGGCGAATTTGGGCGCGCGAGCTGCGCGAGACCTACGGCGCGAAGAACGAGCGTTCGTGGCTGATGCGGACGCACGTCCAGACGGCTGGCGTATCGCTGACCGCCCAGCAGCCGCTCAACAACGTCATCCGCACCACCACCGAGGCGCTGGCCGCCGTGCTCGGCGGCACCCAGTCCCTGCACACGAACTCCTGGGACGAGGCGCTCGCGCTCCCCACGGAGGAAGCGGTCAAGATCGCCGTGCGCACCCAGCAGATCGTCTCCCACGAGATCGGCGTGACCAACACGATCGACCCGCTCGGAGGCTCCTACTTCATCGAGGCGCTGACCGATCGCATGGAGGAGGCGGCCTACGACTACTTCGACAAGATCGACGAGCTCGGCGGGATGGTCGAGGCGGTCAAGCTGAACTTCCCGCAGCGCGAGATCGCCGACGCTGCCTACCGCTTCCAGGCGGAGGTCGACTCAGGCGAGCGGATCGTCGTCGGGGTCAACCGCTGGCGCGACGAGGCCGCCGAGCAGACCGACATCCTGCGCATCGACCCCGCGCTCGAGCGCAAGCAGATCGATCGCCTCGCGGGCGCTAGGGCGCGGCGCTCGGGCGAGGAGGTCGAGCGCACGCTCGCCGAACTGCGCGACGCCGCGGCCGGCGATCGCAACCTGATGGCGCCGCTGATCGCGTGCGCCCACGCCCACGCGAGCGAAGGTGAGATCGTGCAGGCGCTCCAGGCTGTCTTCGGCTCCTACGTCGAGTCGCCGATCTTCTAGCGATGGATTCGGGCGGGGTTCGCTGAGGCGAGCGCATAGGCCGCGCAGCAGCTCCGGCGACCGCCACGTGCCCCGCCGATCGAGACGGGCGGGACGCCGAACCAACCGCGCGTTCGGCCCGCCCGCCCCTTAGACTGCGGCCGAGGATGCGCCGCGTCACGTTCTCGCGCAACTTCACCCTGTCGCTCTCGCGGACGTGCCGGTGCTACTGCAAGTACTGCGCGTTCGCCACCCATCAGGCGCACCTCTACGCGCCCGACGAGGTCGAGCACCTGCTCGACGAGGCCGTCCGGCGCGGGGCCAAGGAGCTGCTGGTACTGACCGGCGAGAAGCCCGAGGTCGACCCCGAGGTCGCGCGGCGCCTGGGCGAGTACGGCCACGCGGGCTTCGTCGAGTACGCCGCCTGGACGTGCGAGCGCGCGCTCGAGCGCGGCATGCTTCCCCACACCAACCTCGGCGTCCTCTCGCCCGACGAGCTCGCCCGACTGCGCGAGGTGACGGCCTCGCAGGGGCTTATGCTCGAGTCGATCGCCGAGCGTCTGATGGAGACCGTGCACGCCGGCTCGCCGACCAAGCACCCGGAGCGCCGCCTCGCCACCATCCGCGCCGCGGGCGAGCTCAGGGTCCCCTTCACCAGCGGCATCCTCGTCGGCATCGGGGAGACCGTCGAGGAACGAATCGCCTCGCTCGAGGCGCTGGCCGCCGTCCACGCCGAACACGGCCACCTGCAGGAGGTCATCCTCCAGAACTTCGTGCCGCACCCGCGCTACTACGGCGCCGAGCCGGCGGAGATCGCCGACGCCGCGCAGCGCGGTCAGGGCGACGCGGCGGCGCAGCAGGCACTACCGCCGTGGGCGAGCGGGATCACCCTCGACGACATGCGCCTGCTCGTGCGCGAGTCGCGGCGGCTCATGCCCGACGTCGGTGTGCAGATCCCGCCCAACCTCTCGGACTGGTGGCTCCCGCTGGTCGAGGAGGGCGCGACCGACCTCGGCGGGCTGTCGGCCAACGGCGACCACATCTCGCCCGAGCACCCGTTTCCCTCGCCGCACCGGATGCGCAGGCAGCTCGCTCCCCGCGGCTACGCGCTCACCGAGCGCCTCTGCGTCTACCCGCAGTACATGGACTCCGACTGGCTCGAGCAGGGCGTGCTCGACGTGGTCAAGGCGAGGTTCTGGAGCTTCATCCCCCGCCGCGGCTCGGGCCGGCGCTCCGAGCGGACGATCCGCCACGACCTCGTACCCGCCGCCATCGCGCGCGGCCGCGACGGCGAGCGACTCTCCGAGGAGGAGCTGACCGCCCTCTTCGCCGAGACCCGCCCCGAGGCGATCGAGGATCTGCGCCAGGCCGCCGACGAGCTGCGCTCAGATCTCGCGGGAGACCTCGTCACCTACGTGGTCAACCGCAACATCAACGTCTCGAACGTGTGCATAGTCGGTTGCGCGTTCTGCGGCTTCGGCCAGGGGCGCCGCTCCCCCGACGCCTACGAGCACTCGCGCGCGGACTTCGCGCGCCGCGTCGGGGACGCCGTCGCCTTTGGGGCGAGCGAGATCTGCATGCAGTCGGGGATCCACCCCGACTGGGGGTTGAGCGACTACGAGGACTGGCTGCGCTTCGCCGAGGAGCTCGCGCCGGAGATTCACCTGCACGCCTACTCGGCCATGGAGGTCGATCACATGTGCACGGTGTCGGGCCTCTCGCCGCGCGCGGTGTTCGAGCGCCTGCGCGAGGCCGGCCTCGACTCGACGCCGGGGACGGCGGCCGAGGTGTTGCACGACGGCGTGCGCGAGCGCATCTCGCCCAACAAGCTGCCGGTCGCGCGCTGGGTCGAGATCATCGAGGCCTCGCACGCGGAAGGGCTGCGGTCGACCTCGACGGTCATGTTCGGACACGTCGAGGAGCCGTGGGAGCTGGCCGAGCACATGCGGGTGATCCGCGAGCTTCAGGAGCGCACGGGTGGAATCACCGAGTTCGTGCCGCTCTCGTTCATCCCGTACCACACCATGCTCGGACGCACCCACGGCCTCGAGGAGATCTCGCGTGAGGAGAACCTCAAGCACACTGCGGTCTTCCGCCTCGCGCTCGGGCGGTCGATCCGCAACCTCCAGGCGAGCTGGGTGAAGATGGGGCTCGACGCCGCCACCGAGGCCCTGTGCTGGGGCGTCAACGACCTCGGGGGGACGCTGATGGAGGAGTCGATCAGCCGTATGGCGGGCTCGCAGCACGGAGTGCGGCTCGAGCCGGAGGACCTGATCGGGGCGGCTCATGCAGCGGGGCGCCCGGCGGCCGAGCGCACAACGCTGTACGAGCTGCGCGAGCGACACGAGCTCGTCGCCGCGGCGGCTTAAGAGCCGGCTTCGGCTCGCCGTGTGCGCGCGGCTCCCTCGGTCAGACGAGCACGATGATCAGTATCACCACCAGGACGGCAAGCAATGTGAGCCCTATGAGCCAGCCCGCCAGCGAGGCGAACGCTCCTATGATTCGTCTTACGATCCCGCGGCGCGGCGGTCGCTTCTCCTCGTAGACCACCGGCTCCTCGCGCACGACTTCTCTTCGTCTGGCCATCTTGGTCCCTCCTTTGTCTCGGCCGCGCGTGACGTGCGGCCCGCTTCCACAGCTCCTAGCTCGCCGCCGAGGCAGCGCCCGACCGGCCGCGGCCCGTGCGCCCTCGGGTGCGCCTCCCGAACTGCGTGCCGAGGGGCCGGGCCACCCGTCGCGAGCGACGCGTCAGCGCGCCTGGGGCGCGGGTTGGGTCTCTTCTACCTGCTCGCGTTGAATCAGGTCTTCGACTGAGCGGCGCAAGTCGGAGCTCTCCCCCGAGAGGAGTGCGATCGCCAGCACCGGTAGCAGGATCGACAGGACCGCAGTGAGCACGCCGAGTAATAGGCCGGCCTGTGCCTTGCCGCGGTGAGCGGCCCCGCGTCCACTCGGGCTCGCGCCGCGACCGGCTTTGCGCTTGCCCATCACGCCGAGCACGATGGCGGCGATTCCGAGGAGGAGGGAAAGCGGGAACAGGGTACCGAGCGAGAGAACGAGGACGACGAGCGCCAGCACACCGACGACGAGCGCGGCGATGGCGACGACGTTGCTCCGCGGGCGCTCGGGCGAACGCTCTCGGTCTCGCTCGGGCGAACGCTCTCGATCTCGCTCGGCGAGCGGCGTATCTCGCTCGGTTCGGGCCTCTCCCGCGGGCCGCAGTCCTCCGGGCCCATTGGCACCTTGGGCAGCTGTGAAGCTATGTCCTCGTTGGTCGTTCATCGCTCCCTCGGGTCGGGATGGTCTTCCTCGGTCTGAGTCTCCCGCCGCTCGACCTCGCCGGTCTCCGACAGGTATTCCGTGGTCACGTGTCGCCGGACACGCCGACGAGGCGCTTCGCTGGCGGGCGCACCCTCCCCATCCGCCGTCTGCTGAGCGGTCCGGCTCCCCTCGCCGGAGGAGGTGCCTGTCGCAGCCGCGGTGGTTGGGCCGTCAAGCTCGCGCGACTGTCGGTCATCCGGCGGCGGGCCACTGGACCCGACGGGCCCTTGGCGGCCGCTGGGTGTCGCATCGCGGTCGCGGTCGCCAACTCCGTCGGGCTCGTGGCCCTCATGCGCCCCGCGCGGGTCACCCACGCCCGGTTCGGGCACCCCGCGTTGCTCACTCGCGCGCCCTTCGGGCGCCCGGGGCTCGCCGCGTTCGCGCCGCTCACGCGCCAAGCGCTCCTCACTCGGGGGCCCCTCGCGCGTCGAGCGCTCCGAAGCCTCCTCGCGCGCGCCTTCTCTCGGTCCGCCCGAGGAAGCCGACTGCCCCGCCGCCGGTCGCTCCCGTTCGTGAGGCGGCGCCTCACGACGGTCGCGCGGCGGCGTGTCCGCATGCGCGTGCTGGGTCGAGTCGTCCCGTCTCTCACGCCGGTGGCGCCACTCCTCCCGCGCTGCCTCGCTCACGTCGCGCGCCGCCCGGCCGACCACGGAGCGCAGCCGTCCCGTCCCGCCCGACCCTTCGCCGCTGCCTACTGAGCTGCGCTCATCCGCGTCGCGCGCGCGGTCAAGGCCGTAGTAGCGATGGAGCTCCGCCTCCTCCTCGGCGTCGAGCTCGCGCGGGCTGTCGAGCCGAGGCGCGTCCTTGACGGTGCGCTTGTCGTAGCCCACCGTCACCCGGTCATGGTCCCTCAGATCGGCGCCCGCGAGAGGCACGAGCGACAGGCTGTTGCCAAATAGGCCGGTGTTGACCGCCGCCCAGGCCGGCTCGTCGCGATCGTCGAGGTAGACCTCCTCGATGTCGCCGATCTTGTCGCCGTCTGTGTCGACGACTTTCTTGCCCCGCCATGCGCTGTGATCCTCTGCGTTGCTCATACCCCTCCTCCTTGCCCCCGGGTCGTCTGCGGGCACGGTCGTCCGACTCGCGTGGCGCTGTCTTTCAGCTTGTCGGCTGCCGGATCCGCCATCTCGCATCCTCTCCTCGAGTCGCCTCCCTATGAAGCGTTATCTCCACGAACGCGACGGCGTACACGGCGTTGGACGTTCTCGTCCTAGTCGTTTGACGCGGGCGCAGGGCAGTTGTGAGGGCGAAGGGCCCAGAGAAAACTCTTGGGGATGTCCCCCTACCGAAAGAGGTCCTCGTCCAGAGGGCGTCGGAGCACGGCCGCGCCCGGGCCGTCCTCCTCGGTGACGTAATGCCCGAGGCCGGACACGCGCACCGCCGGCTCGCCCGAGTCCTTGCCCCGAGCAAGGTCGGCGGCCCCTGCCACGGCGTCGGCGACGGCGATCACGGTGGCGCGCATCTCCCTCTCCTGAGCGTCCTGGCGCCCGCGCCAGTCGTCGAGCGCGACGAAGCCGGCGGCTCCGATGGCGACGTCGGTCTGGCCGAGGCGCCACGCACGGCCGAAGGTGTCGGTGACGAGCACTCCGGGACGGACTCCGCGTACGGCGGCGATGCGTTCGCGCAGCTCCCGGGCGGAGCGATCGGGATCCAAGGGCAGTAGGACGAGCTCGTCGGCCGCCGCCGCGTTCGAGGCGTCGACCCCGGCGTTGGCGCAGACGAGCCCGTGGTGGGTCCGGCAGACGAGGACGCCGCGCTCGGCGCGCACGAGCTCGGCGGACTCGCGCAGCACGACCTCGACGTGGCGCGGGTCCTTGCCGTGCTCGGCGGCGAGGGCTCGGGCGCGCTCGCCGGGCGCCACCTCGCTCAGTCGCACGGTGCGCCCCTCGGCCTTCGAGATCGCTTTGTGAGCGATCACGACCACGTCGTCGTCGGCGAGATCCGGCGGGGCGGCGGCGCCGATCAACGCGCCGAGGTCGTCGCCGGCGAGGATCTCGGGCAGACGCCCGAGCGAGAGGATGGTGATCGCCAGCGCTAGACCCCGGTCGGCAGCGAGAGCGCCGCCGTGGTCCGCGTGCGGCGGGCGACCGCGGGATCGGCCTCGCGGAGGCGGGCCGCGAGGGCGCTCAGATCCTCGGGGGTGTCGACGTCGTGCGCGAGGCTGGTCACCCGCTCCACGGCGTGCGCGACGGTCGCCGTCTCGGCCGCGGCGAGGTGCCGCGCACAGCTGTCCGGCCCGAAGCCGGGCGCGATCGCGTCCGGAGGCGAGAGCAGGAGCGCGTTGGTGCCCGTGCCATGGCGATCGGGCACGATCGCCACGCCCGTGCCCGCGTCCGCCGAATGTCGCAGCAGCTTGTCGACGTCGTCTGAGCTCAGCAGCGGGGTGTCGCCGGGAACGAGCAGCACGCGCTCGCATCCGGCGCGCAGCGCGTCGGCGATGCCGAGGGCGGCGGCCGGGGACTGGCCGGCCTGCTCGGGGTCGGCGATGACCGCGGCGCCCGCCTCGACACCCACCGCGGCGGCGCGGGGTTCGGCGGTCACGACCGCCACGCCTTCGAGCTCCTCCGCCTCGAGCAGCGCCTCGAGCACGTCACCGAGCATGGCCTCCGCCAGCGCGGCCCGCTCCGCGGGCTCGAGACGGGCGGCGAGTCGCCCCTTGGCGGCGGTGAAGCTCTTGACGGGAAGGACGGCGAGCGTTCGCATCGGCGGTCGCGACGCTCGAATCTAACGGGCGGCGAGCGAGCGCGCCAAGTCGAGCGTGGCCGCGGCCACGCGCTCGCGCGCTTCGGGCGTGTCCATCAGCGTGTCGAGCTCGAGCGCCGGCAGGCCGGCCACCGGCTCGTCGGCGACGAGGCCGTCGATCACGTCGGCGTAGGCGTCGGCGACGCCCTGCGCGCTCGGCGCGATGCCGGCGTGAGCGCAGAACGCCTCGGTCGGTCCCTTGACCGCGCGACCGCCCACGAAGGGGCTGACGGCCACGATCGGCGCGCGCGCCTCGGCCAGCGCGTCCCGCATCCCCGGCACGGCCAGGATCGGCCCGATCGAGATCACGGGGTTGGAGGGACCGATCACGATCGCCTCGGCGGCGGCGAGCGCCTCGAGCACCTCCGGTGTCGGCCGGGCCGCCTCGACGCCGCGCAGCTCGACCTCCTCGACCGGGCCGGCTGCCCCGTCCACGATCATGAACTCCTGGAACGCTCGCCAGCGTCCGCGCGCTCGCACGTGTGTGCGTACCGGCTCGTCGGTCATGGGCAGGACGCGCGCCGAAAGCCCGAGCCCGGCGACGACCTTCGCGTGCGCCTCCGTGAGGCGGAGGCCGGCGTGCAAGAGCTCGGTCCGCATCAGGCACAGGGCCAGATCGCGGTCACCGAGGCGAAACCACGTGTCGCGGCCGGCCCAGGCGAGCCCGTCCATCACCGCCCAGGTGTCGTCGCTGATCCCGTAGCCGCGCTCGTCGAGCACGGCGGCGAGCGCGTAGGCGATCAGGTCGGGGTCGGGTGAGACGTGGGCGCCGTAGACCTCGACGTCGTCCCCGGTGTTGGCGATGACCGCGAGCTCATCGCCTCCGACGACGTCGAGCATCCCGCGCGCGAGCTTGGCCCCGCCGGTCCCCCCGGCGAGGACCGCTACCACCGAGGCTCGTCGAGGCCGGAGAGCGTGATGCCGGCGGTGACCTTGTTGCGCGCGTTGATCGAGATGAGGAGCGGCGTCAGCCCCTCGACGAGACGCGCCGTCTCGAGCGCACCGGCGTTCACCGGCCGCAGTCCCGGGATCTTCTCGATGATGTCGGCGACCGCTCGCTTCGGATCACGCGAGTCCCCGCAGATGAGCACGTCCTCGTCGAGCTCGTGGTCGAGGTCGGTGAGAGCGTGGCCGGCCACCGTGTGCAGGGCGCTGATCACGGTCACGCCGTCGGGCACCATCTCCTGAGCCTGCTCCGCCGCCGAGCCCTGGGGAACGCCGAGCAGCCGCGTCGCCCTGCCGGAGATCGCCGCCGCGAGCGGCACGGTGGCGTCGACGAGGATCTGGCCGGGGCGCAGCACCTCGCGCAGGTTGGTCAGGTTCTCCGACTGAGCCCGGAAGGGGACGGTGAGGAAGACGACCTCGCCGCGCGGGGCCGCCGCGGCGTTCTCGAGCCCCTCGATCTCGCCCTCGGGCACCCGCTCCCTCGCCTTCGAGGCCGCCTCCCGGGCGCGGTCGGCGCCGCGTGAGCCGATGATCACGGAGACCCCCGCTCGCGCCAGCCGTAGCGCGAGTCCGAAGCCGAGCGCGCCGGTGCCGCCGACGATGGGAACGGGGGAGGGGCTCACGCGGCGGCGAGCCTATCGAGAGGCGCGCGCCGGCCGTTCGGCGCTCCCGCTCTGAGATCGGCGGGAGTAGGCTGGCCGCCCATGAGGCTCGAGGGACGCGCGGCGCTCGTCACCGGCGGCGGAAGCGGCATTGGCGCGGCCACCTGTGCGGGCTCGCCGCCGAGGGCGCGCGTGGCGGTGACCGACCTGAACGCCGACACGGCGCAGGCCGTCGCGGCGGAGCTCGACGGGCGCTCCTTGCTTATCGCGTGGGGCGCCGGCCTCTTCGCCGCGGTGGCGATCGTGTGGGCGCTCTACGCGGCAGCGGTGGCAGGCGCCCGTAGAGTGCAAGGCGGCGGCCGCCCCGTGGCTCAGGCGTTCGTGCATCGCTTGTGCCGATCGCGCTCGCCTACGTCGGTGCTCACTACGTCAGCCTGCTGCTCCTCCAAGGGCAGGCGGTCGGCCCGCTGACCTCCGACCCGCTGGGCACCGGGGCGAACCTGCTCGGGACGGCCGGGTGGGGGATCGACTACGCGTTCTCGAGCTTCACGGTCCTCTGGTATCTCCAGGTCGCCTTCGTGCTCTCCGGTCACCTCGCGGCCGTGGTGCTCGCCCACGACCGAGCGCTGGTCGTCTTCGACGAGCCCCGGCAGGCGATGCGATCCCAGTACTGGATGCTCGGGGTGATGATCGCCTTCACGACGCTCGCGCTCTGGCTGCTCTCGGAGGCGAGCAAGGGATGATGGTGCCGGTCATTGCGCACGCGGGCGACTGGGTCTCGACGATCATCATCCTCGCGCCGACGTTCGCGGTGATCGCTTGGCTCGGGCTGGTGAGGTTGAGAGAGCGACGTGGCAGAGAGAAAGACTCGGAAGAGAGCGGTCAGAGGGGAACGTCGACGACATCTCGTCCGCGCGGAGCGCCAGCGTGGCCCCCGAAGACCCGCCCGACCGTTGACCCGACTGCGGGGGGGCGAACAGAGTTGTCGACCGATGCGGGCGAG
>Ga0208736_1000045_pt1 | contig 42550 bp, 47 predicted proteins | sample AntDryMetagUQ255_FD_188090 | JGI IMG/M metagenome (GOLD analysis project Ga0208736, IMG submission 188090) | Polar desert microbial communities from Antarctic Dry Valleys - UQ255 (SPAdes) | ecosystem: Environmental > Terrestrial > Soil > Desert | place: Antarctic Dry Valleys | collected 2008-12-31 | reverse complement strand
GGCGCCGCACGCGAGCGCAGGCGGGCGCCAGCCCGTCGAGCATCGCGAGTGGTGACTGGCGCCGCGGGCGGGTGTCCAAACCGTGCTCTTATTCATGCCGGGGTCCTTAGACCTGCGGGGAGCTGCCGGACGGGGCGTGACATCCTGCCCGGGGTGTCCCTCACGATCTTCTCCGGCATCCAGCCGACCGGCCGCAAGCACCTGGGCAACTACATCGGGGCGATCACGCAGTTCGTCGCCGGCCAGGATCGCGGCGATCCGGCGATCTACTGCCTCGTCGACCTGCACGCGACGACCGTGCCCTACGACCCGCTGGCGCTGCGCGCGCGCGTGCTCGACACGACCGCGCTGCTGATCGCGGCCGGCCTGGACCCCGACCGCTGCATCCTCTTTCGCCAGGGCGACGTCGCCGAGCACACCGAGCTGTGCTGGCTGCTGACGTCGGTCACGGCGCTCGGCGAGCTCAACCGGATGCATCAGTTTCGCGACAAGTCGGTCGCCCAGCGCGAGCTCGTGTCGGCCGGGCTGCTGCTGTATCCCGTCCTGCAGGCCGCCGACGTGCTCGCCTACCGCGCCGGCGAGGTACCCGTCGGCGAGGACCAGCGCGAGCACCTCGAGCTCATGCGCGACATCGCGGTGCGCTTCAACGCCCGCTTTGGCGAGGGCACCCTCGTCGTCCCCGAGCACCGCATCCCGACGGTCGGCGCGCGCGTGCGCGACCTGCAGGACCCGGGGCGCAAGATGTCGACGACTGGCGGCAGCGAGCAGGGCACGGTCTACCTGCTCGACGAGCCGGCGGCGATCATGAAGAAGTTCAAGCGCGCGGTCACCGACTCGGCCGACCCGCCGGAGATCCGCCGCGGCGACGACAAGCCGGGAGTGACCAACCTCATCGAGATCCTGGCCGCGGTGCGCGAGGTGACGCCCGAGGTCGTCGAGCAGGAGATGGCGAGCGCGCGCGGCTACGGCGACCTCAAGGTCGCCGTCGGCGAGGCGGTCACGGCACAGCTCGCCCCGCTGCGCGAGCGCTACCTCGCTTTGCGCGAGGACGAGCCCGCGCTCGAGGAGCTGCTCGCCGCGGGCGCTTACAAGGCGCGCGCGATCGCGTCCGCGACGCTCGTCGACGTGCGCGAGGCGATGGGCGTCGGCCCGCCGCGCGGCTGAGCTGCGGGCCGTCGGCCGGCGCCACTAGCCTGCGTGGGGTGAGCGTCGCCTCGCTCGAGCTCGATCTCGAGGTCTTCTCCGGTCCGTTCGACCTGCTGTTGACGCTCGTCCTGCGCGAGGAGGTCGACCTGCTCGAGGTGCAGCTCGCCGAGGTCGTGATCGCCTACCTCGACCACCTCGACGGACGCGGCGAGCTCGACCTCGAGGTTGCGACGGAGTTTCTCGTGCTGATCGCCGCGCTGCTCGAGCTCAAGTCGCGGCTGATGTTGCCGCGGGATGACGAGGAGCTCGACTTCGAGCCCGGGGAGGCGGCGGAGGAGCTGCTCGCGCGCATGCTCGAGGCGCGCCGCTACCGGCGCGCCGCCGATCACTTGGCAGCGCGGCTGGCCGGCGAGGAGGGCGTGCGCTACCGGGCCGCCCCGCTGCCCCGAGCGCTGCGCCAAACGCGCCTCGCCGATGCCGCAGCGGTCTACGACCCGCGCCGGCTCGGCGCCGCCCTCGGCGGGCTGCTGCGGGTGCCGCCCCCCGTGAACCTCGAGCACGTCACGGTCCCGACGATCACGGTCGCCGAGCGCCTCGAGCACCTGCGCGGGCTGCTGCGCCGCGGGGGCTGCACGTTCGACGATGCCGTCGGCGGCGCCGACCGCGTGACCGTCGCCGTCACGCTGTTCGCGCTGCTCGAGCTCTACAAGCAGGGCGAGGCGACCTGGACGCAGGAGGTCTCCTTCGGTGAGATCGTGATCGCCGCGGCACAGCGCCGCCGGCGTGCGGAGGCCGTGGCGTGAGCTCTCCGAGCGAGCTCGCCCGGATCGTCGAGGCGCTGCTGTTCCTCAGCCCGGATCCCGTCGCGACCGCCGACCTCGCCGAGGCCGCCGACTGCGAGGCCGGCGACATCGATGAGGCGCTCGCGGAGCTCGATCGGGCGTATGCGCCCGGTCAGCGCGGCCTGCAGCTCAAGCGCGTCGCGGGCGGGATCGCGCTCGCGACAGACCCCGTCGCCGAGGAGGCGGCGCGGCGCCTGCTGGCGAAGCCGCGCACGCCGCCGCTGACGCCGGCGCAGGCCGAGACGCTGGCGATCGTGGCCTACCTGCAGCCGGTCTCGCGGCCGGAGATCACCCGCATCCGCGGCGTGTCGGCGGACTCGGCCTCCTCGACGCTGCTCGAGCGCGGCCTCGTCGAGGAGGCGGGGCGGTCGCAGTTCGGCGCGGTGCTCTACCGCACGACCGACCTCTTCCTCCGGCTGTTCGGCATGCAATCGCTGCAGGCGCTGCCGAGCGTGTCGGAGTGGGACCCGACGCCCGGGGAGGAGGCAGATCTGCGCGATCGCCTGCTGCGCGCGGGCGAGCAGCGCGCGGGCTCACTGGACGGATGACCCACCCCCGCCGGGGTTGCTGGCGCGCTCGCTCGGGTACCTCCGGAGCATGGAAATCCTCGTCGTCATCCTCGTCATCGCCATCATCGCGATCATCGCGTACATCGTCATGCAGCGCAGGTCCTCCGGAGCAGGAGGTCTCGGCCACGCCCGGGAAGCTCCGTCGGGCCGCCGCGACCGGGTCGGCTCGCACCGCGATCCGATGGCCGCGGCCGTCCACGAGCACGCCCAGGCGACGGACCCGCATGATGCGATGGTGGCCGAGCAGCGCCTGCAGGCGCAGGCCAGCCAGGTCGCGGCCGGGCTGACGGCCGGTGCGCACCGCGACATGGCGGCGGAGCACCAGCGCGCGGCGAACGAGGTCGGCCGCAACGGCGCCTATGCCCCCGAGCCGGCCGTGGGCGGATATGCAGGGGCAGATCCGGCATACGCGAACGATCCCGCCTACGCGAACGATCCGGCGTACGCGAACGATCCGGCGTACGCGAACGATCCGGCGTACGCGAACGATCCCGCCTACGCGAACGATTCCGCCTACGCCCCCTCGACGGACCCGCGCTCCAACGGCCAGGTCGACCCCGGCCAGGAGACCGTCCCCGAGGACTACGACGACCGGCGCTTCGACGGACGCCGCGCAGAGGACTGGGTCGACCCGCGCTACGACGACCGCGCCCGCTGACGCTCAGGCTCCCACGGCCGCCAGCTGGCCGCAGGCAGCCGCGATGTCGCGCCCGCGCGTGAGGCGCACGGTCACCCGCACGCCGTGCCCCTCGAGCGCCGCGCGAAAGGTCTCGATCGCCTCGGGCCCCGAGCCCTCGTAGGGGGAGCCGCTGGGGTTGTAGGGGATCAGGTTGACCTTGAAGGCCTTGTGGTCGAGCATGCGCGCGAGCGCCGCGGCCTGCTCGGGGCGATCGTTGACGCCGGCGAGCATCACGTACTCGATGAACACGGGTCGCCGCCGGGCCGCGTGCCAGCGCCGGCAGGCCGCGAGCACGTCGGCGAGCGGGTAGCGCTCGTTGACCGGCATGATCTGCGAGCGCAGCGCGTCGTCGGCGGCGTGCAGCGAGAACGCCAGCCGCAGCGGCATGTCGGTGAGCGCGAGGCGGTCGATGCCGGGGATCCATCCGACCGTCGAGATCGTCGTGCGACGGTGCGTGATGCCGACGTCGGGCAGGCGCCGGCAGGCGTCGAGCACCGCGTCGAGGTTCATCAGCGGCTCGCCCATGCCCATGAAGACGAGATGGTCGACGTCCTCGACGCGACGGAAGTGCAGCGCCTGGTCGAGGATCTCCGAAGCGGTCAGGTTGCGACCGAAGCGCATCGCGCCGGTCGCGCAGAACGTGCACGTCAGCGGGCAGCCGGACTGCGACGAGACGCACAGCGAGCGACGTCCGACCACCCGGCCCTCTGCGTCGCGGCTGCGGCCCGCGCTCGAGCCGGGCGGTGCCCGATAGCGCATCAGCACCGCCTCGACCGGTCGCCCGTCGTGGGTGTGAAAGAGCGTCTTCAGCGTGCCGTCGCTCGACTGGGCCTGGTCGGACACCGTCAGCGTCGAGAAGGGGACGCTCGCGGCGAGCTCGTCGCGCAGGGCCAGCGGCAGGTTCGTCATCGCGTCGTAGCCCGCCGCTCCGCGGGCGGCCCAGGCCCACACCTGTCCGGTGCGGAACGAGGGCTGACCGGCGTCGTCAAGCGTGCGCGCGAGCAGGTCGAGGTCCACCGCGTCATCGTAGGACGCGCCGCGATCGCGCCGGCCGTCGCGGTCAGTCGAGGTCGTCGAACTCCAGCACGGCGCTGCCGGCCGCGGCGAGCATCGCGACGCCGTTGGCGGCGAGCTCGTGCGCGCCCTGCGTGTGGCGGTGGTCGGGCACGTGCATGCGCCGGGCGGTCTCGGGGTCGGTCGACCACGCGCCGACATGCATGCGCTCGTACTCCTCGCGGACGATCGCGATCCACCAGCGCAGCTCGTCGAGGTCGGCCATGCGCGCCGAGATCGCCGTCGATCGCAGCCCGTCATCGGTCAGCGGCTCGAGGATGATCACCAGCGACTCCGGGTTGCGATTGAGGAACTCAGACGGGGTGACGGCCCCGAGCTCGAACTCCCGCTTGCGCAGGCACAGCCGGCGGACCGGATCGAACTCCTCGATCGCGGCCGCGAGCGACAGGCCGTCGGGCACGGGGCCGGCGGCGTAGCGCGGGTAGAAGCGCTCGACGGCGAGGAACACGCCGTGCTCGGCGGCCCAGCGCTGCGCGAGCGCGATGAGCTCTGCGCGCTCGCCGTGAAACGGCAGCAGGAAGCTCGTCATCTCCGGAACGAACAGGTTGACGTCGCGCGGCTGGGGCATCACGTCAGGTCGTAGAACTCGAAGGTCGCGGTGCCCGCCGCGGACAGCATGCGCACGCCGCCCGCCGCGAGATCGTGGGCGCCCTGCGTGTGGAAGTGGTCGGGCACGTGCTGGCGCCCGCCGTGCTCGGGCTCGATCGCCCAGGCGCCGCGATGCAGCCCGAGCGCCGCCTCGCGCACGAGCGCAGCCCAATCGCGCAGGCCGGCCTCGTCGCCCATCTTCGAGGTCAGCGCGGTCGCGCGCAGGCCATCCTCGGTGACGGGCTCGAGCACGATCGTCAGGCACTCCGGATTGCGCACGAGGTGCTGGCGCTCGTCGATCGAGCCCTCGAAGAACGGGCCGCGCCGCAGGCTCAGGCGGCGGACCGGCTCGAGGCCCGCGATCGCCTCCGCGACGTCGGCGCCGAGCGGCAGGGCGGCGACCGCGTAGCTCGGATAGAAGCGCTCGGCCGCGACGTACAGCTTGAACTCGTCGGCCCAGCCCGCCGCGATCTCGATCAGCTCCTCGCGCAGGCCGTGCAGCGGCAGGGCGAAGGCCAGCATCTCCGGGAGAAACGGATTCGCGAGCTCCATGCGACCATCGTAAGGTGCGCCTCGCCAAGTTCCTCGCCCATGCAGGCGTCGCCTCGCGACGTGGCGCGGAGGCGATCGTGAGCGCCGGCCGCGTGACGGTCGCCGGCCGGACGGTCACCGATCCCGCGCTGGACGTCGATGCCGACAGCGGCGTCGCCGTCGACGGGCGCTTCCTCGAGGGCGTCGAGGAGCGCATGGTCTTCATCGTGCACAAGCCCCCGGGGGTCCTCTCGACCGCGCGCGACACGCACGGGCGCAGGACGGTCGTCGATCTCGTGCCGGCGGCCGGCACGCGCCTGTATCCGGTCGGGCGCCTGGACGTCGACAGCACCGGCCTGATCCTCGTGACCAACGACGGCGACCTCGCACAGCGCCTGACGCACCCCTCCTTCGAGGTGCCCCGCACCTACCGCGCGATGGTCCGCCCGTCGCCCGTGCCCGAGCACGCGCTGCGCGCGCTGCGCGAGGGCGTCGAGCTCGACGACGGCCGCACGCTGCCCGCGAAGGTCCGCCAGCTGCGCCCCGGGGTGCTCGAGCTGACGATCCGCGAGGGGCGCAACCATCAGGTCAAGCGCATGTGCGAGGCGGTCGGCCATCGCGTGCGCACGCTGCAGCGCATCCGCTTCGGAGCGCTGCGCCTCGACGAGTTGCCCGAGGGCGGCCACCGGCGCCTGAAGGCCGCCGAGGTCGAGGCGCTGCGCCGCGGCGATCCGGGCAGGACGGCGAGCGCGAGGACGCCCGCGCCGCGCGCGCGGGCCGGCAGGGGGAACGACTAGAGTCGGGCGCCATGCGGCTCTTCGCTCTGCGGGGGGCCTCGTCGGTGGACCGCAACGACGCCCAGGCGATCCTCGGGTCGACGGAGCAGCTGCTGCGCGAGATCCTCACGCTCAACGACCTGCATCCCAGCGATGTCGTCAGCTGCATCTTCACGCTGACCGATGACCTCGATGCGGAGTTCCCTGCGGTCGCGGCGCGCAACATGGGCTTCTCGCAGGTGCCGCTGCTGTGCGCGCGCGAGGTGCCGGTGCCGGGCGCGCTGCCGCGCGTGATCCGCGTGCTGATGCACTACCACGCGCCCGAGGCGCACGTCTCGCGCCACGTCTACCTCGGCGAGGCGCGCACACTGCGCCAGGACCTCGAGGGCGCGCAGTAGCGCCGGCTCGCGGGGCGCTGCGCGGGCCGGGCCGAGCCGGCGCGCTGACCCCGCCTCGGTGGTGCGCCACAATCTCACGCGATGGCGATCGAGTTCTCCCAGCGCATCCGCCGCATCCCGGTCTATCCGGTGGCCGGCGGCTATGACCTCGGCGACGACGTCGCGATGCTCGCCTCCAACGAGTCGCCCGACCCGCCGCTGCCGGCGGTCGTGGCGGCCGCCCAGCGGGCGCTGGCGGGCGCCAACCGCTACCCCGATCCGTCCAACGCGCAGCTCAAGCGTGCGCTGAGCAACCGCTACGGCGTGCCGGCGGCGCGAATCGCCGTCGGCAACGGCTCCTGCGACATCCTCCTGGCCGCCGGCGAGGCGCTGCTCGAGCCGGGCGCCGAGCTCGTCTACGCGTGGCCCTCCTTCAGCGTCTACCCGCACCTCGCGGCCGCATCGGGCGCGACGGCCGTGACGGTCGCGCTGGACGCCGGCCACTGCCACGACCTCGGCGCGATGGCGGCCGAGATCACGGCCGCGACGCGCCTGGTGATCGTCTGCAACCCGAACAACCCGACCTCGACGGCGCTGCCGTTCGCGCAGATCGCGGCGTTCGCCGAGCGCGTGCCGCGACACGTCGCGCTGATCGTCGACGAGGCCTACTGCGAGTTCAACCTGCTCGACGACCCCGACACGACGCTGGACCTGCTCGCCGGCCACTCGAACCTCGTCCTGCTGCGGACGTTCTCGAAGGTCTACGGGCTGTGCGGCCTGCGCATCGGCTTCGCGCTGTGCGGCAGCGAGGACTTCCCGCGCGCGGTCGACCAGGTCCGCCAGCCGTTCTTCTGCAACGTCGCCGCGCAGGCGGCGGCGGTCGAGGCGCTGCGCCACCAGGACGCGGTCGCCGACCGCGTCGAGCGCGCGATCGTCGCGCGCGTCGAGATCGAGGCCGGCCTCGGCGAGCTCGGCATCGATCCCGCCCCGTCGCAGGCGAACTTCTGCTGGTTTCACCTGCCCGTGGACGCCGACGAGCCCGAGGTCGTGCGCGGGCTCGCCGAGCGTGGCGTGCTCGTGCGCGCCGGCGGGGCCCTCGGGCGCGCCGGAGCGTTGCGCGTCACCTACGGCACGCCCGCGCAGAACGCCCGCTTTCTCGACGCGTTGCGCGACGTGCTCTAAGGTGAGCCGTGAAATGAGCCGTTCGAGCGACAGCCCCCGTATCACCTTTGGATTCGCTCGTCGCTATTTCGCCTGGCGATTTACCTAGGCGCTCGGCTCACCGCATCCGCACCCTCCTTTTCGCCGAGCGCCACGCAGGACCCCTCCGTCTCCAGGCGCTGTTTCGAAAGGACTTCAGAACCATGATCGGCACGACACACAACGACCCAGCGGCGGCGGTCCGATGACGCCCACCACCGCCGACGAGCTCGCCTCCGGCGTTCGCGACCGCCGCATCGAGCGCGTCTCGCCGCTGACGACGCCGCAGAGCCTGATCGAGCGGCTGCCGCTGGACCCGGCGATGGCCGAGCTCGTGGTGGCCGGCCGCGCCGAGACCCACGCGATCCTGCAGGGCACCGACGACCGCCTGCTCGTCGTCGTCGGGCCGTGCAGCGTCCACGACGCCGCCGCCGCGCTGGACTACGCCCAGCGCCTGAGCGAGAAGGCGAGCGAGCTGGCCGCCGACCTCTGCGTGGCGATGCGCGTCTACTTCGAGAAGCCACGCACGACGACGGGCTGGAAGGGTTTGATCAACGACCCGCACCTCGACGGCTCGGGCGACGTCGACACGGGCCTGCGGACGTCGCGCGAGCTGCTGCTGGAGGTGCTGGCGCTCGGCCTGCCGATCGGCTGCGAGTTCCTCGACCCGATCACCCCGCAGTACATCTCCGACACGGTCGCGTGGGGAGCGATCGGCGCGCGGACGACCGAGAGCCAGGTTCATCGCCAGCTCGGCTCGGGCCTGTCGATGCCGGTCGGCTTCAAGAACCGCACCGACGGCAACGTGCAGGTCGCCGTCGACGCCGTGCGCGCGGCGGCGGCGAAGCACTCCTTCGCCGGCGTCGACTTCAACGGCACGCCCGCGATCCTGCACACGAGCGGCAACCCCGACGGCCACGTGATCCTGCGTGGCGGCGACGGCATGCCCAACCACGATCGCGCGGGCGTCGCGGCGGCGCTCGCGAAGCTGCGCGCCGCAGGGCTGCCCGAACGCGTCGTGATCGACGCCTCGCATGCCAACAGCGGCAAGGACCACGCGTGCCAGCCCGCTGTCGCCGCGGAGATCGCCGCCCAGGTCGCGGCCGGCAGCCGGGCGATCGTCGGCGTGATGCTCGAGTCCTTCCTCGTGGCCGGACGCCAGGAGCTCGGCCGGGGCGAGCACCTGACCTACGGCCAGTCGATCACCGACGCCTGCATGGACTGGGACACGACCGTCGACGTGCTCGACGCGCTCGCCGCCTCGGCTCGCGCCCGGCGCGCGGTGGTGTGAACCCGCCGCGACGACCATGAGGGTCGCGCTGCTCGGCGTCGGGCTCATCGGCGGGTCGATCGGACTCGCCGCCCGGCAGCGCCTCGGCGCCCACGTCGTCGGCTGGAACCGCACCCCCGCGGCGCTCGACACGGCCCTCGCGTGCGGCGCGATCGACGAAGCGGCAACGAGCCTCGACGAGCTCGCCGGCGCCGACATCGCGATCGCGTCGGTGTCCGTCGACGCGCTGGCGGATGCCGTGCGCGACCTCTGCGACCGCCTGCCCGCAGCGGTCGTCACCGACGTCGGCTCGACGAAGCAGGCGCTCGTCGGCGCGGTCGACCGCACGCACTTCATCGGCGGCCATCCCCTCGCGGGCGCCGAGTCGACCGGCGTGGCACATGCCCGCGCTGATCTCTTCCTGGGGGCCACGTGGTACCTGACGCCTTCGCAGCGGACACCCGGAGTGCTGTACGAGCGCCTCGCTCACTTCGTCGCCGGCCTCGGAGCGGTGCCGACCGCGATCGGCGCCGCGGACCACGACCGCTTGATGGCGGCCGTCTCGCACCTGCCGCACGTCGTCGCGAACCTGCTCGTGGCGCAGGTCGCCGAGGCGCTCGGCGGCGAAACGCTGCCAGCGACCGGTCCGAGCTTTCGCGACGCGACCCGCGTCGCGGGCGCCAACCCGGCGTTGTGGGAGCAGATCTACCGCGCCAACCGGACCGCGCTCGGCATACAGATCGACGAGCTCGTGGATCGTCTCCGGGAGGTGCGCCAACTACTCGACGACGGTGACCTCGCCGCCTGGCAGGAGCGCTCCGCGCGACAGCGCGCGGCGCTGCTCAAGGTCGCGCGCGACGGCGGCCCGGCGCGCGAGATCCGCGTGCCGGTCCCCAACCGGCCCGGGGTCGTGGCGCAGGTCGCGCTCGCGCTCGGCCGTGCGGGCATCAACATCACCGACATGTCGCTGGCGCCCGAGGCCGACAACCGCACCGGGGTCGTCGCGCTGTGGGTACAGCCGGCGGACGCCCGGCGTGCCATCGAGCTCATCAGCGGCCTCGGGTATCCGGCCGCGTGAAGGTCCATGTCGCACCGGCGCAAGCCCTCAGCGGCGAGGTCAGCGCGCCGCCCGACAAGTCGATCTCCCACCGTGCCGCGCTCTTCGGCGCGATGTCCAGCGGCACCGTGCGGATCGCCAACTACCTGCACGCGGCGGACACGACCTCGACGCTCGACGCGATGCGAGCGCTCGGGGCGAGCGTCGACGTCGCGGCGGGCGAGGTCGTCGTGCGCGGCGTCGGCCTCGGCGGCGCGCGCGATCGCGGGGCGCCGATCGACGTCGGCAACGCCGGCACGCTCATGCGCCTGCTGCCGGGCTGGCTCGCGTCGCAGGAGGGCCGCTCGTTCACGCTCGACGGCGACGCGTCGATCCGCCGCCGGCCGGTCGACCGCATCGCGGAGCCGCTGACGCAGATGGGAGCCGAGATCGAGCCGACCGGCGGGCGCTACCCGCCGTTGCAGGTCCGCGGCACGACGCTGACGGCGATCACGTACGTGCTGCCGGTCGCCAGCGCGCAGGTGAAGTCGTGCGTGCTGATCGCCGGCCTGAGCGCCGGCGGCACGACGACGGTTATCGAGCCCGCCGCGAGCCGCGATCACACCGAGCGCATGCTCGCCGGCGCCGGCGTCGCGGTGTCGCGCGATGGCCTCGACATCAGCCTGGTACAGGTCGCGGCACTCGATGCGCAGAGCCTGACCGTGCCCGGCGACCTCTCCTCGGCGGCCTTCACGATCGCCGCCGCGGTGCTCGTCGGCGGTTCGCGCGTGCTCGTGCGCGGCGTCGGCGTCAACTGGACGCGCACGGGCTTCCTGCGCATCCTCGCGCGGATGGGGGCGAGCATCGACGGCGACCTCGAACCCGTGCCCGCGGCGGGCGGCGCGGTCTGCGCCGCCGAGCCGATCAGCGACCTCGACGTCACGGCCGGGCCGCTGCGCGCGACGGTCGTCGAGGCCGCCGAGGTGCCGCTGGCGATCGACGAGCTGCCGCTCGTCGCGCTGCTCGGCTGCTTCGCCGACGGCGAGACCGTTGTCCGCGGCGCACGGGAGCTGCGGGTGAAGGAGTCCGACCGCATCGCGGGGGTCGTCGAGGGCCTGCGCGGTCTCGGCGCCGAGATCGAGGCCACGGACGACGGCTTCGTGGTGGCGGGCGCCGGCACGCTGCGCGGCGGCACGATCGACGCGCGCGGCGATCACCGCATGGCGATGCTCGGCGCCGTCGCGGGCCTGGCGTCGCGCGAGGGCGTCGACGTGATCGGGATGGAAGCGGCCGCGGTGTCCTATCCGGGGTTTCTCGCCGACCTCGACCGCCTGCGCTGAGGCCCGCCGGACCGGCTCGCGCAGCGTTCTCGTCCTGCGGGCGACTGCGCGACCACGCGCCGGGGGAATCCATAGGCTCGAATCCCGATGGCCGACGAGACGCCCGAGCGCAAACACTCCGGCCACGTCGCCGTGGCCGGCAAGGCCGGTGTCGCGGCGCTGACGCTCGGCGCGCTCGGCGTCGTGTTCGGCGACATCGGCACGAGCCCGCTGTACGCGCTGCACACCGTCTTCGCGTCGGACGTCGAACCCGACGAGGCGGGCGTGTACGGGATCATCTCGCTCGTCTTCTGGGCGATCACGATCGTCGTCTCGATCAAGTACGTGACCTTCATCCTGCGCGCCGGCAACGACGGCGAGGGCGGCATCATGGCCCTCATCGCGCTCGTCCAGGGCTTGGGGTTGAAGGGCCGTGGCGCAAAGGCCGCGCTGATCGCGCTGGGAATCTTCGGAGCGGCGCTGTTCTACGGCGACGTCTTGATCACGCCGGCGATCTCCGTGCTGTCGGCGGTCGAGGGGCTGGAGGTCGCGGCGCCGGATCTCAAGTCGCTCGTGCTGCCGATCACGCTCGCGATCCTGACGCTGCTGTTCGGCATCCAGCGCTTCGGCACGGAGGCGGTCGGGCGCCTGTTCGGCCCCGTGATGGTGCTGTGGTTCTCGATCCTCGCGGTGTCCGGCCTCGCCCGGGTCATCGAGAGCCCGGCGATCCTCAAGGCGCTGTCACCGACGTACGGGATCCAGTTCTTCCTCGACAACGGCACGGTCGCGTTCCTGGCCCTCGGCGCGGTCGTGCTCGCGATCACCGGCGCCGAGGCGCTGTACGCCGACATGGGCCACTTCGGGCGGCCCGCGATCACGCGCGCGTGGTTCTTCTTCGTCTTTCCGGCGCTGACGCTGAACTACCTGGGCCAGGGATCGCTGATCCTCGAGTCGCCCGGCGCGGTCGAGAACCCCTTCTTCCTGCTGATGCCCGAGTGGGCGCGGGTTCCGATGGTCTTCGTCGCGACGATCGCGACCGTCGTCGCCTCGCAGGCCGTGATCTCCGGTGCGTTCTCGGTCACGCGCCAGGCGGTGCAGCTCGGCTTCCTGCCGCGTCTGCGGATCAAGCACACGTCCGAGGCCGAGGGCCAGATCTACCTGCCCGCCATCAACGTGTTGCTGTACGTCGCCGTGCTCGCGCTCGTCGTCGGCTTCGGTTCCTCCGCGGCGCTCGCAGCCGCCTACGGGATCGCCGTGACCGGCACGCTGGCGATCGACACGATCCTGTTCTTCGTCGTCGTGCGATTGCTGTGGCGCAAGCCGCTGTCGCTCGTCATCCCGGGCGTCGTCGGCTTCCTCTTCGTCGACCTTGCGTTCTTCGGTGCGAACCTGCCGAAGGTCGTCGAGGGCGGCTGGTTTCCGCTGTTGTTCGCCCTCGTCGTGTTCACGTTGCTGACCACCTGGCAGCGCGGGCGCGGGCTCGTCACGAAGAAGCGCGAGCACGAGGAGGGGCGGCTCAGCGACTTCGTCGAGGAGGTCCGTTCGATGAAGCCGCCCGTCTTCCGCGCGCCGGGCACGGCGATCTGCCTGAACGCGGGCAAGATGACGACGCCGCTGGCGCTGCGCGAGAACGTCGACCACAACCACGTGCTGCACCAGTGCGTGGTGATCGTGTCCGTCGAGACCCAGCGCGTCCCGCACATCCACCGCTCCGAGCGCGTCATCGTCGACGAGCTCGGCTACGAGGACGACGGCATCCTGCACGTCACGATCCACTACGGCTTCCAGGACCGCCACGACGTGCCCGCCGCGCTGCTGCAGGCCTCCTTCGAGGATCTGGAGGTGAAGATCGACGTTGCGAACGCGACGTACTTCATCTCCCAGATGACGATCGTCCGCGGCGACGCCCCCGGCATGCCGAAGTGGCGCAAGAAGCTGTTCCTCGCGCTGTCGCGCACCTCGACGAGCCCGGTGGAGTTCTTCCACCTGCCCGAGCACCGGATCGTGACGATGGGCTCCTACATCGAGCTGTAGGACCCGCGCCCGCGGCTGGCCGGTCGTCCTCAGCGCCCGTCGATGCGTCCGCGTCCGTTTCTCGTGCCGCCCGCACAGGGTAGAGACGGCTGACCATGGATCTCGACCTCGACAACCCGCCCGCGGCGCTCGGCCAGCTTCTGGAGAGCGGGGAGGAGGGCGGGTGCGTCAACCTCTCCGAGCTCGATGCGCTCGCGCGCAGGCTCGAATGCGACGACGACGACGTCGCCGCGCTGCACGAGGCGTTCGAGCTGCGCGACATCAGCGTGACCGACGACTGCGGGCGCAGCGAGGTGCCCGCGACGGGCTACGGCAACGGCGGCCTCGCGAGCGCGACGACCGACGCGCTCGGCCTGTTTCTCAACGAGATCCGCCGCCACCCGCTGCTGACGGCGGCCGAGGAGGTCGAGCTCGCCAAGCGCATCGAGCAGGGCGATGCCGCGGCGAAGGAGCGGATGATCAACTCCAACCTCGCGCTCGTCGTCTCGATCGCGAAGAAGTACCCGCAGAACGAGTTGCCGCTGCTCGATCTCATCCAGGAGGGCATCTTCGGGCTGATCCGAGCCAGCGAGAAGTTCGACTGGCGCCGCGGCTTCAAGTTCTCGACCTACGCGACGTACTGGATCCGCCAGGCGATCCAGCGCGGCATCGAGAACAAGTCGCGCACGATCCGCGTGCCGACGAACATCGCCCAGCGCGAGCGCAAGATCCAGCGCGCGAAGCGGGCGTTGAGCACGCGCCTGGGACGCGAGCCCTCAGACGAGGAGATTGCGGGGGAGGCCGAGCTGTCGCTCGCCCAGGTAACGGCGATGGGCGACATCGCGCGCACCGTCACGAGCCTCGACCGCCCGGTCGGCGACGACGGCGAGACCGCGCTGGGCGAGCTGCTCGGCGACGAGCGCGCGGGACCGGCGGAGGAGGTCGAGGTCGCGCTGCGCGACGAGGCGCTGCGCTCCGCGCTCGCGGGCCTGCCGACGCAGGAGCGCAAGGTCGTCGAGCTGCGCTACGGCGTCGACGGCCTCGACGGTCCGGTCGGCCTGCGCGAGACCAGCCGGCGCCTGGGCATCACCCAGCCGGAGACGCGCAAGCTCGAGGAGAAGGCGCTCAACCGGTTGGCGGGCCTGCGCGAGCTCGAAGCTCTGCGCGAGGCGGCGTAGGCTCACCGCCGCCCCGCGCGCGGTCGCAAACGTACCCCCGGGCCGGCGGCTTGTAAACCCGCGCGGTCCCTGTCACCGCGTGACGGTGACGGTGCCCTTCATCGTGGCGTGAAACGCGCAGAAGTACTTGAACGTTCCCGGCTTGCTGAACGTGACCGAGCCCTGTTGGCCGCCCTTGATCGTGTCGCTGTCGAACGAGGGCGACCCGCCCTCCTCGGTCAACGTGTGCGGCGCCTTGTCGGCGTTGGCGATCGAGACCATCTCGCCCGCCTTCACCGTCGCAGGATCGGGCTCGTAGATGAAGTCGACGATGCGGATGCTGGTCGTCGCGCCGGCGGGCTTGGCGACCGCCGTCGACGTGGTCTTCGGAGCGGCGTCGCCGCCCAGGCCGGTCTTGTCGTCGTCGCCGCAGCCGGCAAGCAGCGCGGCGCCCAGAAGCGTCGTCAGCATCACGTGTCTCATGGTCGTTGAGCGTAACCCGCCGGCGCGCGCGGAGCGAGCTTGGGCGCCGGTCCTGCTTTGTGGTCGTGGTGGCACCACGGGGCAGGAGCAGGCGGGTCCTGGGGGGCGAGCTTCGGGCCGATCCAGCCTTGTGGCCGTGGTGGCACCACGGACAGGACGATTGATCGGGAGCTCGCTCGCCTCGCGGGTTGCACGCTGGCCGAACCGACCGGGAGCGGCGCAGCTGCGCGCCGTACTGTGCGGCGATGTGCGCGTCACGCTGAGCGCGCTCGAGCGCCGTTCCTCTCGCGCCTGCGAGCGGCCGGGCTGCAACTGCCGCAGACCAACCGGCCGGCAGGCGGCCGGAGGGTCGATTGCCGCTGGCCCGCTCGCAGGCTGACCGTCGAGCTCGACGGCTATCGCTACCACCACTCCCGCCACGCCTGGGAGCAGGACCGCGGTCGCGAGCGCGAGGCGCGCGCCCGCGGCGACGAGTTCCGGCGCTACACCTACGGCGACGTCTTCGAGCGGCCGGCGCTCATGATGGCCGAGCTGCGCGCGCTGCTGCCGTCCGATCGATGAAGCCCGCGAGCGTCGTCGCCCGCGGCTCACCGCTATCGGGCTTGGAGGTCCCGGAACGTCCCGGGGAGCACGCCGGAGGCGCCGTACACCGTCAGGGAGGTGATCGCCGCCACGTCGGCGGTGATCGCCGAGCCGTAGGACGTGCGCTGCGGCCGGGCCTGATCGAGCAGGCCGTTGGTGACGGTCGCCACGGTCTGGCCGCCGATGCCCAGCAACCCGCTGATCACCCCTCCGAGACCGCCGGGGAGTGCCTTGATGAGGTTTCGCACGGTGCAGACCGGTCCGAAAATCGAGTCGACGCACGGGACCAGCGAGTCCACGAGGGCATTGCTGTCGAAGCTGATCGGTGGTGGATAGATCCCCACCCTGCCGCTCTTGCCGTCGGCGTGGACAGCGCCGCGCACGTGGGCGCCGCGGTCGATGCGCAGGACCTCGCGACCGCCGCTGCCGTCACCGAGCCCGCGGCCGCCCTCCGCCACCGTCAGGCGCTGGCGGTTGAGGGCGTAGACGACGCCGGTGAAGGTGTTGACGCTCGTGTTGCTCGCGGCCGTCGTCGTGTTGTTGCCGCGGATGACGACGCGACCGCTCGCGACGACGATCGCCTTAAAGCGCTTGGCGACCGCGACGTCGATCGAGCAGTACTGGTCGCCCGGCCCGCCGGCACTGCCGTTGACGCCGGTGACGCCGACCTGCTCGATGAACACGACGGTGCTCGCCGAGGGCGTGCCGGTGATCGTGCAGGCCTGGACGGTCGCGGGGGCCGTATCGGTCGGGTTCAGCGCGTTGCCGCTGGCTACGGGGGCGTTACCGACGGAGACGGGCGTGTACGTGCCCGACGCGCGTGCCTGCGTCCGCAGGCGATCGATCGTGCGGTCGGGGGTCGAGCTCGTACCCGGGAAGTGCTCGAGCCTGTCGCCGGTCACGAGGTCGGCGACCGCGGGTATCGCGGCTGTAGCGGCCAGCGTCCCGCTGACGCAGGTGGAGCCGTCCAGGATGTCCAGCGCGCCGCAGCGCAGACCCGTGACGCCATTGGGCGTCGTCGCTCCGGCAGTCGGATCCGCGGCCACGGTCGGTGTCGTGTCCAGCAGCCCGGAGACCACGCCGCCCAGCACCCCCGCGTTCGTGATCGTGTCGACCGACGAGCCGAGATCGTCGGACATCCCGCCGGACACCAGCGCGTACCTGGGGTTCACGGCCGCAGTGGTGCGGACGGCCACGAGACCGGCGAGAACGCGGGTCTTGTCGCCCACAGTCGCCTCGGCCCGCACCCACACCCTGCCGTTACCCGGCGGATTGCCTGCGCCGTTGTCGTTCGCGTCCCAGTTGGGGTTGGCGAGCTGCGAGTCGTCCCACACCGTTGGGATCGCCAATGGGCCACCACCGTCGGGGTCGCTGTCGTCGCAGACGTTGACCTTCCAGCTCGCGCCCGTGTAGGCGCCGTCGCGCGCGGGGTCGTAGCTCTCGTTGAGATTGCGCACCAGCCGCTTGACCGCGTCCGTCGATCCCGCGTCGCCGAGCGGAGCGCCGAAGCCCGGATCGCCGATGCCCGCAGCATCCGGGTAGCAGCGGAGCGTCCCTGAGGCCGGCGCCTGCTCCGGCCAGTTGCGCCCGAGGACGAATGCCTCGCTCGTGAGCACGCTCTCGCCGAAGTTGAAGGCGCGATCGTGGGTGCGCTCCTGGGCCGACTGGTCCGCCTGCGTGTCGACGATCGCCAGCATCGCGAGCCCGAGAGCCAGCATCATCGTGGTCGCCAGCAGTGCCGTGATCATCGCGGAGCCGGCCTCGTCGGCGCGCATCCTGCGAATCATGCGACGCACCCCACCGGCTTGTTGATCGTCGCGCGGATGATCCCGATCGCGTCGGTGATGATGGCGACGACGCTGGCCGTGCTCGGCGGCAGCAGGGTCACCTGGCCCGATCCGGAGGCGGTCACCGAGCCGCCGGCGATGGTGACGTTGGCATTGGTCACGTAGGTCACCGTCAGCGGACCCAGATCCACCGGCAGTCCGACGCCGATCTGGATCAGCGGACCGTCCTGTCCGCAAGCCACCTGGACGTCGTCGTCGCCGACGGGCAGCGTCCCCGCCGTGCTCCGGACAGCAGCGCTGGCCGTTAGCGTGCTGCTGGCGGTCCGTCCTGCGCCGCTTGCGTCGAGGCTGAAGCGCAGCCCGACGTTCTTGACGGTCGCGGGGCTCGCCAGCGGCGCCGTCGGCAGCACGCTGTCATAGGTGAACGGCGTCACGGCGGCCGCGCTCACCTTCGCGATGCTCGTCGCGCTCGTGCAGGGGCCCGTCGGCGCGACGGCCGAGGCGGCGGGCGTCGAGGACCGGTACAGCTTGAGGGAGTCGACGCAGATCCGCTCGATGCGGACCCCGGAGGCCTGCGGGACCGCGTACGCCAGGTCGTCGTCGTCGGCACGCAGGACGACCGAGGCGCCGCGCAGGTCGCGGACGGTGCGATCCATCGTCGAGCGCACCTGGTCGTTGGCGTCCGTGACGCGCGTCTGGGTGGCCGCGTTGGACGTGAACAGGTCGAAGCTCTGCAACGTCGCGAGGAGCACGGCGAGCGAGACCGTCATCGCGACGAGGACCTCGACGAGGGTGAAGCCGTCTTCGGGGCATCCTGCTGCGGGCCTCATGGCATCACGCCTGCGTGGGGTTGGTCAGGAGGGTCGTCTGGCTCACGCTGCTCGCGGCACCGCGGTCCCAGCTGACGTCGACGCGCACGCGGCGCAGGTCGTCGGGATCGCCGTCGACGTTGGCATCGGTGACCGGGGAGCCGGCGGGGCACACGCTGACGGGCGCCACGGTGCTCGCGAGCGCCGTCAGCTGGCCGATGACCTGGGCATTGCCGAGCGCGTTGCAGACGGTCGTCAGGAGGCTGCCGCCGAGTGCGACGCTGACGCCCAGCACGTTGACGGCGGCCGCGGGGCCGGGCGGCACGACGGGATCGGGCGGGTCCGGCGACGCGGCGCAGAACGTGGCGTTGCCCTGGCCGACGCCATCGGATGGATCGTCGATCGAGCAGGCGAAGACCGTGACGGTGTACACGACGTTGCGACGCGTGACCTGGAAGGTGGAGAGCGGGGGCGAGCCCGTCACGGCTGTGGCGCCGTCGGACGCCGGCAGCGTCGCCCGCAGCGTCTGCGGCGCTGCGCTCACCGTGACGTCCGCGTAGGCCGCTGCCGGCTGCGCTCGAGCAGGTCGCGGGCCAGGTTCGTGCCCTGCTCGCGTGCGACCGTGCGGCTGGTGCTGGCTTGGCCGCCCTCGACGAGGACGAGCGCGCCGAGCACCCCGAACACCAGGATGACGATCGCGACCATGACCTCGACGATCGTGTAGCCGGCCTCCTCGTCGCGCAACCGCCGCACGACCGGGCGCCGCGGCTGCGCCGTCCACTCACGATGGTGTTCAGTCACAGAAGTCGGCGGAGATCGACGGAACGATCACCGGCAGCTTCAGCAGGCTGTTCAGCAGGCACTTCGCCTCGGCCAGCGGGGTCGAGCGAGCCGACGCCTTCGTACCCGACGGGCTCGCTGCGGCGACGGCGACGGGCAGGCGGCGGATCCGCACGACCTCGAGCCGGCGCGAGACGACCGAGCCGCTCTCCGTGCGCATCCTCAGCCGGACCGACGACCCGGCGGGGATGTCGACGTAGCGGCAGACGCCCTTCTTGGTGCGGCAGCGCAGCTTGCCGACGACCTTCGTGCTGGGCGCGATCGCGAAGACCGCCTTGTCGCGCGCCGGCGAGTACTTCACGAACATCGCCGCGACCCTGCCCCCCGCACGGAACGTCTGCAGGCGCGGGACGCGGTAGCGGACCATGCTGCCCATCCGCTTGGCGAAGCGCACGTCGACGTAGGTGACGGTCGCGGGCGTCGCGGGCGTGCTCGGCTTGCTCTTTGGCTTCGTCCTGCGCTTCGAGGTCGAGCGCTTGCGCGGCTTGGTCGGCTTCGTGGCGGTCGGCTTCGTCGGCACGGATACCGTGGCCTTCGACCCGTCGGAGTTCGTGATGACGACCGGGATCGCCGTCGTCGAGCTCGACCCCCCGGACTTGGACGCGGACGCGGACGCGGTCGCGGGGGCGGGCGCCGTCGCCGGCGCCTCAGCGGCCTGCCTGGCCGAGGCCGGCGGCGCAAACGGGTCCTGGCCCGCGCGCGTCGAGCGCTTGCGCGGCGCCGCGGCCTTGTCGCTCGCGTTCAGCAGCTTCTCGGCACGGACCGGGAGCTTGCCCGGCGCGGCGACGGGCGGCGCCTCGGTGGCCGCCGGGGCGCCCTCCGGGGCGGACTTCATGAACAGCAGGGGCGCCGCGATGGCGACCAGGAGGGCGACGAGCGGAATCGGCCACAGGCGCCGCCTGACCACTTCCTCGACGAGGCTGCGAAACATCATGACCCTCCCGGAGTCGAGGCTGCCGTGGGGAGCGCGGCCGGTTGAGGCGTGGCGGCTGCGATGTAGGCGGTGCCGGCGATGGACGCCTTGATCAGCGAGGACTCCTTGTTGGCCCGCTCGAATGTCAGGCCCTCGATCGTCACCAGCCGGCCGTCGATCTTCAGGTCGCCCGACTTGACGGTCACGGCCCGGCGCGCCGCTGCGAGGACGTCGACGAGATCGAAGTACTCGCCCGTGTAGGCGAAGGAGAACGGCAGCGTGGCGAGGCCTCCGGCGCCGACCGTCGCGCCCGGCGTCAGGCTCGTGCCGGGCGTGGCTGCCGCCGGGGCCGCCGGCGCGCTGCCGGGCTCCAGGGCGGCCAGTCGCAGATCGCTCTTGCGCGACCCGGCTCGCTTCTGCAGCTCGCGCAGGAGCGCCGGGATCTCACCGCGCGCCGGCACCGCGCCGTCGAGGCGCCGCAGCTCGGCGAGCAACGTCGGATAATCGTTGCGCGCGGCCTGGTAGCTCGCAAGCTGCGTGTTGGCCGCTGCCAGGCGCTGCTGCTGCGTGGCGACGTTCGCCTTCACCTGCGCGCTCTCGGTGCGCTTCGGCGAGATCGCGAGCATCCAGAGGGCGGCCAGCAGCGCCAGGCCGGCGACCACCGTCGCGATCATCATCCGCTGGTGAGGAGAAGCGGAGGCGATCATTTCGGGGCTCCTGCGGTGGTGGCGGTCTGGTTGGCCGCAGCGGGCTCCGCGGCAGGAGGTGTGGCCGGCGGCGTGCCGGCCGGTGGCGACGCTGCGGCGCCCGGCGTCGCGGCTCCGGCTGCTGCCGCGGCGAGCTGCGGGCTCTGCTTGAAGTACGTCACCAGCGAGAAGCTCGACGCCTCGTCAGAGCCCGGGCATGCGCTCGAGGCCTTGCCGCCGCCACCTCCGGGATCGGGACGCTCGGTGCGGCTGAAGCCGACCTCGGCGACGCCCGTCAGCGCGTACAGCCGGTCCATGTACTTCGGCACGTCGCGTTCGTGCCTGCCGCAGCCGGCCAGCTCCAGCGCCGGGCCCGGAAGCGCGCTGCGCAGCGAGCCGCCGGCGCCGCCGCCCTCCACGCTCGTCGATGCGGTCAGCGTGCCCGTCGCGGAGGTCAGCCAGACGTCGCCGGGAGCCACCTGCGAAAGCTGGCGCAGCGCGCGATCCCAGTCGAAGCGCGCCGCTGCCACGGTCGTGACCGCCGTGCGGCGCGCCGTGGTCGCCGCGGCGAAGTCGGCAAACGGCTTCAGCGACGCCGCCTGCTGCTCGGCCTGGACGAGCTCGCCCTGGATCGCGACGAGCTGCTCCTTGCCGGCGCTCACCTGGTTGGAGACGATGACCATGTAGACGACGGCCGCCGCGAGCAGCGCGACGACGCCGCAGACGACCTGGGCGACGCGCGCGTTCGGTGCCGCGTCGAACTGCGTGGCGGCGCTGCCGGCGCGCGCCGGGCGCAGGTCGGGGCGCTCGCTGCCGGACGCCAGCGCGAGGCCGACCGCGACGTCGAGGCGCTCGGGTGGGACCGACACGGTGCCGAGGTCGGGCCAGGCGTCGCGCCCGGCCGGCAGCACCGGCACGTTGAGCTCGTCGCGCAGCAGCTCGGCGACACCGGGCCATGCGGTCATCGCGCCGGTCAGCACGACGCCGCCGATCGGCCGGGCATCGGGGCGCGCGGAGTAGAAGCCGCGCGAGGACTCGATCTCGGCGATGACGCGGCGCAGGCCCTCGCGGACCTGCAGCGCGACGGCCGCCTCCAGCTCGGGCGTGACGGCCGAGGGCAAGCCGTGCTTGGGCGCGGGGTTGACGCCCATCGCGGCGATGTGCCCGCGCGCCTCCTCGTGGGTGATCCCGGCGCGCTCCGCGAGACCCGCGGCGATCGCCTCCGAGCCGGCGGACGCGGCGCGCACGAGCAGCGGCTCGCCGTCCTCGGCGATCACCACGTTCGTCAGCGCGCCGGCCTGGACGTAGAGGATCGCCTCGCCGCCCAGCGGCGGGTGCTCGAGCGCTTCGAGCATCGCCAGGCCGGAGAGCTGGATGCGCTCCGCCTTCAGGTGGGCGCCCGCCAGCGCCCGCGTGAGGCGCTCGATGCCGTCGACGCGAGCCGCGGCCATGAGCACGCGCTGCAGGGGAGGACCGCTGCCCTCGGGCGACATGCCGACGCAGCGGTAGTCGACGACGAGCTGGTCGAGCGCCACGGGCAGCAGATCCCCTGCCATGTGGCGCACGGCGCCGTCGAGGTCGCGGCCGGTGAGCGATGCCGGTAGCTCGACCATGCGCACCATGAGTCGCGGGTGGGCGAGCCCGACGCGCACGTTCTGAGGCAGCTTGTGCTCCGTGAAGAGCGCGCGCAGCTCGACGGCGAGCTCGTCGGCGTTGACGACCTCGCCGTCGACGACGAGGCCGACCGGCAGCGGATGGACGATGGCGCGGCGCACCCGCGCGCGCTCGGTTCCCGACGACTGCAGCACGACGATGGCGTCGGGACCGATGTCGAGGGCGACCGTGGACGACGATCGACGCGTTCCAAGACGGACCGGTCCGTCGGGAAACAAGGATGGAATCCGCACGCTGTGCTCTTCGACGCGACAGCCCCCTGCGACGAGCGCCCTTGAGGCGTTTGGACGCATGGTCGACGGCTTGCCGGCCGTCCACCGTAAAGCCGCGGGTGGCAGGCCGCAGCCCCGATTGAAGGTGGGTCGCGATTGCCGGTACGGTTCGCCAAGATCGCCGCCCGAGGGCGCGAGGCCGACCATGCGTCGGTCGTCGTCACCGCATCGCCGTCGGACGTGCGCAAGCTGCGCCGCCTGCGCTCAACGCCGGCTGGGCGTCGGCGACCGACGCCTCGGGCGTGAGTCTCGTCGATGCCGCGATCGACGACGTGGTCGTCAAGCGCTGACGGGGCCCGCAGCCGAAGCGGCACACGGCCGGGGCGCCCGGCCGTGCGACTACGCTGATCTGCGTGAAGGGCTTCGCCTCCGACAACTACGCCGCCGCCCACTCCGAGGTGCTGGCGGCGATCGCCGAGGCGAACACCGGGCATGCCGTGGCCTATGGCGCGGATCCGTGGACGGCACGCGCGCAGGACCTGCTGCGCGAGCACTTCGGTGAGCAGGCGCGCTCGTTTCTCGTCTTCAACGGGACCGCGGCGAATGTCCTCTGCCTGCGCGCGATGTGCCGCCCGTGGGAATCGGTCGTGTGCGCCGCCGCCGCCCACGTCAACGTCGACGAGGGCGGGGCACCGGAGCGCATCGCAGGCGTCAAGCTGCACGCGCTCCAGACGCCCGACGGCAAGCTCACCCCGGAGCTGGTGGCCACGCGCCTGGATCGCGCCGGCGACGAGCACGCCGTCCAGCCGCGCGTCGTGACCGTCACCCAGAGCACGGAGCACGGCACGCGCTACAGCCTCGAGGAGCTGGGCGCCCTGGCCTCGTTCGCGCACGAGCACGACCTGCTGCTGCACGTCGACGGATCGCGCCTGGCGAACGCGGCCGCCGCGCTCGACGTCCCGCTGCGCGCGGTCGCGACGGACGCCGGCGCCGACGCCGTCTCGTTCGGCGGCACGAAGAACGGGCTGCTGTGCGGCGAGGCGGTCATCCTGCTGCGTCCCGGGCTCGCCGACGGGTTCGCCTACCTGCGCAAGCAGACGCTGCAGCTGGCGTCCAAGGGCCGCTTCCTCGCCGCGCAGTTCATCGCCCTGCTCGAGGGCGACCTCTGGCTTCGCAGCGCCGCGCACTCAAACGCCATGGCGACGCGGCTCGCGAGCGCGGTCGCGGACGTGCCCGGGGTGCGCATCGTCCAGCCCGTGCAGGCCAACGGCGTGTTCGCCGTGATCGCGCCGGAGGCGACCGAGGTCCTGCAGCGCGACTGGCGCTTCTACGTGTGGGACCCGACCGCCGGCGAGGTGCGCTGGATGTGCTCCTGGGATACGACGCCCGAGGAGGTCGACGACTTCGCGGCGGCGATCGCGGATGCGTGCGCCGCGGCGCCCGAGCCGAGCGCGAGATGACGCGCGTGGACACCGCGGCCATGCTGATCCGTCGAATCCTGGCCTTCCGTACCTAACATCACACAGCGACCGTGCCGATCATAGGAACATGGGTAGACCCTCCATGATGAACCGCAGCTTCCGCATAGGACGTGATGACATCACCGTCGTCTGCGACGCGATCTTCGTTCGCGCCGAGATCGACGTGCTGCGCGACGCGCTGGCCTGGCGGCGCGACCGCCTCGCTCGTGCGGACTACGACGACGCCTCCGCCGTGCTCGTCCTGCGCGGCTGGATGGTGCTCGACGACCTGCTCGCCTCGACGAGCGTGTTCGGCGACGAGGCGCCCCTGACGCTGACCCGCGAGCAGGCGCGCATGCTCTGCGAGATCGCGACCGCATACGTCGCCGAGCGAGATGTCGAGAGCTACCAGCCCGCCGAGGAGCGCGACCGCATCGCGCTCCTGCGCACGCAAGTCGGGCCGCTGATGGACCTCTGCTGCGAGTTCGCCCTCGCGCAGGAAGAGGCCCGCGCGCTGCGCGAGCCTCGGCTGCCCGTCTGAACAGCGGCTGACGGCTTCGCGCCAAGCCCCGGACGACGGTGATCGCCTCGCTACGCTCCGATGTCGGCGTGGCGGCGAGGAGGGTCCGATGGAAGAGCAGGAGCAGGCTGAGCAGGAGCATGCTGAGCAGGAGCCGGTCAAGAGCATCGTCGAGAAGGCAATCGCGCGCCAGGAGGATCAGGCGCGCGAGCACATCGAGAAGTTCGGCGCCGAGCATCCCGAGACGCTCATCATGCGCGGCGAGCTCGCGTACTCCTACTGGCAGTCAGGACGTCACACCGACGCGATCGAGATCGAGGAGGACGTGCTCGAGATCTCCGAGCGCACGCTCGGCGCCGACTCGCCGGGCACGCTGCGCGCGCGCGTGAACCTCGCAGCCTCGCTCTGGTCGGCCGGACGCCACGACGACGCGATCCGCATCGAGGAGGAGGTGCTCGAGGCAACCGAGCGCGTCCTCGGCCGCGATCATCTCGACACGCTCACCGCGCGCTCGAACCTGTCCTTCTCCTACGCCTCGGCCGGCCGCTCCGCCGATGCGATCAAGGTTCTCGAGCAGGTGCTCGAGGATCGCCTGCGCGTGCTCGGAGCCGACGACGAGGAGACGCTCGACGCGCGCTCGAACCTCGCATCGTCTTTGTGGGCGTCCGAGCGCCACGACGAGGCGATCGCGGTCGAGGAGCAGATGGTGGCCGAGAGCGAGCGCATCCTCGGCGCCGATCACCTCGACGTGCTGAGCGCGCGGCGCGACCTCGCGTCGTCCTATCGCACGGCGGGGCGCGGTGACGAGGGCACGGCGCTGCAGGAGCGCCTCGTCGCGGATCTCGAGCGCGTGCTCGGCGTCGATCACCCCGCCACGCAGGCCGCGCAGCGGACCCTCGACGAGAACTGACCGCGCGATCGCCTCCGCGCGGCGTCAGGAAGCGGTGCCGCAGAACGACGTGAGGTCCCCGGTGACCGCGACGACGCCGAGCAGCCGGCCGTCCTCGTCGACGACCGGTACCCGGCGTGACTCGGTCAGCAGGGCGAGGTCGCGGCCCGTGGTCGCGGGCGCCTCCGGTGCGACCGTCGGACCACGGTCGGCGACCTGGGCCGCCGGGCGGTCGGGATCTTCGTCTTCTGAGAGGTGCGCGGGCGTCAGCGATCCGACGTAGCGTCCCTCGTCGGCTACGAACGCCAGGCGCCGGCTGTTGCTCGCGGCGAAGTAGGCGCGTACGTCGGCGATCGTCGCGGTCGCGTCGAGCGTGCTGAACTTCGCGTGCAGCACGTCGCGGACGGTCAGGTCGTCGGCTTCGTCGATTTTGATCTTTGACATGCCCGCATCATGGCGCGAACGGCGAGGGGCCACAATGCGCGTGTGGCGCCCGAACCCTTTGCCCTGCTCGCAGCGCAACCCGCGACGCCGGTGGACGAGCTGGCGCTCGCGCTGGCGGCGGAGTTCGGCGGCGTCGATGACGTGTCCGTGCGGGCGCGGCTCGACGAGCTCGCAGGCGAGGTCGCGCTGCAACGAGCGCCGGCCGGCGAGCCGGACGCGGGAACCGCCGCGCTGCGCGAGGTGCTCGGCGTCCGCCATGGTTTTCGCGGTGACCGCGAGGACTACGACGATCCGCGTAACTCGATGCTCCAGCTCGTGCTCGAGCGCCGCCTGGGACTGCCGATCTCGCTGTCGGTGCTGTACGTGGCCGTGGCGCGCAGAGCAGACATCACGCTGAGCGGCGTCGGCCTGCCGGGTCACTTCATCGTCGGCGACCTCGGCGCCGTGCCACCGGTGCTGCTCGATCCGTTTACCGGCGGCACGGTGCTGAGCGCCCAGCCCTCGGCCGGCGCGCGGGCCTGGAGCGCGCACGAGATCGCGCTGCGGATGCTCAACAACCTCGTCGGCTCCTACGGGCGGCGCGGCGATCTCGGGCGCACGATCCAGGCGGCGCAGCTGCGGCTCGCGCTGCCGCTCGAGCCGTCCGCGGCAGAGCCGCTGCGCGCCGAGCTCAGAGCGTTGCGTGCCCGCCTGAACTGACGCCGGTCAGGGCAGAGCCGGGCCGGTCGCCCCGCAACAGAATCACGGGACGCCCGGCCCACGGGAGGAAAGCTCACTCCAGCGGCCGCGCCTCAGGCGCCGTCCGCGCCGCTGGGAGTGGCGTCCTCGCCCTCGGAGTCCTTGGCGTCGCCGACCCGGCCGGGCGTGTCGGCCACGGATCCGGCACCGACACGGCTGGGGGAGTCGGCGTCGGGGCCGCCGTCACTCGTCGCGTCGGCGTTGTCGCCGCCGTCACGCGGGACCTGGACCGAGGGCTCCACTGCGGCCATGTTGCCGAGTGCGTCGCTGCTCATCTCCTGCGGATCGTCCTTCTCCGAGACGTCCTCGTCGACCATGTCGCGCGGCACCATGCCCCCAGGGGCTCCACCCTTGGCGTCATCGGGCTCCTGAACGCCGCCGCGGACCTGCGTGGGGTCGTCCATTTCGTTCTCGGACATCAAAGCCCTCCCATTCATCGGTTGCAAGCTCTCCGTGCCGACCCTACCCATCGACCGCGCCGGATATGAGCCTGGCGCGCGACCGCGGTGCCCGCAGGGGGTAGTACCGTGCGTTCATCCGGTTTCCCGGGGTCGTCCCGGCGTCGAGAGGAGCAGCATGGCGATGACATGCGGTCACGAAGGATGCAGATGCGAGGCGCGCGAGGACGGCTACTGCTCGGACTACTGCGCCAAGCACGGCGGCCACGAGGGCCACGTGGCCCACGAGTGCGGCTGCGAGCATGCCGAGTGCCAGGTCCCGGCGCCCGCCGAGTGAGCGCTGCGGCCTGACGCGCCACGCGCAAGCGCTGCCGTGAGCACGGCCCCGACCGCGCGCGAGCGCTGGAACGAGCGCTACGACGAGGCCTCGTTCGAGCCGTTTCCCGCGGCTGCATCCGAATGGCTCGACGAGCACGATGCGATCCTGCGCGAGCTGCGCGGCACGGGCGGCGAGCGCCGGGCGCTGGACGTCGCCTGCGGCGACGGGCGCAACGCGCGCCGGCTCGCCGAGCTCGGATACGCGGTCGATGCCGTCGATGTGTCGGACGTCGCGATCGGCCGTCTGCGGGCGGCCGCCGCCGAGATGGGTCTAGATGTCTGCGGGCAGGTGCTCGATCTCGAGCACGATCCGCTGCCCGCGGGGCCCTACGACGTCGTCGTCTGCATGAACTACCTGCAGCGCGACCTGTTCGGCGCCCTGCGCGACGCGCTGGCGCCCGCCGGCCTGCTGCTCTGCGAGACGTTCGCGCGCGCTCACGTCGATGATCTGGGCCGGACGTTCAATCCCGCGTACGTCCTGGAGCGCAACGAGCTGCTGCACGCCTTCGGCGGCCTGCACGTACGCCACTATCGCGAGGGAGCGGCCGCGCGCCGCGGCGAGGAGCGCGGCGTCGCGAGCATCGTCGCGCAGCGCCTGGACGCGTGACGATGGCGCGCTCGGATCGCGGCGGCAACTAGCCTGCGAACGATGGCCACGGAACCCGGGATCCTGCTGACCGTCGTCGGGGGCTACCTCGGCGCGGGAAAGACGACGTTGCTCAACCACGTGCTGCGCGACGCCGGCGACCGGCGCCTGGCGGTGCTCGTCAACGACTTCGGCGCGATCAACATCGACGCCGAGCTGATCGAGTCGCGCGACGGCGAGATGGTGAGCCTCACCAACGGCTGCATCTGCTGCGGTATCGGCGGCGACTTCATCGCCGCGCTGGCGAGCCTGCGCGACGTCGACGACCCACCCGAGCAGGTCGTCGTCGAGGCCAGCGGCGTCGCCGACCCCGCCCAGATCGCCGTCTTCGGCGACATGCCGGGCTACGTTCGCGACGCGGTCGTCGTCGTCGCCGACGCCGAGACCGTGCGAGCCCGCGCCGAGCACCCGGACACCGGCCACCAGGTGCGCGCGCAGCTGCGCGCCGCGGACCTGCTCGTCGTCAACAAGACCGACCTCGTCGAGCCGGCCGCGCTGGCGGACACCCGCGCGTGGCTGCGCGAGCTCGCCGGCCCCTCGACGGGCATCGTCGACGCCGCCTTCGGCAGGGTGCCGACGGACGTGCTGATCGGCGCCCGGGCCGTCGCCGCGGAGGTCAAGCGGCCGGCGCCTCCCGCCGGCGACCACGCCGAGCACGACCACGACCACGCCCATGACCACCCGCACTACGAGACCTGGAGCTGGAGCGGCGAAGCCGCGCTGAGCGGCGCTGGGCTCGTCGAGGAGCTGCAGGCGCTGCCCGAGGGCATCGTTCGCGCGAAGGGCATCCTGCACCTGCGCGAGGACCCGCAGCAGCGCTACGTCCTGCAGCTCGTCGGCCGCCGCTACAGCATCGAGGCCCGCGGAACGTGGGGCGGCGACGTGCCGGCCTCGCGCCTGGTCGTCATCGGCCTGCCGGGCTCCGTCGACGAGCAGGCGCTCGATGCGACGCTGGGCCGTCTCAGCCTGGCGGCCTCCGCGCGCGACGCCGGCTGAGCACGCAGCTCACCGTCATCGCGTAGGCGACGTGGTCGAGCACCTGGGGCGCCAATGGGAGCGCGCGGATCCGGGGAAATCGGCGGCCCACGACGCCGAGGTCGAGCGCGGCGATGGCGAGGCCGGCGAGCACCGACCAGGCCGTCATGCGGCGACGCGGCAGGACCACGGCGAGCGCCACCGCCCAGCCGAGCGACAGCGCGCCGTGCGCCGCCATCGCGGCCGGCAGCAGGCGTGACACGCGCTGCTCGTCTCTCAGCAGCAGCGTTCCCGCCGCCAGTGACGCTTCCAGCGGGTTGGCCCCGCTGGCCAGCGCATTCAGCGTCGAGGGCACGCCGCTGACGACGGCCGCCACCGCGCCGGCGACCACGGCGTCCGCCACGATCTCGCTGTCGAGCACCGGCAGACCCTAGAACAAACGTCCATGCCTCCGGCGATGCCGCGCGTGCCCGACGCGCCCTCGCTACGATCGTTGGTTCGTCGGCGGAGCGGGGGGCAGGATGCGCATCAAGCTGGTATCGCTCGAGGATGGGATCACGTCGTGCGGCTTTCGCAAGATGGCCGCCCATGTGGCGCGCATCAACGAGGACACGGACTCCTGCTACGTGTCGACGAACCGCTACCGCAGCATCCGCAACGGCCTGCGCGGCACGCTCGGCAGCGCCGGCTCGCTGGAGCCCGAGGACATCGACCTCGCGGCGCGCGAGCTGATCCAGTCCGACCTCGTCGGCTTCTCGTCGATGACCGGCTACTCCGACCTGACGCGCAAGCTCATCAAGCGCGTCAAGGAGCTCGATCCGTCGACCTACGTCATCTGGGGCGGGATCCATCCGATCATCCAGCCCGAGGACGCGATCCTCGCCGACGTCGACGCGATCTGCACCGGCGAGGGCGAGTTTGCCTTCCACCAGCTCTACGACGAGCTCATGGCCGGACACCGCCCGACGAACATCAAGAACTTCTGGTTCAAGGAGGACGGCGGCGAGATCGTCAAGAACCACTTCCTGCCGCTGATGTCGCAGGAGGAGATGGAGAGCCTGCCGTTCCCGCAGTACGGCGAGGGCGAGCTCATCTACCAGGCCGGCGAGGGCTTCATCCCGATGAAGGTGTCGGACTACATCGACAACGACGGCCTGAGCTATACGACCCTGTGGTCGATCGGCTGCCCGTTTCACTGCAGCTACTGCGGCAACACGAAGTTCATCTCCAACGACCCGAAGTACAAGCGCATCCGCCACCCGAGCGCGCGCTACATCGTCGACGAGGTCAAGACCGCGCGCGCGCGCTTTCCGCATCTCAGCCAGGTCAGCTTCCACGACGACAGCTTCATGGCGATCCCCTACCGCCAGATCGAGGAGTTCGCCGAGCTGTGGAAGGCCGAGCTCGACCTGCCGTTCGCGGTCTACGGCGTGATCCCCAACTACGTCAACCGCGACAAGTTCGAGCTGCTGACGTGGGCGGGCATGAATCGCGTGCGCATGGGCATCCAGAGCGGCAGCCGGCGCACGCTGGAGTTCTACAAGCGGCCCTCACCGCCGGAGAAGATCCTCGCCGCCGGCGCGGTCAACGCCTCGTTCTCGCCGAAGTACCACATCCCGCCGGCGTACGACATCATCACCGACAACCCGATCGAGACGCGCGAGGACATCCGCGACACGCTGCAGCTGCTCTACGACATGGAGCGGCCGTACACGATGTTCATCTACTCGCTGAAGGTCATCCCGAACACCGAGCTCGAGCAGGCGATGAAGGAGCGCGGCGTCGATATCGAGGAGATCTCGGCGACGTTCATGTCGATTCCGCCGCGCGTCAACAACCTCATGCTGTACCTGCTGTGCATCTGGCGCCCGCCGCCGTGGCTGTGGAAGCGCCTGATGAGCAGGGTGCGCGCGAGCAACGAGGAGCAGAGGCTCTACCCGCGGCTCGGCGCGATCCTGCGCACGGCGTACCTCACCCGCCGCGCGCTGAGCCACCTCTGCAAGATGGACTTCTCCGCGATCCCCGGGCGCTCGGGCTACATCGCCTGGCGCGTGGGCCTGATCGGGCTGTGGCGCAGGCGCTTCACGGCACGCATGCCGCGCCCGCCGCGCCCCGAGCGCGAGATCGCCAAGGACGTCCGCGCCGGGCGCATCGCTGCGTAGGGACGACCGCGAAGGCGCTCAGCTCGTCGACGACGAGGCGGAGTCGCCGCGCAGCCTGCCGCGCGACCACGTCGCGTAGGCGCGGCTGCTGGAGCGGTCCTGGTCGGGGTCGGTGAGCTTGATGCCGACCCCGTTGCCCTGCTCCTGGTCGATGAGCCCGACGTACTGCTCCTCGGTCGAGCTCACGCCGATCAGCCGCGGGGGTGGGTCCGCCTGCCAGCGCTCGAGCTGGGCGAGCGCGCGGGCGTGGACCTTGTCGCGCGTGAAGTAGAGCTCGAGCTCGCCTTCGACGGCGTCCGGGGCGTCGCTGCGCACCCAGCCCTGCGGTCCGCACGCCGGGTTTCGGGGATCGTGCCACTCGACGCGCTCCGCGCGGATCGCGACGTACAGGGGCGCTGTGGCGCCGGAGTCCAGCACGGCGCGGATCGTGACGCCGTAGAAGGCGCCGTCCCGTCGCACGAACAGCTCACCCATGCGGCCAGGATAGTGGCGCCGGGGCGGCCGCGGGGTCAGGTTGAGGCCTTCGAGGCGACGTGCTCTGCGAGCGCCGCGAGCACCTTGTCGCGAACGGCCGGGTCGGCGATCAGCCCGCCGGCCCGAGCAGCATCCGGCAGCTCAAGGCATCTCGCAGACGCTAGCGTCTCGGTCATGCGCCTGCCGAAGACGCCCTCGATCGCGACGGCGGCGGCCGCGGCGCTGCTGCTGCTCGCGCTGCTGCTGCTCGCGCTGCTGCTGCTCGCGCCCGCCGTCGCGCCCGCCGCATCCGCGGCGCGCGGGGTGCCCCGTCCTTCGATCATCGCCAAGCCGATTCCGTTTCCGGCGAAGCGCAAGCGGGAGATGGCGGCCTACGCGCGGCGCCACTACGGCATCGACAGCCACCGCCTGCGCCGGCCGCGGGTGATCGTCGAGCACTACACGGTCAACCACAGCGTGCAGGCGACCTTCAACACCTTCGCGCCCGACGTTCCCGACGTCGAGCTGCACGAGCTGCCGGGCGTCTGCGCGCACTACGTCGTGGGCAAGGATGGCCGGATCTTCCAGTTCGTGCCCGTGAGCATCATGTGCCGCCATACCGTCGGCCTGAACCACACGGCGATCGGGATCGAGCACGTCGGGCGCTCCGATCGTGAGATCCTCGAAAACAAGCGCCAGCTGGATGCCTCGCTGCGCCTGACGGGATGGCTGCGCTGCCGTTTCGAGATCGGACCCGCCAGCGTCATCGGTCACAGCGAGTCGCTGTCGAGCCCTCACCATCGCGAACGCATCGCCCGGCTGCGCACGCAGACGCATGGCGACTGGGCCCGCGCGAGCATGCGGATCTACCGCGCGAAGCTGCGCGCGCAGCGCTGCTGAGGTCGATCGAGCCGAGGCGCCTGGCGGGCGACCCGCGACGGCTCACTCTTGCTCGCCGGTCGCGCGCCAGGCGCTGACCTCTCGCGGCAGCGCGATGCCGGCGGCGAGCTGGGGGTCCGGGCGCGGCTGCAGTGCCTGCAGCTGCAGCGGGATCTCGCCCGCCCAGACGTCGCTGCCCACGTCCTCGTCGTCGTCGACCGGCGGGCCGCGCCGGACCTTCGCCGACGCCTCGTCGAGCGCGAGCGCGAGCACCTGGGTCGCCTTGAGCTCCTTGCGGTTCGGCGCTCGCACCTGCGCCCAGCGGCCCGGGACGAGGTGTTCGCTGAACGCCTCGAGCGCGCGCAGGCGCTCCTCGTCGCTCTGCACGAGCGAGGCGCGGCCGAGGACCGTCACGGAGCGGTAGTTGGCGGAGTGGTGAAAGGCCGAGCGGGCGAGGACGATGCCGTCGAGCAGCGTCGCCGTCAGCGCGCACGGCGCGCCTTCTGAGAGCATGCGCAGCATGCGGCTGGCACTCGAGCCGTGGACGTACACGACGTCGCCGACGCGCGCGTGCAGCGTCGGGATCACGAACGGCTGCCCGTCGTGCACGAACCCGACATGGCAGACGAGGGCCTCGTCGAGGATCGCGTCGATCTGCGCGCGGTCGTACACGCCGCGCGTGGGAGCGCGCCGAACGCGGACGCGGGGGGAGGGGGCGGTGGTCGTCATGAACAGGAGGCTAGAGCGCAACTGGTTCTATGAACAGGACCACTGACATGTGAGATGATCGGACCAGTGGAGCTCTTCGTTGATCTCGAACGCCATCGCCGCGGACCGCTGCGCCAGCGGCTCGAGCGAGAGGTCCGCGAGGCGGTGCAGGTCGGGCGGCTGCTGCCGGGCACGGCACTGCCCTCGACCCGCGCGCTGTCGGCTCAGCTCGGCGTGTCGCGCGGGGTGGTCGTCGAGGCGTACGCCCAGCTCGTCGCCGAGGGCTACCTCCGGTCACGCCAGGGCGCGGCGACCGTCGTCGCCGCGCTAGCGGCCGGCAGAGCGGAGCACGACGGGCCGCGGCGCAGGTCCGCGCCGCCGGCGGCGCCGCGCTACGACTTTCGCCCCGGCGTTCCCGACCTGTCGGCTTTTCCTCGTGCGGCGTGGCTGGCCGCCGGCGCGCGCAGCCTGCGCGCGCTGCCCGACGCGCGGCTGGGCTACGGCGACGAACGCGGGTCGATCGAGCTGCGCGAAGCGCTGTCGGCCTACCTCGGGCGTGCTCGCGGGGTGGTGGCCGACCCGGACCTGCTGCTGATCAGCGGCGGGACGCGACAGGCGCTGGGGCTCGTGTGGGGCGTCCTGCGCGATGCCGGCACACGGCGCGTCGCCGTCGAGGATCCAGGCTGGGCCGCCCAGCGCGAGACGGCGCTCGACGCGGGCCTGCAGATCGTCCCCGTCGCGGTCGACGAGCGCGGGCTGCTGGCGGGCAAGCTCGCGACGCTCGACGTCGATGCCGTGGTGCTGACACCGGCACATCAGTTCCCGACCGGGGCCGTGCTGGCGCCCGAGCGCCGGGCGGCGCTGCTGGAGTGGGCGCGCGGGCGCGACGCGTTCGTCGTCGAGGACGACTACGACGCCGAGTACCGATACGACCGCGGTCCCGTCGGCGCGCTGCAGGGCATGGCGCCCGAGCGCGTGATCTATGCGGGATCGACGAGCAAGACGCTGGCCCCCGCGCTGCGGCTCGGGTGGCTGCTGCTGCCACCGGCGCTGGCCGGCGCCGCGGCGCGCCGTCGTCGGCAGGCGGACCGTGGCGAGCCCCTGCTGGCGCAGCTCGCGCTCGCCGATCTGATCAGCAGCGGCGAGTTCGACCGCCACCTGCGCCGCACGCGCCGGCGCTACCGCGCGCGTCGCGACGCCCTCGTCGCCGCGGTGGCCGCCGAGCTGCGCGGTGCTCGGGTCGAGGGGGTCGCGGCGGGGCTGCACGCCGTCGTGCGCCTGCCCGCGACCGCCGATGAGGCGGCGAGCGTGCGGACGGCGGGCGAACGCGGCATCGCCCTCGAGGGCCTGTCGAGCTTCGGGCGCGCCGGGCCGCCGGCGCTCGTCCTGGGCTACGCGAACGCCCCCGAGGCGACGATCGCACGCGGCGTCGCAGAGCTTGCAGCGGCGATCCGCCCCCGCTGAGCTCGCGCTACGCCGCCGGTCCTACGCTGCTTCGCGCAGGCTGGCGAGGCTCGGCTCGTCCTCGAGGCTGCGCATCGCGCGCTCCTCGAGCTGGCGCGTGCGCTCGCGGCTGACGCCGAGCTCGCGGCTCGTCGCCTCGACCGTCCGCTCGCGGCCGTCGCGCAGCCCGAAGCGCAGCTCGACGACGCTGCGCTCCTCGTTCGTCAGGCGGTCCAGCGCGCGCGCCACGGTGCTCTCGAGCTCGGTGGCCACGACCTGATCGCCGGGATCGGGTCCGTCGCTGGCGATGAAGTCGCCCAGGTGGCTGTCGCCCTCGTCGCCGATCGGCACGTCGAGGCTCGTCACGACCCGGCGGGCGGCACGCAGCGCGTGGACCTCCTCGACGGTCATCTCGGCCGCGTCCGCGACCTCCTGATCGCTCGGGTCCTGCGACAGCTTCGCCGTCAGCTCGCGCTCGACGCGTGCGAGCTTGCGCTCGCGCTGCTCGATGTGCGAGGGAAGACGGATCGTGCGCGACGTGTTGGCGAGGCCGCGCTGGATGCTCTGACGGATCCACAGGGTCGCGTACGTCGAGAACTTGAAGCCCTTGCGCCAGTCGAACTTCTCGGCCGCGCGGATGAGCCCGAGCGTGCCCTCCTGGACGAGGTCGCCGAGCGGCAGCCCGAGGCCCTGGTAGCGGCGGGCCTGCGAGACGACGAGCCGCAGGTTCGAGTTGATCATCCGGTCCTTGGCGGCGATGTCGCCACGCTCGATGCGCTTGGCGAGCTCGACTTCCTCGGCGGCGGTCAGCAGCGCGTGACGCGACGCCTGGTTGAGGAAGATCTGCAGCGAGTCGGACGCGGCCTCTGCCTGAGCGCGACGTTCCACGCGCCCGCTCTCCGCGGCCGTGGCACGTCGCGCCGCCCGCTTGGGCGGGGCGTCGTGCTCGCCGCGGCGGCGGCTCTGGGTCGGTGCGGTTGTCCTGGCCATGCGTTCCCTTTCAGACGTATCTGGGGCGACTCGGCTCGCGACGTGCCCCACCGACGGCCGGCGCTCGCACAGGGCGGCACGCGCTGGTTCGGGAGTAGCAGGTCGAGCGAACGGGGGCTTCCCGCACGTCGCCAAAAAGCAGAGTAGCAGATAGTTGTGCGAGCAACAACGAACTTGCGAATTCGGTGTCCGCGACCCCGCTTCAGACCAGTGGCACGGCGCCGAATCGCGACTCAAATCAGGGGTGGCGCGCCAGGTTTCCTCGCGGCGAATCGTCAGCGGCGCTCGCGCTGATCGGAGATCGCCATGACCGCCCGCGCGACGCTGCCCGCGAGCGCCTCCGGGCGACGGTCGTCGATGGTCGCGCGAGATCGCCGGCCGCGCCGCAGCGGAACGCCGGCCGCCGCGCTCGCATCGCGGTCGGTCGCGATGCTCAGGGTGCTGGCCGCGGTCGCCGGAGCGGTCGATCCGAGCGCCACGACCAGGCGCCGGCCCTTGTGGCGCCTGAACGCCGAGCGGATCGCGGCCGTGGTGCTGGGCCGGGCGCGTGTCACGGACGCGGCCGACAGGTCCGATCCGCGCAACGGAGCGCTCGCGCGTGCCGTGCGCGCGTCGATCACCGTCACGCGCGTGCCCGCGGCGTGGTTCTCGGCGAGCCATGTCCCGAGGGCTCGCAGCTCGCGCCGGCGCGCCGGGGCGTCGTAGGTCCGGTCCAGGACCAGCGCGACGTTGACCGGCGCGACCTTCGCCGGCCCCGACTGCAGGTCCGGCATCCCGGCCCCGCCCAGCGACCCGGCGCCGGCGACCTGCGCCGGCCCGTCGCCTGCGCTGCCACCGCTGGGCTCGTCGTCGCCGGAGGCGAGCAGGGCCAGCACGGCGAGCGGCAACGCCACGGCCAGTAGGGCCAGCAGGACGGGGCGCAGAAACGGCAGCCGCAGGCGAGCGAGCGCGGCGACGAGACGCTTGGCCGCCTGAGCCGAGGCCGCGCCGAGACCGCGCACGCCGGCGGCCAGCCGTGCGGTGAACGCGGACAGCGCGCGGGCCAGCGTCGGATCGCGCAGCAGCGCGTCGAGCTGGTCGAGCAGCAGCTGCAGGCCCGACAACCCGCCGGCCGGGGCCGACGCCGGGGGCACGGCGGCGTCGGACTGCTCGAGCTCCGGCGCGGCATCGAGCGGCTCGGGCTGCGGGGTGGCGACGTCCTTCGGCGCGATCTCGCGCGACGCGACGCCCGGCGCGGTCACGTGGCCCGGTCGCCGGGCGCCGCCGTCGGCGCGCCGGCCCGACCCCGCTCGCGGCCCGGAGGCCTGGCGCGGCCCGGGCGGTGCGGTGAGCCTGCTCACTGCGGCAGGCTCTTGGGCGCCGCCAGGTTGCGGCCGAGCAGCTCGGCGATCAGCGCATCGACGTCCGCCAGCTTGTCGGGCACGGTCAGCCCCTCGGCGCGCAGCAGGTCGGCCTGTGCGTGATGGGCCTCGCCGACGGCGGGCAGCGCGGCGAACGGCGCCGACCCGCGCGCGCCCCAGGTGCCGTACAGATGCGGGAACTCGTCCGCGCGCTGCAGAAACGCGACCTCGGGGTGCAGCACGGCCTCCTGTCGCATCTGACGCTTGGCGTTGGCGACGGTGGTGGCGATCTCCGCGCGCTGGGTGACAAGCGCGCCGACCTCCGTCGCGAGCTCATAGCGGATGCGATCGCGCTGCGCGAGCGTGCCGGCGTCGAGCCGGCGCCGGCGCTCGCGCGCCTCGCGCGCGGGCTCGACGAGCAGGTACGCGACGCCGATGCCGAGCAGGAACACCGCGGCTGACACGAGGAAGTAGACGCCGGGATCGTTGGTCGTCGAGGGCGCGCTCCGGGCCAGGCGCTGCGCGGCGGCGCCCCGCGCGCCGGCGGCCTGGCTGGCCTGCTGGCGCGCCGTGGCGGCGTTGTTGGCCGTCGTGCGCGCGCTCTGCACGCCGTACCACAGGCCGAGGCCCGTCACCACGATCGCAAGCACCACGGCGTAGCGCGCGAAGGCCGAGACGTCGCGCTCCAGCAGCGGTCGCCGGCCGTCGGCGCCCGCCTGCGGATCGCGCGTGTGCGCCAGTCGCAGATTCTTGCCGGCGGCCTTCTGGCCGACGGCGATCAGCAGCGCGATCACGATCGCCGACAGCGCGGGCGCGCCCTCGCGCAGCAGCGCCGGGTCGCTCTCGCGAAAGCGTGCCAGCTCGCGGAAGCCGTCGTAGGCGAACAGCGCCTCGGCGATGCCGACCGCGAAGAACAGCGCCAGCAGGCCGCCTCCGGCCGCCATGCGAGCGGAGATGCGGCCGCTCCTGGTCTCCGGCGCCTGTGGCGGTGCCTCGCCGGGAGCCGTCGAGATCTCGGCGGCGGCAGTGCTCGCCCTGATGAGGTCGTCGTCGAGCGCGCGGACGCGGACCGCGCACTCCATCAGCGGGCCGAGCCGTGCGCCGATCGCGTGGTCGGCGTGCTGGGCGATGCTCTCGGCGACGATCTCCCCGCGAACGCGATCGGCATCGTCGCGCGGATGAGCGGCCATCGTCCGCGCGCCGCCGGTGAGATCGGGGGCGGGAAGCGTGCCATCGGCGATCGGGCGCTCCGACGGCGCGGGCGCCTCGGTCGGCTCGCCGATCGGGGGGATCGACAGCAGCGCGGGTGGCAGGGTGGGGGAGCGGTCGTCGCTCGTATCGCCAGGGTTCATCCGGTGCTCCTCGGTGGGGACTCGTGCTGCCTCACAGCTCAGTGGTCGTCGCGCATTGCTTGGCGCCCGTCTGCTCGCAGGCGGTCATCCAGATCTGCACGAGCTCGTCGGTGCGCTGGGCGCTCTGGTTGATGCGGTCGGGCAGCCGGCCGAGGCCGACGGCCTGGACGACGTCGACGCCGCTCGCGCTGCCCAGCAGCTCGCCGAGCTCGGCGCCGAGCGTCGCGGCGGAGTCACCAGCATCGATGCGGCTCGAGAGCATGAGCTGATCGCTGGCCTGGACGCCGTCGGACACGAGCGTCATCGCCCTCGCACCCGTCTGCCCCTCCAGCGTGCGCAGCGCATTGCGAACGGCGCGGGCGATGTCCGAGGTGCCGCCGCGCGCGAGGTCGCGCACGCGGGCGGTCAGCTCGGGATCGTCGCGGCCGACGCCGAGCGCGCTGTCGAGCGTCGATCCGAGCGCGCCGCGCAGAGCCTGCTCGTCGGGGCCCCGGCGGGTCTCGTCGGACTCCTTCAGGGTCGGCACGACGTCGTCGTAGATGACCTCGACGGCGTTGGCGTCGCCGGCGAAGACCACCATCCGCAGCTTGCCGCCGGCGGTGACCGTGTGCTCCGCGGCGCGCAGCGCCGCGGCGCTGACGTCGCCCGCCAGCGCGCGGTCGGCGAGCGCGCCGGTCGCGTCGACGGCGATCACGGTGCTGACGGCGCATCCGGCGGGCGCCTGGACGGCGCCGGGTCCCGAACCGGGCTCGGCCGCGCAGGGTGCATCGCTGCCGCCGCAGGCGGCCAGGACCAGGGTCCCGGCGCTGCACAGCAGCACGGCCCAGCCCTTCCGGCATGTCGTCATCGCGCGAGCGGCCCCTGAGGTCGGCTTGTACGGCGTCCAGGCATGGTAGATACCCGCGATCGCCTGCAATCACGGTCGGCGCGGCAGCGCTCGGCTGTGCCGGACGCGACGACGCTCGTCCGGGAGGGGATGCGCGGCCGCTCGCGGGTACGTGATGGGCGACTCGACCGAAACGACCCCGCCCGAGGAAGGACGCCGATGCACGCTGACGAGGAACGCCACGCTCCGCCGCACGACTCCGAGGCCGACGAGCCGCTCGGCCCCCTGACGCCTGACGACGAGACCCCGGCCGGCGACACGCCGGAGGCGCACGACGAGATCAGCCCGCACGACCTTCCCCCCGACCATCCCGGTCGCGCAGAGGCCGAGCGCCTCGCCGGCGAGAGCGGCACGACCACCGGCAACCAGTAGCGATCCCAGCGCGGCGCCCGTGGCCGGCCGCGCTCAGCGCCCGGACCGCGGGCAGTTCGCGGGGATCCAGCCGTAGATGCGCGGCCGCGCCGGATCGCCGGTGCGGATCGACCAATAGCGCCAGGTCAGCGTGCGATCGCTGGAGGGGTCGCAGGCGCTGAAGCCGTCGACCTTGGCGACGGGCGTGCCGAGGCGGATCATGCCGCGGGCGATCCCGCCGACCGACACCTGCGTCGTGTTGGAGCTGAAGTACACGACGTTGCCGAACGCGGGCTTGGCGTCGTACTCCGTGACGCCGTTGACGGCGCCGTTTGACAGCCGGGCATGCGCGCCGGCGCCGACGGCGGGGTTGCGCAGCGGCCGCAGCCTGCCGCGCTCGGGCCCGCTCGGCCCGCAGCCGGTGCCGCGCTGGCGTGCGAAGGCCGCCAGCGCACGCCGCCCCGAGGGCGAGGCCCGGTCGAGCGACCGCCTGTCGAGGAAGCCCTGCGTGCCGCCCGATGGCGCGCGGGCGATGACCTGCACGAGCGTGAAGCGCCGTTGTTGCTCGGTGCTCGCCGCGCAGCCGCGCCCGCGCACGCGCACGGAGGTGACGCGGTAGGCGCCGCCGTCCGTGCCGTGGACGGTGAAGGGGCGCTCGCCGCCGGCCACCAGTCGGCCGAGCGGGTTGCCCAGCGAGTCCAGCAGCGGCCAGTCCCGCGCGCCGCCGGATGCCGGGTTGGGGACGAGGCCGTCGATGCGCTCGCTGAACGTGACCTCGGCGCCGCGCAGCGCGCGCCAGGCGGCACGGCTGAGGTCCGGGGTTCCGTGCTTCGCCGTGCGGCAGTCGACGATCCGATGGCCCGTGGGCGGCGTGCAGGCGCGCCCCTCGTAGGCGCCGTGCGCGGATGCGGTCGCCAGCGCGGTCGCAGCGAGGCAGGCGGCGAACGAGGCGAGACGCAGGCTCATGAGAGGGTCAACGCCGAGGGCGCCTGGAAGTTGCACGGGCGTCCGCACACCCGCGCGCGCCGGGGACCACCAGTGGGCCGTCCAGGAACGGGACGACCCACTAGGGTCCGTCGTATGGCGAGTCTGCTGATCGGCCCGATGCTGCGCTACGTCGACGACGAGGCGGCGACGATCTGGCTGGAGGCCGACGGCCCGTGCGTGGTCGAGATCCTCGGCCACCGCAGCGAGACCTTCCAGATCAACGGGCGTCACTACGCGATCCTCGCGATCGGCGGCCTGCAGCCGGACTCCTGCGTCGAGTACGAGGTGCTGCTCGACGGCGAGCGCCACTGGCCCGAGGCCGATGGCGGATGGCCGCCGTCGCGGATCCGCACGCTGCCGCGCTCCGGACCGCTGGAGATGGTGTTCGGCTCCTGCCGGGTGACGCGCCCGCACGCCGCCCCGTACACGCTGAGCCCCGACGAGCACGAGCTCGGAACGGGCATCGACGCGCTCTACGCGCTGGCGATGCGGATGTGCGGCCAGCACGCCGACCGCTGGCCGCACATGCTCCTCCTGCTCGGCGATCAGGTCTATGCGGACGAGGTCTCACCCGAGACGGCCGAGTTCATCCGTGCCCGCCGTGACGTGAGCGAGCCGCCGGGCCTCGAGGTGACCGGCTTCGAGGAGTACGCCCGCCTGTATCGCGAGGCATGGAGCGAGCCGACGATTCGCTGGCTGCTGTCGACGGTGCCGACGGCGATGATCTTCGACGATCACGACGTCCACGACGACTGGAACACGTCGGAGGCCTGGCGCACGGAGATGCGCACGAAGTCGTGGTGGCCGGAGCGGATCGCCGGAGCCCTCGAGACGTACTGGATCTACCAGCACCTCGGCAACCTGACCCCGCACGAGCTCGAGAGCGACGAGCTGCTGGGTCGCGTGCGGGCGGCGCAGGACGGCGGCGCCGACCTGCGGCAGTTCGCGCTCGACCAGGAATGCGACGGGGGCGGCGGCATCTGGAGCTTCACCCGCGACCTCGCAGGCACCCGGCTCGTCGTGCTGGACGGGCGCGAGGGCCGGATCCTCGAAGAGGGCGAGCGGGCGATGTTCGACGAGGAAGAATGGGACTGGGTCGTCGAGCAGATGACCGGCGACTTCGATCACCTGCTGATTGCCAACACGCTGCCCGTGCTGCTCGCGCCGACCTTCCACTACCTCGAGGCGTTCAGCGAGGGCATCTGCGGTGGAGTCTGGGGATCGCTGGCCGCGAAGCAGGGCGAAAAGCTGCGCCAGGCGCTCGACCTCGAGCATTGGGCGGCGTTTCAGGACTCCTTTCACCGCCTGCTCGAGCTGACGCGCGAGGTCGGCGCCGGCCGCCGCGGTTCCGCGCCGGCGTCGATCGTGTATCTCGGCGGCGACGTTCACCAGGGATGGCTGCAGGAGGTGGCGTTCCGGCCGGCGGCCGGGGTGCGCAGCGCGGTCTACCAGGCGGTCTGCTCGCCGTTTCGCAACCCGCTGGGCCGTACCGAGCGCACGATGCTGCGCAACGGCAGCCACTCGACCGTCCTCGGCCGCGCCGCGCGCCGCCTGGCCCACGCGGTGGGCGTGACCGATCCCGAGGCCGGCTGGCGCCTGGTGCAGGAGCCGACCTTCGACAATCAGCTGGGCACGCTGAGCTTCGACGGGCGCAGCGCGACGCTGCGGATCGAACGCACCAAGCCCGGAGACGGCTCGGATCCCTCGCTCGAGACCTCGCTCGAGCGACGCCTGGCCTGAAGGCGGCGCGGGACCTCAGCCCTCGCGCATCTCTTTCGCCGCGATGCTCACCGTCTTGACGACGTACATGAGGGCGAGCGCGAAGAACAGCGCACCGACCGCCGCCCTGACCTGCTCGGCCTCCAGCGGCGTGCGCTGTGCGACCGGCCCGGCCAGCGCGTCACCGACCTTCTGCCGCCAGCCCTGCAGTCCTGCGGTTCCGATGCGGGTCGCCGATGCCACGGTTCCTCCTGGGTCGTTGTGGTTGT
>Ga0208736_1000042_pt1 | contig 43373 bp, 37 predicted proteins | sample AntDryMetagUQ255_FD_188090 | JGI IMG/M metagenome (GOLD analysis project Ga0208736, IMG submission 188090) | Polar desert microbial communities from Antarctic Dry Valleys - UQ255 (SPAdes) | ecosystem: Environmental > Terrestrial > Soil > Desert | place: Antarctic Dry Valleys | collected 2008-12-31 | reverse complement strand
TCAGGCGGAGTCGCGCAGCGAGCGCAGCACGTACTGCAGGATGCCGCCGTGACGGAAGTAGTCCGCCTCCTTCGGCGTGTCGATCCGCACGCGGGCGTCGAACTCGCGCTCGCCGGCGCGGACGACGACGGTCTCCGGCACCGGCTCGCCGTTGTTCATCGGCTCCGCCAGGCCGGTGATCGCGAAGGTCTCCTCACCGGTCAGGCCGAGGTCCGAGGCGCTTGCGGGCAGCTGCAGCGGCAGCACGCCCATGCCGAGCAGGTTCGAGCGGTGGATGCGCTCGAAGCTCTCCGCCAGCACGGCGCGCACGCCCAGCAGCCGCGTGCCCTTCGCCGCCCAGTCGCGCGAGGAGCCCGAGCCGTACTCCGAGCCCGCCAGCACGACGAGCGGCGTGCCCTCGGCGAGATAGGCCAGCGACGCGTCGTAGATCGACATCTGCTCGCCCTCGGGCAGCTTGCGCGTCACGCCGCCCTCGGTGCCCGCTGCGAGCAGGTTGCGCAGGCGGATGTTGGCGAACGTGCCGCGTACCATCACGTCGTGGTTGCCGCGGCGCGCGCCGTAGGAGTTGAAGTCGCGCGGGCGCACGCCGTGCTCCTGCAGGTACAGCCCCGCCGGGCCGTCGCGCTGGATCGAGCCGGCGGGCGAGATGTGGTCGGTCGTGACCGAGTCGCCGAGCATCGCCAGCACGCGCGCGCCGGCGATGTCCTGCACCGGCGGCGGGTCCGCCGGCATGCCCTCGAAGTACGGCGGCAGGTGGACGTAGGTCGAGCTCTCGTCCCAGGCGAAGCGATCGCCGGTCGGCACCTGCAGCGAGTTCCAGCGCTCGTCGCCCTCGAAGACGCCCGCGTAGGACGAGCGGAACATGTCCGAGCGCACGGCCCGCTGCACGGTCTCGGCGACCTCGAGGCTGGAGGGCCACAGGTCACGCAGGTAGACGTCGCGGCCGTCGCGGTCCCGGCCCAGCGGCTCGCCGACGATGTCGGCGTCCATCGAGCCCACCAGCGCGTAGGCGACCACCAGCGGCGGCGACGCGAGGTAGTTCATCTTCACGTCGGGGTTGATGCGGCCCTCGAAGTTGCGGTTGCCCGACAGCACCGACACGGCGGCGAGGTCGTAGGCGTCGATCACGGCCGAGATCTCGCGCTGCAGCGGGCCGGAGTTGCCGATGCAGGTCGTGCACCCGTAGCCGACGAGATGAAAGCCGAGCGCCTCGAGGTCGGCGGTCAGCCCCGCACGGTCGAGGTACTCCGTGACGACCTTCGATCCCGGCGCCAGCGAGGTCTTCACCCACGGCTTGGCGCGCAGGCCACGCGCGACGGCGTTGCGCGCGAGCAACCCGGCGGCGACCATCACCGACGGGTTGGACGTGTTCGTGCAGCTCGTGATCGCGGCGATCACGACGTGCCCGTGGTCGAGCTCGATCTGCGTGCCGTCGGCGAGCATGACCCCGACGCTCGTGTCCGCGCGCGACGCCACGAGCTCGGCGATCTCGTGAGCGTGCTCGTCCTCGCCGCGATGATCGGGCGGTCGCCGCGCCGGCTCGTTGGTCGCCGGCGGGTCGGAGGCCGGGAACGACAGCGCCGCGAACTCGATCGTCGCCTGGCGGTCCTCCTCGTCCTCGCGCGGCAGGTAGTCGCGCAGCGCGACGCGGAAGGCGTCCTGGGCACGGCTGAGCGCGACCCGATCCTGCGGGCGCTTGGGCCCGGCGAGCGACGGCACGACGTCGCCGAGGTCCAGCTGCACCGTGGCGGAGTAGACCGGCGGCTCGGAGCGCTCGTCGTGCCACAGGCCCTGCGCCTTGGCGTACGCCTCGACGAGCGCGATGCGCTCGGGATCGCGGCCGGAGAAGTGCAGGTAGCGCAGCGTCTCGGCGTCGATCGGGAACATCGCGCAGGTCGATCCGAACTCGGGGCTCATGTTTCCGATCGTGGCCCGGTCGGCGAGCGGCAGGTGCGCGAGCCCGCGGCCGTAGAACTCGACGAACTTGCCGACGACGCCGCGCTCGCGCAGCAGCTCGGTCACCGTCAGGACGAGGTCGGTCGCGGTCGCGCCCTCGGGCAGCGCGCCCGTGAGCTCGAAGCCGAGTACCTGCGGGATCAGCATCGGCATCGGCTGGCCGAGCATCGCCGCCTCGGCCTCGATCCCGCCGACGCCCCAGCCGAGCACCCCGAGTCCGTTGATCATCGTCGTGTGGGAGTCGGTCCCGACGAGCGTGTCCGGGTAGGCGAGCCTCCCTCCGGGAGAAGGTTGCACGAACACCACCCGCGCGAGGTACTCGAGGTTGACCTGGTGGACGATGCCCGTGTCCGGCGGCACGACGGCGAAGTTGTCGAACGCGTTCTGGCCCCAACGCAGGAACGCGTAGCGCTCCTGGTTGCGCTCGAACTCGCGCTCGGCGTTGCTGCGGAAGGCATCGCGCGTGCCGGCGGCGTCGACCTGCACGGAGTGGTCGATGACGAGCTCGGCGGGCACGAGCGGGTTGATCCGCGCGGGGTCGCCGCCCATCGCCGCCATCGCATCGCGCATCGCCGCGAGGTCGACGACCGCGGGCACGCCGGTGAAGTCCTGCATCACGACGCGCGCGGGCGAGAAGGCGATCTCCTGCGACGGCTCGGCGCACGCGTCCCATGTCGCGAGCGCGACGATGTCAGCGGCGTCGACGGCCCCGTTGCCCTCCGTGCGCAGCAGGTTCTCGAGCAGGATCTTCAGCGAGAACGGCAGTCGTGCGACGTCGTAGGCAGCCTGCATCGCATCGAGCCGGTAGATGTCGAAGGTGCGATCGCCGGCTGTCAGCGTGCTGCGGGCATCGAAGCTGTTGGTGGACAATCGGATCTCCGTATCGCGTGCGCGAGCCTACTTCCCCGGCGGGCTGCGCGGTGGAGGATACGGCGACGCCTTCACAAGTCGATCTGCCGGATTGCGGGGGAACATCGCCCGTCGATGGAACGGACGCATGCACCCCGGTAGATTCTCTGCATGGCGGTCGACGAGCCGACGACTGAGTCCGTCTGGGACTACCCGCGTCCCCCCGCGCTGCAGCCCTGCGCCCGCCGCGTGCAGATCGAGCTGGGAGGCCGAATCATCGCCGACTCCCGCGCCGCGCTGCGGATCCTCGAGACGAGCCATCCGCCGACGATCTACATCCCGCCCGGCGACCTCGCAGCCGAGTGCTTCCAGGCCGCGCCCGGGCGCTCGTTCTGCGAATGGAAGGGCACCGCCACCTACCTCGACGTCGTCGGCGGCGACCGCCGCGAGCCGGCCGCCGGCTGGACCTACCGCGACCCCGTGGGTGCCTACGCCGCGCTGCGCGATCACGTCGCGGTCTACCCCGGGCGCATGGACGCCTGCTGGCTGGACGACGAGCGCGTGCGCTCGCAGGACGGCGACTTCTACGGCGGCTGGATCACCGACGACATCGCCGGACCCTTCAAGGGCGGACCCGGATCGGCGGGCTGGTGACCCTTGCCGTCGGACAGCTGGGCCGTGGGAGACCGCACGCGTGAGGCCAACGGCCTCGTCGGGCGCGAGCGCGAGCTTCAGCAGCTCGACGCCGCACTGAGCGACGCCATCTCGGGCCGCGGCGGGCTCGTCGTGGTCACAGGCGAGCCGGGGATCGGCAAGACGGCGCTCGCCAGGGCGTTCGTCGGGCACGCCGGGGCCCGCGGGGCGTCATGGGCCTGGGGCACATGCTGGGACGGCGGCGGCGCGCCGGCGTACTGGCTGTGGGTGCAGATCGCGCGCACGCTCGCGCGGCGCGAGGACGTCGCAACCCTGCGCGCCGGGCTCGGATCCGCCGCGCCGTGGATCGCCGGCCTGCTGCCCGAGCTCGCGGGCACGCTCGGACCACCGGCGACGCCGTCCGACCTCAACGCCGACCAGGCGCGCTTTCGCCTCTTCGACGCCCTCGTCAGCCTGCTGGCGACCGTTGCCGAGCGCCGCCCGCTCGTCATCGTGCTCGACGACCTGCACTGGTCCGACGCCTCGTCGTTGCTGGCCCTGGAGTTCGTCGGACGCGCCCTTCCCGACCTGCCGGTGCTGGCGATCGCCGCCTACCGCCACAGCGAGGCGCATGCGCGCGTCGAGCTCGCGGCGGCGCTCGGCGGTCTCGCACGCGCTGCGACGCGGCTGCCGCTGGAGGGTCTGGACCGCGACGCCGTCGGCCGGCTGGCGAGCGCCCGCGCCCACGGGCTCGGACCCGGCGACGAGGCCACGATCGCGCCGCGGCTGGTCGCCGCCGTCCACCACGCCAGCGCGGGCAACCCGTTCTTCGTCGACGAGCTCCTGCAGCTGCTCGCATCGCAGGGACGCCTGCACGACGAGACCGCCGCCGGCGATCCGCTGCCGCTGCCCGAGGGGGTGCGCGAGACGATCCGCCGGCGCCTGGCGCCGCTGGACGAGCCGTCGTCGCAGGCGCTCAGCACGGCCGCGGTGATCGGTGCGGAGTTCGGCCTCGCGACGCTCGCACGGGTCGACGGCGTCGCGCCGGCCGCGATCCTCGAGCGCCTCGACGCGCCGCTGCGCGCCGGTCTCGTGATCGCCTCCGACGACCGCGGTCGCTATCGCTTCGTGCACGCGCTCGTGCGCGACACCCTGCTCGGCGCCGTCGCGGCGAGCGACCGTGCGCGCCTGCACCTGCATACCGCCGAGGCGCTCGAGGCGCTCCACGACGGCGACCTCGAGCCGCATCTCGCGCAGATCGCACACCACTACCTGCAGGGGGCGACTGCGGGCCGCGCCGCGCGGGCCGTGGAGTTCGCCGCTCGCGCCGCGGCTCGGGCGATCGAGCAGTTCGCCTACGAGGAGGCGGCGGGGCTCTACGCGCGCGCGCTCGAGGTCGCCGCGGCCCTGCCGGCCGACGAGCTGCGCTCGTGGCAGCTGCGCCAGGGCCTCGGCGAGGCGCTGATGCGCGCCGGCGACGTCGAGGCCTCGCAGCGCGCGCTCGGCGGCGCGCTGGAGCACGCTCGCAGGCTGGCCGATCCGCAGTTTCTCGCCCAGACCGCGCTCGCCGCCTCGCTGCCCGGCTTCTCGGCCGGCGTCGTCGAGCCGGAGCTCGTCGCGAGCCTCGAGGAGGCGATCACGCGCCTGGACGCCGGCGCACCCCCCCGCCCACCCGCCGCCGACGTCCTGTCCTGCCGGCTGCGCGTGCAGCTCGCGCTCGCGCTGTACTGGTCGCCGCAGCGCGACCGCCGCGAGCAGCTCGTCGACGAGGCGCTCGTGCTGGCGCGCGCGATCTTCTCCGGCGAGGCGGCGCAGCGCTCGCCGGCCGCGCGCGCCGCCGCCGATCGCACGCTCGCGTTCGCGCTCGCCCAGGGGTTCCTCGCCGTGTGGGGACCGGACACCGTCGAGCGCGGGCTGCCGATCTCGGTCGAGGCGCTCGAGCTGTGCGAGCGCACGCACGATGCGGAGCTCGCGATGCAGGTGCGCCTGTGGCGCATCAGCCTGCTGCTCGAGCTCGACGATCCGGAGCGCGCAGATGCCGAGATCGAGGCCTTCGGGGCGACCGCGCGCCGTCTCGCCCAGCCGCGCACGCTCGTCTACGTTCCGCTGCACCGCGCGATGAGCGCGCACATGCGGGGCGAGTTCGCACAGGCCGAGCGCTTCACCGTCGAGGCGCGCGAGCGCGCGCGCGACGTGCGCGGCTCGATGGCGCCGATCATCGCCGACGCCCAGACCTTCCTGCAGTGGCGCACCGAGGGGCGCCATCACGACCTCGAGCCGTTCGTCCGCCGGCTCGCCGACCGCCTGCCGGCGATGCGCCGCTGGCGCGCCTCGCTGGCCCTCGTGCTCGCCGAGACCGGTCGCATCGAGGAGGCCCGCAAGGAGCTCGAGCAGCTCGCGGCGTCGGACTTCGAGGACCTGCCGCTCGACGTGACGTGGCTCGTCACGCTGTCCCTGCTGGCCGAGCTGTGCACGTTGCTCGGCGACCAGCCGCGCGCCAGGCGGCTCTACGAGCTGCTCGTGCCCTACGAGGGCCGCAACGTCGTGTCGGTCGGCGCCGCCAATCTCGGACCGGTGGCCCGTTACCTCGGGCTGCTGGCGATGACGACCGCGGAGTACGAGCGCGCGCTCGGCCATCTTGAGACCGCACGCTCGGCAGCGGAGCGGACCGGCGCGCGCCCCACCGCCGTGCTGACGGCGCTGGACGCCGCCGAGGTGCTCGCCCGCCGCGGCGCGCCGGCCGATGCGCAGCGCTGCATGGCGCTCGTCGAGAGCGTCGCGCAGGAAGCGCAGCGGCTCGGGATGCACGGTGCGATCGGCCGCGTCGCCGACCTGCGCGCACGCGCGGCGAGCGCCGCCGCGAACCTCCCGGCGCCGCCGGCGCCGGCACGGCTGCGCCGCCGGCGCGACGTCTGGCTGCTGGACTACGAGGGGCGAAGCGTGTGGCTGCAGCACGCCAAGGGGCTGGCGCATCTCGCCGCGCTGCTCGCCAGCCCGGGTACGCCGATCGCCGCGGTGACGCTCGCGGCCGCCGACGGCGGGCGACTGCCCGAAGAGCGCGCGCGCGTGAACGTGACGCGGGCGCTGCGCGCCACCCTGCGCAGGATCGCCGAGCACGAGCCCGACCTCGGCCGGCTGCTGCAGGGCACGATCCGCACGGGAGCGTCGTGCGCGTACGAGCCGGACCCTGACGCACCGCTGCACTGGGAGGTCGTAGCCTGAGGCCCGCGTGCCACCGCGAGAGCAGCCGCCGGTAGTTTCCGCAGCGGGCGAAGGCCCGCTCGTCGGTCGCCGGCGTGAGCTGCACGAGCTCTGCGAGACGTACGCCGCCGCCCGGTCCGGCCACGGTGGCATGCACCTGATCCTCGGCGATCCGGGCGTCGGCAAGACGCGCTTGGCCGCCGCGCTCGCCGAGCACGCCGCGGCCGACGGGGCAACGGTCGTCTGGACGCGCGGCTGGGGTCGCGCGGCTCCGGCGTACTGGCCGTGGGTCGAGGTCGTGCGCAGCCTCTGTCACGGCGTCGACGGCGCGCTGCTGCGCCGCGAGCTCGGCGCCGGCGCCGACGAGCTGCTGCGCCTGGCGCCCGAGCTGGCCGATCGCCTGCCCGCCGCGCACCCGCCGGTCGCGCAGCAGGATGCGGGCGAGGAGGCTTCGGAGATCGCGCGCTTCACGCTCTTCGACGCGCTCGTGTCGCTGCTGCGCTGGCGCGGAAGCGACGCTGCGATGGTCGTGCTGATCGACGACCTGCAGGCCGTCGACGAGGGTTCCCTGGTCGCGCTGGACTTCATCTCGCGGATGCTGCGCGACACGTCCGTGCTGCTCGTCGCCACGATGCACGAGCGCTTTCCGGAGCGCACGCCCGACGCCCAGACGGCGCTGTCGAACATCGTCCGAGCGGCCCGGCGCCTCGTCCTCGGCGGGCTCTCCAGCGACGACGTCGGCCGCCTGATCGAGCTCGCCAGCGGCGTCGGGCCGGCGCCTGCACTGACGCGCGCCGTGCACGCCCGCACGGAGGGCAACGCCTTCTTCGCGCGGGAGATCCTCGCGCTGCTGCTGGCCGAGGGCCGCCTCGACGACCCGCCGGACGACCTGCCGCTGCCCGACGGGGTCCGCGCGACGATCCGCCGCCGCCTCGAGCCGCTGGACGAGCCCGCCGTGCAGACGCTCGAGCTGGCAGCGGTCCTCGGCCGGACCTTCCAGCTCGCCGCGCTCGAGCAGGCGTCCCCGCTGGACCGCGACGTCGTGCTCACCGCTCTCGACGCCGCCGCCGCGCTGGGACTCGTCGTCGAGGTCCCCGCAACGGTCGGCCAGTACCGCTTCGGTCACGGGCTGATCGGAGACACGCTGCTGGCGAGCATGTCGAGGGCGGCACGGATGGCGGCCCACGGCGCCGCGGGCGAGGCGCTCGAGCGCGTCTACCGGGGGGCGATCGAGACGCACCTGCCCGAGCTCGCCCACCACTTCCTCTCGGCCGCGCCGCGCGGCGACCTGCACAAGGCCGTCGGCTACGCGCAGCGGGCCGCCGTGCGCGCGCTCGACAACCTCGCCTACGAGCAGGCGGCCGATCTCTTCGGCCGCGCGCTCGACGCGCTCGATCTGCTGGAGGCCGACGTCCCGCGTCGCTCGGCGCTGCTGCTCGGCCAGGGCACGGCACAGTCGCGCGCCGGCCGTCCCGGCGCCCGCGCGTCGTTCGACGCCGCGATCGTCGCCGCCCGCTCGATCGGCGACCACGACACCTTCGCCCGCGCGGCGCTGGGCGCCGCCCCGTTCGCGCTCACCCCGGGCTTCGTCGACGACGCCCACGTGGCGCTGCTCGTCGAGGCGCTGGAGCGCGTCGGCTCCGGCGACGACCCGCTGCGCGTGCGCCTGCTGAGCTCGCTGGCGGTGGCGCTGTACTGGTCGGACACGGCGCCGCGGCGCTTCGATCTCGTGCAGGAGGCGCTGGCGATGGCACGGCGCCTGGGCGACGACGTCACGCTCGCGTTCGCGCTGTCGTCGGCGCAGCTCGCCACGACCGGGCCGGACACGACGGAGCAGGGCCTGCAATGGCTGCGGACGCTGTTCGCGCTGACCGAGCGCGCCGGTGAGTCGTCGCTGACGCTGGGCGCTCGCAGCCGCCACGTCGACGCGCTGCTCGAGCTCGACGACCTGACGGGCACGGACATCGCGATCGAGACGCTCGATCGCCTCGCAAGCGCGGCGCGCGACCGCGTCGCCGCGGCGCTGGTGCCGCTGCAACGGGCGCGGCGGGTCATGATCGAGGGGCGCTTCGAGGAGGCGCGCAGCCTCGTCGCGGAGGTCGCGGCGATCTGCCACGAGCTGCCGGCGTCGACGATCCCGATGACCGTCGCCGGGCAGCTCGTCACGCTGGACTGGATGCAGCGCGGCCCGGGCGCGATCGGCGACGCCGTGCGCGGCTACGCCGACGGGGTTCCGACGATGCCGGTCTGGCGCGCCGCGCTCGCCGCCGCTCTCGCCGCCAACGGCCGCCGCGCCGAGGCCCAGGTCGAGTTCGACCGGCTCGCCGCCGACGACTACGCGGCGTTGCCGCGCGACAACCTCTGGTTCGTGTCGATGGCGTCGCTCGCGGAGGCCGCGGCGACGCTCGGCCTGGGCGATCGAGCGCTCGAGGTGCACGCGAAGCTCCTGCCGTTCGCCGGGCGCAACATCATCACCCCGACCTCGACCTTCCTCGGACCCGTCGAGATGTGGCTCGGGATTCTCGCCCGCGCCGGCGGTCGCCTCGAGCAGGCGCTCGAGCACCTGGCGCGCGCGCGGGCATCGGCGACGCGCAACGGCGCGCGCATGAGCCTCGTGCGGATCGCCGTCGAGCAGGCGGCCGTGCTGATCTCGCTGGGCGGCGCGGACAGGCGCGAGCATGCGGCGCTGCTGCTGTCGCAGGCCGCCGCGGACTGCGAGGAGATGGGCCTGACCTCCGTGCTCGAGCAGATTCCCCCGCTGCGCAGGCTGCTGCACGGCGAGACCCGGCCGGCGGGCAGCCGGGAGGTCGAGCCCGCCGCCGCCCCGGCCGCCGCCGCGCCCGGCGACGCACCCGCGAACAGCGCGAGCCTGCGGCGCGTCGGCGACGTGTGGACGATCGACGACGGCCGCACCACCCTCTACCTCAACGACGGCCGCGGCGTGCGGCTGCTCGCCCTGCTGCTCGAGCGGCCGGGCGAGGAGATCCACAGCCTCGACCTGGTCGCGATCGTCGACGGCACGCCGCCCACCTCGCACGGGCCGCCCGGCGCCCGCCCGGCGGGTCGCCGCGGAGCACAGGGCGGCGCGGGACCGCGGCTGGACTCGATGGCCAAGGACGCATATCGCACGCGGCTCGCGCAGCTGCGCGCGGAGGTCGCCGAGGCCGAGGCGCGCGGCGACGAGATCCGCGCCAGCCGCGCGCGCGACGAGCAGGAGTTCGTCATCCGCGAGCTCGAGCTGGCCGTCGGCATCGGCGGGCGCGACCGCAGCGAAGCCGGGTCGCACGCCGAGCGCGCGCGGGTCAATGTCACGCGCGCGATCCGCACGACGCTGAAGCGGATCGCGGGCTACGACGCCCAGCTGGGCCACGAGCTCGAGCGCACCGTGCGCACGGGCACCTTCTGCGTCTACGTGCCCGATCCGCAGCGCCCGCTGTGCTGGACGGTGCAGGATGCGGGCCGCGGTGACGCGCAGACCGGCTGATCGGTCACCCGACATGTACGACGTTCAGCCGAACGTCACGCCAGAGGGGTAATGAACGCCACCCCGCACACCTTCCTGTTCGCCGACCTCGTCGGCTTCACGGCCTTCACCGAGCGCGTCGGCGACGAAGCGGCCGCCGATGTCGCGGTGGCATTCCAGACCGCCGCCGCGCACCTCGCGGCCGACTTCGACTGCGAGGTCGTCAAGAGCCTCGGCGACGCCGTCATGATCCACGGCTGCGACGCTCCGCGCGTCGTCGCGCTCGCGCTGCGGATCGGCCGCGAGCTCTCCGAGGAGGGCTGGTGTCCCGAGCTGCGCATGGGCGTGCACTCCGGGCCGGCGGTCCGGCGCGGAGGCGACTGGTACGGATCGACGGTCAACATCGCGGCGCGACTGGCCGACGCCGCCGTCGCCGGCGAGGTGCTCCTCAGCCTGACGACGCGCGACCTGCTCGCCACCCACGGCGCCATGACGCTCGCCGACCGCGGCGCACGCAGCTTCAAGAACGTCGGCAAGCCGGTCGGCGTGTTCGCCGCGGGGTGAGCGCCCAAGCACGATCGCACCCCGAACGCAAAGAGAGGACGCCACGGGGAAGAGGCGCCCTCTCTTAGACCGGGTGGCTGTCCTTAGCCTGTCGTCACCCTGTGGGCGTGAAGGCCGAGGGAACGGTGTTCATTCGGACTGAACAGATGGCGGCCGGATCCCGCGACCCTAGGATCACGCCATGAGCATCGTGAAGATCAACGCCATCACGGTCCCGCGGGATCGCTTTGCCGAGTTCGAGCAGCGCTTCGCCTCGCGCGCGGGCAGGGTGTCGAGCGCCGCGGGCTTCGAGGCCTTCGAGCTGCTGCGCCCCAACGACGACCGCGAGGTCTGCCTCGTCCTGACGCGCTGGCGCTCGGAGGAGGACTTCAGGGCGTGGGTCGGCGGACCGGACTTCAAGGCCGGCCACGCCCAGCATCGCCAGGGCGGTCCCGTCGGGACGAGCAGCGAGATCTGGTCCTTCGACGTGCTCGAGCTCGAGGGGCCCGCGGGCGGGTGAGCCCGGCTCCGCGCAGCGTCGTGACCGCGCTCGCGACGACGGCGGTCAAGGGCCTGCGCGTGGTCGCCTCGCGCGAGCTCACGCTGGATGCGTCGGGGGCGACCGACGACCGGCGCTTCTATCTCGTCGACGAGCGCGGGCGGATGGTCAACGGCAAGCGCATCGGCGCGCTCAACTCCGTCGTCGCCGGCTACGACCGCGACGACCGCGTGCTGACGATGACGTTCGCCGGCGGCGAGGTCGTCAGCGGCGTCGTCGAGCTGGGAGAGCAGCTCGCGACGCGCTTCTTCTCGCGTCCCACCCGCGCGAGGCCCGTGCTCGGCGCGTGGTCCGGCGCGCTGTCGCGGCTCGCGGGCGAGCCGCTGAGGCTCGTGGAGAGCGTTGGCCGGCTCGGGGTCGACCGCGGCCGGGTGGGCGCGGTGAGCCTGATCTCCCGGGCATCGCTCGAGGGCCTCGTCCGCGTCGCCGGCGCGGACGTCGACGCGCGGCGCTTTCGCATGCTCGTCGAGATCGACGGCGTGCGGGCGCACGCGGAGGACGGATGGATCGGACGGCGCGTGCGCATCGGCGGGGCGCTGGTGCGCTTCGCCGGGCACGTCGGACGCTGTCTGATCATCACCCGCCATCCCGACAGCGGCGTCGTCGACCTGCCGGCGCTGGACCTCCTGCGCTCCTACCGCGGCGGCCTGGACACCTCCGAGCCGCTGGCGTTCGGCGTCTACGGCGAGGTGCTCGAGGGCGGGCGCGTGGCCGTCGGCGACGCGGTCCTGCTCGAATGAGCCTGGATTCGCGAGACGTCAGCGGCGCCGCGACGCGAACCCGACGGCGCAGCCCCGGGCGCCCGCGTTGAGCTGCCCCCGCGAGGGCGGGTCGGCGGCGAGCAGCTCCGGAACCGTGACGGCGCGCAGTCCGCGCTGTGCCAGCGCCGGCAGGATCGCGCGCAGCGCTCGGACCGTCTGGCGGCGATCCTCGTGCATCAGCACGATCGATCCCGGACGCACGTGCCTGAGCACCCGGCCTGCGATCTCGCCGGCGTTCACCGGCGGTGAGCGGCGCGAGTCCGACGAGTTGACGTCCCACAGGATCTGAGCCATGCCCTGGCGACGGACCTCGCGGTCGATCGCGGGAGTGCGAACGCCATAGGGCGGGCGAAAGAGGTCGATCGGGCCGCCCGAGGCCTTCTGTGCCGCCGCGCGGCCGCCGGCGATCTCCCTGCGCGCCTTCGCACGGGAGACATCCGACAGGTTCGGGTGCGTCATCGTGTGGCTGCCGATCGCGCCGACCGCGCGCTCGCGGCCGGGCAATGCGGGATAGCGATTGATCGCGTGGCCGACGAGAAAGAACGTCGCCCCGGCGCCGGCCTTGCGCAGCTCGCGCAGCATCGCGTTGGTGTAGCGCCCCGGCCCGTCGTCGAAGGTCAGCGCGACGAGCCTGCTGCGACCGCCTCCGCAGTGGATCGGCTGTCCGTTGCGCATGAAGCGCTGCACCGCGCCGGCCTGCGCCGCGAGATCGGGCGGCGCGGCTGCGCGGCCCGCCGCCTGCTCGGAGACGGAGCTGGTCGCCGTGACCCGGCCGACACCCGATTCCAGGCCGCAGCCCGCCGCGAGCGCCGCGGCGGCGACGGCGAGCAGGCCGAGCGCGCGCCGCGCCGCGCCGCGCGCTCGCCCATCGCCGCCCGCGTGGCCGCGGCAGTCGTCTCGCTGCATGCGGGCATCCTCGCAGCCACGGCGCCGATCGGTCACGGCGCGGCCGGGCGCTCGCGCGGCCGTGCTGCCAGGCGCGCCAGCAACGCGTCCCACGCCAGGGCGCGGTCGGCGGCAGCGTCCGCGCGCACGTCGCGCACGCCGACGCCGGGAGGCATGACCACGGCGCCCGCAGGTTCGCCGGCGGGCTCCTCCTCGGCGAGCGGGTCGTGCGCGGTCAGCAGCATGATCGGCTCCGACGCCGCGGGCATCGCTTCGAGGCGCGTGCGCGCGGACGCCAGGGATCGTGCGGTGGCCTCGTGTCCGCGCGACGCCATCACGGCGAGCACGAGGACCCCGCGGGAGGCCAGCAGCGGCGCGGCGAGCGTCGCGACCGCCACCTGCGCCTCGCCGGCGGTGGCGTCGAGCAGCACGGTCGCGCAGGGGTCCGAGCCGGCGGGCACGTGCAGCGTCGCGGCGACGCCGTCGCGCCAGCGCCGGGTGCGAACGCCCTCTGCCGTGATCGCGCGCACGACGGTGCGCGCCGCCGCGCGGCCGTCCGGCAGCTCGGCGCGCACGTCGATGCGCACGGGACGCAGCGACCGCAGCGCCGCAAATGACCCCGTCGTCTCCTTCGCCGGCGTCCACGCGCTTGCGAGCTGCTCGGCGCGCGCCGCCGCCGACCGCCAGATCCGGCCGTCGTCGTCGCGGTAGCGCGCACGCCAGCTCAGCCGGCCGTCGGGGCCGGCGCCGCGCACGCGCAGCAGCAGCGGATCGTCGAGCAGCCCGGCCGCCGAGCCGCGGATCTCCAGCCCGCCGGCTCGTGCGAGCGCGGCGTCCGGCTCGCCCGGGGTCGTGGGATCGGCGCTCGCCATCGCCACAGCATGCCCGCCGCACGCGTGCGGCGCGGTGCGCAAGACTGTGTGCACGATGACGACGCCGATCACCGGAGGCTGCCTGTGTGGGGGCGTGCGCTTCGAGCTCGCCGCGCCGCCGAGGTCGGCGAGCTACTGCCATTGCACGCGCTGTCAGCGGCGGACGGGCACGGCCTCCTCGGCGCAGGCGCAGATCGACGGAGAAGCGCTCGAGATCGTCACGGGCGCAGACCTGCTGACGTGGTGGCGCCATCCCGACGGGGGCTTCGAGAAGTGCTTCTGTCGCTGCTGCGGGGGCCACCTGTTCAGCCGCAACCCCGACGACCACCGCCAGCACACCGTGCGCATGTCGGCGTTTCATGGCGATCCCGGCGTGCGCCCGAGCTTCCGCGCGTTCGTCGCCGACGCGGCGGCGTGGGAGCCGATCCCCGACGACGGGCTCGTCCGCCACGACGGGCGCCAGCCGCCCGCCTGAGCTACGACGGCGCGCGCGCGATGACCGCCATGCGGTCGCGGAAGTCCGGCGCCCACATGCGATCGGCGACGCCGGCGGCACGGGCGCCGCGCACGAGCAGCCGCGCGCCGTGCGGCGAGTAGCCGCCGATGCGCTCGAGGTAGTAGCGCACGCTGAACGCCTTCGGGGCGGTCGCGATCTCGAGCACCGTCCAACCCCGGCGCTCGAGCAGCGCGCGGATCGAGTCGCGCGTGAAGAACTGCACGTGCGTCGGGATCACCGACCACCAGCGCCGGCCCAGGCCGCGGGCGACGAGGCTGCCGGCGTCGGGCAGCGCCATCCAGGCGAGGCCGCCGGGGCGCAGCAGCGCGGCCATGCGGTCCAGCGCCTGGTCCGGTCGCGGGAGGTGCTCGATGACGTCGCCCATGACGACGGCGTCGTAGTGCCCAAGCTGCAGCTCGGCGCTCAGCAGCTCGCCGGTCAGCACCTCGAGGCCGAGCTCGTCGCGGGCGTAGGCGGAGGCGAACTGCGACGGCTCGACGCCGAGCGTCTCCCAGCCGCGCTCGCGCGCTTCGGCGAGCAGGAAGCCGACCCAGCAGCCGAGGTCCAGCAGCCGCCTGGCACGGCCCGCGCCGTTGTCGGGATCGGGCGCCAGGTGCTGCTCGATCCGCCCCAGCGCCCGCCGCGCGGTCTCGCGCTGGCCGGACTCCTCCTCGACGTAATCCTGCGACGCCGCGCCCGCATAGGCCCGGCCGAGCTCGTCGTCGGCGGGCATCGGGTCGGTCTGGCGATGCCCGCAGCCCGGGCAGCGGACGAGGTCCGCCAGCGTGGTGCCGAAGCGGTCGGTCGTCGGTATCAGCCCGTCCGGCCCCGCGTCGCCGGCCACCTTGAGGTGCGGCACGAGCCCGGACGCGCCGCAGGCGGCGCAGCGCGACACGGTCCGCGGCAGCCTACGCGTCGACGGCGGCGCTGGCGCACTGCGGCGCCGTCTACGATCACCGTGTGGCCGAACGGCAGCTGGCCCTGGTGAGCGTCGTCGCGCCGATGCTCAACGAGGAGGGAACCGCGCGGGCCTTCTGCGAGCGCGTGCGCTCGGCGCTCGACGGGCTGCCGTGGGAGCTCGTCGTCGTCGACGACGGCTCGAGCGACGAGACGCCGGCGATCCTCGCCGAGATGGCGGCGCAGGACGAGCGCGTGAAGGTCGTCACGCTGTCGCGCAACTTCGGCCACCAGACGGCGATCACCGCGGGCCTGGACCACGCCGGCGGCGATGCCGTCGTGATGATCGACTCCGACCTGCAGGACCCGCCCGAGCTGATCGCGACGATGATCGAGCACTGGCGGGCGGGCTCGGACGTCGTCTACGCGACGCGCACCGACCGCGAGGGCGAGTCGCGCTTCAAGCTCACGACGGCACGCTGGTTCTACAACATCATGGGCAGGGTCTCCGACGTGCCGCTGGCGGCGAACTCGGGCGACTTCCGGCTGCTGGACCGCCGTGCGCTCGACGCCCTGCTGACGATGCGCGAGCGCAACCGCTACCTGCGCGGGATGACGTCGTGGGTCGGCTTCACGCAGACCGCGCTGCCCTACGCGCGTGATGCGCGCCATGCCGGCACGACGAAGTACTCGTTTCGCAAGATGGTCCACTTCGCCCTCGACGCGATCGCCTCGTTCTCCAACGTGCCGCTGCAGCTCGCGACGGTCGCCGGCTTCGTCTGCGCGTTCCTCGCGTTCCTCGCGGTCCCGGTCGCGATCGCCTTCCGGGTCTTCGGCCAGTTCATCCCGGGGATCACGACGACGGTCGTCGCGGTGCTGCTGCTCGGCGGCTTTCAGCTGATGGCGATCGGGCTGATCGGCGAGTACGTCGGGCGCATCTACGACGAGGTCAAGCGGCGCCCGCTGTACATCGTGCGCGAGCGCACGAACGTCGGCGCCGCCGAGGACGAGCACGAGCGCACTCCGGCCCGCTAGCCATGGAGCGGGTTACGGGTTCACAACGGGCGCTGACGGCGCTCGGAGCGGTGGTCTCGATCGCGGCGCTGGCCGGCGTCGTCCTGTGGGCGCTGCACCAGGAGGCGCCCGCATGGCCCCACTCGCCGGCGCGGCTGGCCACCCTCGGGGCCGCCGTCGCCGTATATCTCGCCGGCTGCGCCGCGCGCGCCGAGCGCTGGATCGCGCTGCTGCACCACAACGGCGTGCGGCCCTCCCGAGCCGATGCCTACAGCCTCGTCGCCGTCGGCTACCTCGGCAACAACGTCCTTCCCGCGCGTGCGGGCGACGCGCTGCGCGTGTACTTCCTCGCGCCGCGGGCGCGCACCGGCGCGCGCACTGTGATCGGCACGATCGTCGCCGAGCGGGTGCTCGACGTCGTGCTGCTCGTCGGGCTCTTCGTCGTCCTCGCCTACGGCGTGCTCGGGGGGATCGACGTGCCGTCGGCCGGGCGCCTGCTCGCCGCCGCGCTGCTCGTCGCAGGGGTGATCGCGCTGCTCGCCGGCATCGCCCTCGTCCTGCGGCGCCGCGGCCATCTGCGCCGCGTCCTGGAGTTCCTCGCGCCGATGGCCGCGGCGACGGTGCGCATGCGCGGGCGCCACGGGGCGGTGCTGCTGGCGTGGTCGGTGCTCGTGTGGGGCCTGGAATGGGCGGCCTGGTGGCTGACGTCGGAGGCCGTCGGGCTCGACCTCGCCCTGCTCGACGTCGGCTATCTCATGGGCCTTGCGACGGTGTTCGTGCTCGTCCCGAGCGGACCCGGCTACATCGGCACCTTCGACGCCGCGCTGATCTTCGGGCTGCATGCGGTGGGGCGCTCGGGAGCCGCGACGCTCTCCTATCTGCTGCTGCTGCGCTTCGTCATCGCGGTGCCGATCACCCTGCTCGGGCTGCTGGCGCTCGTCACGCGCTTCGGCGGGATCGCGCGCATGCGCGCCGCGGTGCGGGCATGAGGGTCGCGGTGCTCGGCGCCGGTGTCGCGGGGCTGACGTGCGCCCACCGGCTGACCCAGCAGGGCCACGCCTGCGACGTGTTCGAGCGCTGGCCCGGGCTCGGCGGCCAGGCGGCGACGCTCGACGTCGGCGGCGGCGCGCTGCTCGAGCGCTACTACCACCACCTGTTCACGAGCGACCGCCACATCGTGGCGCTCTACGACGAGCTCGGGATGCACGGCGAGCTCGAGTGGAAGGCATCCTCGATGGCGTTCTTCGTCGACGGGCGCCAGTGGGCGTTCAACGGCGCGCGCGACCTCCTGCGCTTCCGCCCGCTGCCGCCCGCCGCCCGCGTGCGGATGGGCCTCGCCGTGCTGGCCCTGCAGAAGCGCGCAAAGCACGTGGGTCCCTATGAATCCATCACCGCGCATCGCTGGATCGAGTCGCGGATGGGCCGCGAGCCGTGGCGCAGGATCTGGGGGCCGCTGCTGCGCGGCAAGTTCGGGGAGTGCGCGGAGGACATCTCGATGGCCTGGCTGTGGAGCAAGCTCACCCTGCGCCGCCAGCTCGAGGGCGACGAGGCTCGCCAGGAGCAGCTGGGCTATCCGCGGCACTCCTGGGAGCTCTTGTTCGACGCCCTGCGCGACGCGATCGAGGCGGGTGGCGGACGCGTGCTGATCGACCGGCCGGCTGCGGCCCTGCGGCGCGAGGGCGCCGGGTTCGTCGTCGAGGCGGGCGCCCCCGGAGCGTTTCGCAGCGGCCACGACCCGCGCGCCTACCCGCGCTTGGACGCAGGCGGCAGGCCACCTTCGATGAGGACCCGCTACGACGCGGTGGTGGCGACCGTGCCAAGCGACGTCTTCCTCGCCCTGCTCGACGACGACCTCGCAGGCGCGATCGGCTCGGCATACCTCGACCGCCTGCGCGCGACGGAGTACCACACCGCGCTGTGCCTGCTGCTCGAGCTCGACCGCCGCTTCTCGCCCTACTACTGGATGAACATCGCCGACGGCGACATCCCATTCGTCGGCCTGATCGAGCACACGAACCTCGTCGGCCCGGAGCGCTACGGCGGGCGCCGCTTTCTCTACGTTGCGAACTACCTCGCGAAGGACGATCCGCTGCTGGCGCTCGATTCCGAGGAGCTGCTGGCGGCCTACCTCCCGGGGCTGCGGGCCGTCGTGCCCGAGTTCTCCCCCGACTGGATCCGGGCGCGCTGGCTGCACCGCGAGCCGGCGGCGCAGCCGATCGTGACCGTCGGCTACCACGAGCGCATCGCGCCGCTGCGCACCGGGGTGCCGGGGCTCGTGCTCGCGAACACGACGCAGATCTATCCGGAGGATCGCGGGACGAACTACTCCGTGCGCCTGGGCGGGAACGCCGCGCGGGCGCTGCTCGAACGCTGAGGCTCGCATCTATGCCTGCTAGCTTGGATCCGTGATGTCCGAATCACAGCCCGCGCGCGAACGCGCCGCCGCCGCCCTACGGCGCGAGCAGACCCCGCAATCGCGTCTGGACGCCGCCGACCGCCGCGATGTGATCGCCAACGCGCGTGACCGTGCGGCGCAGGCGCGCGACCGGATCGCCGATGGGCGCCACATCGCCGTGAACGTCGATGACGCCGCCGACCAGCACGCGCTCGCGATCGAGGACCAGCGCCGCGCGGCGCAGGATCGTGAGCAGGCCGCACGTGAGCGGTTGTTCGCGCTCGTCGACCGCGAGCTGCTCGCCTACCAGCTCGCGATCGCCGAGACCGACCCGCTGACCGGGGCACGCATGCGGGCGGCGGGCCTGCTGGACCTCGACCGTGAGCTGGATCGCTGCCGCAGGACGGGCGGCTCGCTCGTGGTCGCCTACCTCGACGTCGTCGGGCTGAAGACGCTCAACGACGCCCAGGGCCACGGCGCCGGCGACGATCTGCTGCGCGGCATCGTCTCGCTCATCCGAGACAGCCTGCGCTCCTACGACCTGATCGTCCGCCTCGGCGGCGACGAGTTCCTGTGCGCGATGTCCGACACCTCCCTGGCGGAGGTGCGCGCGCGCTTCGCCGCGATCGCCGCCACGCTCGCCGCCGCCCCCGCCGGCGGCGCGATCAGCACCGGCTTTGCCGAGCTCGCGGATGGGGAGACCGCCGCGCAGCTGATCGCCCGAGCGGACAGCGAGCTGATGCACATCCGCCGCGCCAATCCCGACAGCCGGCGGGCGCTGGATTGAAGATGTCCGCTGCGGGGGCGTGCGCTCACGCGGCGAAGCGCAGCGTCGCCTCCTTGGCGTAGTGGTCGCTGACGACCTCGGCCGAGGGCAGCCCCGGCAGCGAGAGCGCGGCGCCGGTGTACAGGCGGCAGCCGACCGGCCGCAGGCCCGCCGCCAGCAGCCAGTCGATCGCCGGCCGGCGCGCGTCGGTCGCGGTCGCGGCCATGTCCCGCAGCGGTGCGAACAGCGCCCGCACCGCGACGTCGGCGCGATCCGATCCGCCGGCGCGGACGTTGAGATCGCCGGCCAGCAGCACCGGCCCATGGCGACGCGCGCGGTGCACTCGCCGCAACAGGACCCGCGCCTGGGCTAGGCGCAACGGGCCCTCGCCCGACAGGTGCGTGTTGAAGACGGTGAGCTCGCGACCGCCGGCCTCGTCGCGCAGCCGCGCCTCGATCCACATCCGCAGCTCGAGGTACTGGCGGTGCTTCAGCGGCGTGCGCCCGGCAATCGACCGCCCGGCCGCGACCGCGAAGGCGCGCAGCTGACTAAAACCGAAGAAGCAGGCCCGGCTGCGCAGCACGGTGAAGCGCGCGGGCACGAGCAGCGCGTTGCCCTGGCCGGGGCGGGAGATCCGGACGAGGCCGAAGCGCCCTTCCGCGGCTGCGTGCGCGAGCGCCTTTGCCTGCTCGGGACCGACCTCCTGCAGCGCGAGGATCGGCGCGTCGCCGGCGCCCTCGACGATCTCGCGGTAGAACGGCAACTCGAGAAACGCGCGCTGCGGGGTCTTGATCTTCGGGTTGCCGACGGCCGTGTTGAACGTGATCGCCCGGAAATCGCTCACCGGGCGACCTCCTCGTACACCCGCCACGTCGCGCGGGCGGCGTCGAGCCACGTCCACGAGGGCGGCGCAGGCGCCGGCCTGCGCGCCGCGACGCCCGCCGCCAGCAGTGCCTCGAGGTCGCCGGACTCGACGAACGTCGCGCGGTCGCCGAGCACCTCGCGCAGCACCGGCAGGTCGGATGCGACGACCGGCGTGCCGCACGCGAGCGCCTCGACCGTCGGCAGGCCGAAGCCTTCGTCGTCGGAGGGAAAGACGAGCGCGCGGGCGCCGGAGTAGATCGCCGCGAGATCGTCGTCGGGGACGTGGCCTGTGAGCGTCACGTCGGGCAGCTCGTGCGCCCAGGGCCGCGTCGCGCCGACGAGCACGAGCGGCAGCTCGCGCGGAGCCTTGGCGAGCGCCGCGATGCGCTTGCGCGGGTCGGGCGTCTGCAGCCCGCCGACCCACAGCAGGTAGTCCTGCGGCAGGCCGTAGCGCCCGCGCACGGCGGCGATCTCCGCGGGCCCGCGCTCGCTGAGGGCAGGCGCCGGCGCCTCGGCGATCACGGTCAGGAGCGCGGGATCCAGCGCGAGGTGCTCGGCGACCTCGGCGGCGACGACGGCGGTCGGCACGATGATGCGCGCCGAGCGCTCGACCGCGAGATAGCGCATGCGAAAGCGGATGCCGGTGCGCAGGTACTCGCTGCGGCGCTTCAGCGGGACGACGTCGTGCAGCGTGACGACCTGCGGGCACGGCGGGCGCAGCAGCGCGCCGTCGATCCAGGGCGAGTGGTAGACGTCCGAGCGCCGCGGGCGATGGCCTTCCACGAGCTCGTGCTCGCCGGCGGTCGCCGACAGGGCCTCGAGCAGGCAGCTCGCGTAGCGCCCGATCCCGCGCGGGTCCGGCGCCGGCCTGGAGTCGAAGGCGACCTTCACGGCTTGACCGCCTCAAGCAGGATCGCCTCGACGCGGTCGGCGTATGCGTCGGCGCCGAAGCGCTGCGCGTGCCTGCGTGCCGCGGCGCCCATCTGCGCTTGTGAGCCGAGCACCTCGAGCACCGCCGCGGCGAGCTCGTCGGGCCGGCCGGGCGCGACGAGGCGCCCGGTCTCACCGTCGCTGACGACCTCGGCGAGCCCGCCGACGCGTGTCGCGACGACCGGCGTGCCGGCGGCCATCGCCTCCGCCAGGACCGTGCCGAACGGCTCCTGTCGCGAGGGCGCGACGAGCACGTCGAGGTGGCGCATGACGGCCGCGCCGTCGGCGACCCACGGCACGTGCTCGATCCCCTCGGCGGCGCGCACCTGCGCGGCGTACTCCGGCGCGCTGTCGTACGGGTCGTCGCCGACGAGCACGATCCTCGCTCCCGGCGCGCCGGCATGGATCGCCGCCGCCGCGTGCGCGAGGTCCAGTGGCCCCTTGCGTGGCTCGATGCGCCCGACGAAGCCGACGATCGGGCCAGGGCGGGCGGGGTTGGCATCCGGCGGCCACGGCGCGGGCACGTCGGGAACGTCGAGCTCGACCGGGCAGTAGACGACGTGCGCCTTCAGCCGCGGGCGCAGCCGCTCGGCGACGGCGCCCGAGTCGGCGAGCACCGCGCTCGCCAGCGTCCAGAAGCGCGGCACGCGGTCGACGATGTCGTGCACGTGCAGCACCGTCCGCCGGCCGGCGAGCGCCGGCAGCAGCCGCCCGCTGACCGTGCCGTTGAGGTAGACGAGGTCGAAGTCGCGGGCGAGGCGCCGCACGCGCGGAAAGCTCTTCGCCGCAAGCGCGCCGCCCCCGCGCTGCAGTCCGCCGAGCTGGAGGCGCACGTACGGCAGGCCGGCATCGTCCATCGGCCCCGGCCCAGGGGTGGCCAGCGTCAGCTCGTGCCCGCGCACGACGAGCCGGCGCGCAAGGCGCAGCAGCCCGATCTCGGCCCCGCCCGGATGAGCGACGGCGCAGACGGCGAGTATCCGCATCGGGCGGATCGTCGCAGGGACCGCACAGCGGCGGATGCTGGGTAGCGTGATTGACGATGGGCCCGCAAACCGATCTGCACGACGCCGTCTGGGAGCGCGTGCCCGCCGCCGGCGCGCCGGAGCGCTTCGATCTGCGACGCGCGTACCTGCTCGCCAACGTGCGCCCCCGCGACGCCGTCCTCGACATCGGCTGCGGGGCGGGGGAGTTCGCCGCGGCCTTGCTGGACGCGGGCGCCCGGCCGGTCGCCGTCGACGTCGCGCGCGAGGCCCTGCGGCGCGCGCGCGAGCGGGTGCCGCGGCTCGATGCCCGCCTGTGGGCTGACGGCGAGCCGCTGCCCTGCGACGACGCGAGCGTCGACGTCGTGTGGGCCGGGGAGGTCATCGAGCACGTCGCCGACGTGGCGCCGTGGCTGTCGGAGCTGCGACGCGTGCTGCGCCCGCGCGGCACGCTGCTGCTGACGACGCCGCATCATGGCCGGGGCACGCTGCTGCGCCTGGCGCTCAGCCCGCGCCGCTTCGCCGAGCACTTCGAGCCGCGCTCGGACCACGTGCGCTTCTTCGCCCCGCGCACCCTGCGCGAGCTGCTCGACGACCTCGGCTTCGACGTGGAGCAGCTGCGCTGCGCAGGCGGCCCGCCGGGGCTGCGCTCGACGATCCTGGCGCGGGCGATCCGCGGCTGAACGACCCGCGCCCGATCCTGCCCCGTGGCCACGGTGCGACCCGCGGGCAGGACGCGAGGACGGCGAGCGGCGCGCCCACAAGCGCGTATCGTGCGTCGAGATGCGCGTGCTGCTGGACACGACGTACGCGCAGCGCGGTCCGAGCGGCACCGGCGTCTACCTCGATCGCCTCGTGCCGGCGCTGCGCGCCGAAGGCGTCGAGGTGCTCGAGGCCCTCAACGAGCGCCGCCCGGCGCCCGCGGGCGGCGGCCTGCGCAGCGCGCGCAACCTCGCGCTCGACAGCTGGTGGACGCAGTCCGAGCTGCCGCGCCGGGCGCGCGCCGCGCATGCCGACGTGCTGCACCACCCGCTGCCGGCACTCGCCGCGCGCGCGCCGTGCCCGCAGGTCGTCACCGTCCACGATCTCGCCTTCGAGCGGCTGCCCGAGCTCTTCGCACCCGCCTTCCGGCGCTACGCGTCGCTGGCGCACCGCTGCGCGGCGCGCGGCGCGGATGCGGTCGTCTGCGTGTCGCAGACCACGCGCCGCGACGCGCTCGCCCGCTGGGGGGTGGACGCGCGGACGATCGTCGTCGCGCCGCACGGGCCGGGGCAGGAGCCGCGTCTGCTCGGCGCCGTGCGCGCCGAGCACTTCCTCTACGTCGGCGACGACGAGCCGCGCAAGAACCTCGCCCTGCTGCTGCGTGCGTACGCGAGCTACCGCGAAGGCGCCCCCGCCGCCGCGCTGGCGCTCGTGCTCGCCGGCCGCGCGACCGCCGCGCAGGAGGGCGTGCGCTGCGAACCGAGGCCAGAGCTCGCCGCGCTGCTGAACGGCACCGTGGCGCTTGTGCATCCCGCGCTGCACGAGGGCTTCGGCCTGACGGCGCTGGAGGCGATGAGCGCCGGCGTCCCGGTGATCGCAGCCCGCTCGCCCGGCCTCGCCGAGACCTGCGGCGAGGCGGCGCTCTACGTCGACCCGTACGACGCGCGCGCACTCGCCGTGGCGCTGCGCGACGTCGCCCACGACGCGGCGCTGCGCGCCGATCTGGCGCGCCGGGGCGCCGCTCGGGCGCAGAGCTTCAGCTGGCAGGCCTCGGCGCGCGCCCACATCGCCGCATATACCCTCGCTGTGTGGCCCGTCCCATGACAGCCCACCCCCGATGAAGGTTGCGATCCTCGGCACGCGCGGCATCCCCGCGTCCTACAGCGGCTTCGAGACGGCAGCGGAGCAGCTCGCCAGCCGGCTCACGCAGCGCGGCCACGAGGTCATCGTCTACTGCCGCCCGCACGTCGTCGACCGCCGGCTGAAGGAGCACAAGGGCGCGCGCCTCGTGCACCTGCCGGCGATCCGCAACAAGTACCTGGACACCTTCAGCCACACGTTCCTGTCCTCGCTGCACTGCGCGCGCCGCGTGCGCCCGGACGTCGCGCTGTTCTTCATCGCCGGCAACAGCCCGATGTGCCTGCTGACGCGCGGCGCGGGCATCCCGACGGTCATCAACGTCGACGGCCTGGACTCCGACCGCTCGAAGTGGCCGGCCGTCGCGAAGGCCTACCTGCGCTTCGCCGAGCGCAACGCGCCGCGCTGGTCGGACACGGCGATCACCGACTCGCACGCCGTCGCCGAGATCTTCGAGCAGCGCTACGGCCAGCGCATCGGCGTCGTCCCCTACGGCGTCGAGGACCCGGGCCACACCGGCTCGGAGACGCTCGAGCGCCTCGGCCTGCAGAAGGGCAAGTACGTCCTCTTCGTCGGGCGCCTGGAGCCCGAGAACAACCCGCACGTGCTCGTCGAGGCGTTCTCGCGGATCTCAGGCGAGCGCGCGCGCGGCATGAAGCTCGTCGTCGTCGGCGGCGCCCCCTACGCCCACGAGTACATCAAGCAGGTGCAGCGCGCCGGCGACCCGCGGGTGATCTTCCCCGGCTACGTCTTCGGCCGCGGCTACTGGGAGCTGCAGCACCACGCCTACGTCTTCTGCGCGCCGACCGAGGTCGGCGGCACGCATCCGGTGATCCTCGAGGCGCTCGCCGCCGGCAACTGCGTGCTCGTCAACGACCATGCGCCGAACGTCGAGACGGTCGGCGACGCGGGGGTGACGTTCTCCGGCGCAGAGGGCGTGCCGTCGCTGACGGCTCAGCTCGAACGCCTCTTCGACGAGCCCGAGCTCGTCGAGCACTACCGCGCCCGGGCACGCGAGCGCGCCCGGCGCTACTCGTGGGACGCCGTCACCGACGAGTACGAGCAGCTGCTCGTCAACGTGCGCGAGATGGGCGGCCCCGGCGGCCTGCCGGTCGAGCTCGTCGACTCGCAGTCGCCGCTGCCGCTGGCCGGCATGCGCTAGCGGGTGACGGTGACGGCGGCGGCGCGGCTGACGAGCGCGCTCCCCCCGTTGGTCCAGCGCAGGCGCACGGCGCCCGACGCGGGCACGCGGACGCTCGTGTTGAGGTAGTGGCGCGGCCCGGAGACCACGATCCGCTTGCGCGTGCTCCAGCGCCTGGCGCCCTTGGCGCGGAACTCGATCGAGACCCGCGGCCGCGTGGTCGGGCCGGCGGCGCGCAGCATGCCGAAGATGTTGACCGCGCGGCCACGGCGAACCCGCGGCGTCTTGACGAACAGCGGCGTGGCGTAGGCCTTGTAGGCCGGCTTGCGCTTGCCCGACAGCGACGTCAGGCCGCTCTGGAACGTGCGGTACGCGAGGCGCGCCTGCGTGCTCGTGCTGAACGCGGGGTCGGGCGCGTCGTCGACGAGCAGGAACTGGCTCAGCGTGCGCACGTTGGGGTTGCGCGCGGCGATGTACTCGGCCTCGTTGAGCCACGCCGCCTGGCGCGAGAACGAGACGCTGGCCGGATCGGGCGGCGTCTGGTAGCCGTACTCGGTCAGGTACAGCGGCACCCCGCGCGAGGTCTGCGTCCGCTGGCCGTAGCGCTGGTAGATGCGCCGCAGCTCGCGGCTGAGATCGCCGAGGTCGGCGATCGTCGCCCAGTCCTCGACCTTGCTCTCGCGCGCCGGTGGCGAGAGCATGTCGTAGGGGTGGTGGGCGTAGCCCGTGGCGCGAAACAGGCCGGGGTTCTGCGCGACGAACGCGGCCGAGTCGCCCGGGCACCCACGGACCTGCGCCGACGTGCCCTTCAGCAGGTTCAGATTGTCGTCGAGGCAGTACACCTGGCGCAGGAAGCGCAGGGCGTCGATCGACTGCGAGATGCCCTTGCGGTTCTGCTGGCCCTGCGGAGCGGTCTCGCCGACGAGGATCGTGTCGGAGCCGTGGCCGCTGTCGGCCAGCGCCGTCCATGCCGCGGCGACGAGCGAGCGGTAGATCGAGGGGGCGGCTTCGATCATGCGGCGCGCGTTGCGCGGATCAGGCGCCCACTGCGGCGTCAGCCAGCCCGCCTGGTTGGGCTCGTTCCAGACCGACCAGTAGTCCACGCGCGGCAGGCCCTGGTAGGTGCCGCTGTAGCGCGTGCCGACGGCCTGCACGAACAGCTTGAACTCGGCCGCGTTGGGCCCGAACGTCCCCTGCAGGTCTGCGCGCGGCGAGGTCCCGGCCGCCCAGCGCGGGATCGGCGAGGTGATGTTGAGGTTCACGAGGATGCCGCGCGACAGCGCGCTGCGAATCACCCGGTCGTACTTCTCCCACAGCTGCTGCGGATAGGCGCCGGGGTCCGACGCGTCGAAGTTGGGCTTGCTGGGCTGGTCGGTCGCGGGCGCCAGGATGTCCCAGAAGACCGAGACGCGGATGCGGTCGACGCCGAGGGCCGCAAGCTGGTCGAGCGTGTTCTCGACCTGCGCGGGCGTGCCGTAGACGAGCAGCGGGTCGTCCTGGAACATCGACTCCTGCGTCTTGGACGCGGCGGCCGCAGTGGGGAGGGCCGCCAGCAGGAGGGCGGCGGCGATGAGGGGGAGAAGGCGTTTCACTTGAGGAGGGCGCGCTCGGCGGCGATCTGCTTGCGCGCGTCTAGGAACACGCCGATCGGCCGAGAGGAGCGGGGGTCAAGATAGACCGCTCGGCGACTTGCCGTCAGCGCGGCCTGCGCCTCGTCCGCGCGCAGTTCGAAATCCGCGAGCTTGATCCATGGCTCCGGGTTGGCTGGTTGCAGGCGCACTGCCTGCTCCAACGCGGAGCGCGCCTCGTTCTTGCGGTTGCCCGCCTGCTCCTCGACCTGAGCGAGCTTGAACAGTGGATCCACGGCCAGGGGATTGCGTTCCCGCGCGTCCTGCGCCTGCGCGCGGGCGTCCGCGATGCTGCCGTCCTCGAGCGTCTGCAGCGATGCCTGCGCGATCGTGTCGGAGCGCAACGGCTGCCATGCCGTCCACGCGGCGACGAGCGCGAACACGAGTACCGCGGCCGCGCAGATCGCACGCGATCGCTCCGCCAAGCCGGCGCGCAGACGCTCGGACAGGCTGCCGTGCGCTCCCCGCGCGCGGTCGGGGCCCTGATCCACCTTCGCGTCGTCATCGACGGTGGATGACGACGCGAAGGTGGCGCGCAGCGGTCCGCGCCCCGCGATCCAGCCGGCGGCGAGCAGCGCCGCGGCCGCGTTGGCGGGTACGAACCACGTCCAGTCGACGAGCGAGTGCACGCCGAAGACGAGCACGACGGCCGCGAGCGTCAGCAGGCCGATGCGCTCCGGCGAGTACTCCGCCGCCACCTTCGGGGACCCGCGGTCGCGCCGGCGCCACCTTCGCGGGAGACCCAGGCCGGTCGCCGCGGCGGCGCTCGCGAGCCACGCCGCCAGCAGCGCGAGGCTGACCGCCAGGCCGGCCAGCCCGAGGTCCGCGAGCGTCTGCACGACGTAGCCGTGGGCGTGGCGCACCGCTGGGTCGGCCGTGCGGTAGCGCTTGCGAACGGTCGCGTAGCCGCCCGCGCCGACGCCGACGACCGCGTTGTCTGCGAAGATCCGCAGCGCCTCGTCCCAGTAGCGCGCCCGCACGCTGCCGGCGGCGGTGAGGCGGCTCGGGTCGTTGATCGGCAGCGACGCGTCGGGGTCGGTCAGCGATGTCCAGTTGCTGGAGATCGACCCGCCCAGCCCCTTGTCCGACAACGCCATCCGCGTCCCCACCGCGAGCGGGACCAGCGCGAGCGCGGCGAGCAGCACCGCGCCGGTGCGCTGCCGCGCGCGCGGGCTCTGCGGCCGCGCCACGGCCACGAAGCCGACGGCGAGGCCGGCGAGCGTCAGCACGGCGACGAGCACGACCACCAGCAGTGCGAGCTGCAGCCCGGCCTGCTCGCGCAGGTCGAGCGGGACGCGGTCGTCGCTGAGCGCGCTCTGCGAGAACGCCCACGCCGCCGTGATCGCCCCGCCCGCCCCGCCGACGAGCAGCACTGCCGCTGCGCGCAGGCGCCGCGGCGCGACGGTGGCCAGCCAGAAGGCGCCCCCGGCCGCCGCGGCGAGCAGCGCGCCGCGCGAGTAGGACAGCAGGATCGTCAGCACCAGCAGTCCGAGCGCCGGGTATGCAAGCGCGTTGATCGCCTGGTGGCCGGTGCGCCGCGTGCCGAGCCACAGCGCGCCGGGGACCCCGAGCGCGGCCATCAGGCCAACGCTGTTCCAGTAGCCGAAGGGCTCGCGCAGTCGCGCGTAGATCTCGTCGGGATTCAGGGGGCCGGGAGCGATCTTCGTCGTGACGGCGTACGCGCTGATGACGACGCACGCCAGCGTGATCGCGCCGAGCACCGCGCTCCAGCGCCCGGGCACGGCGTGCGCGAGGGCCGCGGCGCCGGCAAAGACTGCGACGTAGGCGAACGTGCGGTTGGCCTCCAGCCACGCGTCGGACGGGTTCGCCGCCCAGGTCATCGAGAGCGCGGTCAGCACGGCGAGCGCGAGCAGCAGCGCGACGCAGCCCAGGCCCCACAGGCGCGGCCGTCGCGGCGCCAGCAGCAGCGAGCCGGACACCGCGAGGCCGCCACCGAGGATCAGCGCCATCTCGACCGGCGTCGTGCGGCCCAGCTGCAGGCCGCCGTCGGCGGCGAAGGCGACCGCGCACAGGACCGCGGCGAGGCCGGTCGTCAGCAGCGGCTGGGCCACCTTCGATGATGACACCTGGAGGCCGGGAACGCTCAGCGTTGCGGCACGCGGCCGTTCGTCAAGCGCGGCGGGTGTGGACAAGGCTTCGGATGCGGGCGGCGGCGAGCGCGAGCGCTCCGGCGAGCAGCAGGGCGAGCAGGACGAGGACGGGGGTGGGAAGGTCTGAGATCGTGCCGGACTCCGGGGCCCGCCCGACGCCCGCGGTGCTGAAGGCGTCCGCCGGTCCGACGGTCGGGGTGGAGGGGTCGCTCGCGGCGCTCTTGGCGGCGGCACGATCCTCCGCCGCCGCGCCGGCGAGCTGTTCGCGCGCCGGTGCCGTCGAGGGGGCGGGGCCGCGGCCTGCGCCCGTGCCGCCGTCTGCCGGCGTGGCGACAGCGGAGCCGCCCCCCTTCCTGGCCTTGCCGGAGCCGCCCCTCGTCGCAGCGGCCTCCTGCGCGCGGGCGATGATGTCGCGGCAGTTGCCGTACTGGTCGGCGTCGGCGGGGAGCTTGGCGAGCGCCTCGCGGTACTCCTTCTGCGTGTAGACCTTTGCCATGACCTCGTCGTCGGTGCAGTCGTCGATGACGTCCGCGCCCGAGGCCAGCGAGGAGGCCGGGGCGCCCGCGAACAGGGCGAGCAGCGTTGCCAGGGCGATGAGGTGTCTGCGCATGAGCTGTCTCACCGTAGCGAGCCGAGCGCGGCGCCAAAGCCCGCGGCCCATGCGTCGAAGGTGTAGGGAGCGACGTCGCGGCGGGCATTGGAGCCCAGCCGAGTGCGCAACTCGTCGTCCTCGCTCAGGCGCCGCAGCGCGACGGCCAGCGCCGCGACGTCGCCGGCGGGCACGACGAGCGCGTTGCGCTCGTGGCGCACGAGGCCGCCGGCGACGGCGCCGACCTCGTCGCTGGCGATGATGGGCGTTGACTGGTTCATGGCCTCGTTGGCGACGAGCCCCCAGGGCTCGCGAAAGCTGCGGGTCCGCAGCGACGGTATGACACAGACGTCGGCGGCGGCCAGATAGTTGCGCACCTGCTCGGGCGGTTGCGGGGCCAGCGACAGGACCGCGGCGCCGGCGGGGGGCCGGGGTGACCCGGTTCCCACGCCGACGAGGACGAGCGCGGCGGTTGCTCCAAGGCCCGACGAACGCCAGGCATCGAGGAGCAACTGCGCGCCCTTTTCCCGGCCCGGACGGCCGAGAAACACCGCTTGGAACCGTGCGGCGCGCTCGCCGGTGATCGCCGCCCCCCAGAACGCGTTGTCGACCGCCTGCGGCGCGACGTGGACGTTGCGCGCCCCGCGCGCGCGGACGAACGCGGCGACGTGCGGGCCGTAGGCGACGACCGCGTCGGCGTCGCGGTACAGGGCGGCGAGCAGCGGGGCGCCGCCGGCGAGATGCGCGGGCGTGCGCGGGTGAGCCCACAGCGCGGTCCACAGCACGAACGGCATACGCGCGCTGCGTGCGCCCAGCCACGCCGCCGGCAGCGCGACGCGCCCGGCGGTGCCGCAGACGACGGCGCTGTAGTTGCCCGATGCGGCGAGCGCGCGGATCTCGCGCTGCTCGACATGGCGGTGAGGCGTCCCGGGGTCGGCCACGCCGGCGGTCGCGTGCTTGGAGCGCCCGCCGAAGATCGCCAGCTCGATCGCCAGCCGCCGGTGCAGCGCCGCGAACGCGCCGGCGCGCTCGGGCGGCACGTGGTTGGTGACGAACAGGACGGGCTTCACGGGAGCCGGAGCGCCTGCTCGTAGGCGGCGACCGTCGCCGCGCCGCAGCGCTCCCAGGAGAACGCGCGCTGCACCGTCGCGCGGGCGCGCTCGCCCTCGTCGCGCAGCGCCCGCTCGTCGCGCAGCAGGGCGTCGATCGCCGCGGCGAGCGCGCCGGCATCGCCGGGGGCGACGAGCGACAGGCCGCCGCCGGCGCTGCGGATCTCCTCCGGGCCGGGCTCGCCGCCGGCGCCGATCGCGGGCACCCAGCCGGCCATCGCCTCGACGTAGGCGACGCCGAACGCCTCGTCGGTGGAGGGCATCGCCAGCAGGCTCGCGCGGCGTGTTCGCCGCAGGGCCTCGTCGTGGGGCAGCTGGCCCGCGAGCTCGACGCGGTCGGCGAGGCCGAGCTCGGCGGCGAGCCGCCGCAGGCGCTCGCGCTCGGGCCCGTCGCCGATCACGAGGTAGCGCAGCGCCGGGTGGCGGTCGCGCAGCAGCGCGAGCGCGCGCAACACGTCGGCGTGGCGCTTGCGCGCGACGAGGTGGCCGGTCGTGACCACCGTCGGGTCGTCGTAGGGCTCGGCGCGCGCGGCCGGGAGGTCCGTGCCGAGGCGCACGACGCGCGTGGCGCGTGCGCCGAGGATGCGGCAGCGGCGCTCGATGCCCGCGCTGTTGGCGAGCACGAGCCGCGCGCGCCCGAGCGCCGCCCGTACGGCCTCCGCGCCGGCCGCCGAGCCGGGCACGGTGTGGAAGACGTCGCCGCCGTGGACGGAGACGACGAGCGGTGGTGCGATCTGCGCGCCACCTTCGATGACCCGGCGCACCGCCTCCCCCGCCGGCACGGCGTTGTGCGCGTGCACGAGGTCGTACGCGAAGCCGCGGCGCAACGCGCGCAGGGCGACCGCGAGCGCTGGGGCCGCCCAGCGTCCCCAGTTGCCGTAGGAGCGCGGCCGCGGCGGCGCGAGAAACGCGACGTAGGAGATCTCGAGGCCGTCGAGCGTGCAGCGCCGCGGCTGCGCCAGCGCGGTCGCGGTCGCACGCGCGGCAGCGCGCGGGCCGGCGCGCGCCGCTGCCAGCGAGGGCAGCGGCCGGTGCAGCACGAGCACGCGCACGTCGGCGCCGGCCTCGCGCGCGGCGATCGCCTGGCGGTGCGCCCAGACCCCGAGCACCGGGTCGGCCGCGCGCGGATAGAACTCGGCGACGACGACGACCTTCATAAAAGCCGCCGCGACCAGCGCGCCTGCGTCCGGGTGACGTACGGGCGCTCGCTGAGAAAGGCCCGCGCCTCGGCGACGGCGGCCGCGCGCTCGTAGCCGCCGCCGACGGGCGTGGTGTGCAGCACCGGCGCGGCGTCGACGACCCCGATCGTCCAGCCGCGCTTGCGGGCGAGCGCGGACCAGTGCGCGTCGAGGCCCCAGCCCATCCGCAGCGCGGGAAACGGCAGCAGCGTGGGGAAGGTCGCGGCCGCGAACGCCGTGACGGGCCCGATCTCCGCGAAGTGCGTCTCGCGAACCGCGCCGCCGCGGCGCCGGCGCGTCACCGCCCAGGCGGCGTGGGAGTGCAGGCGATGGGCGGGCTGCGCGAGCTGCAGGCCGCCGTGCTCCGCGCATTGCAGGAAGCGGTCGAGGAAGCCGCGCGGCAGGACGACGTCGTCATCGATCACCAGCAGCCAGTCGTGCCCCTCGGGCGGATGGGCGGCGAGCAGCTCGTTGAGGTTCTCGAACTTGCCGCCGGCGCCCATCGCGATCGTGTGCATCGCGACCGTGTGGCGCGTGCGGTGAAGCTCGATGCGGGCGGCGTTCATGAGCCGCCCGGGTCGCTGCACGCCGAGCACGAGCACGCGCCGCGGCGGCGGATGGCTGCGCGCCGCGCGATCCAGCCGCCGCACGCGGACCGCGGCCTCGAGGTCGAGCAGGAGGTCGGCGGCGCGCAGCGGCGGGCGGCGCAGCCCGCGGACCGTGCCGCTGGAGCCCGACAGGAAGTCGGGGTCCTCGTCGCCGTCCCCGGCCGCCGCGCCGGCGCCGTCCGCGGCGCGCCCGCCGGCGCTCCCCACGGCGCGCAGCCGGCCGAGCGAGTGGGCCGCGAGCACGATCCCGTTGGGGCAGCGGTGGCGAAGCGTGTGCGCCGCGCAGCCGGCGAGCACGAGCAGCTCGCGCGCCAGCGACGGCGCGGCCCGCTTGTGGACGTCGAAGCGCCGGCTCGCCTGGCCGCGCCGGTAGGCGGCGCCCGCCAGCGAGCGCAGCCGCGCGTCGTCGCCGGCGCGACGGTGGTCGAGCGCGGCGGCGGCCACATAGCGGATGCGCCCGCCCGCCGCCAGCAGGCGCCGCTGCCATTCCTGTTCGTCGCCGTAGAGCTCGCGCGATTCGTCGAAGCGGCCGGCTTCCCGCAGCCAGGGGCGGCGCACGGTCATGTTCGCGCCCCACGCATGGGGGACGTCGCGATCGCTCGCGCCGAAGTCCTGGCTCGAGATCGGCGGACCCTCGCGGCCGCACGAGCGCAGCGGGTGGTCCTCGAAGCGCGCATGGATCGGACCCGTCAGCACGCCGACCTCCGGCTCGGCGTGCGCATCGGCCTCGAGCAGCGCCGCGAGCCAGCCCGGACGCACCGCGACGTCGTCGTCGACGAACACGAGCGGCGCGCCGCGGGCGGCGTCGATGCCGGTGTTGCGCGCGGCGTTGAGGCCGCGCGAAGCCGTGTGCGCCACGTAGCGCGCGCCATGACGGCGGGCCACCTCCGCGGTCTGAGCATCGGGTCCGTCGTCGACGACGAGCATCTCGGCGCCGGCCGCAGCGGCCTGCGGCGCGATCGATGCGAGCGCCACGTCGAGGTACCCCGCCCGCATGCGGGTGGGAACGATGATGCTCGCCGTCAAGGGCATATCCCCGCGAGAGTCTAGGTTTGGCGCATCCGCGCGGCAGATTCGCACCACTCGTGATCCTCGTCCTGCACAACCGCTACCGCACGACCGGCGGCGAGGAGCGCGCCGTCGACGACCTGCTGTGGGTCGTCCGCGAGCAGCTCGGCGAGGACGCAGCGCTGCTGACGCGCGACAGCGCCGCGCTCGGCCGCGGGCGTGCGGCGGCCGGCCTGCTGCGCGGCGGACTGCGGCCCGAGGAGGTCGGCGAGGCCGTGCGCCGCAGCGGCGCGCGCATCGTCCACGCTCACAACCTCAACCCGTCGCTGGGCTGGCGCGCGCTTGCGGCGGCGCAGGCCGCCGGTGCCCGAACCGTCCTGCACCTGCACAACTACCGCCTCGTCTGCGCGGTTGGGACGTGCTTCACGCGCGGCGCCGAATGCACGCGCTGCCACGGGCGCGACACGCGCCCGGGAGTGCGCCTGAACTGCCGCGGCACCGGCGCCGAGGCGGCCGTCTACGGCGCGTCGCTGGCGCTGTGGCAGCGCCGGCTGCTGGCCCATGCAGATGCGGTCGTCGTCCCGAGCGCGTTCGCGCTGGCGCGGCTGCGGGCGCTCGGCGCGCCGCTGCGCGACGGATCCCGGCTGCACGTCGTCGGCCATGTCGTGCGTCACGTCGTGCCGCGCTCGACGGCGGCCGCCGGCAGCCACGCGCTCGTCGTCTCGCGGCTGGCGGCCGAGAAGGGCGTCGACGTCGCGATCGCGGCCTGCGCGGCCGCGCGCGTGCCGCTCGTGATCGCCGGCGACGGCCCGCTGCTCGGCGAGCTGCGCGCCCGCGCCGCGGGGACCGACACGCGCTTCGCCGGGCACGTCGGCGGCGCCGAGCTCGCACGGCTGCGCGCCGCGGCCGCGCTCGCGATCCTGCCGTCGCGCTCGGCCGAGACCTTCGGGCTGGCGGCCGCGGAGGCGATGGCCGCCGGACTGCCCGTCGCGGGCAGCGCGATCGGCGCGCTGCCCGAGCTGTGCGGCCCCGAGGGCCTCGTGGCGCCCGGCGACGCGGCCGCGCTCGCGCTCGCCGTGCGCGCCCGCTACGCCGACGAGGCCGCCGGCGAGGCCGGACGGCGGCGCGTGCTGCGGATCGCCTCGCCGCAGGTCGTCGCGCGGGCGCTGCAGGGCGTCTACGACGCCTGACGGCAAGAAGCCGACCGGGCGGCGCAGCGATCCGGAGCGCGACGTAGGATGCCGCGATGCGTCGGCTTGGGGGTCTCGCCGGGTTTCTCGTGGCCGCGTTCGCGCTGGTGGCGATCGCGCCCGCGGCGGCGGAGGCGCGCACGCAGACATTCGACATGCAGACGCGACCGTTCACGCTGTCGGGCTTTCAGACGATCTTTCCCAAGATCGCAGTGCCGACGCCCGAGCGCGCGGGCTACATCACGCAGATGGACGCCTGGCTCGTCGACGCCCGCGGTCGCAAGGTGACGATCCGCGACGTGATGCTGCATCACATCGTCTTCATCAACGCCGGGCGCCCCGGCGGAGCGCCGAAGCGATCGTCGTGCGCCGGGCGCTCGAGTGAGCCGTTCTGGGGCACGGGGGAGGAGATGCAGCCGCTGATGCTGCCGCCCGGCTACGGCTACCCCGTCGGCGCACGCGAGCGCTGGAACATGCAGGCGATGCTCATGAGCCACTCGTTGAGGGCTCACACGGTGCGCATCCGCTATCGGGTGCGGATGGTCCTCGGCGAGCGGCGCAAGCGCGTCAAGCCGCTGTGGCTGCGCGCCAACGGCTGCGCGAAGCATCCGAGCTATGACATCGAGGGCGACATGCCGCCGGGCGGGGTACACAAACGACAGCACCTGTGGCGGATGCCGATCAGCGGGCGCATCGTCGCCGCGAGCGCGCATCTGCACGGCAGCTCGTACGGGATGACGGTGCAGCAGCCCCGCTGCGCGGACCGCACGCTGATCGATCACAAGCCGCTCTATGGGCTGCAGAGCGACATCGTCTACCGCGCCAAGCCGATCCTGCACGAGCCCGGGCCGATCGCCACCGGCCACTTCCAGTCGCAGACCGGCATCCCGGTCCGCAAGGGCGAGTTTCTGCGGGTGACCGGGCTCTACGACGGCACGCGGCCCCACGTCCAGGTGATGGCGATCAGCCACGTGTACATCGCTGCCGAGCGCGAAGCTCCGCGCGCGTGCGCTCCGCCGCCGACGGACGCGCGCATCCTCTGGACGCGCAAGAGCGGCAGGACGCAGGCTCCGGTGGTCGAGATCCCGCTCAACGGGATCGGCGCGGACGGCCAGGTGCGCGAGATCGACCGGCCGGCGGGGCCCGAGCAGTTCTCCATGTCGCCGACGGCGGCGGTGTCGCTGGCGCGCGAGCGCATCCTGCCGGCCAACCTCTCGGTGGCGCGCGGGACGCGGGTGAATTGGGACTTCGTCGACACGGCGACGCACAACATCACGCTCGCGAGCGGTCCGCGCTTGATCGGCTCCGCCAACGTACGCAAGGGCGCGCGATACTCTAGGACCTTGAACACGCCCGGCACCTACAAGCTCTTCTGCTACCTGCACCCGATCACGATGACGCAGGTCATCGCCGTGCGCCCATGACCAGGGTGCTGTCCGTCCTGCTGGCGCTCGCCGCCTGTGCGGGGCTCGCCGCGCCCGCGACGACGGCCACGATCCGCACTGTCAAGGTCGGCGACAACTACTTCGTCAGGGACGGCGGAACGCCGACCGTGACCGTCACGCGTGACACGCGCGTGCGCTGGCGCTGGTCGGGCAACAGCTTTCACGACGTCACCGTCGTCGGCGGCCCGGTGAGGTTCAAGTCCAGGGCGATGGACTCGGGCAGCTACACCCGGCGCATGACCCGCCGGGGCACCTACCGGATCGTCTGCAAGATCCACGGCGGCGCGGACCAGTCGATGACGCTGCGAGTGAGGTAGCGCCGGCGCGCGCGGCCGCGCCCCGGCTCCCGCAGCGCGAATCGTGGCGCCGGGGTGTCGGTGCGGACACCCCGGCGCCGTGACGGAGCCGTCCGTCAGTCCTTTGCCGGCTCCCCGGACTCGGAGCCGTCGTCCGCGGTTGCGTCTGCCGCGGGCTCCTCGAAATCTGCCTTGCCGTCGGGCGCGTCTGCCGCGTCGTCGGCGGCTGCGGGCTCGTCGCTCGCGGAGTCGTCTGCGTCGCCGCCGTGGTGCAGCCCGGACGCTCCGACAGCCGGCGTCTCGTCGGCGCGGGGCACCGGGTCGGGGGCGACCGCGAGCGGCGGCGACGGGGCGTCCGGCGCGGAAGCGACCGCATCGACGGCCACCGAGGGCGCCGGCCCGCTGTAGACCGGCGGCTTGTCGGCCTTGACCTTCTTGAGGATCGCGGCACCGGCGCCGCCGGCGAGCCCGATGATGCCGATCACCTTCAAGCGCTTGGAGCGCAGCGCCGACTTCATCTCTGTGGTGCGTTTCTGACGCCTGCGCAGCTTCATTCGGGGGTGCTCCTCGAGATCGGAAGGGGAACATCATCGCCTACCCGGCCGCGCCCCGGCCAAACGAATGCAGGGCGCCCCGCTGCTGACCACGGAAGCGCGCGCGGGCGAGCGAACGTCGCCTCAGCCAGGCGCCGCGAGCACCCCGCGCAGCCAGTTCGCGGTCTGCTCGATCCCGTCTCGCACGCCGATTCGCGCCTCCCAGCCGAGCATGCCGCGAGCCTTCTCGACGCTCGGCCAGCGCCGCTGCACGTCGACTTCGAACGTCGGCAGGTGCTCGAGCTCGAAGCTCTCCGGGTCGCGCCCGCAGACCTCCCAGACGATGCGCGCGATCTCGGCGACCGTCAGCTCGTCGGCTGCCGAGATGTTGAAGTCCTCGTGCAGGCCGGCGGGGGAGGCCATCGCTGTCACGACGCCGTCGGCGATGTCGTCGATGTGCGTCAGCGTGCGCGTCTGCTCGCCCGATCCGAAGATCTGCAGCGGATGCTGGCCGGACAGCGCCTTGCGGATCAGGTCGGGCACGGCGTGTGCGATGCCGGGCTCGTCGTCTGGCATCTCGCCCGGTCCGTAGGCGTTGAACGGGCGGCAGATCGTATATGGCAGGCCGTGCTCGGCGTGCGCCGCGCGGCACCAGACCTCGCCCGCGAGCTTCGAGAAGCCGTATGCCGAACGCGGCATCGCCACCTCCCAGACGTGCTCCTCGGTCGTGGGGTACTGGGTGGCGCGCTCGAAGACCATCGAGCTCGAGACGTAGGTGAAGCGCTCGACGCCGTGGTCCAGGGCCGCCTGGATGACGGCGTCGTAGAGCGCTGAGTTGACCGACGTCAGGGTGTGCGGGAGCTTGTGGAAGTTCGCGATCCCGCCGACGATCGCCGCCAGGTGGATGACGTGCGTGCAGCCGTCCGTCGCCGCGCTCGCCTCGTCGGGCAGGCGCAGGTCGCCGGTGTGGACCTCGCAGCCCTCGCGCATCCACTGCGGCGCTGGGCGCTGGTCGGAGACGCGAACCTCGAACGCCGGGTCGCCCAGCAGGCGCCGGACGACCGCGGCGCCGATCGTGCCGGCGCCGCCCGTGACCAGCACGCGCGTCACGGCATCGTCACGCGCCCGTTGGTGACCGCGCTGAGCTCGGCGACGTAGGCGAAGACCTGCTGGGCGCCGAAGCAGTTCCAGGGGTCGACGACGAGCGCGTCGCCGCCCGCCAGCGCGGCGATCTCGTGCAGCGGCTCGGATCCGCGGAACTCGTCGTGGTTGGCCGCGACGACGATCGCGTCGGCGCCGGCGACGGCCTGCTCGAAGGACGGCGTCGGCGTCGGGACACGCGCGTCGTGGACCGTGACGTCGGCGAGCTCGCGTTCCAGCAGGCGCACGAGCTTGTGTGCCAGCGAGTCGCGCTCGTCGTCGGTGTTGCCCTTGAAGGCGAGGCCCAGGACGGCGATCTTGCGGCCGTTGAGCGAGCCCAGCCGGCGCTTCATCCCCTCGACGAGGAACAGCGGCACCGACTCGTTGACGCGCGACACGGCGAGCAGCATGCCGGGGGCGTTGGAGCGCTCCTCGCTGAAGGCGAAGTCCTTGCGCAGGCAGGTGCCGGCGGTCAGGCCCGGGCTTGCGATGCCGCCGCGGGGATAGTCGCGGTTGATCAACTCGATGACGTCGAAGACGTTCGCACCGTGCTGCTCGCAATCCATCATCAGCAGGTTGGGCAGCGCGAAGTTCGCGTAGCGCAGGATGTTCGTCCAGATCTTCGCCAGCTCGGCCTGCACCGGCGTCGTCTGCACGATCGGCGCGCCGAAGACGCCGAACAGCGAGCCGACGCTCTCGCCCGACCCCGCGCCGACGCCGCCGACGATACACGGCAGGCTCTGGATCTCCTCCATGAAGTGCCCCGCCGCGATGCGCTCGGGGCAGTGCGCGACGAACACCTCCTCGCCGATCGCAAAGCCGCGGTGCTTGGCGAGGTAGCCCGCGACGAAGTCCGTCGTGCCGGGGGCGATCGTCGAGCGCAGCGTCAGCGTGTGCCCCGGACGCAGCAGCGCCAGCAGCTGATCGAGCGCCGAGCGGATGTCGCCGATGTCGATCTCGATGTGCGAGAAGGACGGCGTGCCGAGGGTGATGACGATGTGCTCGGCGGCGGCCGCGTCGGCGACGCTGTCGGACACCACGAGCCTGCCGGCTGCACGCACGCGTTGCAGCGCGTCCTGGGCGCCGGGCTCCTCGAAGGGCATCTGCGCGTCGCGGACCGCCTGCAGGCGCTCAACGTCCTTGTCGATGCCGAGGACGTTGAGACCGTGGTCGGCGAAGGAGACGGCCAGCGGGAGGCCGATCCGACCCAAACCGATGACGGCGACCTCGGGGAGCATGTTGCGCGGGGAATCTACCGTTCTGAGAGAACGGTCCGCCTGCTGCGCGCGTACTGGCCCGCGAATCCGGCGACGAAGCGGGGGTTGTAACGGGCATAGCGGCGCCATAGACGGCGTGGCTCGTGCGCCAGCCGGTAGGTCCATTCCAGGCCGCCCGCCTGCATCCAGTTGGGCGCCTGAGGCACGAGACCGGCATGGAAGTCGAACGCGGCGCCGACGCCGGCGAGGATCGGCGCGTCGAGCAGGTCGCGCATCTCTGCCATCCACTTCTCCTGCTTGGGCTGGCCGGTGCCGACCCACACGATGTCGGCGCGCGACGCGTTGATCTCCGCCGCGATCGCATCGCGCTCCTCGTCGCTCTGCGGCCGGAAGGGCGGCGAGTAGCCGCCGGCGATGATCAGGCCGGGGTAGCGCCGGCGCAGGGTCAGCACGAGCTGCACGAGCGCGCCCTGGTTGCGCCCGCCGTAGAGGTACATGCGCAGGCCGCTGGCCGCAGCGCGCTCGCAGTAGCGCGCCATCAGCTCGGGGCCGTAGATCCGGGATGCCTGCGGGTGGCCGAGCGCGCGCAGCGCCCAGACGAGCGGCTGGCCGTCCGGAACCGTGACGGTGTTCAGCAGCGCCTCGTGGGTCTCCGGATCCTCACGGGCCACCATCACGAGATGCACGGCGGCCGCGCTGACCGAGACGCGCTGGTCGCTGCGCACGACCGCGTCCATCCAGTCCATGACGTCGTCGTAGCGCGCCAGCGCCAGCGGCAGGCCGAGCACGGACTGGCACTCGAGCGCGGGAACGGGCTCGGAGGGGCCGGCCTCGGGCGCGGCGAGCGCGGGCGAAGCGACGGGGCGGGAATGGCTTGTGGGGAGGGTCATGGGGCCGCCGGCGACAGGGCCGGGGAGGGGGCGGGAGAGGGTCGTGCTGATCGACGACGCATTGCGTTCTGATGAAGTTACGAGTCAGAACGCGTGGATCGGAGAAAGGTTGCGATCTTGCAACACCGCGTTCAAGGGGCGCTACCCAGGCGACGCGGATCCAAACGGGCCGTCGGCCGACGCCGAACGTGCGGTATACCACCCCGCATGCCTCGCGCGCTGATCACCGGGATCACCGGCCAGGACGGCTCGTTCCTCGCGGAGCAGTTGCTCAAGAAGGGTTACGAGGTGCACGGTCTCGTACGTCGCTCGTCGTCCTTCAACACCGAGCGCATCGACCACCTCTATCGCGACCCGCACGAGGAGCAGGTCAAGCTCCTGCTGCACCACGCAGACCTCTCGGACTCATCGCGTCTTGCGCGCGTGATCTACGACGTGCAGCCCGAGGAGGTCTACCACCTCGGCGCGCAGTCGCATGTGCGCGTGTCCTTCGACGTTCCCGAGTACACGAGCGACGTCACGGGCATGGGCACTGTGCGGCTGCTGGAGGCGATCCGCGACGCGCGCGTCCAGCCGCGGTTCTACCAGGCATCCTCGAGCGAGATGTTCGGGGTCTCGCCGCCGCCGCAGGACGAGAGCACGCCCTTTCATCCCCGCAGCCCGTATGCCGTGGCGAAGGTGACCGCCTTCTGGATCACGGTCAACTACCGCGAGTCCTACGGCATGCACGCTTCCAACGGCATCCTCTTCAACCACGAGAGCGAGCGCCGCGGAGAGACCTTCGTCACACGCAAGATCACGCGCGCCCTGGCGGCGATCCGTCTCGGCCTGCAGGACAAGCTCTATCTCGGCAACCTCGACGCCAAACGCGACTGGGGCTACGCGCCGGACTTCACCGACGCGATGTGGCGCATGCTGCAGCAGGACGAGCCCGGCGACTACGTCATCGCCACGGGGGAGATGCACTCCGTGCGCGACTTCCTCGACGAGGCCGCCGCGCACCTCGGCATGGACTGGAGCGGTCACGTCGAGATCGATCCCAAGTACTTTCGCCCGGCCGAGGTCGATGCGCTCTGCGGCGATGCGACGAAGGCGCGCGAGCAGCTCGGCTGGGAGCCGATGGTGACGTTCTCAGAGCTCGTGCGGATCATGGTCGACGCCGACGTCAAGGCGCTGGAGGACCGCCTGGCGGGTCGCGGCGTGCGGATGGGCGAGCATGGCTGAGCCCTCGCAAGACTTCTGGGAGAGCCGCTCCGTCGTGGTAACGGGCGGCGCCGGCTTTCTCGGCCAGGCGGTGGTGCGCGACCTGCAGGCGCTGAACGCCGACGTTCGAGTCGTGCGCTCGGCCGATCACGATCTGCGCGACCCGCATGCCGCGCGCGCGGCGGTCGACGGCGCACAAGCGGTCATCCACCTTGCCGCCGAGGTCGGCGGCATCGGCTTCAACCGTGCCAATCCCGCGCCGCTGGTCTACGACAACCTCATGATGACCGCCAACGTCTTCGAGGCGTGCCGCGACGCCGCGGTGGACAAGCTCGTCGCGGCCTGTACCGTCTGCGCCTACCCGAAGTTCGTCGACGCACCGTTTCGCGAGGACGACCTGTGGAATGGCTATCCGGAGGAGTCAAACGCCCCGTACGGCCTGGCGAAGAAGATGATGCTCGTGCTGTCCGACGCCTACCGGCGCCAGTACGGATTCGACTCCTGCGCGCCGATCGTCGCCAACCTCTACGGGCCCAACGACAACTTCGATCTCGAGAGCTCGCACGTCATCCCGGCGATGATCCGCAAGTTCGTCGAGGCAATCGATCGCGGCGACGACAGCGTGATGCTGTGGGGGACCGGCAGGCCGTCGCGCGAGTTCCTGTACGTCGACGATGCCGCTCGCGGGCTGCTGCTGGCGGGCGAGCGCCTCGACGTCTCCGATCCCGTGAACCTCGGCGTCGGGCGCGAGACCCGGATCGGCGAGCTCGCCGAGCTGATCCACCGGCTGACCGGCTTCGAGGGCACGATCCGGTGGGATACATCGCGCCCCGACGGCCAGCCCAAGCGCTACCTCGACGTGTCGCGCGCACGCGAGCTGATGGGCTTCGAGGCGCAGGTCGCACTCGAGGACGGGCTGCAGCGCACGATCGCCTCGTTTCGCGAGCAGACCGCCCGCGTGGAGTAGCGGCTCGAGGTGTCCGCCCCCAGGGCACTCATCACGGGAATCGCGGGCCAGGATGGCTCCTACCTCGCTGAGCTGCTGCTCGGGTACGGCTACGAGGTCTTCGGCATCGTCCGCGGATCGCCGCAGGCGCACTATCCGAACCTCGCCGCCGTCCGCGATGACATTCACCTGTTGCAGGGCGATCTGCTCGACCAGATGACCCTGCTGGACGCGATGGGCCGAGCCGAGCCCGACGAGCTCTACAACCTCGCGGCAACGTCGTTCGTGCCGGCCTCCTGGCGCCAGCCGGTCATGACCGCGCAGTTCACGGCCACGGGCGTGACGTTCATGCTCGAGGCGGTGCGCATCGTCAACCCGGGGCTGCGCATCTATCAGGCCTCCACGTCGGAGATCTTCGGCGCGACCAGCGAGTCGCCGCAGACCGAGCAGACACCGTTTCGCCCGCACAACCCCTACGGCGTCGCCAAGCTCTACGGGCACCTCATGGTGTCCGCGTATCGCGAGCGCTACGGCATGCACGCCTCCAGCGGGATCCTGTACAACCACGAGTCTCCACGGCGCCCGACGGAGTTCGTCACCCGCAAGGTCACCCGCACGGCCGCCGCGATCAAGCTCGGGCTGGCTGACGAGCTGCGCGTGGGCGACCTCGACGCCACGCGCGACTGGAGCTACGCCGGCGATGTCGTCAACGCGATGTGGCTGATGCTGCAGCAGCCCGAGGGTGACGACTACATCGTCTGCAGCGCCGTCTCGCGAACGGTGCGCGAGCTCGTGGCGACGGCGTTCGCGGCGGCCGGGATCGAAGACGTCGAGCGCTACGTCGTCGTCGATCCGCAGTTCGTCCGCCGCGCCGACCCGGTGACGCTCGTCGGCGATCCGAGCAAGGCCCGGGACAAGCTCGGATGGCAGCCGCAGACGTCGTTTCAGCAGATGATCACGATGATGGTCGAGACGGACCTGCGCGAGCTGCGTGCGGCGCAGCGCACCGAAGCGGATCGCTGACCGGGTAGAGAACCCGGCTTCGCGCGCTGGGTCAGGACAGCGTCGCGCGCGCGGCGGCGACGACCTCGCCGGCCTGCTCCGCGCTGAGCAGCGGGCTCATCGGGAGCGCGAGGTGTGTGCGGGCGAGCTCGTCGGTGGCCGGCAGCCCGGCATGAGCGCCGTAGGCGGCCATCGCCGGCTGCAGGTGCACGGGGGTGCGGTAGTACGCGCGCGCC
>Ga0208736_1000039_pt1 | contig 47729 bp, 40 predicted proteins | sample AntDryMetagUQ255_FD_188090 | JGI IMG/M metagenome (GOLD analysis project Ga0208736, IMG submission 188090) | Polar desert microbial communities from Antarctic Dry Valleys - UQ255 (SPAdes) | ecosystem: Environmental > Terrestrial > Soil > Desert | place: Antarctic Dry Valleys | collected 2008-12-31 | reverse complement strand
GCACCCGAGGCTGCGATCGCCGGGCAGGCCGTCGCAGCACCTGAGGCGCCTGCCGCGCCTGCCGCCGTTCCAACGGCGCCGCCCGCCGCCGAATCTGCGCCGCCCTCCGCCGAGTCCGCTGAGGCTGCGCCGGCGGCCGAGTCCGCTCCGGCCGCACCTGAGGCTGCAGCGCCCGCCGCCGAGGCCGTCTCCGATGCCCCGGCGCCGCCGCCACCTGCCGAGGCGCCCGCTCCGGACGCGCCTGCGGCCGCGCCGCAAGCCGCCGCGACCGCTGCGCCCACGATCGCGCCGGACGCCGAGAAGCCCGCAGTCGGCCCGAAGATCCTCGGGATCGCCGAGCCCGTCAAGCCGCTTCCGGCGGTCAAGGCCGCGGCCCCGGCGCGCAAGCGCCGCCGCCGCCCGTCCGCCGCCGAGCGCCATCGCCGCGCCTTCTTCTCGGCGCTGACCGATCTTCGCCGCGGCGCCGCGCCGGCCGATGGCGCTCCCGCCGAGCAGCCCTCGGCCGAGTCGCAGGCCGCCGTCGCGACGGACGACGGCGCTGCAGCCGAAACGATCGCAGCCGTCAGCGAGCCTCCGGTCGCCGACGCCCCGGTCGACGCGGCCCCTGCCGCCGAGGCTCCGGCGACCGATGCGCCAGCCCCTGTCGAGTCCGCTGTCGCCGTCGAGGCCTCCTCGGGCGAGCCGGCCGCGCCGGCCGCCGACGATGCGCCGCAGGCCCCCGCCGACGAGGCGCCGGCAGCCGACGAGGGCCAGCAGGGCACAGCCGCCGCGGTCGACCGCTCGCCATCCTCGCCCGCCCGCGTGACCGCCGCGATCGAGCGCGTCGGCGGTGCAGAGGTCATCAAGGAGGCGCTGAAGCCCAAGCAGGACGAGAAGGGCCAGCCGCTGAAGTGGGCCGCAGTCTGCGCGCAGTCCGCCGAGGGCCTGAAGCCCGGCGATCCGATCTTCAACGCGTGGGTGCGGCTGGCGGCCACACCCGTCCGCGAGGTCAAGGGCCTGCTGCCGCGTCCACCCGAGCAGGAGCGTGGCGGGCGACCGGGCGAAGCCGGCGGACGCCGCCCCGGGGGACCGCGGCCAGGCGGCGACCGCGGCGGGCGCCCGCGGCGCGACGACCGCCCCAGCCGCCAGGAGTTCGCCTCCCACGCGCAGGACGGCACGCTGCGCAAGAGCATCCGCATCGTGACCGGCCACGACGAGGACCAGGAGCGCCGCGAGCGCGAGCGCATCCGCAAGGAGCAGCGCGAGGCCAAGCGTCGCGCCGAGCGCGAGCGCCTCGCTCGCCTCGGCTACTAGCAGCACCGGCGCCCTGCGCGTCGCATCCCTGCCGAGCAGACCGTGAGCTGCGGCGACATGGCACGGCACCACGCGACTTCGCCGGCAGCCCGTCGCCGACGAGCACCTGATCGCGCACGACTACGCCGACATCCTTACGCGTTCCGCCACACGGGGAGGCCGGCGAAGCGCGTCGGCTGACGGCAGGCTTCTGCCTGCGCGAGAACGGCCGCGTAAGCAGAGCGGGAGGGACCTACAGCGATGTCGCGATCCGCCTGGGGACCGGCTCGATCGGCGCGCGCGTGAACGGCAGGCCGCGCATCGTGCTGCGCGCCTGGAGCGAGGACGTGACGCTGCTGTCCGACGGGCCGGCCGAGCTCGATGCCGACGGCGCCGGCCAGCTGGCCGCAGCCGGGGTCACGCTGGACGAGCGGCCCGTCGTGGCGCTGCGCGGCTCGGGCGACAAGCTCGAATCCGTCAGCTTCGCCGACGGCTCCGAACGCCGGCTCGGCGGCCTGCTCGTGCCCGTCACGCTGCATCAGCGCACGACGCTGGCCGGGCAGCTCGGCGCGGCCACCGTCACCGCGGGACCCGTGTCCGGCGAGGCCGTCCAGCGCGACTCGATGGGAAAGACCAGCGTCCCCGGGCTCTCGGCCGCGGGCGACCTGAACTCGCAGATGCCGTCCGTGGCCAATGCGATTGCCGCAGGCTCGAACGGCTGCTGCGTTGGTCGTCCACGGCTTGATGGTCGACGCGCCCGAGCTCGCGTCGACCATGTCCGGGCCGCAGGACCGGCCATGAGCTGTGATCCGCTGCCAGCCGTCCTCGCGCAAGCGTCTACGCGCCTTTTCGTAAGCAACTCACTGTTCGTAAGCAGAGTTGGGTATGGTTGCTCGTGCAACTGAAAGGAACCCCGCATGCCCAAGCTCTTGCTTGTCCCGCTGGACGACACCGTCGTCTTCCCCACGATGGATCTGAACCTCCCGGTCGACGTGTCCGGCGAGGAGCACGTGCTGCTCGTTCCACGACGGGCACACCCGAGGAGCCCCCAGGGCGACTCGTGGGTCGGCGAGTACGCGAAGGTCGGCACGATCGGTCGCGTCACCGACACGATCCGCCTGCCCGGCGGCGGTAAGGGCGTCTCGCTCGAGAGCCTGCACCGCGGCGCCATCGTCGGCGCGGCCGAAGCCGGCGTGGCCGGCCTGCGTGCCGAGGTGCAGGAGCACGTCGATGCCAAGCCGGTCGACAAGCGCACGCGCGAGCTCGAGCGCGAGTACCGCGCAGTGGTCGAGGAGATCCTCGTCGAGCGCGGCGCGGACGACCGCGTCGCGGCGTTCCTGCGCTCCGTCGTCGATCCGGGCCCGCTGGCCGACACGGCCGGCTACAGCCCCGATCTGAGCTTCGACCAGAAGGTCCGCATCCTGGAGACGCTCGACGTCACCGAGCGCCTCGAGCTCGCGCTCGAGTTCCAGCGCGACCGCCTGACCGAGCTGCAGGTTCGCCGGCGCATCCGCGATGACGTCGAGAACGGCGCCCAGAAGCAGCAGCGCGAGTACTTCCTGCGCCAGCAGATGGAGTCGATCCGGCGCGAGCTCGGCGAGGACGAGGGCTCGGTCACCGACGAGTACCGCACGAAGATCGCCGATGCCGGCATGCCCGACGCCGTGCGCGAGCAGGCCGAGCGCGAGCTCGACCGCCTCGAGCGCGCGGGCGAGCAGAGCGGCGAGTCGTCGATGATCCGCACGTACCTGGACTGGCTCGTCTCGGTCCCGTGGAGCACGACCTCCGACGAGATGCTCGACCCCGTCCACGCCCGCGAGGTGCTCGATGCCGACCACGCCGGCCTGGAGGACGTCAAGGACCGCATCACGGAGTACATCGCGGTCCGCAAGCTGCGCCAGGAGCGAGGCGTGGAGATGGACCGCAAAGCCGGCGCGATCCTGACGCTGATCGGCCCGCCCGGCACCGGCAAGACGTCGATCGGCGAGTCGATCGCGCGTGCGACCGGACGCGAGTTCGTGCGCATGTCGCTCGGCGGCGTGCGCGACGAGGCCGAGATCCGCGGCCACCGGCGCACGTACATCGGCGCCCTGCCGGGACGCCTGGTCCGTGCCCTGCGCGACGCCGGGACGATGAACCCGGTGATCATGCTCGACGAGGTCGACAAGGTCGGCGCGGACTGGCGCGGCGATCCGTCGGCAGCGCTGCTCGAGGTCCTGGACCCCGCGCAGAACCACGCCTTCCGCGACCACTACCTCGACATCGAGATCGACCTGTCGCAGGTCATGTTCATCGCCACGGCCAACATGGCCGAGACGATCCCCGGCCCGCTGCTGGACCGCATGGAGGTCATCCGCTTCGACGGCTACACGGTGGCCGAGAAGACGGCGATCGCCCGCGACTACCTGTGGCCGCGCCAGCGCGAGCGCAACGGGCTGCGCGAGGACGAGGTCGTCGTCGACGACGACACGCTCAAGCTCGTCGTCAGCGAGTACACCCGCGAGGCGGGCGTGCGCCAGCTCGAGCGCGAGCTCGGGACGCTGCTGCGCAAGGTCGCGACGAAGATCGCGTCCGCGACGGTGACCGCCCCGGTGACGGTCGGCACGGACGGCGTGCGCGACGCGCTCGGCCGCCAGAAGGTCTTTCAGGAGGCGGCGGCGCGCACGGCGGTGCCGGGCGTCGCCACGGGCCTCGCGGTGACCGGCGTCGGCGGCGACGTGCTGTTCGTCGAGGCGAACACGATGAAGGGCAAGGGCGGCCTGACGCTGACCGGCCAGCTCGGCGACGTCATGAAGGAGTCCGCGCGCATCGCCCTGACCTACGTGCGGGCGCACGCGGCCGAGCTCGGCCTCGACGAGGACGCCTTCGACGAGCGCGAGTTCCACGTGCACGTCCCCGCGGGCGCGATCCCCAAGGACGGGCCGAGCGCCGGCGTGACGATGACGACGGCCCTGACGTCGCTGCTCACCGGGCGTCCGGTGCGCCACACCGTGGGCATGACCGGCGAGGTGACGCTGCAGGGCCGCGTGCTGCCGATCGGCGGGCTGAAGCAGAAGGTGCTCGCCGCCCACGCGGCCGGGCTCACGGACGTGATCCTGCCCGAGCGCAACCGTGCCGACCTCGACGACGTGCCCGAGGACGTGCGCGAGGCGATGACGTTCCATCCGGTCATGACGATCGGCGAGGCGCTCGAGGTTGCCCTCGAGCCCGCCCGGGCGCAGGCGGTCTCCGCCTAGCCCGTTGCAGACGCGGGCGGAGGCTCTCCTTCTGGCCTCCGCCCGCCGCCCCTTCTTTCTCCAAAACGCGGGCGGAGGCCCACCTTCTCCCTGGGCCTCCGCCGCGCGGAATGCCTCAGGAGAAGATAGAAGTCAGACGGTGATCGAAGCGCTCAGAGCGCTGACGTGCGGGGCGCGGGGCGGCGGCATCGGTTCCGCCGCCCCACGGCCCTCACGTCTACGGTCGCGTCGGCTATCGGGAGCGCGATCCGCGGTTCCCTGCTCACCGCCCCGGCTTGTTCACCGGAGCGTAGGCGGGTCGGTTGAATGGGGGAGGGGTACCCAACCGACTGGGGGGAACCTGCGAAGCATTGTCGACCCGCCAGATCAACCCCCGGTAAGTCGAGCATCAAGGTTGCGTCAAAGTTCGCCGCGGGCGCGTGGCCCGGTACGCCCACCAGATCAGCAGGCCCTGAAGCGGCAGCCGCACCCACAGCAGGATGGGCGCGATCGAGCGGAAGCGCTCGGGGTCGAGCGCCATGTTGAGGTTCGCGGGAAAGACGAGCACGAGCAGCGCGATCAGCCAGATGCCCGCCGCGCGGCGGGTGCGCGAGAAGGCCACGCCGACGCCGCCCGCGATCTCGGCGGCCCCGCTGATCAGGACGAGCTCGCGGTGTGCCGGCAGGTAGCCGGGCATGATCTGCTCGTAGTACTCGGGGCGCAGGAAGTGCAGGGTCCCCGCGGCGATGAAGGCGACGCTCAGCAGCCGCTGGGACCACGTCACCGGGCGCGCAGCCCGTCGAGCGCGATCGTCAGGTAGCGCCGCCAGTCCTGCGGACCGCCGGCGCGCTGCGCAGCGGCGACGTGGCCGAAGCCGCACATGATCGTCCACACGTCGTCCACGGTCGCATCCTCGCGCATCGCTCCCTGCGCCCGCGCGCCATCGATGAGCTGCTGCGTCGCGGCCGCCAGGCGGTCCTGTCCGATCGCGGCCGCCTCGACGGGACTCAGGTGGCCGGCGATGATCTCGCACAGCGCGATGTCGCCGGCCGTCGTCTCCGCGCAGCGCCAGATCGCGCTCGTGAACGCCAGCCACGGATCCTCCTCGCCTGCGGCCGTCTCGACGATGCCAGCGAGCTGGTCGAAGTGCGCCGCCGCGAGGCCGGCGACGAGCGCCTCCTTCGTCGGGAAGTGGCGGTACACGGTGCCGACGCCGACGCCCGCGCGGCGCGCGATGTCCTCGATCTGCGCGTCGAGGCCGGCCTCGGCGAACGCCGCCGCCGCGGCTGCCAGCACCTTCTCGCGGTTGCGGCGCGCATCGGCTCGTTGCGGTTTGGACACGATGGTTGACAAGCGGAATGGCCCTTCCGTATGCTGCCTCGCACGAAGCGGAATCGCCCTTCATCTTAGACCGCGCCCCGGGGGAGTGCCACCGATGACCGACGCCAAGCTCACCGATCGCCAGAAGTGGCTCGCCCTCGCGCTGCTCGCAAGCACCCAGTTCGTGATCGTGCTCGATGCCGCGATCGTGAACGTCGCAATCCCGTCGATCGGCCGCGACCTGCAGTTCTCGACCGAGAACCTCGCGTGGATCCCGAACGCGTACGCGCTGACGTTCGGCGGCTTCCTGCTGCTCGGCGGGCGGATGGCGGACCTGCTGGGCCGGCGCCGGCTGTTCATGATCGGCCTGGGCGTGTTCTCGATCGCGTCGCTGCTCGGTGGGTTCTCGGGCAGCGAGGAACAGCTCATCATCTGGCGCGCCGTGCAGGGTCTCGGCGCAGCGCTGCTCGCCCCCTCGGCGCTGTCGATGGTGACGAACATGTTCAGCGAGGGCGCGGAGCGCAACAAGGCGCTCGGCGTCTGGGGCGCGGTGTCCGGGTCAGGCGGCGCCGCGGGCGTGCTGCTCGGCGGCGTGCTGACCGAGTACGCGGGCTGGGAGTGGGTGCTGTGGGTCAACGTGCCGATCGGGATCATCGCCGCGCTGCTGGCGCCGCGGCTGCTCGTCGAGAGCCGGCGCGAATCCGAGACGCGCCACTTCGACGCCTTCGGGGCGCTGACCGTGACGGCCGGCCTGTCGCTGCTGGTCTTCGCGCTCGTCGACACGATCAACGCCGGCTGGGGGTCGACGCAGACGATCGGCCTGCTGATCGTGTCGCTCGCGCTGATCCTCGTGTTCATCGCGATCGAGCGACGGTCCGTCGCGCCGCTCGTGCCGTTCTCGATCTTCCGCAAGCGAACCTTGACGGGGGCCAACGTGATCGGCCTGCTGATCGGCGCGTCGCTGTTCTCGATGTTCTTCTTCCTCTCGCGCTACATGCAGGAGGTGCTGCGCTACGACGCGCTGAAGACGGGGCTGTCCTACCTGCCGCTGGCGCTCGTGATCATCGTCTCGGCGGGCGCGGCGTCGGTGCTCGTGACAAGGCTGGGCTTCAAGCCGGTGCTCGTCGCGGGGCTCGTGCTGGTCACGATCGGGCTGCTGTGGTTCACGCAGCTGCCGGTCGACGGGGTCTACCTGTCGGACATCATCGCGCCGATGGTGGTCGCGGCGGCCGGCCTCGGCTTCGCCTTCGTGCCGGTGACGATCGCCGCGGTCAGCGGTATCTCCGAAGACGACTCGGGCCTCGCCTCGGGCCTCATCAACACCTCCCAGCAGATCGGCGGCGCGCTCGGGCTGGCCGTCCTCGCGACGATCGCCAACACGCGCACCCAGAACCTCGCGGAGGCCGCGCAGGGCAACCCGGCCGCCCTGCCCGAGGCGCTCACCGACGGCTTCAACCTCGCGTTCCTGGCCGGAGCCGGGTTCGCCGTGCTGGGAATCCTCGCCGCGATCTTCATGATCCGCAGCTCGGACTCGCGCGAGCTCGTCGGGGTCAGTCCGGCGGAGGTGCCGGTGGCGTAGCGGCCGGCTCGAAGTCGACGTCGATGACCTCGAAGCCCTTGTGGCGCTCGCTCTCGGCATACATCGTGTAGGCCAGCTTGTCAGCCGGCGTCAGCTGCACCTGATCGGTGAAGGGTGTCAGCAGCGCGCGGGGCCACAGGCGCCTGTGGGCGACGACGTTGATCTCCGCGGCGAAGACGACGACGAACGCCAGCAGGTAGATCCACGCGATGAGCCCGAGGACAAGGCCGAAGGCGCCGTAGGCGGCCGGAGCACCTGTCAGCAGGCGCGCGACGAGGTAGGTGCCGAGCAGCTGCAGGATCTGCCAGCCGATGCCGGCCACGACCGCACCGGTGCGCAGATCGCGCGTGTGCACGTCCCCGGCGGTGAGGACGCGGAAGGTGAGCACGAAGAGCCCGATGTTGACCAGCGTGCCCAGCGGGATGGCGGCGGCGCCGAGCACGGCGCCGGCGGTTTCGCCGAACATGCCCCCGCTGGTGCTCAATGCCGACAGCGCCGTGGTGACGAGCACGCCCACGCCGAGCACGAGCAGCAGCAGCAGGCCGCGCAGGCGCAGGGCGAAGGGGTTGGGTCGCTTGTTGCGCGGAACGCCCCAGGCGCGGTTGAACGCGTTCTGCAGCGCGCCTGCCGCGCCCAGGCAGCCGTACAGCGTGCCGAGGATCCCCACCACCAGCCCCAGCCCGCTGCCCTTGAGCGCGCGCACGTTCTCGCCCAGCTGGCTGCCGATGATCGGCAGCTCGGCGAGCGTCGAGTCGACGAGCGAGGCCTGCAGGCCCGGATCGTCCTGCAGGACGAAGCCGAGGATCGTGACCAGCAGCAGCAGCAGGGGAAACAGCGACAGGAAGCCGTAGTACGTGATCAGCGCCGTCAGGTAGGGACCCTGGTCGTCGGCGAACTTGTAGACCGCGCCGAGCGGGAATCCCAGCCACCGGTGGCGACGCTGGTAGGAGTCGACGCCCTGGAGGATGCGGTTGGGCATCGGGCTGGCACTGTGGCATAGGCTCCCGGCCGCATGCGCGCCATCGTCACCGGCGGGGCCGGCTTCATCGGATCGAACCTCGTCGACGCGCTCGTCGCGCGCGGCGACGACGTCAGCGTCATCGACGACCTTTCAAGCGGTCGCGAGCGCAACCTCGCGGGCGCGCTACAGGACGGCGCCGTGCTGCACCGTGCCGACGTGCGCGACGCCCCGGCGATCACCGAGATCGTCGCCGGCGCACGCCCGCAGACGGTCTTCCATCTCGCCGCGCAAGTCGACGTCCGCCGCTCGCTCGCCGATCCGGGCCACGATGCCCGCACCAACGTCGAGGGCACGATCAACGTCCTCGAGGCCGCTCGCCTGGCGGGCTGCGAGCGCGTCGTGTTCTCCTCCACCGGTGGGGCGATCTACGGCGACACGGAGCAGCTGCCGACGCCCGAGAGCGTCGCGCCGCTGCCGATGGCCGCCTACGGGCAGAGCAAGTTCTGCGCCGAGCGCTACCTCGGCCTCTACGAGCGCCTGTACGGCCTGTCGACGATCGCGCTGCGCTTCGGCAACGTCTACGGCCCGCGCCAGGACCCGCACGGCGAGGCGGGCGTGATCGCGATCTTCTGCGGGCGCCTGCTCCGCGGCGAGCCGCCGACGATCTACGGCGACGGAACGCAGACGCGCGACTACATCTTCGTGGCCGACCTCGTCCAGGCGCTGCTCAGCGCGGGCGAGGCGACGGCCGGCGGCGTCGTGAACATCGGAACGGAGACCGAGACGACGGTGCTCGAGCTGCTGCGCGTGCTCTCTGCGCACCATGGCCCCGGTGCCCCGGAGCCACGCTTCGAGCCCGCCCGCACCGGCGAGATCGATCGCTCGTGCCTCGACGCCACGCTCGCGCGCGACGTGCTCGGCTGGCGAGCGAGCACCCCGATCGCCGACGGCCTGCGCCAGACCTACGACGCCGTCCCCGCCGCAGGCTGAGCGCCCGAACGGCTCAGCCGGGGGTGTAGGCCGCGGCGCGTCGCCGCCGGCTCAGGGGTCGAGCTCGAACTCGTGCTCGCCGAGCAGCACCACGATCGGCTCGCCGGGGCGGCCGGCCAGCCCCAGCGGGCACGCCGGGTCGGTCGTCTCGTACTGCGCGGCGACGACGCTCGCGCCGGGAAGCAGGGCGGCGGCTTGGCGCACCGCGCGGCCGAGCATCTCCAGGCCGCCGAGCATGCCGGCCACCGATCCCGTGGCGGCGTCGACCTCGAAGGCGGGCAGCCGGCGCATGAGCGGCAGCTCGGGCAGCACGACGTCACCCGCCGCGTCGTGCGCGAGCACGTGCTCGGCGCCCTCCTCGTGCACGACGATCGCGCGCAGCCGCGCGCACTCGACGACCGCGGGCACCGCCGCGTCCAGCGCGATGCTCACGCTCAGCGCGCCGGTCTCGTGCAGCAGCTCGCGCGCGAGCGCGACCGCGAGGTCGCGATCGCTCAGGAGGCCTCGAACAACGCGGTCTCGAAGCGCCGCTCGGGCACGTCGACCCACGGGGCGTCGCCGTACTGCGCCCGCAGCGCGACCGGCACGCGGACGTGGTCGTAGCCGACGCGGCGATGCTCGAGCGTGCCGTCGTCGTGCATCAGCGCGTACGCGGCGCGGTGGTCGCCGTCGAACGGCATCCCGACGCTGCCGGGATTGAACAGCTCGATCCCGCCGTGGCCCGCCGACTTGCGTGCGAACGGGATGTGCGTGTGACCGAAGACGAGCCGCAGCTCGACGACGTTCACGAGCAGCTCGGCCTCGTCGACGGCCGGCTCGGGCTCGAAGGAGCGCACGTCGCTGATCGGCGAGGCATGCCAGGCGCGCGTGCGATCGTCCAGCGGCGCGCTCTCGGGCAGCGCGACGAGCGATGCCACGAGCCCTTCGCCGAGCGCCGCGCGCGCCGCCTGCACGGCGCCGTGCACGCCCTCGGGCGCATGGCCCGGATGCGCGGTCCAGCGCTCGCCGTTGCCGCGGATCCAGACGGCCGGCTTGAGCTCGAAGAGCCGGAAGACCGTCTCCCGCGGCGCAGGGCCGAAGAGCGCGACGTCGCCGCCGATGAACCAGCGGTCGGCGCCGCGGTCGCGGGCGTCGACGATGACCGCATCGAGCGCGGCGAGGTTGCCGTGGATGTCGTAGAGGATGGCGAGCATCCGCGTAGTGTTCCGGTCGTGAGCCAAACGCGCGTCGACACGCACGGCGGCGCCGGCGAGCTCGCGCTCACCGGCCCCACGCTGCGCGTGCGCATCCCGCGCTCGGGCGACGCCGCCGGCCTCTTTCGCGAGGCGTCCGACGCGCGGGTGACGCGCTGGTTCTCCTGGGGTCCGTATGAGTCCGAGGACCAGGCGGCCGCCTATCTCGAGCGCCTTCCCGGCGAGCGCGAGAGCGGCGTGCAGCTCGACCTCGTCGTCGAGCATCTCGAGGCCGGGCCGATCGGCATCACCGGCTTCTCTGAGATCTCGCGGCGCGACCGGCGCGCGACGATCGGCAGCTGGCTCGGGCACGCGTGGTGGGGGACGGGCGCAAACCGCGAGGCCAAGGCGCTGATGTGCCACCTCGGCTTCGAGCTGCTGAACCTCGACCGGATCGGCAGCTACACGAACGTCGAGCACGTCCGCTCGCAGCGCGCGCTCGAGCGGCTCGGCTTCCGGCGCGAGGGCGTCCTGCGCGCCTTTCACCGCCATGGCGAGCAGTCGCTCGACGTCGCGGTCTTCGGCATGCTGCGCGACGACTGGCAGGCCGGTGCGCTGCGCGAGCTGCCGGTGACGGTCAGCGGCGCGCCGCCGGCGCTGTTCGTGTCGCCGGGGTGAGGCCGCGGCGCGCGGGTCGTCAGCCCCGGCGCGCCTCCCAGCTGAAGCCGCGCACCGCCAGTAGGGTGCCGAGCGCGGCCCAGATCGCCACGACGGCGAGATCCGGCAGGTGGTCGGCGAACGGCGCGCCGGTGACCATCGCCGCGGACAGGCCGTCGATGAGGTGCGTCAGCGGCAGGACCTCCGCGACGTCGCGCATGAACGCGGGCGCGTTGTCGGCGTCGTAGAAGACGCCGCTGATGACGATCACGGGCAGGAAGATCGCGTTGACGTAGGCCGGGGCCGAGTCGAAGTTCGGGATCGCGTGCGACAGCGCGACGCCGAGCGAGCCGAGGCAGATCACGCCGGCCGCGACGAAGACGCCCAGCATGAGCCAGTTCTCGGGCAGTCCGACGCCGAACAGCAGCGCTCCGGCCGCGACCACGAAGGACAGCTGGATCGCGGTGTTCGTGATCGAGTGCGCCGCGAGACCGCCGAGGTAGGCGCCGCTTGGCAGCGGCGTTCCGCGCAGGCGCTTGAGCACGCCCTGCTCGCGCAGGAAGACCATGTTCATCGCGAGCGCGACGAACGTCGTCGTCATGACGCTCATGCCGGCGATCCCCGGGACGATCACGTCGAGGTCCTGCTGGCTGCCGGCGAAGATCGCGCCGAACAGCGCGAGAAAGAGCAGCGGCAGCACGAAGTTGAAGAACGCTGCGCTGGGGTTGCGCCAGAACATCTTGCGCTCCAACCGGTACTGGCGCCAGGTCAGCGCGAGGGCGTCGCTCATCGCGCGGGCTCGCCGACGGCGTCGACCAGGTCGTCCTGCAGCTCGGCGGTCAGCTCGAGATAGACGTCCTCCAGCGATGGCCGCCCGACGCTGAGGTCCTCGAGCCCGACCCCGCGCGCCAGCGCGGCGCTCGTGAGCTGATGCAGCAGCGCGGTCGGGTCAGCGGTCTCGCGGGTCTCCACGGCGCCGTCCTCGCCACGCCAGCTCACGCGGTAGCGCGACGCGGCGCCGACGCCCAGCTCCGCGGGCGCGCCGACGGCGAGGACCCGTCCGTCCTTGACGATCGCGACGCGGTCGCAGAGCGCCTGTGCCTCGTCGAGGTAGTGCGTCGTCAACAGCACGGTCTTGCCGAGGTCGGCGAGCGCGCGGATCGTCTCCCACGCAGCGCGCCGCGCGGCCGGATCGAAGCCGGTCGTCGGCTCGTCGAGGAAGATCAGCTCAGGATCGCCGACCAGCGCGAGCGCGAAGTCCAGACGTCGCGACTGCCCGCCTGACAGCCGGCGCGCTCGCACGTGCTCGGATTCGCGCAGTCCGGCCAGGTCGATGACCTCCTCGACGTCGCGTGGCCGCGGATAGAAGCCGGCCCAGTGGGTGACGATCTCGCGCACGGTGACGTGGCGGTACGTCCCGCTCTGCTGCAGCACGATGCCGACGCGCTCGCGCAGCGCCCGCGGGCGCGTCGCGGGGTCGTGGCCGAGCACGGAGACGATGCCGCTCGTGCGCTCGCGGTAGCCCTCGAGCACCTCGACGGTCGTCGTCTTGCCGGCGCCGTTGGGCCCGAGCAGGCCGAAGACCTCGCCGCGTGCGACCTCGAAGTCGATTCCGCGGACGGCCTCCACGGCCCCGTAGGACTTGTGCAGATCGCGGACGAGGATCGCGGGCGCGGCGGAATCCATCGCTCAGATCATGACAAGATCGTCGCTGCGACCCGTGACCCGCTGCGCCTGCATCGACGTCGGTTCGAACACCACGCGGCTGCTGGTCGCGGAGGACGACGGACCACGCCCGCGGGAGCTGTGCTCCGAGCGGGCGTTCACGCGGCTGGGGTCGGCCTGCGTCGAGCTCGGCGAGATCGGCTCGCAGAAGGTCGCCGAGGTCGCCGACGTCGTCGCCCGCCAGGTCGATCTGGCCCGCTCGCTCGACGTGCACGAGCTGCGCATCGTGGCGACGTCGGCCGTACGCGAGGCCGTCGACGCGGCAGCCCTGAGCGCGGCGATCGCCGCGGCGTGCGGGGAGACGCTGGAGATCCTCAGCGGCGAGCAGGAGGCGCTGCTGGCGTTCGCCGGCGCGATCGGGATGCTGTCGACCCCGCCGTCCGGCCGGCTCGCGGTCGTCGACGTCGGCGGCGGCTCGACGGAGCTCGTCGTCGGCACGGCCGCGGACGGCGTCACGTGGTCGGTCTCGTTGCCGCTCGGATCGAGCGTCGTCACCGACCGCGAGCTGTCGTCGGATCCGCCCACCGCCGCAGAGCTGGCGCGCCTGCGCGAGCGGCTCGCGCATGCGTTCGCGGACATCGACGTGCCGCCCGTCAGCGCTGCGTACGCGGTCGGGGGCAGCGCCAGCTCGCTGCAGTGGCTGCTGGGCTCAGAGCTGAGCGGCGAGGCGCTGGCGCGTGGCCTGCAGACGCTCGTCGGCGGTCCGGCCGCCGAGGTCGCGCTCGCGCTCAACCTGCACGCCGAGCGCGTGCGGCTGCTGCCTGGGGGACTGCTGCTGCTCGCCGCGGCCGCGCACGCGATCGGCAGGCCGCTGCAGCTCGCCGGCGGCGGACTGCGCGAGGGCGTCGTGCTGCAGGGGCTCGCACGCCTCGGCCGAGATCGTTCTTCACACGAGGATGACCGGGCGCGGCCGCCCGCGTAGTCTCCTCGTCTGTGCTGGGACCCACGCGATGACCTCATCCGATACCCACCACGCGGTGCAGGACTCGATCCACTCCATCGAGCTCGAGCCCGAGGCGCAGCCGGCGGAGGATCTCGACCTTCACGACAAGTCGCTGTACATCGGGCGCGAGCTGTCGTGGCTGGAGTTCAACGACCGCGTCCTGCAGCTCGCCCACAGCTCCGACCAGCCGCTGCTCGAGCGCGTCAAGCTGGCGGCGATCTGGAGCTCGAACCTCGACGAGTTCTTTCAGATCCGCGTCGCGGGCGTCCACGACCAGATCGATGCCGGCCTCGACGACCTCGGCCCGGACGGTCTGACGCCGGCGCAGACCGTCGATGCGATCCGCGAGCACGTGCTCGATCAGCAGCAGCGCCTCGAGAACCTCGTCCTCGGCGAGCTGATTCCGAATCTCGCCGACAACGGCATCCGCATCGTCGGGGTCGGCGACGTCACCGATGCCGACCGCGAGGCGCTCGCAGAGCGCTTTCGCCGCCAGATCTTTCCTGCGCTCACACCGCTGGCCGTCGGCCCGGGACGGCCGTTTCCCTACATCTCGAGCCTGTCGCTGTCGCTGGCCGTGCTGGTCCGCGACCCCGTCAACGACACGCAGGCGTTCGCGCGGGTCAAGGTGCCGACGGAGATGCTGCCGCGCTTCGTCGCGCTCGACGGCGACCCACACACGTTCGTCGCGCTCGAGGAGGTCATCGCCGCCAACCTCGACGCGCTGTTTCCGGGCATGGAGATCCTCGGCCACGCGATCTTCCGCGTCACGCGCGACGCCGACTTCGAGGTCTCCGACGAGGCGGACGACCTGCTGCAGGCCGTCGAGGCGGAGCTGCGCCGGAGGCGCTTCGGCGAGGCGGTGCGCCTGGAGGTCGGGGTTGGCACGGACGAGGGCGTCTGCGAGCAGCTGCGCGAGGCGCTGGACCTCGAGCGCAATCAGGTCTACGAGGTCGACGGGCTGCTGGACACCGGCGCGCTGTGGCAGATCTACGGGATCCGCGGCTTCTCCGAGCTGCGCGATCCGCCCTGGACGGCGGTCACGCAGCCGCGCCTGCAAGGCATGGACTCCGATGCCAGCGTCATGGCGCAGATGCGTCGCGGCGACATCCTCGTCCACCACCCCTACGACTCGTTCGCGACGTCGGTCGAGCGCTTCGTCGAGCAGGCGACCTCCGATCCCGACGTGCTCGCGATCAAGCAGACCGTGTACCGCACGTCCGACGACTCGCCGCTGGTGCCGGCCCTGATCCGTGCGACCGAGCGCGGCAAGCAGGCGGTCTGCATGGTCGAGCTCAAGGCGCGCTTCGACGAGCGCGCCAACATCACCTGGGCGCGGGCGCTGGAGGAGGCCGGGGTGCACGTCGTCTACGGGCACCCGGGGCTCAAGACGCACGCCAAGTGCATCCTCGTCGTGCGCCGCGAGGGCGACGGCGTGCGCCACTACGTGCACATCGGAACCGGCAACTACCACACCAAGACGGCGCGCCTGTACACCGACTTCGGCCTCTTCACCTGTGACGAGGAGATCGGCGCCGACGTCGCCGACATGTTCAACTTCCTCACGGGCATGGCGCGGCCCGAGGGCTACCGCAAGCTGCTGATCGCGCCCAACGGCATGCGCGAGTCGCTGCTCGAGCAGATCACGCAGACGGTCGCCGCCCACGAGCGCGGCGAGCACGCGCGGATCGCGCTGAAGATGAACTCGCTCGTCGACCGGCGCATCATCCGCGCGCTCTACCGGGCGTCGCGGGCGGGCGTGCCGGTCGCGCTGAACGTGCGCGGCATCTGCTGCCTGCGGCCCGGCGTCGAGGGCGTCTCGGAGCGCATCAGCGTCGTGAGCGTGCTCGGCCGCTTCCTCGAGCACTCGCGCGTCTACGCGTTCGAGCGCGGCGAGCAGACGTGCGTGCTGATCGGCTCCGCCGACCTCATGCCGCGCAACCTCGACACGCGCGTCGAGCTCATCACCCCGGTCGCCGACGACGTCCTGCGCGAGGATCTGCTCGATACGCTCGAGCGCTCGCTGGCCACGGACGTGGGGGCGTGGGAGCTGCGCCCGGACGGCAGCTGGAGCATGCGCATACCGGGCGACACGCCACGGTCGGTGCAGCAGGAGCTGATGGCGCTGCACGCCGCTCGCGGCAGCGAGGCCCCGCCCAGCGCGGAGTGAGCCGCGGCCGGGCGGCCAGCGGAATGAGCGTCAACGCGCCACGGCGTGATCTGGCAGGGGCAGGTGAACGCTATGCCTTCCAGCAACTTCATGACCACAACTGGGAGGGCACTACTCGTGACCGACTCGGCACTACGTGAGCTCGCGGACGATCCGTCCTCGCGCAAGCGTTTCTTCAAGATGATGGGCGGCGCCGGCGCGGTCAGCGCGTTCGGAGTCCTCCTCGCCGCCTGCGGCGACGACGACAAGAAGGACACGGCCTCGACGCCGGCAGCCGCCGACGATGACGCGAAGCAGAAGGACGATGGCGCGAAGGGCGACATCGCGATCCTCAACTACGCGCTGACGCTCGAGTTCCTCGAGGCGGAGTTCTACGCCAAGGTGATCGACAGCGGCATCGTCAAGGACAAGAAGGTCGCGGCGATCGCCACCAAGTTCGGCGAGACCGAGCAGGAGCACGTCGACGCGCTCAAGGCGACGATCAAGAAGCTCGGCGGCAAGCCGGTCTCCGCGCCGAAGACGAAGTTCGAGGAGACGATCGACAAGGGCCTGATGACGGTCCTCGAGACCGCCGCGGACGTCGAGAACCTCGGCGCCGCCGCCTACCTCGGCGCCGCCGGCCGCATCAAGAACAAGGACGTGCTCGCCGCAGCGCTGTCGATCCACTCCGTCGAGGCCCGTCACGCGGCAGCGCTCAACCAGCTCCTCGGCCGCGGCTTTGGCGGCAAGGGCGGGCTCAAGGGCACGCTGCCGGACGGCGCGTTCGCCAAGGGCATGGACGAGGCCTCAGTTCTGGCCGCGGTCAAGCCGTTCCTGGCCTAACAACCACCACGACGACGAAAGCGAGATTCAGCATGGCTTCATCGCGACTGGTGGCTCCTGAGCTGGCCACCATTGACATCAAGGGCACGACCCGTGAGGCATTCCTCATCCGGGCCACGCTCGCCGCAGGCGCCACCTATGGCGCCCTGTCGGCAACTCCCTACATCACGAAGGCGCTGGCACAGGACGGCGGCGGCGACGTCGACATCCTCAACTTCGCCCTCACGCTCGAGTACCTCGAGGCCGAGTTCTACACCCGCGCGGTCGCGCAGGTGAAGGGCCTCTCCGGTGACGAGATGAAGCTCGCCAAGGAGCTTCGCGACAACGAGGACGAGCACGTCGACGCGCTGGCTGCGACGGTCAAGAAGCTCGGCGGCACACCGGCGAAGAAGCCGAGCCTCGACTTCGGTGCCGCGTTCGCCAACCGCACGTCGTTTCTGAAGACGGCGAACACCCTCGAGGACGCCGGCGTCAGCGCCTACAACGGCGCCGGCCCGCTGATCAAGTCGGTCGACGTCCTCGCTGCGGCCGGCAGCATCGTGCAGATCGAGGCCCGCCACGCGGCCCTGATCCGCCTGATCCGCAGCAAGCCGCCCGCACCGCTGGCGTTCGACAAGCCGGCAACGATGGACGCGATCCTCGCGAAGATCAAGCCGTTCATCGGGTAGTCGAGACCCACCCGATCGAGTAGTGCCTGCGAAGGGCCCGGCAACCTGCCGGGCCCTTCGTCCGTCGTGGCTCACGAAATTGACCCGGCCGGCTGCGCGTGCCGTAGGGTGCGCGCATGGGGATGAGCGCGGCACGGATCGCCGCACTGTGCGGCGTCGTGCTGGGGCTCTGCATCGCGGCGCCGGCGCAGGCCGCCGACCGGTTTCACGGGATCTTCACGACGAACCTCAACACCCCGCCGGCGCAGGTCGACGCCGAGCTGGACCGCCAGGCCGCGACCGGCGCCGGGGTGCTGCGCGAGCACGTCTACTGGGACCAGGTGGAGCGCAAGCCCGGTGCGTTCGACTTCTCGACGGTCGACGCGCTCGTGGCGCGCGCCTCGGCGCGCGGATTGACGCTGCTGCCGATCATCACCAGCACGCCGCAGTTCTACTCGACGCGACCGGCCGGCCTGCACAACGACGGCTGGCCGCCGCGCGACGCGAGCAGCGTCTTTCGCTTCTCCCTCGAGCTCGCGCGCCGCTACGGGGCGCTCGGCACCTTCTGGCGCTGCCTCGCTCCGGGGCTGCACTGCCAGCGGCCCTATCGCCCGATCGCCGCCTGGCAGGTCTGGAACGAGCCGGACCTGCCGGGGTGGTGGCGCACCGGCGTCGATCCGGCCGGCTACCTGCGCCTGCTGCAGTGGTCCTACCTCGGGCTGAAGGCCGGCGACCCGACGACGGAGGTCGTGCTCGGGGGGCTGTCGCTGCGCGCGCTGCTGCCGGGCGGTTACCTCGAGCAGCTCTACGACCTCGGCGCCGCGCTGTTCTTCGACACGCTCGCGATCCATCCGTACGCGGTCAACGTCGCGACGGTCGTGGCGCACATCCGGCGCACGCGGCAGATCGCGGCGGCCAAGCACGACGCCGGGGTGGCGCTGCGGATCACGGAGTACGGCTTCGCCACGGGGGGCGCGAGCGCCTGGACGACGACCGCGCCGTGCCAGGCGGCGCTGATCGCCGCCACGGCGCGCGAGCTGTCCGCCCGCCGCGCCGAGCTGGGCCTGCGGTCGATCGTCCAGCTGCAGTGGCAGGATCGCGCGGGCAGCCCGAGCCCGTGGCCCAACCACGCCGGCCTGCTGTACGCCGACGGGACGCCCAAGCCGGCGCTGGCGGCGTTCACGGACGCCGTGCGGGGCCGGCTGCCGGCGCCGGGCGCTCAGGTCGCGGACGTCTGCGCGGCGCAGCACCAGGGCTGACCGCGCAGCGCCGCGGCCGGACTACGGGCGCTGGGCGGAGTCGACGCGGATCTGGCAGCGCTCGTGAGCGTCGCGACCGCGCTTGTCGGCCTTGGCGTCGACCTGCCAGTAGAGCTTGCCGTGGCGCCCGCCGAAGTTGGGCAGCGCGTCCGCCGGCAGCGCGAGCGCGAACGCGAACGACATGCCGGTCGTCAGCTCGCCCGTGTGCAGAGGCCCGCTTGCGATGCTCGTCGCGACCGACGAGTAGTCCTCGGTCTCCTCGACGTATTCGAGCAGCGCCTCGAGCGTGCGCGAGCTGCCGCCTTCGCGGACCTCGATCGTTCCCGTGACCGGATCCCCGGGCCGGTAGAGCTCTGCGTCCAGCCGCACTGCGAGCTGCAGGCTCATGCGATCACCTGGATCCTGCGCGTCGCGCGGGCGTCGAGCTTGCCCGCTCGTCGCCCGCGCGCGACGACCTCCCACCTGTAGGACAGGCACAGGCCCTCGTAGGAGAACGGAGCCGAGGACGGGATGTGCAGTCGCACGCCGTGCGTGCCCTCCACGCCCGGCACCGGCTGCCATAGCTCGTGCGCGACGGCCGTCGATGTCGAGCGCGACGTGCCGCCGTCATCTCCGCCGCTGGCGGTCTCCACGTCGTAGAGCTCGGTGCACACGAGCCCGAGCTCCACGTCGCCGAGCTGCTCGGGACGGGAGACCGTGACGCGCACCTGCAGCTCGTCGCCGCGCCGGACCTCGTCCTGGCCGGCTTCGAGGTCGAGCCCGGTGGTCATCTTCCTGCGCAGGGCGTCCATCGGGTTGGCCTGCCAGCTGACGTGGCCCGTGCGGCGGAACTTCTGCCACTTCGACACTCCGGTGGTCATCTGCTGCTCCTCGTGGTCGATTTCATGCTCATGACCCGACCACGGTCGAAGGCGGGCAAGATGCCGGACCTTCGGAGAGCTGGCGCGTCGGCGCTCCTTACCAGTGCACGCCCTTCATGATGTTCGCCATCGCGATCTGCTCCACGTTGGCCTTCTCGGCCGAGGCCGGATCCTTCTCGCCCTTGGACGCCGCCGAGTCGGGGAAGACCTTGTAGGCCATGTGCAGGATCTGGTCGACGGCCTTCGGCGCGAGCGCGTAGAGCACCTCGCCGGCGGTCCCGAGACGCGTGTTGATCTGCTTGGGCCGGGCGCGCAGGCCCTCGCAGATGAGGTCGGCGGCCTCGTCCGGGCTGATCGTGGGGAAGTGGTCGTAGAGCTTGGTGGGGGCGATCATCGGCGTGCGCACGAGCGGCATGTGGATCGTCGTGAAGCTCACCCCGTCCCCGATGACCTCCGACGACACGACGCGCGTCCACGCGTCCAGCGCGGACTTCGAGGCGACGTAGGCGCTGAAGCGCGGCGGGCTCGTCTGCACGCCGATCGAGCTGATGTTCACGATGTGGCCGAAGCCGCGCTCGCGCATGTGCGGCAGCAGCGCCATGATCATCTTGATCGCGCCGAAGTAGTTGAGCTGGATCGTGCGCTCGAAGTCATGGAAGCGATCCTCTGAGAGCTTGATCGAGCGGCGGATCGAGCGGCCGGCGTTGTTGACGAGGAAGTCGATCGCCGGGTGGTCGGCGAGCATGCGCGCGACGAGCTCGTCGATCGAGTCCATGTCGGAGAGGTCGGCGGCGTAGACGTGCGCGGCGCCGCCGCCCGCCTCGATCTCCGCGCGCAGCGCCTCGAGCTTCTCCGTCCCGCGCGCGACGAGCAGCGGAACGCCGCCCGCGGCGGCGACCTTCAGCGCGGCGGCGCGCCCGATGCCGCTGGAGGCGCCCGTGATGACGACGGTGCGTCCCGCGACGATGTGGCGCAGCGAGCGGTCCTTGTGCAGGTCGGGATCCAGGCGGCGCTCCCAGAAGTCCCACAGCTTGTCGGCGTAGGCGTCCAGCTGCGGGACCTCGATGCCCGAGCCGGCGAGCGCGCGCTCGGTGTCGCGCGTGTCGAACTGCGGCTTGAGCGCCATGTGCGCGACGACCTGCTCGGGAATGCCGAGGTCGGCGAGCAGCGTGCGCCGCACGTCGCGCAGCTGCGGCAGCTTCATCAGCATCGAGAACGTGCCCTTGGGCAGTGCGTCGGTCAGGCGCTTGTCGATGCGCAGCGCGAGCTGCGGGGCGTGCGCGGCCTTGGCGAACGCGTTCAGCGACTCCCCGACGCGCATCGGGACGGGGTTGGTGAGATGGAAGGCCTGGCCGTCGAGGCCGGGCTCGTGGGCGATGTGGTCGATCGCCGCGGCGACGAAGTCGACGGGCACGATGTTCGTGTAGCCGAGCTCCGGGCCGACGAGCGGAAACCACTCGGGCACCGCATGACGTGCCTTCTGAATCGCCTTGAAGAAGTAGTACGGCCCGTCGATCTTGTCCATCTCGCCGGTCTGCGAGTGCCCGACGACGATCGCCGGGCGATAGACGCGCCACGCTCCGGCCGTGCCCTCGCGCACGAGCTTCTCGGACTCGAACTTCGTGCGGTGATAGGCCGACGGCAGCGTCTGGCCCTCGTCGAAGTGGTCCTCGCGAAACAGGCCCTTGCGCTCGCCCGCGACCGCGACCGAGGAGACGTGGTGCAGGTGGCCGGCGCGCAGCGCGTTGGCGAGGTCGACGGCGTTGCGCGTGCCGCCGACGTTCAGGCGCTCGTTGCTTGCGTCGCCGGCCGTCATGTCGTAGATCGCGGCGAGGTGGAAGAAGTGCTCGACCTCCCCGCACAGCGCTTCGGCGAGCTCGTCCGAGAGCCCGAGCCTGGGCTCCGCGAGGTCGCCGGAGACCCGCTTGACGCGCTGTGCGGCCCGCGGGCCCCAGCCCTCGACGAGCCGCTCCAGGCGCTCCCGCGAGCCCTCGCGGACGAGCACGTGGATGTCGCCGTCGCGCTCGAGCAGCCGCTGCACGAGATGGCGTCCGATGAAGCCCGTCGCGCCCGTCACGAAGTACGTCATCCGCTCTCCTCGTCTGTGCTACGGCTCAGACGGCCAAGCGTAGTGGTCCATCCACCGGCGCCCGCGGAGAGGTGCGGGGACGTGGGTGCTACCAGCCGCCGGGCGTCGCGGCCGCGGCCTTCGCCGCCGCCTTGCGCCGGTCCTTGCGCTTCTCGAGCTTCCACTGCAGCATCGACAGGAGCAGGATGAGCACCGGAAAGAAGATGATCAGGGCGAAGCCGAAGTTCGTCACGACCTTGTCGTTCGTCTCGCCCCACAGGCCCTCGCCGCCGTCGTGACCGCTGCTGGCGAGCACCGGCGCCGCGAGCACGAGCAGCGCCGTCAGCGTCAGGGCGAGCGTTGCGCAGACGTGATGCGGCATGTCCACAAGAATAGTCGTCCGCGCTTGTTCGCGCCTCGTGCGGGTAGGCGTCTGACACCCGGACACTGGAGTCTCGATGCAGATCACCGACGACCGCGACGAAGAGCCCGACTTCGCCACCCGCGAGGAGCGGGCGGCCGCCGCCGAGGCTGCCGCGATCGGGGGAGGCGTTCCCGACACCGGCGGCGTCTTCACCGGCGAGCAGGTCGACGAGGCGCTGCGGCCGGTGTACGAGGCCGGCGGCGGCGAGCAGGAGGGCTTCGAGCTCGCCGAGCGCGACCTCGTGCGCAACGCGTCGCACGACGACGGCGCGGCGTTCCCCGAGCACGATCGCTTCACGCCCGAGCTCGAGGCCGACAGGGCCTCGATCGAGTACGCCGAAGCCGACGACGTCGTACCCGGCGACCTGTAGGTCTGCGGGCGCCCCGCCGGCGCCGGTTCCGGGCGTGAACGCAGCCGCGCCCGATTTGCGTTTCCATAGGCGGATGGGTTCCCTACAGCAGGTCTCCGGCGGTGAGGGGATCGCGGTGCTGCGCCTCGATCGCCCGGAGCGGCGCAACGCGCTGGACTCGGGCCTGCTGGTCGAGCTCGGCGAGGCGCTCGAGCGCCTCGCGGTCGACGAGTCGCTGCGGGTGGTCGTCTTCTCGACGACGTCCATGCGCGCCCTGTGCTCGGGCGTCGACGTGACCGAGGAGCTCGACCACGCCGGCGGCGTGGTGCGGATGCGGTCGTTCTCGCGCTTCCTCGCGGCGCTGGAGGCGTTTCCGCTGCCGACGATCGCCGTCTGCGTCGGCAACTGCATCGGTGGCGGCGCCGAGATCGTCGCCGGCTGCGACCTGCGCATCGCCGGCGACAACCTCAAGCTCGCATGGGCGGGAGCGCGGCTGGGCGTGCCGGTCGGCCCGGCGCGCCTGACGCCGCTGGTCGGCGTCGCGCGCGCCAAGGAGCTGATCTTCACCGGGCGCACGATCGGCGCCGAGGAGGCGGCCGCGATCGGTCTCGTGCACGACACGGTGCCCTCGACGTTCGCGGAGCCGGCGGCGCTCAAGCTCGCCGCTCATGTCGCGGCGCACGACGCCGAGGGCGTGCGGATCCTGATGACCGCATTTCGCGAGCTCGACGGAGCGCAGGGACGCGTCGCGCACGAGAACGAGCTGCTGGAGGTCTTTCAGCGCAAGGGCGCCGGGCTGCCGCAGGGCAGGCGCCCGTAGCGCCCTGATAGGTACGCCTCAGCCGCCGGGCTTGCGCGCCCGCACGATCGCGGCGCAGGCATGCTCATGGACGCGGTGGGTCACGCGGATCTCGACGTCGACGAGGCCGGCATCGGCGAGCGAGCGCTCGAACTCCTCACGCGTCAGCGCGCCGGCGACGCAGCCGGTCCACTGCGCCATGTCGGCGCGCGTGGCGTCGTCCATGCCGGCTTCGGCGACGACGTCGGAGATCGCGAAGCGCCCGCCCGGGCGCAGCACGCGGGCCGCCTCGCGCAGCACCTGAGGCTTGTCGGCGGACAGGTTGACGACGCAGTTGGAGATCACGACGTCGACGCACGCGTCGGGCAGCGGCAGCGCCTCGAGGTAGCCCTTGACGAACTCCGCGTTGTGAATGCCGGCGGCGCTCGCGTTCGCGCGCGCGAGATCCAGCATCTCGTCGGTCATGTCGAGCCCGATCGCGCGGCCGCTGGGCGCGACGCGGCGCGCGCTGATCAGCACGTCGGCGCCGGCGCCCGAACCGAGGTCCAGGACGGTGTCGCCGTCGCCCAGGCCGGCGACCGCCGTCGGCACGCCGCAGCCCAGCGAGGCGGCGACGGGGGCGCCGCCGGCATCGGCGTCGTCGTCGTAGAGCGATCCGCCGAAGACCTCGGTGCCGCCGGCATCGGTCAGGCCCACGACCGGCGCGCAGCACGAAGCGCCCGCGGACTCGGCGCCGCAGCCCGTCTGCGACCCGTCGGCGATCGCGGTCGCGGCGGCGGCGTAGCGCTCGCGAACGAGCTCGCGGATCTCGGTCTCGCCCAGCGGCGACTGCGGGCTCAGCTCAGCCATGCGGACAGCTCCTTCAGTGCGTCGGGACGGACGTAGTAGTAGGCCCACAGGCCGCGGCGCTCGGAGTCCACGATCCCCGCCGCGCGCAGCTTGGCGAGGTGATGCGAGAGCGTCGGCTGCGAGACGTCGAACAGCGGCACGAGCTCGCAGACGCAGACCTCGCCGGCATGGCGGCGCAGGACGTCGACGAGCTGCAGGCGGATCGGGTCGCCGAGCGCCTTGGCGACCTCGGCCATGCGCAGGGCGTGCGCGCGCTCGACGTCGGGGTAGACGACGGGCTCGCAGCAGCGTTCGCCGGCGGCGCGCTTGCGCTTGGGGGTGAGCTCGAGATCGATCGCCATTCGATCTATGAATATCGATCGAAGTTGGCGATGTCAATCCAGGTGATAGCGGTCGCGCGCCAGGGTGTGATCCAAACGGGCCGCTTACACGCCCTTAACGCAAGAGGGGCTCTGGAGGAGCCCTCCCGAGTCAACCCCGCCGCCGTGCGCGGCGCCAGGAACGGAGCCGAATGTCCGAAGTCACAAACCACCTGTTCGACACGATCGACCGCCAGAACTCGCACGAGTCGGCCAGCACGCGCCGCACGCTCGTCAAGACCACCGCGGCCGCGCTCGGGTCGATGGGCCTGCTCGGCTACGCCTCCTCGGATGCGTTCGCAGCCATCAAGACCGATCCGGCGAACTCGCCCGAGAACCTCTCGGCCGTCGCCGCCACGGCAGAGGTGCTGGCGACCATCGTCAACACCGTCGGCGCCGAGAAGCTCGCCGGCAGTCTCGACGCCGTCACCCTGAAGAACGTGCGCGCCGCGGCTCAGCAGGAGAAGAACCACTACGAGCTGCTGACGTCCAGCGCAGTCGGCGGCAAGCCGGTCACGACGTCGATCTTCGTGCCCGACGAGGTCTTCGCGTCACCGAAGAACCTGCTGACGACGCTCATCGTCGGCGACCAGGTGTTCATCAACGCCTACCTGCTGGCGACGACGGTGTTCGCCCGCCAGGGCACGCTCACCGGCTCGAAGTTCGCTCGCTTCACGGCGGAGATCATGGCCACGGAGGCCGTCCATCGCGCGCTCGCGCTGCAGTCGCTGGGCCAGCTCGGCAACGACCGCGTGTACGCGAAGTTCAGCCAGCGCGAAGAGGTCACCGGCCTGCCGACGACGGGAGCCCCCGGCTTCTTCAAGATCCTCGACGCCGTGACGGTCCTCGAGTCCGCCGGCTTCGGCTTCGGCAAGGCGGGCTCCAAGCCCGGCACGAGGTTCGAGTACGCCGAGGTGGCGGCGCGGACGCCGAGCGTTCCGGGCGTCAACACGATCACGATCGCCTAGAGAGACGGATCCAGGTTTCGCGGCGGGCGGGCAACCGCCCGCCGCGCGCCTACGTGCCGATGCCCAGCAGCAGCCCGAACGCGCTGCCCAGGACGGGCGTCGCGATCGCAAGGCCGGTCTGCAGCGCCCTGCTGTTCGAGAGGTTGAGCTCCAGCAGGCTCTCGAGCGCCTTGCGGTCGGCGTACCACTGCGCCCACGGCTGCGCACCCGCGCTCGGGAACGGTTGCAGGCGGTCGCGCAGCTCGAGGCCGACGCGCCGGAAGGCGACGTGCGCCGGCGAATACGCCAACGCGAGCAGCGCGGAGTAGTACGCGCCGTAGTACAGGAGGTACTCGGCCGGGAACCTCGCGCCCGCCACGGCGTCGAGGATCGCGCCACGCAGGCCGGCGCCGACGAGGATCGTCATGCCGATGATCGCGGCGGCGGCGCCGAGAACGTCATGAAGCTCGCCGCGCAGGCCCAGGTAGCGCGCGAGCTGCTGCTCGGGCGGGGCGTCCCGCACGCTCCCGACGGACGCCTCCACGAGCCACATGCCGGTGATCGCGAGCGCCATCACGAAGAACCCGACCGCCGAGAGCCCGGCGCGCAGGATGCTGCGATGCGCGAGTGGATACTCCGGGATCAGGCTCGCGCCGATCAAGGCGAACGCGCTCGCGAGCGCCACGATGACCACGATCGAGATCGCCAGCCGGCCGATCAGCTCGCGCCCTACCCCGTCCTCGAAGTGGCGGCGTCGGATGCGACCGTGCGAGCGCAGCAGCGACGTCCCGAGCACCGCCCACAGCGCGCTCTGCACGCACAGCAGGACGGCCCAGAGCATGGTCCGGTCGTTGCGCAGGAACGCCCCGGACTCCTGCGAGGCGGCCCCCTGCAGCGCGAGCACGCCCGTGGTCAGGAGCACGGCACCGAGCACGACGAGCATGAGCGCCGCCCCGGTGCGTCCCTGTGCCTCGTCGGTTCGATCCATGGCTGCAGGTTGCGTGAGCTTCGGAGGAGCCTAGACGCCGGGCTCCTACCATGGAGCCATGGCCGTCCTCATCGCATCCGACCTCAGCAAGGACATGGTCGGCAACCCGCTGCTGCGGGGCGTGTCGTTCAAGCTCGGGCGCCGCGAGCGGCTGACGATCGCGGGGCGAAACGGCGCCGGCAAGACGACGCTGCTGCGGATGCTCGCGGGCGAGACGTCCGTCGACGGCGGCGAGCTGACCTTCCAGAAGGGCTGCAAGGTCTCGTTGCACGACCAGCGCCCGCCGCGCGACCGCGAGCTGACCCTGCGCGACTACGTGCTGTCGGGCTGCGCGGAGCTCGTCGCGCTCGAGGCCGAGCTGACGCACCTGGCCCAGAAGATGGCCGACGGCGACGAGGCGGCGTTCGACCAGTACTCGCGCGCCGAGGCGCGCCTCGAGCACGCCGGCGGCTGGATGTGGCGCGACCGTGCGACGGCGATGGTGCGCGGCCTGGGCTTCGACGACGAGGATGACCTCGACCGCCCGCTGAAGACGTTCTCCGGCGGCGAGCTGACGCGCGCGTCGCTGGCGCGCGCGCTGGCCGGCGACCCCGACCTGCTGCTGCTCGACGAGCCGACCAACCACCTCGACATCGAGTCGCTCGAGTGGCTCGAGAAGACGCTCGTGTCGCTGGACACGGCAGTCGTGCTCGTCGCCCACGACCGCTGGTTCCTGGAGGCGGTCGGCACCGCCGTGCTCGAGCTCGAGGCCGGACGCTCGCGCTTCTTTCCCGGCACCTGGACGCAGTGGCGCAAGGAGCAGGCGGCGCGCGAGATCGCACTGGGCCGCTCGATCGACAAGCAGCAGGCTGAGATCGCCCGCCTGGAGGCCTTCGTCGAGCGCTTTCGCGCAAAGGCGACGAAGGCCAAGCAGGCGCAGTCGCGCGTCAAGCGCCTGGACAAGATCGAGCGCATCGAGCGCGACCCGCGCGACCGTACGGCGCTGTCGTTCGACTTCAAGGCGCCGGAGCGCTCGGCACGCGTCGTCTTCGAGATGCTCGGCGGGCGCGTCGAGGTCGGCGCGGGCCGCGTGCTGCTCGACGGCGCCGACCTGTGGCTCGAGCGCGGCGAGCACGTCACGCTGGTCGGGCCCAACGGAGCGGGCAAGACGACGCTGATCGACACCCTCGCAGGCAAGCTGCCGCTGGCGGCGGGCAAGCTCTCGACCGGCCACAACGTCAAGGTCGGCCACCTCTCCCAGCACGCCGAGGAGCTCGGCAAGCGGGCGGGCGGGGACGGTTTCCGCGCCAACAAGGTCATCGAGGCCTGCGCGGTGCACACCGGCCTGACGCCGAACAAGGCTCGCGCGCTGCTCGGTCGCTTTCTGTTCAGCGGCGAGGAGGCCGAGAAGCCGCTCGACGGCCTCAGCGGCGGCGAGCGCCGGCGGCTGTCGCTTGCGATCCTCGTCGCCTCCGGCGCCAACGTGCTGATCCTCGACGAGCCGACGAACCACCTCGACATCGAGAGTCGCGAGGCGCTCGAGGACGCGCTGCTGGCGTTCGAGGGGACGCTGCTGCTGGTCTCCCACGATCGCGCGCTGCTGGAGGCGGTGGGCACGCGCACGGTCGCCGTGCTCGACGGGACGCTGCGCTCCTACGAGGGCGGCTGGCAGGAGTACCTGCGCGTGCGCGAGGAGCGCCGGTTGGCCGAGCGCGCGCAGAAGGGGCCGGCGAAGGCGCAGGTCGTGGTCGCCGAGCCCGCACGCTCCGCGGCGAAGGCCCCGGCCGTCAGGCGCAAGCCCGTCGTGCAGGCGAAGACCGCGAAGGCCGCCCCGCGTGCGAAGCAGGCCAAGGCGTCGCCGGGCTGCGCGAGCGACAAGCTGGCGGCGGCGACGATCGCGGCGATCGCGCAGCCCCCGGCGAAGGGCAACGGCAACGGCGCCACGGCGGCGCTGTCGAAGAACGCGCGCCGGCGCATCCGCGAGCTCGAGCGCGAGATCGAGCAGGCCGAGGCGACCCTCGCCGCGCTGGAGCTCGAGCTGGCCCAGCCCGACGCGTGGGCGACGGCGGAGCGCTCGGCGCAGTCCGGAGAGCGCCACGCTGCCGCCAAGCAGGCGGTCGAGGAGGCGTTCGCGCGCTGGGAGGCCGCCTCGCCGTAGGGCGGCGCAGGCCGCGCCGAATCGGGGTATGACGCCTTGATGGCGACCGCCGGCGACCCGGACCTCGACGCCATCGCCCGGCAGCTCGAGCAGCGCCGCGACCGCGCCCGCGAACGCGTGGCGGCGCTCGCCAAGCGCCCCGAGCGCGGCGCCGCGCAGGGCTTCGGCAAGCGCATCGGCGACGGCACCGTCGAGGCGATCAGCCGGCTCACCGACATCGGGGTGGGCAGCTCGCTGGAGGTCGGGCTGGCACGCACCGAACGCGCGCTGGTCAAGCTGCGCGAGGGGACCTACGGGCGCTGCGACGCGTGCGGCGAGCCGATCGCAGCGACACGGCTGCAGGCGCTGCCCGACAGCGTGATGTGCGTGGCGTGCGCGGGCGCCCAGCCGCGCGCCCGCCCTGCTCGACGCCGCTGACATCGCTCACGCAAGAAACAATGCCCAAAGGGCTCGGAAGCGGCGCAATCTTGTCGCGATGAGCAGTATCTCGGCCTTGGCGAACGCGCGGGCCGCTGCCACCGTAGGGCGATGAGCACAGACCTCGCCTGGGGCCGGCGCTATCTCATGTGCCCCCCGACGCACTTCGACGTCAGCTACGCGATCAACCCGTGGATGGACGTCACGGCGCCGGTCGACCGCCAGCTCGCGCAACGGCAATGGGAGGTGCTCGCCGCGACGCTGCGCGACGCGGGCGCCGACATCGAGCGGCTCGATCCGCAGCCCGGCCTGCCCGATCTCGTCTTCACCGCGAACCTCGGGATCGTCGACGGCGCCTCGTTCGTCCCCGCACGCATGCGCCATCCCGAGCGCCGCCCGGAGCGCGTCCATGCCGAGCGCTGGTTTCGCGAGCACGGCTACGCGATCCGCGCGCTCGCCGAGGACGCCGTCCAGGAGGGCGCCGGGGATGCGCTGCCGTTCGGCGAGACGCTGGTCGCCGGGCACCGCGCGCGTTCCTCGGCGCGCGCCTACGTCGAGCTCGGACGGCTCGTCGACGGCGCGATCCTGCCGGTCGAGCTCACGGATCCGCGCTTCTACCACGTCGACATCGTCTTCTGCCCGCTCGACGAGCGCAGCGCCATGTACGTCCCCGGCGCGCTTGCACCCGAGGACGCCCGCCTGATCGAGCAGCTCGTGCCCGACGCGATCGCGCTGAGCGGCGACGAGGCGGCTGCCTTCTGTGCCAACGCGGTCGTCGTCGGGCGTACCGTCGTCATGCCGGCGTGCACGCCGCGGCTGGGACACGAGCTGCGCCGCCGCGGCTTCGAGCCGGTCGTCGTCGATGTGTCGGAGTTCCTCAAGGCCGGCGGTGGACCGCGCTGCCTGACGCTCGCGCTCGACGTGCGGCTCGGCCGCGCGGATGCGGCCGCGACCGCCGAGCGCCACACCGCCCGCAACTACCATCCGCTGCCCGTCACGATCACCCACGCCGAGGGCGTCTGGGTGCGCGACGACCGCGGCCGGCGCCATCTCGACGCCCTCTCGGCGTACTCCGCGCTGAACTTCGGCCACCGCCACCCGCGGCTGGTCGCCGCCGCGCGCGAACAGCTCGAGCGCGTCACGCTGACCAGCCGCGCGTTTCACAACGACCAGCTCGGGCCGTTCGCGCGTGATCTCGCCGCACTCTGCGCGAAGGATCGCGTGCTGCCGATGAACACCGGCGCCGAGGCCGTCGAGACGGCGATCAAGGCCGCGCGACGATGGGGCTACGAGGTCAAGGGCGTGCGACCGGGCCGCGCGACGATCATCGTCTGCGACGGCAACTTCCACGGCCGTACGACGACGATCGTCTCGTTCTCCGGCGACCCGCTGGCACGCGACGGGTACGGGCCCTACGGACCGGGCTTTCGCAGCGTGCCGTTCGGTGACGCGCAGGCGCTGGCGCGCGCGCTGCGCGAGGACGACGACATCGTCGCCTTCCTCGTCGAGCCGGTGCAGGGCGAGGCCGGGGTGATCGTGCCGCCCGACGGCTACCTGCGCGAGGTGCGGCGGCTGTGCTCGCAGCACGGCGTGCTGCTGATCGCCGACGAGATCCAGTCGGGCCTCGGTCGCACCGGGCGCACGTTCGCCTGCGACCACGAGGACGTCGCGCCGGACGTCTACGTGCTCGGCAAGGCGCTCGGCGGCGGCATCGTCGCGCTGTCGGCGATCGTCGGCGACGACGACGTGCTCGGCGTCTTCACCCCGGGATCGCATGGATCGACGTTCGGCGGCAACCCGCTCGCCTGCGCCGTCGGCCGGGCGGTGCTCGAGCTGCTGGCGACGGGCGAGCCGCAGGCGTGCGCCGCGCGCACCGGCGCGCGCATGCGGGCGGGTCTGGATGGCGCAGCGCCCGCGGCGCTGCGCGAGGTCCGCTCGCGCGGCCTGTGGTTCGGGCTGGACCTCGATCCGGCGGGGCCGAGCGCTCGCGCGCTGTGCGAGCGGCTGCTCGATCACGGCGTGCTCGCCAAGGACACCCACGAGCACACGATCCGTCTCGCGCCTCCGCTGACGATCACCGACGCCGAAGCCGACCACCTGCTCGATCGCCTGGTCACCGCGCTGGATCGACCGCGGCCGCATGCGACCGCCTCGCCGCGCCGCCGCCGCGCCCGGCATCCTCTTTCGCATCGACGATCTCGACCGCCACATCGTCGCCCACCTGCTCGATGACGGCCGCCTGAGCCTCGCCGAGCTGGGCGAGCGCGTGAGCCTCTCCTCGCCGGCCGTCAAGCGGCGGGTCGACCGGCTGCGCGCGAGCGGCGTCATCACCGGCTTCACCGCGATCGTCGATCCCGGTGCGCTGGGACATCACACCGAGGCCTTCGTCGAGGTGCACTGCGAGTCGAACATGAGCCCGCGCGCGCTGCGCGAGGCGCTCGCCGGCGAGGCCGAGGTCGTCGCCGCCTACACGGTCACCGGCGACGCCGATGCGCTGGTGCACCTGCGCGCGACCGACGTGGAGCACCTCGAGCAGACGGTCGAGCGGATCCGGGCCAACCCGGAGATCGCCCGCACGAAGACGATCATCGTGCTGAGCAGGCTCATCGCCCGCGACGGGTAGGCGCAACGTACGCCCGCCCGACGCGCTAGCTTTTGCGCGATGATCCGCCCCCGTCTGCTGTCGTGCGCCGCTGTGCTGGCGGGCTGCATCGCCATCCTGCCGGTCGCAAGCGCCGGAGCGCATCCCGGCGAGGCGCACGCCGAGGCGAAGAAGGGCGCGATCGGGGCCAAGGGCCTGTTCGGCTCGCTCGCCGGCGAGCGCCAGGCGAACGCCGCCGCCGAGCTGACGCGCTTCGCGACGCCGCGCCAGGCGCCGGTCCCCGCCGGTCCCTGCACGGCGGAGGCGGCGAAGTCGATGCCGATCGGCGACGGCCACCGCCACGACGAGATCGCCGCGCACAAGTTCCAGTGCCGTGTGAAGCAGGTCGCGTTTGCGTCGCTGACCGACCAGCTGTCGGATCGCCCGAACGTGATCCTCGGGGAGATCGACGTCAAGGCGGACATCGCCGCCGTCTCGATCACCTACCCGCAGGGCGGGGTGCTGTTCTTCGACGTCTCGGACCCGGCCAGCCCGAAGTTCCTGTCGCGCTACAACGCGACGGAGTGCGACCAGCTGCTGATGGACATCAACTGCGGCGCGTTCGTCGACCTGTCGGCCGACGGCAAGACCGCGTACCTCTCGATCCAGAAGCTCACGCTGCTGCCGACGCTGCCGCTGAACCCCAATGCGCTCAACCAGTCGGGCCCGGGCGTCGAAGTCATCGACATCGCCAACCCGCGCCGGCCGGTCCGGCTGCAGTTCTATCCCGTGCTCGGCCTGGGCGGGGTGCACACGGTGCGCTCGCACACGATTCCCGCGGGCCCCTCGGGCCCGGGCACGCCGCGCGCGCCGGGCGAGTACGTCATCTCCAACCAGAACGGCGTCGGGATCGACATCGCGAAGGTCACGAAGGTCGCCGGCACGCGCGTGCTGACGACCATCCGTCAGCTCAGCCTGGGCGACCTCGCCGCGACGATCCAGAACAACGAGGTCCATGACACGTTCATCCAGAACGACCCGATCGACGGTCGCACGTATCTCTACAACGCCGCCGGCTTCGCGACCGGCTTCAACGTCTACGACATCACCGACCCGTCGCGCATCAGGCAGGTCGCCGAGTGGGACCTCACGCCGGAGTGCGAGGAGGACTGGTACGCGCACACGATCGACGTCACGCATCGCAACGGGCGCCGCTACGTGACGATGCCGGCGGAGATGCTGCTGCTGCTCGACCCGAGCTCGCCGACGGGCATCCAGGAGATGTCCGACGACGACAAGGCCGAGGGCTGCGGGATGTTCGTCGGCAACGGCGACAAGCCCGGCCCGCTGTGGATCGTGGACGCGACCGACTTCTCCAAGCTCGGGCCGGCGAACGACAAGAAGACGCCACAGCAGGCGCAGGCGACCGACGCGGCGCTGAAGAAGGCCTCGCAGGACGCGCTCGTCACGACCTGGACGAACCCCGCGGGCCGCGCCGGCGGCTCGCTGACGTTCTCCCCGCACAACCAGCAGATCGTCGGCGACCGGATCTACCTCTCGCATTACCACGGAGGCGTCTACGTGCTCGACGCGGCGGCCGCCTTCGCCGGCAAGCGCGAGCGTCCGAAGGAGCTCGGCTTCATCGTGCCCCACGACGAGCGCACGCGCCCCCTGCTCGGGCAGACGCCGCTGACCGGGTTGCTGGGACGCTTCTTCACCGACTTCCCGCTCGGCCGGCCCGAGATCTGGGACGTCGTGGCCTACAAGGACCACGTGCTCGCGGCGGACATGACCGGCGGCTTCTACTCGCTGCGCCTCGACGAGAGCCCGCTGCCGCTGTGCGCCGACAGCAGGCGGCCGCGCTCGGTCTTCAGCCGCAAGCGCTCGAGCATCAGCGCGACGCGCATCCTCGTGCGCGGCAACTCGAGCGATCGCGGCTGCAGCGCCGCGCCGACGACGCGCAAGCGCCCCGGAGCGATCCGCCGCGTCGGCGTCGCGGTCGCCCGGCGGGAGGGCGGCCGCTGCCGCTTCATCAGCAAGGGGGGCGGGCTCGGAAGTCCCCGCAGCTGCCGCTCGCCGGTCTTCGTCACCGCACGCGGCAAGCGCCGCTGGCGGCTGGAGCTGCGCGGCCGCTTCGCGGCGGGCGCCTACGAGGTCACGGTCCGTGCGCGCGACCAGGCCGGCAATCCCGAGGCCGCGAAGACCACGAAGCTGCGCCTGCGCCGCAGCGCCAACTGACCCTGCGGTCGTCGATCGCGAATGAGCCCCGCGATCGTGGGTAGGTTCGCGGCGAGGGTAGGGAAGCCGGCGTTCGCCAGGAGGTGACATGCAGCGACAGCCCGACGCGGAGACGGCGACACTGCGCCGCGTGCTTCCCGCAGTGCCTTCCTCGGTCACAGCGATGCGAGCCGACGTTGCGGGGTTCGTGTCGACGGCGGGCATCGCCGAACCCCTGCTGACGGACGTCAAGCTCGTCGTGTCGGAGGCGGTGACGAATGCCGTGATGCATGCCTACGTCGGCGCCGCGACGCCGGGCGAGGTGCGCCTGGAGGTGAGCGTGCGCGACGATCGGCTGGACGTGACGGTCGCCGACGACGGCTGCGGGATGGTGCCGCGCCTCGACAGCCCCGGGCTCGGTGTCGGCCTGCCGTTCATCGCGCACGCCGCCGACACGCTCGACATCGAGCACAGCGTCGGTGGCGGGACCGAGTTGCGGATGTCGTTTCTGATCCCCGTCGGGGCGGATCGCCGCTGACCCGCGATATAGCGGCCTACGCCCGTTCGAGCGCCTCCAGGAGGTAGGGGCCGAGGGTCGTCGCGAAGACGTCGGTGAGGTGCTCTTCGTCCTTGTAGACCAACGCCCCGCCGACGACGGGAAAGCACCGTCGCGGGCTGCAGAAGTACCGCGTCATGTCGACGACCTCGACGCGGCGCGATCTGAGCCCGCGTGCCGCGACGACCGCGGGATCTGCGTTCAGCACGATGCTGCGCGGCCGCGCGCAGACACGACCGACCTCGCTGTGACGCAGCCGTTCGCGGCGGACGCACTGCAGCGTTCCGCGTCCGGCGATCGGTGTGTCGCGGATCACGACGATCCGCGTGACCGAGGGCGGAAGCCCCTTCCATGCTGCTCTGAAGCCCGTGATCTTGGTCGCCAGCGCATCGGCCGAGGGGGGGACATCCACCTTCGCCGCGACGTGGCCGACGACGAAGACGGTGCGCACCTCGGGGTGGCGCGCGAGCCACTGCGGCAGCTGCTGGTTCCAGAGGATGCACTCGACGCGGCGCCGCTGCGTCTCGAGCCTCGGCCGGGCTCGCGACAGCGTGCAGCCGGAGCGGGTGATCGACACGCCGCGCCAGCCTCGGCGCTGCGCGGCGACCTCGAGCGCAGCGCGCCAGTGCGAGGCGTGGCTGTCGCCGACGAGCGCGACCGTCGCACGTGCAGCCGCGGCGGGCAACCCGAACTCGCAGGGGCTCAGCAGGCCCTCCGCCGGGAGCGTGCGGCACGGCGAGTTCTGCCCGACGACGGCGTCGTCGGGCGTCGGAAGGACGGTGCGGCGCAGCCTCGGATCCACGCAGCGCAGGCCAGGATCGCGCGACGGCGCGCCAAAGCAGCGCAGGCTCGAGATCCGCGTCGTGGGCCGCCCCGCCTGAATGCCGGGGATCCGCAGCGGAACCTCGGCGAGGCCGTTGGGCAGCCGGTCCTCGACGCCGTCGGTCACCGTGCGCGCCTGCCAGGCATAGCGTCCCGGTGCGAGGCGCAGCAGCCCCGGCGAGAAGGTCGCGCTGATCATGGTCGGCCTCGGGCGCCTGACGACGGTCGGCAACTCACGGATCGCGACCCGCGCGCCGGTCTGGTCGAGGGTGGTGTGGCGCAGGCGCACGCCCGACGGCGCGCGTGTGTCGGGGACCGCACACACGCGACCGGGCGGGGTGGGCGCGCCGTCGCTGCGCAGCCAGACACAGAGCATGCGGCCGCGGGCGGGGTCGACGGCGTCCGGCTGCCACGGCGCATGGGTGCGCATGACGAGCTCGAGATCGCCGCGCGCGGTCGGACCGAACCGCGTGCCGAAGAGGTCCAGCGGGGTCCCGCCCTCGGCCCCGTCGCTGTGCGCCCTCGGTCCGGCGTCGGGGGTACCCGCCGGCGGTGGAGAAGCAGCGCTCGCGCTCGGCAGCAGCAGCAATGCCGCCGCGGCGATCACGAGCATGCCCGGTGACGCGTGAGGCCGTCTGACGGTTGTGAGCGCGCGGCGCATTGGGCGGCGAGTCTACGCGCGACATAGGCGGTCTCGCCATGCAGCCCGCGGGCGGAGAATTAGCACCGCTGCAACACGCCTGTCCGCGCGGCTTCGTATTCTCGATGTGTGGGAAGCGTCCGAACGAGGCTGGCGACAGCGCGGCGCGGCCGGCTCTTACCTGCGCTGGCCGTGTTCGCGTTCGCCTGCGCCTTCATCGTGCAGGCGCCCGGTTGGGCGCAGACGTCCTACATGGCGCTCAGCAACGGGCTGTCGCAGGGCACGGCGCAGATCGATCCCTGGCACTGGGAGACGCACGACATCGCCTGGCACGACGGGCACTACTACTCCGTCAAGCCGCCCGGCCTCGTCTTCGCCACGCTGCCGGTGTACGCGGCTTTGAAGGCGGGCGGCGCCGAGCGCGTCGCGCACTCCGCCCGCGTGCACGCGGAATCCAACGGCGGGGTGCCGTGGGCGGCGCGCACCCTGCCCGTCGCAAGCTACGGCTACAGCCGCGATCGCGCGGTCGCCGCCCGCGCCGCGATCGCCGACACGGCGCCGCTGACCTGGGTGCTGGGGCTGTTCGGCGTGCTGCTGCCCGCCGTCGCGCTGCTCGTGATCGTCGCCAGGCTGACCGATCGCGTCGCGCCCGGGACGGGCACCGCCGCCGCGCTGACGCTCGGCGCCGCGACGCTGATCCTGCCGTTCTCGACGCTGTACTTCTCGCACGTGCTGAGCGCGCTGCTCTCCTTTGCGGCGTTCGCGCTGGTCTGGAACGAGCGCGAGGGACCTCCGCGGCTGGGCCGCCTCGCCGTCGCCGGGCTGCTGGCCGGCCTGGCGATCGTCTGCGAGTACCCGCTCGCGATCACCGCGATCATCGTCGGCCTGTACGCGATCTCGCGCCGCGGCGGTGGCCTGATCGGGCGTGGCGCGGCGTACGGGGCCGGCCTCGCCGCCGGTGTCGCACCGCTGATCGCCTACCAGTGGTGGGCGTTCGGCTCGCCGCTGCACACCTCCTACGTCGGCGCCGTCGCGACGACCGGCAACAGCGGCCACGACGTGCTGGGGCTCAACGACGACGGCGTCTTCGGGATCACCCTGCCGCGCGTCGGCGATGCGCTGCTGCTGCTGTTCAGCGGACGCGGCCTGCTGACGCTGGCGCCCGTGCTCGTGATGGCGATCGTGGGCGTGGTGATGATTCACCGCTGCGGGCGGCGTGCCGAGGCGCGCGTCATCGCCGCGGTCGCGCTGGCCTACCTCGTCTACAACGCCGGCTACTGGCTTCCGATGGGCGGCGGCTCGCCCGGGCCGCGCTTCCTGATCCCGATCCTGCCGTTCCTTGCGCTCGGCCTCGGGCCGGCCTGGCGGCGCTGGCCGGCGGTGACGCTCGCGCTGGCCGCGATCTCAGCGACGACGATGGTCGCGGCGACGATCAGCTACCCGATGATCGGTACCCAGGACCCCGGCGAATGGGTCCGGCGCATGTTCGACTCGGGCATCTATCAGCACAGCGTGCTGGATCTCGCTGGGATCGCGCACGGCCTGGTGTCGATCCTGCCCTTCGTCGCGTTCGTGGCGATCGCCCTGGGAATCGGAGTGAGCTCGCTGGGAAGCGCGCAGCTCGCCGCCGGCGCCCGCCGGGCGCCCGTGGCGATTGCCGCCTGGGCGGTCTGCGCGATCGTGCTGCCGCGCCCGGGCAAGCTGCCGTCCGATGGCGCGCTGATCCTCATCGCGACCGCCTCGGTCATCGCGCTGGCCGCCGTCGCCGCCACCTCGATGCTCGCCCGGCGCAAACCCTCAGCGAAGCAGGAACAGCACCGTTCCGCCGCGCCGCTCGCGCTCGAGGTCCAGCCCGCGCAGCGACCGGGTTGACGCGGCGGCCAGCGGCGTGCCGGCCGCCCGCGCGAGGTGCACGGTCACGCTGCGCACGCCGAGTGAGCGCAGCGCGGCGACCGACCGCTCGTCGGGGAAGTTCGCGGTGTCGGCCTGCAGGTTCTCGAAGAAGCGCGGCAGGAAGCTGCCGCGGCCGTTGACGATCAGCGGGAAGCCGTCGGTCGACCACAGCACATAGCGGCGGTTGTCCATCGCCGCCGTGGGCAGGTGCAGCGCCGGCTGCGGGGCGGCGCGCTGGCCGGGCGGGGCGAGTGGCACGAGCGGCTGGTCGACGTCGCCCCAGCCGTCGGCCAGGACCGCGGCGCACAGCAGCACGGCGCAGCCGCTGGCGGCGAGCGATCCCCAGCGGCCGCGGGCGCGGTTGACGAGCGCCTGCGCGCCCCCGGCGGCGAGCAGCGCGAGGCACAGCGTCGTGAGCGTGTGCAGGCGCCCAGGCACCCTGATGCCCTGCCAGCCGGGCAGCAGCTCGTATAGCCAGCGGTACGGATACAGCCACGACACGCCGTTGAGCTTGAAGCCCAGCGACAGGATCGCGAAGCCGAGCGCGGCGAATCCGAGGCCCCTGCGCAGGCCCTGCGGCAGCGTGCCGATGCGCAGACCGGCGAGCGCGAGGGCGAGGATCGCGAGGCCCGGAAACAGCGTCTGCTCCGCGACGGCGGTCAGCGAGTCACGCAGCGGCGCGGTCGCGGCGCCCCACAGGCGGCTGTCCTCCGACGCGACGAGGAACTCATACGGCGGGCCCGAGAACGAGGCGACGTTGTCGATCGTCCGCGCCGCCTCCGGATGGTCGGCCAGGACGCGCACGTAGGGCCGCGCCAGCAGGCCCGCCGCGACCGCGAAGCACAGCATCCCCGCGGCGGTCGCGATCGCGACCGGGCGCGCCGGGCGCGGGCGCCCGCGCCGCCACCAGCCGATAGCGACCGCGAGCGCGCCCGCGCCGAGCAGGTAGATGAGCGGCAGCCCGAGCGAGAACCCGAGCGAGAACTGCCAGGTCGCGACGAGCCAGCCCGCGAGGATCGTCCCGGGCGACGCATGCCGGTAGCCGCGGAGCAGCAGGAAGGCGGCCAGCGCGATCCCGCCGCTGGAGACGATGTGCAGGTGACCCTCCTGCTCCAGGCGCCAGGGCGCGTAGGCGAACGCCGCGCCGGCGACGAACGCGCCCGCCCGGCCGGCGCCGAGCTCGCGCGCGAGCAGGTACGCGCCGGCGAAGCACAACGCGTAGGCGACCAGGAACAGCAGGTCGTAGCGGGCGACGGCCGCGTGCACGCCTTCGCCGACGAGGCCCGCGGGCGCGTAGCCGACGAGCGCGTCGGAGACCGCAAGGCTGTCGCGCATCGGCCAGAACGTGTTGGCCTGAAAGAGGCTGAGGGGCTGCGTCTTCAGCGCGTGCCCGTCCCAGGCGATCTGCCACGCCTGCACGAGCGGGTCGCCGAGATCCTGCGCGATGACCTCGCCGAGGTGCAGCGGCAGCGGCCAGTGCATCACGAGCGCGAGCACGACCGCGAGCGCGACGGCGCCGAGCAGCTCGCGGGCGGTCAGGTGGGGCGAGGGCGCGGCATCGGCGTTCACGCAGCGATCATCTATCGCATCTTGACGAGCGGGTGATGTGCGGCCTCAACGTTCCAGGAAGACCATGTCGCGCTCGCGGTCGACCGACCAGCGCCCGCGCCGCCACGAGATCTGCGTGCCGTCGGCCAGCCGCACCGCCGTGCTGCCCAGCCGCGGCTCTCCCCACAGCGTGGCCTCCAGCGGGCGCTGCGGCTCGGGGGTGTCGCCGAGACCGCAGGCGACGTGGGCCGCCGGGTACGTGACGACGATCGAGCCCGAGCGCACCCAGACGGGGATCGTGTCGCGCGGCGCGGGCACCTGGACCTCGCCGCCGCCGCGTACGTGGGCGCCGGACCACGTCTCGATCCAGTCGCCGCGCGGAAGCGCCGCCTCGAGCGAGCGCGCGCCCTCGTCGAGCACCGGCGCGACCCACAGCGACGGGCCGTAGCCGAAGGCGTCGGAGATCGTCCAGCCACGCTGGTCGGCCGGGTCGACGAGGTGCAGCGGGCGCACGATCGGCAGCCCGCAGCGGGCGGCGGTGGTGGCCGCGGCGCGCACGTAGGGGACCAGGCGCTCGTGCAGCAGCACGTAGGAGCGGTAGATGCTCAGGGTGCGCTCGTCGTAGGTCCACGGCTCCTGCACGAGGCGCCCGTGGGCCTGCATCAGCGGCGTGAAGCAGCCGAGCTGCACCCAGCGCGCGAGCAGCTCCGCGGGGCAGCGCTCGACGAGGCGGTGGCCGAGGTAGCCGCCGACGTCGTGCGACCAGTTCGAGAAGCCGCTCGCGGCGGCCGACAGGGTCGCGGCGACGAGCACCCGCAGCGACCAGAAGTCCGAGACCTGGTCGCCGCCCCACAGAAACCCGGTCGCCTGCTGGCCGGTCCAGCCGCTGCGACCGAACAGCACGCCGCTGCCGGGGTGGACCTCGTCGAGCGCGCGCTGCATCGACCTGCGGTAGCCGCCGCCATGCGCCCACGCCGACTGCGCGCCGGTCGTCCCGTCGGCGAAGCGCACGTCGTCGGGAAAGTAGTAGCCCTCGCCGTCGTCGGCCTTGATCCCCTCGACGCCGAGGCGCAGCGCGCTCTTGGCCTGCTCGCGCCACCACTGCTCCGCCGCCGGCGAGGTGAAGTCGATCGGCGACCCTGTGCCCATCCACCACTTCGCGACGAACGGCTCGCCGTCGGCGCCGCGGACGTAGTGGCCGCCCTCGGCCCCCGCCGCGTAATTGGATGCCGGCGCACGATGCAGCGCGCGCGACTGCGCGTCGGGCGGCATCTGCCCGTCGCTTGACTCGATGTTGACCCACGGCGTCACCCACACGACCGTCCGCACCCCCGTCTGGCGAAACGCGCGCACCATCCCCGTGAAGTCGGTGAACTGGTGCGGGTTGGGCTCCCAGGTGTTGTACTGCGTCTCCCACGGCGAGTCGAGCACGACGGCGTCGATCGGGATGTCGTTGCGCTGGCAGCCGTGGACGTCGTCCTCGACGTCGTCCTGGTGCGGGTAGACGTCGCGCGACTTCCAGAAGCCGTAGCCCCACTCGGGCTGCACGGGCGGTAGGCCGGTGGCGCGCAGGTAGCGGCGCAGGCGCGCCGCCGGCGAGGGGTCGGTGAACAACCACAGCCGCAGCGGCCCCGCGCTCGCACGCGCGGAGATCACGGTCTTGTCGTCGCCGAGCTCGAAGCGCATGCCGTTGCCGTGCCCCTGCGCCCAGACCGCGTAGCCGCGCGAGGACTGAAGCCATGGCGCGGGCGCGTAGTCGCCCTGCGGGACGCCGCCGTCGGCGAGCATGTCCGCCGGGCAGTCCGGCCCCGTGTAGGCGCGGTCGGCGCCGAGCTGGATCTCGCGGCCGGCGTGGTCGACGCGCAATGCATGGCGCGCGCCGAGCCCCGCGAAGCGCTCCTCGGCACGCCCGTCCCAGTCGGCCGCCAGTCGCAGCGGCGCGCCGGAGATCTCGAGCTCGAGCAGCACCCTGTCACGGCCGGGCAGCGTGATGCGCAGGCGCCCCGTGCGGCCGCCCTCGCAGTGGACCACCAGCTCGACGCCGTCGGCGAGCGGCTCGGCGAGGCTCGCGGCGACGATCCGCTCGGGCAGCCCGAGCACCTCGCGTGCCATCACGCCCTCGGTGAACTGGATGAACTGGTCGCAGATCTCGCCCTCGACGGCCCACGCCCCGAGCCCGCGGATCAGCCGCCGGCCGTCGCGGCGGACGTGGACGGCGAACGGGTGCTGGGCGATCTCCACGCGCAGCGCCCCGCGATCGAGCACCAGGGCGTCGGCGACCGTCGCGGTCGTGACCGGCATGCAGCAAGGTTCGCGGTTGTCATGACAGCTCCGTGTGCCCTTCACACGAACATCACACCTCGGACCCAAGGCATTCACGAAACATCGCCGCTTGCAGCGCAAAGTGCATCGCAGTGATACGCGAGCAATCCGCCAACTGGGAGCTACGATGACCCCAATCTCGACCAGCCGGGTCGACCTGCACTGCCATTCGACCGCCTCTGCGGTGTCCAAGCTCGGGGTTCAGCGGGCGCTCGGTCTGCCCGAGTGCGCCACGCCTCCCGAGGAGGTCTACGAGCTCGCCAAGCGCCGCGGGATGGACTTCGTCACGATCACCGATCACGACACGATCGACGGCGCGATGGAGCTGCACGAGCGCTACGAAGACGCGTTCGTTTCGGAGGAGCTGACCGCCTGGTTTCGCGGCGAGGCGCAGGCCGTGCACATCCTCGTGTGGGACATCACCCCCGACGACCACGAGCGCCTCCAAGACCTGGCCGGCGACGTCGAGGCCGTCGCCAACGAGCTGCGCGAGCGCTCGATCGCCTGCGCCCTGGCGCACCCGTTCTACGCCGTGGAGGCGCCGCTGATGCCGCGCCATCGCCGCCGCCTTGCGCAGCTGTTTCCGATCTGGGAGACGCGCAACGGCTCCCGCGCGAGGGAGCTCAACGCGCCGGCCGTCGTCTACATCGAGACCCACGGCGGCACCGGCGTCGGCGGCTCCGACGACCACTCCGGCGTCGACATCGGGCGCACCTTCACGCAGACGCCCGCCGCGCCGACGTGGCGGACGTTCCTCGACCACGTCGTGCTCGGCAACGCGACCGCGCGCGGCGAGCAGGGCAGCGCCGCGAAGTGGACGCACGCCGCGATGGGCCTCGCCACCCGCGCGCTCGGCCACGGGCCGAGCGACGGCGTCGCGCCCAACCCGCAGGCCGTCTTCTCGATGGTCCAGCGGCTGATGAAGGAGGGCGACGCCCGCACCGGCTCGACCGGCACCGGCCTCGGCCCCGACGATGCGCGCGCCCTGCTGCGCGCCTGGATGAACTCCGTCGAGCTCGACCTCACCGAGCCCGAGCTCCTGGCATACCTGCAGCACGAGGACTTCAGCCACGCGGACCTCTTCCGTCGCGCCCGGCGCTGCCACGAGCGCAAGCTCGCCCGTGCGGTCGACGAGATCGCCACGGCGGCGCCCGGCGGCGCGGACATCGCTGCCGCAGCGACGACGCTCTTCGACGCCTGCCTGGCGGCGATCCCCTACGCGCCGGCGGCCGCCTTCCTGGGCCGCGAGAAGTCCAAGCTGGCTCACCGCGACGGCGAGCCGCTGCGCGTCGCGCTCGTCGCCGACGCGGTCGGCGGCATGCACGGCGTCACGCACACGCTCGACGAGCTGCGCGAGCGCGGCGTGCCCGGCTTCGAGGTCGAGGTCGTCGGCACCGACGCCAACGTCGACCGCCGCCTGAGCGCGGTCGCCGAGGTCGACATCCCGTTCTACGCCGGGCTGAAGGTCGGCGTGCCGAGCCTGCCGGCGATCGTCGAGACGCTGGCCGAGGGACGCTATGACCTCGTGCACCTCTGCTCGCCGGGGCCCTCGGGCGCGGCGGCGCTGATCATCGCGCGGCTGATGGGCGTGCCGATCCTCGGCAGCTACCACACCGAGCTCGCCGCCTACGCGGGCCTGCGCTCGCAGGACCCGGGCCTGGAGATCGCGGCGCGGATGGCGATCGCCGCCTTCTACGGGCAGTGCCGGCGCGTGCTGTCGCCGAGCCCGGCCTCCGACGAGGTGCTCAGGGAGATGGGCGTCGACGCCGGCAGGATCGGGCGCTGGGATCGCGGCGTCGATCTCGGCCGCTTCTCACCGCAGCGCCGCGTCGAGGGGCTGCTGCCCGGCGAGATCACGGTCCTCTACGCCGGCCGCCTGACCCGCGAGAAGGGCGCCGACCTGCTCGCCGACGCGTTCCTCGCGGCTCGCGAGCGCGACCCGCGCCTGCACCTCGCGCTCGCCGGCGGCGGTCCGGAGGAGGGGATGCTCCGCGAGCGTCTCGGAGAGCACGCCACGTTCCTCGGCTGGCTCGAGGGTGACGAGCTCGCCCGCGCCTACGCCAGCGCCGACATGTTCCTCTTCGCCAGCCGCACGGACACGTTCGGCCAGGTCCTGCTCGAAGCGCAAGCGAGCGGGCTGCCGGTCGTCGCCGTCGGCGAAGGCGGGCCGACGAGCATCGTCACCGACGGAGCGACAGGTCGCCTGTGCCCGGCAGACGCCGGCGACCTCGCAGACGTCGTGTGCGAGCTCGCGGCTCAGCCGCTGCAGCGCGAGCGCCTCGCCCGCACCGCCGTCGAGGCGGTGCGCCAGCGCACGTGGGAGCGCTCGCTGCAACGCCTGGCCGACGGCTACAGGCGAGCGCTGGACCCGGCCGAGGCTGCCGCGGACGCGCGCCGTGCCGCGTAGCCCCAGGGCCGGCGGCCACTCCCGCATCTTCGCGTGCTCGCGGCGACCGGCGGCGAGCACATGACCGGACACGCGTTCGGCACCACCGACACGCCGGCAGGCGCGGCACGGCGACGCCCCGACCGCCGCCGCCGGGCGCCCGCGATCCTGCGAGCCGTCGCGCCGCCGCGCCTGCGCGTGGTCGACGTGGCGCTGTTCTACGGCGAGCGCGGCGGCGGGATCCGCACCTACATCGACGCCAAGGCGGCGTGGGCACGCGCGACCGGGGCGATCGAGCACCACGTCATCGTTCCCGGCCTCGCCGGCAGCGATGGCGGCGGGCGCCACGAGCTGCCCTCGCTGCGCCTGGCGGCGACCAACGGCTATCGCGTGCCGACGGGCGTCAGCGCGCTGCGTGCGACGCTGCGCGCCCTGCGTCCCGACGTGGTGGCGCTGCACGACCCATTCTGGGGCCCCGTCGGCGTCGCGCGCACGGCGCACGAGATCGATGCGGCGGTCGTCGCGGTGCATCACGGCTCGATCGCGCTCGACGCCGCGGGCCTGCCCGGACCCGACCGGCTGTGGCGCCCGCTGCTGCGCTCGTGGATGCACCACGCCTACCGCGACGTCGACGGCGTCGTCTCCGCCGTCGACCCGCTGGCGGACTGCGGGCGCCCGGCAACCGTGGCGCTGCGCTTCGGCCTCGACCCGGCGTTCGTGCCGCAGCCCGGCGTGCCGCGCGAGGACCACGTCCTGTACGTGGGGCGCCTCGGCCGCGAGAAGGGCGTCGTCGAGCTGCTGCACGCGACCGCGCGCTCACGCGAGCCATGGCGGCTGCGCCTGATCGGCCGCGGCCCGATCGAGCTGCGCCTGCGGCGCCTGGCCGAGTCGCTCGGCCTCGGCGACCGCGTCGAATGGCTCCCCTACATCGCCGACCGCGCGGAGCTGGCGCGCGCCTACGCGGCTGCGCGGGTCGTCGTGATGCCCGGCGCGCACGAGACCTTCGGGCTCGTCGGCTTCGAGGCGGCGGCCAGCGGCGCGTCGGTCGTGACCTGCTCGACGGCGCCGTCGGCGGCGTTCGTGCGCGAGCACGTGCGAACGTACGAGCCGGGCGACGTCGACGGCCTGCTGGCGGCGATCGAGGTCCAGCGCCTGGCCGAGCCCGACCGCCTCGCCGCGGCCGCGCTTGCCGCCCGTTCGACGTGGGCGGCCGCGTTCGAAGCCGAGACCGAGCAGCTCGCGCGGCTCGCCGGCCGTCCTTCCGCCGCGCCGGGCTGAGCGACGGCCTCGCACCGGTGGCCGCGATCCGCGTGTCAGCGCCGGCTGAGGCCGTGGACGCCGCGGCGCTGTGGACCGCCGGCGAGGCGGTGCTGCGGGGCAACTGGCGCGAGGGGACGCGCGGGGACGGCGTGCCGTTCGCCTACACCTGCCCGGCGCCACCGCGCTATCGCCACATGTGGCACTGGGACTCGTGCTTTCATGCGATCGCGTGGCGGCTGACCGATGCGGCGCGCGCGCGGGCCGAGCTGCGCACGGTGCTGCGGTCCGGGCGCAGCGACGGCTTCCTGCCGCACACGGTCTTCTGGGACGCGCCGGCGGGCTGGCGGCGGGCGCCGCTGTACGCCACGCGCGGGGTCTTCGGCGACCGCTGCACCGAGACGATCGGGCCGCCGCTGCTGGCGTTCGCCTGGGAGCTGGTGGCCGACGCGTCGCCCGGCGATCCGGGTTTCCGCGGCGAGGCGCTGGGCGAGCTCGCGACGCACATGGCTTGGCTCGAGCACCACCGCGACCCCGACGGCGACGGCCTGCTGTCGATCGTCGTGCCGGACGAATCGGGCCTCGACGACTCGCCGAAGTACGAGCCCGCCTTCGGGCGCCTGACCCACGATCGCGTCGGCTACGCCCTGCTCGTCGAGCGCGGGCGGCGCGCGCGCTGGGACTCCCACGCGCTGATCGCGCGCCATGACCACCACGTCGAGGACGTCTGGCTGAACGTCGCGTTCGCGCTGTCGCTGCACGCGATGGCGCGCCTCAGCGGCGATGCGTCCTGGACGCTGCGCGCGACGCGCGTCGAGCAGGCGCTGCTCGATCGCTGCCTCGACGAGCGCACGGGCCTGTTCTTCGACCTCGCCGGCCGCCACGAGCGGCCCGTGCGCATCTCGACGTGGTCGGCGCTGTCGCCACTGGCCCTGCCGGCGCTGCCCGAGCGCGTGCGCCGGCGCCTCGTGGAGCAGCACCTGCTCGACCAGCGCCGCTACGGCGCGCCCGTCGGGATCCCGTCCGTGAGCATGGAGGAGCCCTCCTTCAACCCCGGCTGGGATCGCTTCCGCACCTGGCGCGGCCCGTCGTGGGTGAACACCGCGTGGTTGCTGGTGCCCGCGATGCGCGAGCTCGGCTACGAGCAGGCGGCCGATCGCGTCGTGTCGTCGCTCGCCACCGCGGCCCTGCGCGACGGCTTTCGCGAGTACTACCAGCCGCTGACCGGGCAGGGGCTCGCCGCGCGCGGCTTCGGCTGGTCGACGCTGCTGCTGGAGATGGTGGGCGGCCCGCCCGGCATCCGGCACTGAGCGCGGCACGCGGTGGCACACGGTCACCGCTGGGAAACATCGTGCGCCCCGCGCGCTGGTTCTCTGCACTGGTCCCCCAGCTCTGGAGCTTTCCTTGCGCCTTCGCAGCATCCCCCTCCTCGCCGTTCTTGCGGTCCTCGCAGCCCTGCCCACCAGCGCCCTGGCGCAGCCAGGCGCGGCGAGCCCGATCTTCATCAACGAGATCCACTACGACAACCTCGGCACCGACGCCGGCGAGGCGATCGAGGTCGTGGCGCCCGAGGGCACGGATCTGACGGGCTACTCGCTCGTGCTCTACAACGGCACCGGCGGCGCGTCGTACGGCACGACGAGATTGCTCTCCGGCACGGTCGGCGCGTCGAACACCGTCACGGAGATCTACCCGTCCAACGGCATCCAGAACGGTTCGCCCGATGGCGTCGCGCTGATCGGGCCCGGCGACGTCGTGATCCAGTTCCTCTCCTACGAGGGCACCTTCACCGCTGTCGGCGGTCCTGCGAACGGCGTCGTCAGCACGAGCATCGGCGTGAGCGAGAACGGCAGCGAGCCAACCGGCATGTCGCTGCAACTCGCCGGCAACGGCGACTCCTACGGAGACTTCACGTGGCAGCAGCCCGTGCGCGCGAGCAGCTTCGGCGCGCTCAACGTCGGGCAGACCTACACGGGCACCGGCGGCGGCGACCCGCCGCCGCCCAGCGCGTGCGCGGGGGCGATCGACCCGATCTCCGAGGTCCAGGGTCCCGGCGACGCCACGCCATGCTCGGGCCAGGTCGTGACCGTCGAGGGCATCGTCACCGGCGACTTCCAGGGCGCGAGCAACCTCAACGGCGTCTTCATCCAGGATCCGACGCCCGACGAGGACCCCAACACCTCCGAGGGGATCTTCGTCTTGGACCCCAACGCGCCCGCGCTGGCCGTGGGCGACCGCGTTCGCATCACGGGGACGGCGGTCGAGTTCTTCGGCCTCACGCAGATCACCACCGTCACCGCCACCGAGGTGCTCGAATCGGCCGTCGCGCTGCCCACCGCCACGACGCTCGACCTGCCCGCGGACACCGCCGCGCGCGAGCGGCTGGAGAGCATGCGCATCGTCGCCCCAGAGACGCTCACGGTGACCGAGTCGCGCAACGCCGACAACTTCGGCGAGCTGAAGCTGAGCTCGGGCGGGGTCCTGTTCACGCCCACGGAGGTCGCCGAGCCGGGTCCGGCGGCGGCCGCGATCGCCGCTGAGAACGTGCGGCGCAGCATCATCCTCGATGATGCCAAGA